>Ga0265797_10001685_pt1 | contig 38648 bp, 33 predicted proteins | sample P2T30metagenome_FD_192433 | JGI IMG/M metagenome (GOLD analysis project Ga0265797, IMG submission 192433) | Plant litter microbial communities from East Loma Ridge, Irvine, California - P2 T30 | ecosystem: Environmental > Terrestrial > Plant litter > Unclassified | place: USA: California...
GTGGTGGTCAGCAACATCGGCATGAAGATTTCCGAAGTGGGAATGTAGGGTATTGTTGCCAGAGTCTGCCTGTGAGCTCAGGACAGTCTCACCCCAAAATACCCGCGCAAGAAAGAACCACAACGTCCACTCTCGTCCTCGAAAGGGCAGGTGATGCTTTGCGTTTGATTTGATCTTGGGTCCGACCAAGTCATCGACTACTTGAAGGGAAGGGAAGATGAAGTATCAGAAAGGACCCGGTTGTGCTTGCGGTCATCTGCATTTTGAAGACTCGCGAAAGAGATGTCGGGTGGTTGCTTTGGAGTTTGCCCGTAAGCTCGGGACAGACTCTCACCGAACCACCCACGCAAGGAAAACCACAACGTCAGCTCCCACCCCGAAGGGCGAGCAGCTTCGGCAGGGTTAGTGCTTGCGTTGTTGTTTGATCTTGGGTCCACTCAAGTCATCAACTCCATGAGGAGAGGAGATGATGATAAAGTATCGGGACCCGTTTTGGCTGTTGACCATCTGATTTCGTGGTCAGCGAGAAGTCAGCATGAGAATCTGCGATTGGGAAATGGGATGTCGGGTCTCTGCCTTGGCGCCGCTCCATTGTTTTTGGAACGACTCCTCTGAAGAGACTCGCGCAAGGAAACCACAGTCACCTTACACCCGAGGGTGCAGGGTAAGCGGGCTAAGTGCTCGCGTTGGGATTGATCTTGGGCCCAGTGTGACATCGAAATCCATGGACGGAGGAGACGACGTATCTGCTGGGCCTGTGTCGTTGATTGACCATCTACATTTGGTGGTCAGCAGCTCAGCACAATGAACAGCTTGGAATGTCGGTCTCTGGCTTGAAACTGCCCGTTGAGCTCAAGGACAGCCCCACAAAAGAGCACGAGCAAGAGAACCACACTTCATCTCCCATCCCGAAGGGCGAGAGACTCCGCGGGCTCGTCTTTGCATTGATCTTGGTCCTGCTATTCATCGAATCCCACGGAGAAGAAGGGAGACGACGTATTCGGCGAGGACCGGTGGGTTGCGGCCATCTACTTTTGGTGGTCAGCATGAACGTTGAGATTTGCGGATGTCGGACTCTTTTCTGGAACGGCCCAATGAGCTCAAGGGCGGCTCCCCTTTTAAGAGTCCGCGCAAGACAGCCCACATCATCTTTCACTCCCGAAGGAGCCAAGCTTCTGCAGGTCCGAGCTTGCGTTGATCTTGGATCCTGCGATGCATCGAATTCCACGGAGTGGAAGGAAGACGATGCGATAAATGGCAAGGACCCGGGGGTTGCTGCGACTATCTACACTTGGTGGTCAGCGTGAGCTTTGAAATTGTTCGAGAATGTCGGGCTCTGTTCTTGGAGCTACCCATTGACCTCGAGGACTGCTCCTTCAGTTTTGAACTCGTGCAAGCGAACGCGCATCATCTTTCACTCCCGAGGGAGCCAAGCGTCTGCGCATCCGAGCTTGCGTTGATCTTGGGCCCTAATCTTCGTCGAAGCCAACTGTGAGACGACGACGCTCTGGAGGCCCGGTGTGAACACCTGATTTGGTGGTCAGCTTTGCATGAACAGCGTAAGATGTCGGCTTCTGCTCTTGGAGGCTGCCCAGAAGCTTCCGGGGCAGCTCCGTTCAGAGCTCAGAAGGCCAGCTTGATCTCGGGCTCGGATTTTCGTGGAAGCCAACTGTGAGATGACGACGTATTTTTGGGCCCGTTGCGAACATCTGCTTTGATGGTCAGCGTGGACGTCAGAAGTGTTTGGAGCGGAGATGTCGGGAGTCTTCGTCGGCAGTCAATCCATCGGGCAACCAGAAAGCTCCTCGGAAGATCTCGAGCAAGTGAGCATCACCCCAGCTCACCGCTCCGGAGAGCAGGAGCGTCAGTGGTTGCGCACTTGCATCGATGTAGGGCCCATTTTTAGTCGGAGCCCACTGGGAGGACGACGGCGCTCTACTGAGAGTGGGCCCATTGCAATCATCTGTTTTAGTGGTCAGCGTGGTTCTTCGTGGCATGTGTGAATCGAAGGAGGAGATCGTGAACGTGAGGGCCATCTACTCTGATGGAGAGCATGAGCACTGTGGGAATGTCGGGGTTTTTGCCTGCATCCAATCCATTGTGGGTCTTGCGACCGGATCGGAGCATTAGATAAAACCCCGCGCAAGGGAAGGACCACACATCGGCTTTGCCGTTCCGAAGAACAGCAAGCGCCTGTGGGTTCTTGCTTGCATTGATCTTGGGTCCATTTATCGGTCGCAATCAACGTTTGAGAAGACGACTGTGTGATGGATGGACCCGTTGTGGAGCTGTGATGGGAATGTGGTTGAGGCTGGAGTGAAGAAGTGCTGGAGGTCGGGGTGTTGGTGCTTGTGGGATGGGCGTAAGTTGGTGATCATGTCTTGGACTCAAGCCTGGGGTGGCGAGCTTCAGCAGCGGCTGGGAAAATTGAAGGTCGATGATCTTGTCTAGAGCTCAAGCCTGGGGTGGCGAGCTTTTGTCGATTGAGCTGTCGGACCGGCGAGAAGCTCGAAAGTCCAGAGACCTATGCATTTCCGTGTTAGCGATGTGTAGGGTCCATCAGGCTGTCGAGTTCTATGGAAAGAAAACGACGTTCCTTGATTGGACCCACGTGTGAGCCATTGCTGGTCATCACAGGCCTCAACTGCAGGTTATGCCGGTTGATGTGTCGATGGCCTTGAGAAATATCCCAGGGTACCGCGACGACAATGATGCGGAACGTGCGCCAGACCACTATCTCTTGACCGATGGGCTCGAGGTCAGAAGAAACTGAATGATCTGGTACTGTCCGGAAGATCTGAAGGCTCAGGCTGAGGCCCGACAGAACACGTCGGAGACTGATCTTGGGCTGCAATTGGACCGTGCTGCAGCATGAGGTGCCTCGCGAACGAGGCTGCTGAGCGGGTGAGTGATTTGCTATCGCAGCCCGGATGGAAGTCCGGTCAGAAGGCATGAGCCCAGGTGACGCGGACGAGTAGCGCGAGAGACTTCGATCCCATTGCAGTACGCTGCTAATTTGGCGAGCGCGCTGCGGGACTTGTGACTTGGTATGTGGCTGAGGAAGCAGCATCTTTTCAAACCCTGCGACGATGGATGTTGCACGTCTTGGGCCTTACCGTGGTTTCTTTTGTTTTTTTGATCTTGGACATGGTGTGAGCCACGTGCTGCGGTCATGAAAGGCTGAAGCCGACCGAGCGTGTACCACATGTCCTTGTGTTGCTGCTTGTGGGCACCTTTCGGTTGCATCTTCCTGGAGGTGCCTTGCCGGGCGGAGAAAAAGAGTCCTGAGTTGTTGTGGGGAGGTGGCGTGGGAGGTAGTGTTGGGTTGTCGGTTGCTTCTTGCTCGAACGTCGCGCTGGACGGAGACGGATTTCGCTGAACTCTCTTGTTGGATCGCCTTCAAGGACGGAGAAGGACATCGCTTGACGGCTTGAATGGAGGCAAAGATCCAAAGACCTGTAAAGATTGGTCAGTGGAAGAATCAAAGGCAATGGTGGCCGGCGGGAGTGATGTCCCAGGCATCCAGCTTTGAAGGTTAATGGCAAAAGCGAAGGCGGGCAATGTGAAAAGATGTCCCCTCCACTCATGACCCACGACGAAAAGGAAAAAGGCCTGGCGACGTGAATCAGTCTGCATAGAGGCTTCTTCGAACCAACCCACGACGATCAAGGAGAAAGCATGTCGAGGTGGGTCAGTTTGGTCGAAGAAGGGGTTTGATCTTGGGTGCCCACTCGACCTCGCTCAGATTGAGTGGCGCCACGAAGTAGCGCTGCCGAGCGGGTTTGCGTAACAGTGTTACAGTGAGGCACCCGAAGCAGAATCCCACTGTTGTTTCTTGCGTGTTGTTGGACTGGGAACTAGTCAAGCTGCCGGAGATTGAACTTGCCTTGTGGGCCTGCCAGAGCAGACCGCGAGAGGCGATGTTCTGGCGGCGCATTGCCGCGAGTGGACACCATCTGAGAGAAGAAGTCAGCGACTGCTTTGTTAATTACATGGAAGGAGTGGAGTACAGTACGAACTGCGAGGTCGATCAGACAGTGCGCAAAATACACCGAAACGTCAGCGCGCTCACTCGCGAAAGAGCTCGCGTCGAAAAGCTCAAGTGGCGTGGTCAACCTGTTGATTTGAGTCAGTGTTGACAAGATGTCTGGCTACAGGAAGAAGGTGCGCGAAGGTTTGGGAGATGTTGCTGGGGAGTGGAAGGAAGATGGATTGATGGTGGCGCGAAAGGCGGCTTTTCTGGTTTCAAACTGGCTGTCGCCTGTCGATGTCTGCGATGCAGATTGCGCGTGCGGCCATTTGGCTGAGAGTGGTGTGTTGGGGGCGGCTCTGAGGGTGTGTGTCGGCGAAAATGCATTCGCAAAATGGTTGTTGTTCGTGTGTGGTTGGAGGCGAGAAGTGGGAGGTGTTGTTGTGGGACGTTGCGCTGAGTGAGGCTGCGGTCTTGGCACGCGGGTCCGCGAATGACAGCACCACGAGGTTGCCAATGACCGCATGATGCATGTCGATAAGATGGTGGTATTGGTGCTCGCAAGACGTGTCATCAGTGTGCGGTTTGTTGGCCGTCTGCGCGTGTATAATTTCGATGAGTCTTGTCAGTCGAGGGCGTGTAGCCACGCACGAAGAAACGAATCGGCAGCAGCTAACGATCAGAAAGGACACTCTCGCTCACCGAGACGATGCCGTTGACTTGGGACATGTTCCACAGATATGCTTCATCGTTGTCAGTAAGTATCGAGCCGAAAGGCACGTGTTGATTGCAGGCGCTGCCATGTCTTTGCAGGCTTCTGTGCTTCAAAGACCGGCGCAACGTGAAAGAGGAGTCGACCTTTGCCGCGTCAGTACACGATTTGCAAGAAACTACAGTACGTTTGATCGCATCGCCGGCTGTTCGCTGCGAACGGGCATCGCTGATGCTTGCAGATGTGCTCGAGTGAAACGAGTGTCAGAGTATAAGGTAGCACTCATGCAGCGCACACACACAGCATCTCTGCATGGTCGACTTTCTTCTTACGTGTAAGCAACCGCACAAGTCTAAGACACCAACACGCGAGCGGGTTCAATACAAAATGCGGTTGGAACAAGCAATGGACAATAAAACGCGGACATGAGCAAGACTATCCGATTCTAGTTATGACTGATCTATGAACGGGAGAATATGTAGGAACCATCGACTAGCAGCTCCATGGAGCCGAAGCCCTTGAAGTTGTCAGGTATGTTGATTTCAATTCGTTCTTGGTTGCATGCTTGGTGCTCCATGTCGGTGGAAAAGCGACATGAAGAGAGTGCAAAAACCGTGTGAAGATGAGTTGGCTGCTCAGTGAGATTTAGATGTCAGAAAGAAAGCGTGAGGATGAGTTGGTGGCTCGTTGGGATGATTATGGCAGAGGGGGAACACGAAGATTGAGTTGGCGGCTCAATGCGATGGGGACGTCAGATGGGGAAGAAGAAATGAGGTGCAAAAATAGCGAGGAACAAATACTTATGTCTGTGTGGCGGCGTGATTCTGCCATCCGGCGCTAACCTTGATCAGATGGCGGCAGGCAACTACCCTCGTCGGCTCAGAAGTGTCACACGAAAACGATTACGAATCTCCTGACATGGTGGGATGGAGTATGCAGCTGTCAACTGGTATGGTAGAAGAAGCGTCTAATATATTCTTGCTGTTTGACCTATTCAGGGGATGCAGAGGTTTATCCTTGTTGGTCAAAGATGTCAAGATCGATATTGGATTGTTTCGAGCCGCGAGCGTCAGGAATAGCTTAGACGAGACTGCTTGTGTAATGGGGTTCCTATCTCACGACTAAAACAAAACGGATTTGATTGTGTGGCAAGTTTCCCTATTACTTTGGGCATGCAAGAGGCTCCACGCTTAGCCGACGAATGCATGCTCTTCTACTGCTTTGCCCACTACAACATTTGGAAGTACAGTGGGATCTGGTCCATTTCTCGACGTTCACCCCTCCGATAGAGAGGTCCGTCGCATCCACGTGTTCGTACAAACGGGCTTTCGTGGCCCAACGTGTCTGATCAGCATGCGGTGTACCGCTTTGTTGGCTTTGATCGCGTAGTCATTCGATTGTGCCGCTTGAGTCTGTTTCTTGAGGTCTGTCGCGCCCATTGAAAGAGCTCGCATCGCATCAACTCTTGCTATCATGCCGTCTGTCCGTCTCTTGCTTCCCACCGTGGTATTCTCTCTGATACATCTCCCAAAATCCAACACGTCTCCTTGCGCAGCGACTTGTATCAGTGGCATCGATCGCGTCACGCGACAATATAGGACGGAGGGCTGGCTTAATCTTAAAGGAGCCGTCGGACGTGTAGCTGGGTATACTGTGTACATTCAAAGGTTGCGCCGATGCCTGGTGAGGTAGCCGAAGGTGATTTGCTGGAGGTTTGTAAAGCTTTTACGACCTGCACGTTACACTTAGCTGTTTGCCAGTGCAAGAAGAGCGGGTTGTGCTGAAATCAAAGCACATCAATGGACCTGTATTCTGCTCGGGCGAGATACTTTCTGCTCGTCTCTCATTGCTGAACTTGAGGGTTCCTGTGACCGCCAGCTTGAGTAGCTTCTTCGCTGGGTCGAGCGAGGCTACAGTTCGGAGACATGAGAAATATTTGCAGCTTGTGATCTGATTATGGAAGTTGTCGAGACTCGCGTTCGCTCGGCTCGGTTGATTTCGAGTCTGGTCTTTGGTTCTTCGGTCATGAGGAGCCTCTCGAAGTCGATTGAGGGGCGATGTTCCGTCTTTGGGGCAAGTTAGGAGATCAGTGGAAGCGTAAGGCGCGAGAAGCTCAAGCATCCTGGATGTTTGCGGCAAATGTGGTGTGTCGATATTTCAAATACGGTTGCGCTCGGGGAGTCGGAGTCTTCTTTCTGGAGAGATGGTTGGAAGAGGAAGAAAAGCAAAAGTGTTCTGGAATACAACTCAAGAAATTGCTGCAAACTTCAGAGCTCCACGAATGCTTCATGCGTGAGCCACTCGAGCAAATTGAACGCCGCCGCCACCTCGCTGCTCGCGGCGAAGACATCGTCAACAGTCAATGGGCGGTAGCACTCGAAGTCTCCTTACTAAAGAAGTTACCGGAAGGACAGGCGTGTTGCTAATGATGGAAGGTCAGACTAGAGTAGTAGATCGGGCTGAACGCTGCTTTCTTGGCCTAGCACTGCCAGTTTCGTGGATGTCGTAGTGGATACGAGAACGAATCATTTGCTTATTTAACATTTCGCAAATAAAAAGAAACAAGTATATGAGAGGCTAGCAGCAGTATCTCCGTATTCTGGGTCGGTGTGAGCAGCTTACGCCGACTCCACAGCTACGTCGATCAGGCTCCCCGTTTGATGGTAAACAACTACGAGCTCTCCGTTTGTCACTTACGTGAGTACAAATGATGGTAGATGCACTGCTGACACAAGCAATTACCGTGCTGAGTAGCTCACTCAACAGAACCGACGAACTGTCACTGACAACAAGATTGCCTGCGATACCGCAGAGCCAGGAAAACTGTCTCAAAGCGCTTCGTTCACCAACAAAGCTTATTCACTGAGTCACGGCAACATGGCAACGTTGCAACACTCCAGGCACTTCAGTATTGATTGCACAGACAGATACCACAAGAGAGAGAATGATGAAGGTCTTCTCTAATACCTTCGAAGAACGAAGAGATTGATGAAAAAAAGGAATAGACCACATGCCTCACCGAAGTGCAATGGTAGGCAAAACCCTCTTCTAGACTTCGCCGGCGCCGAAGCCGGCGCCGAAGCCGGGCCCTGTCAATTAAACAAATTAGCCAATGGACAAGCAAACTCCCTATGGAGAGGAAAGGAAAGTCGAGGAAGGAGAGAAGGAGGAGGAAGCTTTTATAGACATCGCCGCGGGAGAGTCTTGGCAACAGACTAAGCCCCTTTGAGTCTTGAGATAGGCAGCAAAGAGGTGTCCAGAAGGCACAAATGACGCGAAACGCCGCTAGCGAGCGTAGGGGTCGCACAGGAAAGTGAGCTCTCCTTTACAACAACTTTGGTCGGCTAGCATGAGCTTGGTGAGATGGGAAACGCGGCTTCGCCCTTGCGTGTAGTCGGGCTGAGACATGATGTATTGATGGCATGTAGTTCAATGTGTTTACAAGGTCATTAGCTGGTTAATTGAACGGTCGATCGATACTTTCGATGAGATTGTGCATTGATGTCGCCCCTGCACTGCGCTCACAGCTGCTGAGACGTTGTGCTTAGGTCTAAGGGCGAGAGGCATCTTGTTCCCATGCTTGACGGATCGAATGTGATCACTTGTGCTATTCGAGCTCACCAGTAAGAGGTTATTTTACCGGCAAGAGACTTCCTTGGGTCTTCGTGGAAGAAGTTTCGCGCCCTCTGCTCACGTGCTCTCAGTGTCAAGCTTCTTCCATCGCAGCAAGAATCTTCATTTTCCAATCCATTGCCCGACATCAAACAAACCTCCAAACGACTTTCAAGCCGGTGACAGTAGCTCGCCGCCGCGTAGGAGTTGCTCGTCAAATCCTCGAAAGTCCCTTCTGGGCGTCGAGTGCGGCGTGGCTCTGAAGCAGCAAGCTTCAATGGAACAGGTAAATACGGCTCTGGACCTCACAGTCGTGCGAGCAACAGCATCAGGCTACACGCACAAAGACGACGACTATTGAGGGACTACGAGATCGGGTACAGCATCCAACATTACCTTCAAGTAGCACCATCATACATCCTCATTACTCCGCCACTTCAGGCAAGCAGACTGTGCCTGGTCACGAACGATTTGCAGTGCCGAACGACCTACGGCTGGAAATCTCAACAAGACAACATGATCTTGAGCCTCCCCAGAGCTCCGGGAAGGACGCATTACACCGAGTTCGATAAGCGGCTGCAAGAGTTGGCATCGACACCAGATCTTGGAGTGGAGGGTGCCGACGACAGGATCTCTGCTTACGAGACATTGGAGAGCATGACTTATGAAAGACATGACTTGAAAGATCACCAAAGGGGAATCTGTCGAGGCAAAAGGGGTGACAGCAAACATGACTCGATGGAAACAAACATGCTTGGAATAGAATGCGGCGAGCTGCTACTCGAGCATGTGGGGTCCCAGTCAGTGGAAGGCGCCTGTAGCTTGCTCCGAGCAATATTCCCTGGACAAGATCATGAAGCTCGTTCCTAGAATCACGCAGACCGCGAGTACCATTCAACGCTAATACCCTTGGTCCGAGGAGTCCGAACAACCATACAAATGACGCAAGGCCAATCCGAGCACAACTCGACATACCGTCACTCCCTCAGTTGGCATATCCTGCAGCGCTATTTTGGAAGGACCTATCAGCGAGGTATGAGCTCAGAGCCCATTCCAGCGCCTACGCACTGACCGTACAAGCTCGCTCCGGGAAGATGCGAGCAGATACCGAGAGGCGGCAGCGGCAGACGAGAGGAATGAAAAAGAGAACGAGATCCCTGAATACGGTCACGCGGGCTTGGAAGCTTTGCTCGATGTACCGTTAGCCTGGCAGATCGATCAGGTACAGGCACATCGGGCCGGCACTGAAGATGCATGAAGCATTACTGGGTAAAAGAATCTGGGTTTTGTGCTCTCTTATGGTGGAAGAGTCTTCAACCGCATACGAGATGCTTTGAACGACCTGCCCTTCGTCTTCCCTCCAACACAGGAGTTCGAATAAGTTCGATCCATCGAACATGGCGACAAATGGATGATGGAGCCGGGTTCATGAATTAACCTCAAAACACACGTGGACCCTGCTGAGGCGTCGGACTCAGCGATGGAAGACCATCTCGCACCGCGGCGATAGCAAGTTAACTTGCAAATTCTTCCGAGTATGAACGACTTGCCAACTGAGATGCGTGGCATTGTATGCATGTACCTTACCCCAGCATCGCATGCAAATACATCGCCATCAGGGAACTGTAGTCACTCTTGGTTGGTAATCATTGACTCTCTTAGTATGCTGCTTCCCTGCCTCCACGACATCAGAACCAACCCGTTAGCGCTGAAGCAGTCGCTATGAGCTCGTCGCCTCACCATGTTACTGCTATACGTTCAGTCGATCATCGCAGCCAATCATTTGACTACCAGGCCTATGGATATACAACCAATGCTCACATCTCCAGATTGCAATACGTCCATGCCTTACAAGCGCAAGATCAAAGGCAGCCGCTTTACCGCTGAAATAGTTGCCCTGGGCTCATGAGTCGTAACTAACGACACCATCTCCGCTCTCAGTACGTTCTGAAATCGTTCGTCCAATCACTCAGACAAGTGGCTCCAGCTCCGCATTCATGTGTCCGTCTCTGTGTCCAAAATGTACTCGCTGCGTTCATACCACATATCCACAGAGTCAAAAACAGTCATCTGACCGCCGGGACAACCGTCGTCGGCTGATGACTGACTGAAGTCTACATCTGATCGTTGAAGCATGCTTTCCACGCTGCTATCTTCCATCCCCGGCTTCGAAAGCGATTACTTGGCCGTCGAGATATCCACCCTCTGTTTTCACCCTCTGCCTACATTTCCGGATCCAAGCATACTCGTTATTCCCAAACAACCCTCTCCGACTTCGAACGCAATCATTTGACCGTTGCGATGGCTGTGGTGGACTTCATCATCGATGTTTGCAACTCCGTATTGAAGCACGCTCATACTGTTCGAACCCCGACTCCCCGCTATTCTGGACGACTACAGTGTCACTGAGATACTGGCTTTCAATTTGCAGATATACTCGACATCTCTGCATACAAAGATGATCATTGTGCTTTTACATGTTACGCCCAGTATCGAAAGCACCTCTTTACCCGCTGATATACCTTCTCCAATCCACAATGATTGTTCTAAATCTCCACGGCTGAGACATTCGCTACGAGCTAACACCATCACCTATAGATAGCAAGCTAAGCTACAAAACCAACTAGATACCGATATCTTCCTGTTTTGGGCATTCGCTACGAGCCAACGCCATCCATGAATATCATAATTAGCTATCAGCCCAACGAGACAGCGGATATGAATTTCTCGATCTGCTTCGACATGATCACTGCTTGTGCGCTCACAGAGAGCTGATGCCTTCACCTATAGACGTGACAGCCAATGAGCAATACTCGTAGAGAGGTAATACTCGCAGAGAGGTAATATTGTCGCCTGAAGATCTCACACTCAGTCATCGGATCAACGAGAGACTCAAACCAGTCCCATAACGAACTACTGCGTCTCAATGACATGCGGACTTCATTGTGATAACATCCTCAGCTATAGACGTTGAACTCATCCATTTAGCCAAGGAGAGAGTCTCTGTCAAATCGTCAGACATTCTCACGTCTCCGCGGCTCGAGAGACACCATGAAGCTGATACCATCGCCTCCAAGCTATCGTAATCGCTACAATGCCAACGAGAGGGTCGATTCCGAATCGTGAGGGCTGTTCACATCTCTGCGGCTCGAGAAACACTACAAGCTCATACTACCACTTACAGCCTACTGTGCTCGCTGTAATACCAACGAGAGAGTCACTGTTCAATAGAGGGGAATGTCTGCATGTCCTTGAATAATGTATACGTTTCCATCGCCAGCGTATCGCCATGAGCTAACACCATCAGCTATAGATATTGAATCAAGCTTGGACACCAAAGAGATAGTCGTTTTTGATCAGCGAGAGATGCTCACAATTCTTTGGCTGGAGTGTCGTCACGAGGTAATACCATCAGCTATCGATATTGTATTCAGCCTTGAGACCAACAAGAGTATGACTTTTAAATGTTCAATAACTTCCATGTCCACGTGAACAATGTCTGCATTTCCGCGGCACATGCATCACCACGTGGTAGTCCCATCAGCTATCGATGTTGTATTGAGCTTCAACACCAACGAGATAGTGGCTTTTGACGGTTGAATAATTTCTATGTTCCCTTGGATAATCTCTGCATCTCAGTGGCAGGTGTGTCGTTATGATGTAATACCATCAGCTATAGATATCTTATTCAGCTTCAAGACCAGTGAGACAGAGGCTTTTGAACTGGGATAATTTCACGTCTCTCAGTGGTCAATGCATCACCATGGGCTACTACCATCACACATAGCAGGCAGACAGGACTATGTTACCGGGGAGAGACTGCATCATAAAGGTATCATTTCAAGCTACTTGGACTAAGTTACGGTATAAGACCCCTAAAGGTCAGGAGACGGCAGAGCACGAGCAACACCGAACCTCTTGCTGAGGATGACCCACTCAGCAACCACCAGAGCAGTGCGCATGGCTCCCGGGTCTCCCTTCTCGCCGAAGGCACGCCCCACAAGCCACTTCACACGCAGCCAGCTCACGAAACCCAGTTTCTCCACGTTCTCCTCGGTCAGCAGACCGGCAAGCAGCTTGTGCAACGGGCCACCTTTCGGCCAGGTTGTCGGGGCGGAGTAGGGGTGCTTCTTGCGCTCGTAGAGCTCCTTGGTGATGAATGGCTTTGCAGCCTCGCGGAGCACCCACTTCTCGACGAAGCGGCCCTCTGGGTTCTCCTCTGAGGCAGGCAGCCAGCGGATTTTGGCGGACGGCGGCAGGTTGTTCACGTACTCCGTGAGGTGGTGGTCCAGCAGGGGGGTGCGGGCCTCGATCGAGTGGGCCATCTCCGTGCGGTCACCGAGGCAGGTGAGGAAGATGTTGGCGAGGTGACCCTTGGTCCAGATGTACTCGGCAGCGTGGAGAGGGTGCCACTTCTCGATGATCTTCTGGCGAGCGATGCCATCGATATTGTTGGCTATGGTGCGCTGGGGATCCGGGCTGCCGTGAGTGAAGTAGGTCCAGTCTGCGAAGACGTCGGGCTGGAAAGACGCCATGCTGCTGACCGTGGTGATGTTGTTTAGCATCTTGCGGGAGACACTCGGGCCTCTCATGCTGGTGTTTGCGCCGACAGAATCGTAGTAGGCTTTGGCTGCTTCCTCTGCCAGCTGCAACTGCTTCTCGCGCTCAGAGTCTGAAAGAGCGTCGTCTTGGGTCCAAGCCGCATCTGGCTCGCGCAAGTAGTCGGGAAGGAAGAGCGGGTAGCCGGCAAAGTGCTCGTCCGCGCCTTCGCCGGTCAGAACGACCTTGTATCCGGCTTCTAGCGGGACTTCACTGAGGGCGAACTTGCCAACGAAGTTGAGATCGGGGTTGTGGTGTTCCGTGTGGTAGGTAGCATCTTCGAAGCGGCGGGCAAGCTCGGTCTCGTTCATGAGCTTCTTCTCGTAGTTGACGCCCAAGTGCTCTGCCGTGCGGTTGGCGATCGACGACTCGTCGAAGCCAGACTCTTCGTCGAAAGCAATGCTGAAGCAGCACACTCGCTCGTTGGCCGGTGCGGAGCCCATCTTGATGCCTTCTTCGTTGACCAGGTGGGTGACCATGCCAGCGATGACGGATGAGTCGATGCCACCGGAGAGGTAGATGCCGATGGGTACATCAGCCCTGAGGCGTAGCTTGATGGCTTCGAGCAGGCGGTCTCTGACACCTTGAACCATCTCTTCCGGGGTCCTGGGGTCCACAGTCTTCTTGTCGGGGTACTCAGCATCCCAGTACTGCCTGTGTTCGATTTGATCGATGCCTGTGTACAGCATGTAGTGGCCGGGTCTGACTTTCTTCACATCCTTGAAGATGGTGCGCTCGTCGTGGTTCCAGCCCGCGTCCATGAGACTGCGTACATTCCACTGCGGCTCCCAACCGAGTGGCAAGAACGCCTTCATCTCGGCGGCGATCAGGAGCCTCCGCTCGTAGGTCTCGGGATCTTTCTGTATGGTCCAGAACAGCGGCTTGATGCCGAAGCGATCGCGCAAAGCGATGAGCTGCTGCTCGTTCTCATCGAAGAGCACGACCGAGAACTCTCCGCGCAGGTGGCTCACAAAGTTCAGGCCGTGGTGCATGTACAGCGCGATGACGATCTCGCTGTCACTTTTGCTGCGGAAGACGTAATCCGTGGTGTCTTCGATTTCCTTGCGGATGCGGTCGTAGTCGTAGAACTCGCCATTGACGACAGCGTGGATCTTGCCGTCGGGTGAGTGAAACGGCTGAGCGCCGTCGGATGAGAGGTCGTTGATGGACAGTCTAACGTGACCAAGAGCTGGATATAGTCGTTAGATACATGTATGCGCTTACAATGGTTGAATGTGAGGATTGTGATCTTACCAACGCGAGTGTCTTCGCTGATCCAATGGTTACGGGAGTCCGGACCGCGGTGTTGGATCTTGTCCAAAGACGCCTGAAGATCCTGGTAAACCCTCTGGCGCTCATAGCCACGCGAAGTGGAGCGCTCCATTTGTGGGAATGGGTTGTCGAATTCTGACGAGCGCTTGAGAGCAGGGTCTTCGAACAGGCTTGTCTGGAAAGCCGACGGGCGAGTTGGGCGATCCCATGTCTTCGTGTGCTCGCGAAGAGCGACGATGCAAGAGATGCCGCACATAGCTGATGTATGCCGAGTGGCGTGTGTGTGTGCTGTCTGATAGCTGATGTAAGGAAGGAAGATGGTAGGGGAGAGTAGGGAATGGTGATGCGGTAGAAGGGAAGTTGATGAAATAGGCCGATGGGTCTACTACCGCATGGATGTTGGTGTCTCGGGGAAGAAAGCAACTCGCAGAGGCGAGCGAGCGAAGCCAAGCAAGCAAGTGCTGGAGGCGTTGTTTAGGAAGTCGCGAGCCACGCGGCAGCGAGGCAGCGTTCTCTTATAGCCTCACGCCCGCCCTCACGCCAGTCCGACTCGAGTACCTACCGCTGGTAGTACGACACCCGTTACTAATCGCGCTGATAAGCAAGCAGCAGATGAGGATAAGACAAGGATAAACATCCAAACCTTCTCCAGAGAAGGGAGTGAGGTGATGTGCAGTGTGACGTCGAGATGCCGACTTCGGGTCAGGCCCACCCGGCGGCAGACAAGCTTTCTGCAAGCCAATCTGATGTAGATCTAAGGTATCTCGAGCACGCCACGTACCACAGGATCGATGTCACGAGAAGGCCAACATGTCAGCGGTGTGCACACAGTAGGAGACAACTAAAACGCGTAGAGTTTTGGGGCTTCCGAACGATGGTAATGCACGAAATCACAATGGGAATGCTTGGAATTCACGGTATGGTTGAGTAGATACTGATTGAGCCGAGACTATCTAAGAAAAGGGCTAAGGCCGCATGGAAAAAGACAAGGAAAGATAAGCAGACTGATTGTGTATGCTCAAGTCGTCATAGGAATACATGTTGTTCTTCTCCTCGTACATCCGCACAAATTTACTTCCTCCTCTGCTGCATGGACATGATCTGTACCAGGCGCACGAAGATGTTGATGAAGTCGAGCTCAAGGCTGATGCTCTCATTCACGGTGTCCTTGGGTCTCAGGCCGCGCTGCGCCATGCGAGCGTGGTTGAGAATCTTCTGGACATCGTAAAGGGTGAAGCCCATGAAGACGGCGAGACCACCGTAGAGCCAGATGTTCTCAGTCCATGCCAGAGTGCGGAGCGCAGTCGCAGGCAGAACCATTGGGGCGAGACCAGAGAGTGCGACAAGGGCCACACCCGCGAGAAGCGGACCGCCGAGGTATAGGTACTTGTCTTGCTTGGCGGTGGCACCAACGATTGCGATCGATCCCATGATACCGACAGTGTAGAGACCGGCGCGGGCAAGAATTGCAGGGTTGAAGAAGAACATGGGCGACAGAAGGGCGGCTTGGGTCAGGTTGAAGGTGGCCCAGGAGCCGTACTTCAGCATGTAGTTATCCGGGTGTGTGTTGTAGCAGACCATCATGCTACCGATGGAGCCGACGAGACCGATACCGAGAACGAGCCACGGGTTGGCAGACATGAGGCGGTATGACCATCCATTGGCGTGCAGAGCGCGTGCTGCCACGCCAATGATGCCGATGCCGAGACCAGTGTGCAGGAAAGTATCGTTCAGGTATTCGCGCTCGTACAGAGGCATGCCACCATCTTCACGGGTCTCGCGATTGAAGACCAGGTTGATGGCGAGAAGAGTTCCACCGAAGATCGCACCTCCATAGATGAGGCGCTGGGTCATGTTTCCTTGGGCGATCGGGTTGCCGGGTGCCTGAGTCTGGTATTCACGGCGAGATGACTGGCGGAAGGCGTTTCGCAGGGCATTCTGCTGGTTGGCGCTGATGAAGGAACGCAGTGGCGACGCGGGTTTCGTGAAGGTGTTCTTGAGAGGCGCCTGCGCTTGGGTTTGGAAGCTGCGGACGACGGTCTGTGAGGCGTTGGGTGCTTGCTTGAGGGCGTTTACGACCGCAAAGGGCCGCCTGAGCATGAAAGCCATGTTGTCGAGCGAGCTGGGGGGTTGTTGTCGGTGGTGAAAGAGACGATGGCGGATGTGTTCGGTCTTCCGGCGATGGAGAGGAGCTATACTGTACGTCACGGCTTGGCGATCTGTGATGGCAACCTAGCTGGGAGCGGACTTAGCGGAAAATTCGAGAAGTCCATCTGAGAAGCCATCACAAAGCAACTCCGGCTAGAACATTCTACTGGGGGCAAATATATCACGATACCACGGAGGAGCGTATGCGACTGTACCGATCGTTTGATGAAGATCATATTCATCGGCTCCGAGACTTTGCTTCAACTTCCTTGCCCTTTGGCTGTGGCAACTCTGGTGCTTTCTTCGGAGAGACCGTATCGTCACACAAGCTCGGGTTCGCCAGGAAACAGATACTGGACTCAAGAGCGCTGTTGTTTCGTGCATACGGATGCATCCAGAACCACCGTTGTACAGCTCGGAGCTCTGTCAAGGTTCAAGGCCTTCACCGTACAGGCGTGGGAGATGGTATCGAGCTTTCGAGCCTGATGCACCGAGTGTAGCAGATTTCCGGCCGCGTAGACCGCCTGATCTATCCTGCCCAAGAGCTTGCTGTGGGGCACTCGCATATTCTCATGCGTGGTATCTCCAAGTACCAGGCGGTCAGCCACAGTTGTCTTTGACACGGATGGAACAGTCTCGCGTGCTCTACTACTGCCGTTACCTATTGCAACAAAGACAAACCGAGGCAGCAGCATGAAACGCAGGGTCATCAGATCCCCGGAGTGATTTGATTGGTGTCAGAGCTTCAATATGGGGATGACGTGGCTCGAGAGCTACAACGCCCAAGTCCCCTTCGCATCGACAGTGTCGGCGGCAACCTCGTGATTACATGTACTCCTGATCCTCTACATCACTCATCAACAACTTTGTACAAAGCCACAACAGCAGTCGCTACACTATCTGATATCACAGCATCTCGTGTTGCGCAGATAGCGCTTCCCAGGCGGAAGTCCACACCCGATGAACATCTTCCGCATCCTCGCCGACCTGTCGCATGCAGCGTCCAAGATAACACTATGCATCGCAATACATCGCAATAGCTCAGCAGAGGGAGTCTCCCTGTTGACTCAGCTCCTCTATACTCTTGTGTTCACTACGCGCTATCTCGACCTGTTTTGGGTGCCGCCCAGCATCAGCCTCTGGAACTTCTTCTTCAAGGTCTTCTACATATTCTCTTCCATCTACATCGTCTACCTGATGATGCGATGTTATCCACGGACGAGAGAAAAGGAAGGAGCATGGAAGATTACAACCTGGTCACTTGGAGCTTGTATAGTCAGTGCGCCGTTGGTTACAATGGTGTTCAACGGGTGGATGGGCTGGGGGTTGTTCGCTGAGGTAGGTCTTTTAGTCGTACAACGTGTTGTTCTTCTCAAAGCTGCGCATGCTGACATACATCGAGATCTTCTGGACCTTTAGCATCGAGCTCGAAAGTGTTTGTGTGCTCCCTCAACTCCAACTTTTGCGCCAAACCTCTGTTCCCACCGTCCTTGACAGCTATTACCTTGTGATGCTGGGCAGCTACCGCTTCTTCTACATCCTCAACTGGATCGTCCGTGCGGCATCTAAAGAACGTTACTGGGAGCCAGTCGCCTTCATATTTGGTGTAGTCCAGACAGTACTCTACATCGACTTTGCCTGGGTGTACTACAGCAGGCAACGAGTCAAGCTGCGCGGGGGAGGAGTGGTGGACTCGGATGATTTGAGCAAGAGCTTTTTGGTGAGGCGGTTCATCAGCGGCAGGAGAAGTCAGGACAACAACGACGACATAGCAGAGGAGGACGAGGCACTCGCCGGCCAAGAGAGCGGAACAATCCGGCCTTCAGCAGCACGTGGGAGTTCGAATTGGGGTGCCCGGGGCATTAGCGTGAGCGCAGACAACACGCTCGACCACCACCACCATCACACAGACATCGACGCCTCGGAGATCGCAGACCCAGCCGCTTTCGAAGACGAGACCGACGACGACGACGCTCACATCAAGAACAACAAGAACAACGCGCAAACATCACCAGCCAAGCAACAGCTACAGCAAGCCGACCTCGCCGCCACCACCTCCGCAACCGCCAACATGGCCGACAACAACGCGTCGGAGTGGGCCGCGGAGGGCAACGCCGGCAAGGACCTCGATCGCGACTAGTTGTCCGAAAGTGCGATATTCTCTGCCCTGTTGGAAAAGCGGCTTGTTTCAATGGAAGGACAGGAGCTCAACCCTCCGGAAGAAACCCGCACCGCGCACTGGACCGTGGCCCAACTCAGGGAGCTACACCCGGTCTTCTTCACGCACCTGCAGGCCATGCACAATGCGCCGCCGAGCGTCGAGGTCTTTGAGGCCGATGAGGTCGACGACGATATCGAAATCTCGACGGGACAAGCCATGAGCCTTTAAGCAGCGATAAGGGTGCTACTACGGTGGCGGGATCACTACCTAGACCTCACAGCACGCGGCTGGCTTTGCTTGTCTTTATACCACCAAATTCAAAAACGGCAGCATGCCTTCAAGACCATTTATTCCTCCATGTGATTTTCAGTCTCAAGGGTGATTGACCGTTCTAGGGTTGCTGAAGCTGCTGATACGTGCTTCAATAGTATTCTGGACCCGTGAGCAACTACTGTCATGGTAAACTCTCAATGGTGAAGGCTTACGAAAGCGTGTCCAAAGCTGCCGATAGCAGCTCATTGAGTATTCTTGACCTGTGAAACACCCGTATAAACACTCTCAACCCTCAATGGCAAAGACACACAAAAGTGTTCCAAAGCTGACGGTAGCAGCTCAAAGCGACATTGAGATTGTTCTTCCTCGATCGGTGTATCTTTATACCGCCGAACATCGGCGGCCTTTGGTTCTAAATCGGCTATTGCAACTCATCAATGCGGGGCCTTGCGGGGCGAAGCTGACGACATTGGGTAATTCGCATTTTGATGACCGAGGAAACCTACAAATGTGCTATCTGTCATTCGCCCGTTCATTTGGAGCACTCGAGCTGTTGTCGGATCGTTCATTCATACCGAAACCCCGTGATAGTGCTGACAGTCTGAGATCATAACTGCAGCAAGCGTCAAACGCATTTCAGAGACAACCTTCGACAAACCACAACGACACAATCCCGCCACCATGGATCCCTCCAACCTCGAAAAGCAACGCATCCCCGAAGAGCCTCGCTACCTCGACTTCCCCAACTCGAAACCAGGCAGCGGCCTCAACAAATACTCCTCCACCCTGACCCGCGAGCATGACTTTCCAGCCGCCCAAGCAATGCTCTACGCCGCCGGCGTGCCGAACGAACATGTCCTCAAGAACTACCCACAAGTCGGAATCGCAAGCGTTTGGTGGGAAGGCAACCCTTGCAACACACATCTCTTGGACATTGGGAAAGAGGTGAAGAGGGCTGTGGAGAAGCAAGAGATGCTGGCGTGGCAGTACAACACCATTGGCGTGAGCGATGGCATTACGATGGGCGGAGAGGGGATGAGGTTCAGTTTGCAGACGAGAGAGATCATTGCGGATAGTGTCGAGACTGTGACTTGTGCGCAGTTTCATGATGCTAACATCACGATTCCTGGGTGTGACAAGAATATGCCGGGGTGTGTTATGGGGATGGCGAGGCACAATAGGCCGAGTTTGATGATATGTGAGTTGCCTGATGAGAGCCGGCAGTGTACATGTACTGATTGGGTTTCTTAGACGGCGGCTCGATCCAACCTGGTTACTCCAAGCTACTCAAGAAACCTATCAACATTACCAGCGCACTGGAAGCTCACGGAGCGTACATTTACAACAGGCTCAAGAACCCGGACGACCCTTCACAAACACAAGATGAGATCCTGACAGATCTGGAAAAAGAGTCATGCCCTGGTTCCGGTGCTTGCGGTGGTATGTTCACAGCCAACACCATGGCGATGATGATCGAGACTCTCGGGCTTTCGCTCCCCGGCTCGTCTTCAACCCCCGCTACATCACCAGCCAAGATGCGTGAATGCCATAAAGCTGCGGAAGCAATCAAGATCTGTATGGAGAAGAACATCAGGCCAAGAGATTGCTTGACAAAGAAGTCGTTCGAGAATGCGCTCGTGATGATGATGGCTCTGGGAGGCTCTACGAACGGCGTACTGCATACTCTCGCCATGGCTGGCACTGCTGGCGTAGACTTGACGCTCGACGACTTCCAGAAAGTCAGCAACAAAATCCCCTTCATCGCAGACATGGCTCCTTCCGGCAAATACCTGATGGCGGACCTCTACGATATCGGTGGCATCCCATCCGTGCAGAAACTCCTTATCGCCGCCGGTATGATCGACGGCAGCACCATCACCATCACTGGCAAAACGCTAGCCGAGAACGTCGAGTCCTGGCCTTCGCTCAAGCAAGGTCAAGAGATCATCAAGTCGCTCGACAACCCCATCAAACCCACCGGACACTTGGAGATCCTCTACGGAAACTTGGCGCCTAACGGTGCCGTGGCCAAGATCACAGGCAAGGAAGGCATGCGCTTCACGGGTAAAGCGAAAGTCTTCAACAAGGAGCACGAACTCGACGATGCTCTCAACAAAGGCGAGATTCCCCGCACTGAGAACCTCGTCCTGGTCGTTCGCTATGAAGGCCCCAAAGGCGGACCTGGCATGCCCGAGCAACTCAAGGCTTCCGCATCGATCATGGGTGCCGGCCTGAAGAACATCGCTCTCATCACAGACGGAAGATACTCTGGAGCGTCGCACGGGTTCATCGTGGGTCACATTTCGCCCGAAGCTAGTGTCGGTGGTCCCATTGCTGTTGTGCAAGATGGAGATATGATCACTATCGACGCCGATAAAAACACAATCAGCATGGATGTTGAGGATGGCGAGATCAAGAAGAGGCTTTCTGAGTGGAAGCCTCCACGCATGCCTGTTACCAGAGGTGTACTGGCCAAGTACGCACACTTGGTTGGCGATGCTAGCAAGGGAGCTATGACCGACTTGTTTTGAGAAAGTGAGTTGGGCGTAAGTTGCGCTTCTTGCGTTGTTCAATATGGTTCATGAGGAGTGCTAAACAATCGCACTCGTGTTGCATACTAGGTGGTCTGTCGGATAAGCTATCAGGTTCGCTGATTGAAACTCCGAAATCCAAAGTTCCCATCGGTCCAAAACTCAAAACCCGCATTCCGATTTTTTCACAACACAGTCACTTCTGCAAAACGACTCTGGGTCCTCGGATGGCGTTCTGGTTTGCATGAGGAGCTGCCTGTTGTGCTGCGATCATGTTTTGTGAGTCGTCACCCGAATTCAAGAAATACTCTGGTTCTATAGTGTAGCGGTTATCACTTCCGGTTCTGATCCCTCCTCTTCTAAAGAGCGTGCTTGGACTGTCCGGGCGACCCCGGTTCGATTCCGGGTAGGACCTACGAGCATGCTGTTTCACCGCAATCGTTGTTAATCGTCGGTTCCGATCATTTTGATGTTTTTCTCGATTTTTTTAGATTTTTCTCGCCAAGCGGTTTTCCCAATGTCGACCCTTTCAATTAACAATCGATAATCGATGGGAACGATGCTGCTGGATCGGCTGTACTCGCTAGAGGTAAGTGTAGCATTGTAGGAGTCGTGATCTGTCGTTCTGTTCTACTTGCAAGGGATTTCCGATTCTGCCTACTCATGTTTCACGGAGGCGATTGTCTGCCTGGTTTGCAAGGTTGATGCCTATAACCCCTTTCACAGGGCGTATGTATAAGACGGTCGAGATGTATTGCAAGTAGCTTCCCGAGACACCGCACTTCGAATTCGTCAAAACTAACTCTACTCCACTCAAAGTCAATCATCAAGTCAATCATGGGCACCCGCTCGATCGTCTGCATCTACCATAACGGCCGTTTCGTCGCGGCTCAAACCGGCCGCGCCGATGGCCACCCCGAAGTCACAGGCCTGGCCATCCTCCACTGGCTAGTCGTTGAAGGCAACATCCAGCGCCTGCTCCAGAAAATCCACCTCGTCCAACCACCACCCTACCACGACGAAAATTACTAGAACAGTTTCATCAGCATCAAGTCCATCGCCACCTCCACCAGCCCAATCAAACACGTCTACAAACTCGACTTCGCCAGCGAAGGCCTTTGGTGCGCGTGGGCTTACGTTGTCGACTTGGACGTCGGGACGCTGAAAGTCTACCAGGGAGACAACCGTTTCCGTGGACCTATGGAAGGGCGATTCGCCGAGGCGGGCGTCGTCCAGCAAGTGTTGAAAGCGACTTTCGCCTTTGCTGATCTGCCGGGCTTCGAGGATGAGTTCGTGCAGGCTTGCTATCGGGGAAATGGACCCACGATGCCAGGCGGCTGGCGCTTGCCACAAGCTCCGCCAGAAATTGAGAGAGATGTACTCTGTCAAGAAGCCAGGTTCGTTGGTCGAGACGCTGAGCGTGCGCGTCTGCTGGTAGCCTTTAATGATGTGGATGGGGGTGGTGATAATACGGAGCGAGAGGAAGACACCAACGACGAGATCAACAGCGGCACCCGCCACCTCATCTGCATCTACCACAACGGTACTTTCGTCGTCGCCCAGTACGGCGCCTGGGACGGCTATCCCGAGATCGCAGGCCTGGCAGTCCGACGCTTCCTGACTGCAGACAACATCCAGCGTCTTCGAGAGCGGATTCATCTCGTTCCACCACCTGTGCCTCGCAACGTGGATCGCCATGGTCGAGCATTTCATATTCTCAGGGAGATCGCTTCGGCCAGACGGACTGTCAAGCATAGTCTCCAACTCGGCTTCGCCAGCAATGGTGAAATGTGCGCGTGGTGTTACGTTGTCGACTTGGATGCCGGCGCGCTCGAAATTTACAGAGGCCGCTCGGCGGGTAGGATTCCTAGGCGACATCCTCCATATCGGAGTGTCGGAGTTGTTGGGGCTGGAAGGTTCGCTGATGTTGGGGTTGTTCAGCAGGAGTTGCAAGCCATTTTCTCGTTCGGCGACTCGCTGGTCTATGAAGATGCGCTTATGGCGGCTTGTGGGGGTGTTAGGGGTGAGGATGGGTACTTTGATTGGAGTTTGTGAGGGCGCGGAGGATAGTCAGGACCTGAAATGCATGGCGGATTAATTTGCTAGGCATCCTGATGTGGCGGGCTTGAGAGCTGGACTCGCTGAATACCCTGCTATCTTCAAGGTCGTATCAGAAGTCTCCGACCGTACATTCAGGTGCATCGCCCGCTGAGAACTGACCCTCTCTCTGCTCGGTTGGAGTGCTTGTGACTGGGCTGGCCATGCGGTAGACGCTTCTGTTTTTTACTTTCACGATGATCCCGCGGTGACAGGATATTCCTATAGCTCCCGTTGGCAAGTAGTACACAAGCTATAACCATAGGTGACATGCGTACCTACAGGTAGTCCAGTGGAGTCGAAGTGGTACGATCAAAAGAGAAGATCCCGATTTCGTAACATAGTACTGCTCTGCCTTGCGGACGAAGTATATCTACGATCAGCCAGAACTAACCGGCGGTATGATAGCTACCTCGTCTCCGGCTTCTATTACAAGCCCTTGCTCTCCCTTGCCCATCTCCTCTTCAATATCCACATAATCAAGATTCACAGTGACCGCGCAACTCCCTAGCACCTTCTCCTTGATGCCCGGGTACTGCTGATCCAGGAAGTCCGGCAGCTGGCCGAGCGGGAGAGGAGCGGCAAAGTGATCCTGCTGCTTGCGGGTATACGAAGAGGAAGAGGCGAAGTACAGCACGGTAAAGTGGCCTGCGGGAGCTCTTTGAGAAGACATGGTGGAGGTTCTATGAAGCATTCTTGTTAGTCAGGAGTGCTTGAGATCGGTCCGGTCGATGCGTTGGTGGTGGGTTGAAGTGATCAGAGTGTTTGAGATTTTATCCACTGCAGCCCGGAGGCTTTCGGGTAATACATGCTATGGTTGTAGCATCATATGAGAGTGTTGGAGGGGAGGATTGGGGGTGCTTAGACGTACCTTTGGAGCTGCGCTATTATGGAGAGAAGGAGAAAGTGCCGCGTGTGGACGGGGAAATAATATAAGATTTCGTGGTGGTATGACCGTTTTACACGTCAGTTAGGCCGGAGCTAGAGTTTGGTGCTGAGGAAGATTCAATTACGGATATGATACGCAATTTATGCGATATCATCATCGGTTCTATAGTGTAGAGGTATCACTGTCGCTTGTGGCCCATCTGCCTCGTCAGACCCACAATGATCCGCGACCGACCCGTGTTCGATTCACGGTGGGACCATCCCTCTTGCTTTTGTTCTTGGCCTATCCTTTTGCATTATAAGTGAAATTTTGCTGATTCAGCGTGGAGACGAAGAGGATGCATGCATGACCTGAGATTTGATGATGATGGGAACAGCTGTAGCGACATCAGACTGTTGGTCAAATGTGGTAGAGACAGAAGCCTCGACTGGCTTCCATATGTTAGACGTAAGTGTAATTGAGCAGTCATGGTTGGGGCTGGAACCATTGACCAACCATTTGATACAGGACTTAAAGATCGTAGTAAACCATTTTCTTGAGTTCGCCGATCCGCTGAGTTGTTTTTCTCTAAATCAAATCTTGGTACGTGACCTTAGGGTTGGGGTTGGGGTTAGAGCTTTAATTTATAAACCATCTTTTTCGATTGCAACACGTGTATTTCGTATATATATAACCATCCTAGCCCTTTATAAGCCTTGCGTAGTCACTAGATAGAGACGATATCCATTTGGAGAGCTTATTGGGCTGATCAGACGGTCGCTGGAGTATTTCACCAGTTCAGTTGATGGGAGGGCTTGCTATATATACAAATCGGCTGTGTGTCTTGCAGAAACATGGCAACATTGGAACTCGGATCAAGGCTGGTGATGGATCCAAACGTGTACTCTCATACATCAGCACACTCCGGTCATTTGCTCCACCTGTATACACAACTGTATCTTCACGTGCGTTGACCGTGGCACTCTCGTTCTTGGGAGATATACAGTTGGAAAGGTGTGTCAAAGATGCCAACCAGACCGATGGAGATCCGAGGCATGTCCGCGCATCTCCTCCACCGACGATCAGCTGCATGTTCGATGTTCGAAGTCCCTTGGTCGCAAGACGAGATTCACAGACAACAACTACACAGTTGCAAGTCAGAACGACCCCGGCGCACCGTCAATTGCTATGCTGTCGTCCAGTAATGCGCGACCACAGCAGTCTGCCAGACGCGCCTATGTCTGCCTGCGCTGTCGACTGAACCCACCACGCCACCACTTTGCAACCGCCCGAACCACCTCATCTACTCCTCGCCTACAAAGGACCCTTCTCTCATCGAACCCTTCGACAACTGGTAGCCATGGACACACCTCTCTTCCACCGTCTCGAGCTTTGGGGGATGCAGTACGGGGACATGCTTCAGCATCGAAGCCCAGTACTCAGGACGCGGATCCACTAATCCGCAAACATGCAGCAAGCAAGATGTTCAGAGATCACACAGCAAGACCTGCACGGCAACCCACACTCAGCCAAGATGACAGACTACCCATCAGACACGTCGAGGTATTGCCAATACATAAACACCTTAAAGCGGAAGCAGTGCCAATTCACAAGCACACCGTCCATCCAGGAGTCCCCATTCATAAAGAGACCGCTCCCACGCTGGATACAGAGTACAGATATTGGAGGAACAAGACGGCGGAAAAAGAGCATAAAGCGGCCGAGAGAGCGGTTAAACGCCGCCAAAAAGATCAGGCCAGAAGCGACTTTGACGCTCTTTTGGGTAGCCATACTCGCGCACATAGCGCTAACGAGACGACTGCGCAAGAGGCTGCAAGGCATGCTGTAGCTCAAAAATTGGCAGGAATACTGGACAAATATGATAAACAACGCTCTACTGTTGCCGACTCGAAACCCATGACTGCCGGTCACGGTAGCTTACCAGTGCAGTCAAATTCAACTACAAAGAGGCCTACGCTTGATCGCACGACTACGCCTAGCCTCCCGTATACAGGTAGTCGAATGTATCATAAGCAGACCCAATCTGTCACACCCAAGACATACGGTGACCTACCTCCACCTGAAACACCCAACAGCTTTCGCGCGAAGCTCCGGCGATGGCAAGAAGAGCACGGCAAAGACATGGAACACCTCTACAAAGCCGAATTGCCCATGGCAGAAGAAGATGTAAATGGGGTCGTCAACGACTTCACAAGACCCGGGGACACACCTCGCATGGTTCGCAGATCAGACGAAGCTGAGGACGAACAGCAAGCGATGGCGCATTTCGCGAGATCACAGGCAGAAGATTTGGAAGACGACGTGACAGACCCCCGCTTCTTGTTCATGGGTGATCTGGTAGAGCTGGAATATCCGTCATCGGAGAGGGAGGGCATCCTCGCAGTCTTTGTGCGAAGGCTTGGTCCCGAGAGTCAGCTCTATACCATGAATGGTCGATGGGTACATGTCGCGGAACGCAACATCCAGTATTCCATCCCAGGGTGGGTGTCACCAGAGCTCGTTGAGCCTTTGATCGCTTACCTGCCTGACGAAGAACAAGCCCAGAACAAGGAAACCCTCAGGCAGAAAGAGTATGTCAACGACATTTCGGTGCCACGACATGTCGCCGCGCCTTTGGTCAGCCGCATGGTGGCCTTCAATCGAGAAAGTCAGGAGATCTATCGAAAGCACGCATCAACCTTGGATCGCGCGCACGATCTTCTAGCGCACAAGGAAGACCTACGGTACGGCAGTCTGGTGTCAGCTGCAGAAAAGCTCCTCAAGACGCCGAGTGACAAGTTGCCGCTGACAGCACTCTTCACCGTTCGCAAGGCGCTTGCGCACGCTGGTTTCGCCTTCAATGTTGACCGCAGGTCTCATCGTCTGACCGGCTACCTGCAAATCCGCTCGAAGACGCAAGTGAGAATGGTCGAGGAGGTGCGCACATGGCTGCGGGATTGGCAGGAAGATCTCGCTATGCTTGCAGCGTCAAGCAAGAGGCAGCGCCAGCGCCACACACCAAGCCCAGGTGCTGCGCGAATCTACCGATTCATCGAACACGCCAAGGCAATTGTGACTGCAAGTCGCGAAGACCGCCAGCCAACTCAGGGCGGCAACATCGGACCGAGTAAAGTCAAGCACGAAATCACACCAGACAGTGAGTCTGTCCGGACCCGAGTCGACTTCCGCTTCAATGAGGCAGATCAAGAAATTGTTCGGTTCCTTGAAGCCTGGGCATGTAGCAGCATGTTTGTAGGCCTCCCACGCATCCAAGCCCTACCTCCCCTGATACTGCAGGCTACTGGACTGTACGAGGAGTTCGATCTAGACGCGAAGACAGGGTACATGTTCTTGCAAGAAATCGGCACGATTCTCCCGTACGAGAATCGGGTTCGTTTCGACCAACATCTACTCTTACCCAGCAGTCAACATTCCAAGCCTTTACAGACACTGATGACCAACGTGATCTCAATGAAGAACGACACAGGGTTCTTGGACTCCATGGCAGAAATCCGACACGACTGGGGAAACCTTCCCGTGTACTGTATCGACGGCGCTTCCGCTCACGAGATCGACGACGGTCTGTCCGTGGAACGAGCGACCCCTGCCGACAGCGAGAACCCGGAATGGTGGGTGCACGTTCACATCGCAAACCCTACCGCTTTCTTCAACCGTGATCATCCTCTTGCCAAGATGGCACGACACATGGGCGAGACTATCTACACACCCGAAAGAGCATACATGATGCTTCCTCGCTGGGCCACCCAAAGGCATTTCTCGCTCGCCAACGACCGCCCCTGTTTGACGTTCTCCGCAAGAATGAACGCGAGTGGAGAAACGCTGGAAAACAAGATCAGGGCTGGTCGCATTCGTAACGTTCACAGGTTGACACCCGACGAGACGAACGAGCTGGTCGGATTGAAAAGCACGTCTCAACAGGAATTGGTCAACATTACGGTTGGAGGCAACACGCCTCCAGCAGCGAAGAGGACTAGCGCCGTGCCCAATATGGACCAGTCCAACATCGAAGACTTGAAGATGCTGCAAAGACTGGCTGAACTGCGCCAAGACGTCCGAAAGGCTGCCGGCGGTGTCTTCTTTGATTCGCAAAAGCCAGAGATGGCCGTGTGGCAGAGCTGGCGCAGCACCGGTCTTGCCTGGGATCACCCTCACCGCAAAGGTGCCCGTACCGTGGAAGGCGACCCGGTGATTAACATGCAAACGCAAGGGTTGCAGAATTGGTTCCACGCTGGCGATGGTGTCCGCGACATCCTCGTGCGCGAGATGATGCTGCTCGCCTGCGAGATCTCCACCGAATGGTGCGCAAAACGCCAGATCCCTACCATATTCCGCGGTGCAGTAGCCAAACCCGGCCAGATCGACTCGGAAGAGTTCTACAACAACGTTTGTCTGCCCGCGATCAAGAAGAACAACGGCGTGCTGCCCATGCACATCGGCATCGACTACATCAAGACTCAAGGCTCCGTCATCCTGAGCACCAAACCCCTCCGCCACAACCTGCTCGGCCTCAACCACTACGGAAAAGTCACATCCCCCCTCCGCCGCTACGGCGACATGATCCTGCACTGGCAAATCGAAGCCGCCCTGCGCGAAGAAGCCCGCACCGGAAAGTCCCTCCTCTCCCCGCCGGGCGCATCCCTCTCCTCCGCCTCCCAGCCCGACCGCAGCTTCCTCCCCTTCAGCACCCCGGTCCTGCAAAGCATCATGACCGGCCTGCAGCCGCGCGAGCAAATGATCACCCGCGCCAAGGGCGCCGCCGAAGCCTTCTGGGTGGCCATGCTCATGTTCCGCGCGCACCACTTCGGCGAAGCCAAACTGCCGTTTGAGACCTGCCATGCGTACATTGCCTCGCAGCCCTGGAATATGAGCGGCAATGTCTCGTGTATCCTCGAGGAGATCAATGTCGCGACTGTCATGCGCAGGCCCGAGAAGCAGGGGCTGGGCTTGCCGGAGCCTAGGGCGGGCGATCGCTACGAGTGTACGATTGACCAGGTGGATGTTTTTAATCGGGAGATCAAGTTGAAGCCTTTTAGGTTGGTGCATAGGTGGGAGTGATGGTGTTTGATTGTGTTTTTTTTTTATCCTTCGGTCATGAACTGAAGGCATGAGATATTGAGGATGGGAATTGGTAAGATAGATGGATATGGACGGAAGGCTGGAGAAGCTCGTTCAGTGTATAAACAAGAATCCGATACGCACACACACACACACACACACACACACACACACACACACAATCGATTGATGACACCGTAAGCGCAACCAACTTGCAAGTGTCAGTCTTCTGCGCAAAAGCCCACACCGTGGCAAGTATTCTCGCCCATGATCGAGAAAAAAGTGGTGATGTCCATTTGGCGAGCACATTTGTCGTTCTGCAGTGATCAGTACCTTGCAGTGCAGATACCCTACCGTCAGTAATTGCTGGGAAGCTTAGTGAAGTCGACCTTTGAGGAAGTTCCTCTAGCTCCTGAGTTTGGGGACGAGTCCTCGCTGCTGGAGTACGTATCATTTATGATGGATATTGAACGTGACAGAATCGCCACCAGGAGAGTCCGCCCACAGAGTGCGAATGGATGGCGTCGACTTCCGTCTGCGGCGGCGGCGGCGGCGGCGACGCTGGTGTAGGTGAAGGCGTCGGAGGTGGTGATTCGGTTGTGGACAAGTGGTGCGCCGGTTCATCAAGGCGTGTTAGTGCTTGGTCGACGAGGAATTGGATCAAGGAATTTGAGAGGATCTGACGAAGCTTGAAATGCCGCATTTCACTGGTACTAGGCTTGTCCATGGTAGAACAAAGCTGCTGATACAACGACAAGCAAAGCCTCCGTCTGGCGGGATGTCGATAGCGTTCCTCCTGCGAGTCATCAGTATCTCACTGGCATAGGGCATTCGTTTGTTAGACGAGATTCGCTGATACCACCACATGATGAACTCCATCCAAGAAACGTGCGCCGCGCTTTCATGACTTGTGACTATGTGATCTTTGTTCTCTGAGTAGCTAGAAGCCTCTTCCCATCGCCGACGCCTGCGGGCCGTTCGTATCGTAGGAGACGAAAGGCATCATGCTGTCTCCGCCGAGCAGCCAGTTATCCAGCCCATTGCCCTGCAACCCGTTCATATCCCCGAGCGCGATATCCATAGCCTGCTGCACGCCTAAGTCGCCCCAGCCGTAGTCTTGCTGCATGTTTGGGTCGTGCATGCCGAAACCACCACCGCCGCCGCCGTAGCTGGGCATGGCGAAACCAGTAGTGTCGTCCTGTGCGGTGGTGTAATTTGCGCTATTCTGTGGGGTTGTGCTGCTATACCTCTGATTGTATGGCGGCATGTTGTTCGCTCGCTCGAAGTTGGAGTTCCAGTCTGCGGAGGCTTCGCCGTTTTGCGCTTGCTGGCCTGTAGCGACTTGTGAGAGCATGTGGAGGCCTGACTGTCCCTTGCCGTGTCCTTGTCTTCCTTCCTGATCTTGCTCTGACGACCCGGATGCATCTCCGCCGCCTAGCTGTGCGGTTATCCCTTTCTTGTGCTTCTCTTCAAACCAGTCGCGCAGGACTTTGAGGATCCGGATGACTTTGTTTGGTCGGATTGAACGCTGGCGTGCGACGGTGCTGATGTGCTCGATCAAGCCGTTTAGGTAAAATTCGACTCGGAGGTCTTCGGCTTGGAAGAGCTTGCCCAGCTCGGAGTTGGGGATGCAGACTGCTACGTGCATCTTGATGAGGATGACGACAGCATAGACGCAGCGGACGAAGTAAAGCAGCATTGGCAGGGCTGTGATGGTCTTACCGTCGAAGTTGAGCATTGCTTCGAGGATACCGTGGGCAGCTTTCACGCACGCTTGCAGCGAGTTCATCTGATTTTGCGTCAGCTTGCCGAACCCAGCATTGACGTTCTTCAGGCTCTCCTCGTTGAAAGGCATCTTGAAGTCGTCGACGTTGTGGTTGAGATGTAGCACAATCTCGTGGGCGTACAAGCTGCAAACGTGCTCGAAGAACATCAAGCCGGGGGTGCGGCAGTCTTCTGGGATGTCCTCCTTCCAGCGCTTGAGCTCATTCTCGAAGTGGCGTACGTTATAGGCCACCTGGGAATCGTCGAGACTGATGGTAGCCGAAGGGTCGTGCATCCGGAATTGTTGGCCGACTTCCTCGCATATGCGTTGTAGTTTGACATGCTGGCAGAGCAATCGGTCGGTCGGCGCAGCGTCGGGACTCGTCATGAGCTCTTCAATGCAGTCTTCCGTATACTTTGTCCAGTCGAATCGGATGGGTCGGCGGAGAACCATGGCGGCGCTGACAGAAAGTTAGTAACAGCCACGCAATCGAGACTTTCTCCAGACTTGCCTTGCGCATAAGTAGTAGCAACCGAGCAACGCACGTCTTGACTCTAGCTCGTCAGAATTCACCGGCGCCATGCTGATGCCACGGTTCGGCGCAACATCCTTTGCTGGCCCCATGAGCCCTCGTCTCGCTTTGGCAAGGTTGAAGCGCTGGTTCAGCCCAAGATCATACACCATAGTGGCTGCTATGTTGATGATTTGATAGAAGTTTGTCTGTTCCGCTTGCTCCGGGGGCTTGTACCACAGCGCGATTACCTGCATTGCTTGGATGAGCTCCATAGACTTTGCACCGTTTCGTACTGCACAGTCGGCAATGGTTCCAATGGCTTCCCGAACTGCTGTCCGGGAGATCTCCTGCTCGGCATGTCCGAAAGACGCCGCACCCAGCACCGAGAGGTAGAGAAGTGGTTTCTCCTTGAACAGCTGATCGGCAGTCATGGTCGGCGGGAATATGACAGCAGGCAAGTGCGGAGCCATCTCGACGTTGTACCTGTGTAAGAGATCAGGAGCTCGCTCAGGCGGAATGAGGGAGTTGATGCGCTGGACGAATTGCTGAGGTGTGGTGTGATGGAGGAAGCGGGTGATGTCGCTCGCAATAGCCCATGACATTTCAATGTTGGAGGCCTCTTCCGCGGCAGAATTCTGAGCGGTTGCTGTGGAAGGGCTGCCATTGCTGTATGGCAGCGACGGATGAGCTGGGTACGGAGAGTCGTCTGTGCGGCGTCGTTTGGCAGATGAGCCATCATCGTGAGACGGTTGGTATGGTGTTCCTGGACTGTGTGACCTGATGAAACTGATGCTCTGTCTTCCATACGCAGGGTCGGGTAGGCGTTCTGATGGCTGCTCGGAGGGAGAGGCGAACTGGGACAGGCGCCCACTTGCTTGAGCGGCGACTGTGGATGTGAGCTCTTCCAGGCGCTTCTCGAGCTCTGCAACACGGCTGGCCTCTTTCTTCTGACGCTTTCGCGTGGGTGGCGTAATATGACAATCGCGGCCAGTCTTCGCACACCGTCTACAGGGAAGGTCTGGACGATCTTCTGGCAACTCACATTTGACCTTTAGGTTACGGCAGGAGTCGCAGGCTCTCGGCCGCTTGGGGTCTTCCTGCGCGGGTCCAGTACCGCCTGTCATAGGAGGTGCATACTGAGCAGTAGCCGTGGGCATCGGCGGGGGCTGCTGGTATGCCGGCTCGCCAGCTGACGATGGCGCGACAGGATTGTGAGCATAGTGATAGTAGGGCATGGCAGAGCCTACGGGGGCCTGTGATGGCGGAGGGCCGCCTCCCAACGCAGGATCCAGCACATCTTCCTGTCGACCGGCCATGGTGTGCAAGTGAGGTGGTGGTTGTGCACGCTATGCACGCTGTGGAGATCGGGCAGTCGGGTCACAAAGTCGGCGGGCGTTGTCACCGTCTCGCCGTCGCGACGTGTCGTGTCGTAGCTATAGCTGTCGCCGCGTGCTGATGTTCAGTAACAAAGTCGGTTTTGGCGAAGCTACCGGGCGATGGATGCAACAGGTATGTGTAATTGGTGGCGACACTGATGATGGTTCTCGTTGCGATTGTATCGTCGACGCGGTACACGTCTTTGACGCGCACTCCACGCTTCGGTGCGCCCACGCCAAGTGATCGTCGTCTCCGTCAGCAGCCATGCTGACTCGCGGCTATACCCAAATTCGACCTCACCTCTGTGTCCGCCCAGCGTCCTCCTATTACGATGGACTCTCATGTTGCAAATACGTCCAAATACGCTTCTTCGATCGATGTGATAGCTTTCCTGAGTCTTCCAAAGGCTTTGATATGCAGCGGATCATGACTACGAAGGATGAAGATGAACTTGCGGCACAGCCTAGCGCACTCGACTGCACATCGACGAAATTCCAGTGAATGACCCTCTTGGTAGACACATCTCTCGTATGATAAGGTACTAAGACCAAGCTTGAATTACTTCCATATTTCCTAAGTATATATGACAGGGATTGGACCGCCGTGTTGAAGTCTCCGCCCGATTGCTAGTTTCGATTCCCCAAGTCCCGTCCTTTGAGATCGTTATCCACCTTGTATCCATCTCTTGAGCTTCACAGAGCAGTTGGAATGTTGTGACGGACTAGGCGTGTTGCGCTACAAAGGAGGTCGGTTCCGACTTCTTACGTCTCTGGCGGTGTCTGCCCCCTCCGTGGCTGAATCGATCTGTTAAGAGAATACAGTCGCTAACATCCGGATTATGTCATGACAGCCTTTTTTTTCTGGTCGCATAGTGTTGTATAGGTGGTGTCGATTCTGTGCGAGATCGATGTTAGTCAGAGGCTCAGCGCTCCCTACTGGGCGAAGTTGCGACCTCATTGTCAGCAGCAAGCCTGTCACCGCTCCGACTGATTTCAGGATGCAAATCATACGCATGATCTTTCAGCTAGAGTTAGCTGGCTTTCCGATCGTTGTCAAGTTGCAATCTATCATCAATCAAAGCGATGGAGTCGCTAAAAACCTCCCAGCAAGTATCCTTGGAGTGCTAGTCGCCGTCAAAGCATTCTGTAGATTAAATGACAACGAGAAGCGCGAAACCTACAGCAATGCTCCAAGGGCCTCCATATCAACTATAGGGCCACATCGTCAGCTGTGAATCGCCCTGCAGGAAAGTGTGCCAGTGATCAGCATGCAAAACATGTCTTCGAGCATCAGCCAACTTGATGCACGGAAAAGGGTTGATTCTTGAGATCACCATCAGTAATCCTGCTTGAAGCCACTGTGAGTGATCAGATCTATCGTGCTGCCTCTCGCCAATCGGAGCTAAGTAACCATGCTCTTGCACGACTCATCACATCGTAATCCTTGTTCTCACCAAATCGACTCCTTCCGCAACAAATCTTCAGGCAGTAAGCCCCTTCCCAAGTTGGCAGCGCGTCTTGGCGTCCGTAAAGCCTTGCCCCAACAACTTGTTTCCGCTTCGCAATCTCCTTCTTCTTCCTCCCTCAAGTCTGTACAGACCTCCAGGCGCGCGCTCATTCTGCCCTCTCAGGTACCGGAACTCTTGTATGGTGATCCCTTTCGATTCAACATCGATTCTGTTGTACCATTCCATTGAGTATAGCGTCCTCAAAGACGACGCCTTTTGAGATCCCTGGAATCCCATGTGGAAATACCATCTGTTTCCCTGTTGAGTCTGTTGAATCATACCATCGAGACTAAGATCACCAGCATATCTGTCTTTTGTGGTGCCGGAGATCTTGTGAAGTGATATCCTCTGCTTCAGCATCGATTGTGTTATTTCTTTCCACCGAGACCAAGGCCTCTAGAATCGGTACGCTCTGGGGTGCCTGGGATACTGTAAGGTAGTACCACCTGTTCTGGGATGCAATTTGTTGTAATACACCATCGAGAGGGACGCCTTTCAATTCGACACGCTCTAAGGCGACTACGATATCGTAAGGTAATGCCTTCGTTCCCCGGATGCATTTTGTTGTACGTTGCCACCGAAATCGAGGCATCCAGGATCGATACGCTCTGTGGTGATTGTGATACTATGAGGTTCTTCACTCCGTACCCGGATGCATCCTGCTGTGCGTTACCGCCCAGATCAAGCTCATTCGATTCGATACGCTCGGAGGTACCTGTGATACTGGGCGGTGATGCCATCCCCTTTAGCGCCCAATCTGTTGTACATAGCCATTCAGATTAGGTCCGTAGCCTCGCAGATTGGTGTATCCGGCACAGCTGAAAACAAACGACTTGAAGACCTTTCTGACTTCACCGGCGGCTCCCGTAATTAATACTCAAACATGTTATCGCCCCCACCAAGTATTCAACGCTCTTGGCAGCCCTAGACTCCCACAAGTCTGCTATTTCAGCATCGAACTCACTCTTGCGCACTCATCAATCAACAAAAATCAACAATCTCCGACCTCCGACTACACCACCATCCCACCACATACACAAATACCACCAAAACTTTCCTACCAACCTCCTCAACATGCATACCCAGCACATCGTCTACAAGAAGGTGGGAGATCTCGAGATCTCCTTGACGGTCTTCTTGCCAGAAGACGCGAAGAACTTGCAAGTTCTACTCCATCTGCATGGTGAAGGTGGATTGTTCTCAGGAAACCGCGCAATTTGCGCTCCGCATCTGCTCAGAAGCGTCACCAAGTACCACTTCGCTTTGGTGACGGCAGACTATCGCCTCGCTCCTCAAGTCAACATCCTCAACATCAACCTGGATGTTGAGGACTGCATCGAGTTCATCCGCGATTCCGAGGTAAGTTATATTAGCCGACACAATTCACTCTCACTTATTCTAACAGTTACCACAGGGTCTCGTCAAGGAGCTGGGAAACCCTGGCGCCATCGACACCAAGCGCCTCGCCGTCTCCGGTAGCGCCGCCGGAGGCTACCTTGCCTTGCTCGCCGGGCTCTACGCCGAGCCCAAGCCCCAGGTCATCATGGCGATGCACCCCATCACCGACCCCCTCGGCACGTGGTTCAAGAACGACCAGATTTTTCCCAGGTACGACTACGACGACGACAACAACGACGACTGGAGAGGCGGGGCTCCATACCGCCCTTCATCATCACGTTTGCTGGGACTCCACGCACGACAGAAGGCGGTGGTCGATTCAATGTCAATATGCGCTCTCGATGCGAGGAAAAGGCGACAGACGCGTAGCAATGGAGGACGATCCTAGGAGAGTGGGACAGGCAAGCGACATGTGGTGTTTCGTTACACAGATTGCTGCTGTCTGATACTGCCTTGCTGCTCGTCACGTCCGTAGCCACGAAGAAGAACGCAAGAGGGAATTGGTATTCGATACTCTTTCGTTATCCTTAGTCATTCGTTTTGCTAATATCCCATGCTTTCTAATTGCTCCTCATGCCTGCAACCACAGAGAAGGAGCGGGAAGGGCTAGTCTTAATCAACGCTATTTCGTTGCGCTTTCGTTGTCTCTTGTCCTTAATTGTGCTGCTGTCTGCTGATTCCCTGTTGCTTCCATGTTCGCAACCACAGAGAAGGGCAAGAACGAGAAGCGATCTCTCACTGTCTCCTGTCTATCTTTGGACTGTTGTCTGATGCTTCTTTACCTCTTTTCCGTCCATAACTTAACTATAGTAATGAACGAGAGAAGCAAGATCTTCAATCATGCTGCTAGCCGATGATCTCTCCTTGCCATGCTCGATCACGCTGATAGAGAAGACCGAGACAGGCAAGCGACATCTCACCAGTTCTTGTTGTTCGTTATGCCGCGATCTAATGCTTCCTCAATGCAATTCAAGTCAATAGTCACAGAGATATGTATGCTAAAGCTTCGCATGCGACGGGCGGCAGCGGCGGAATTGATATCCGGCATGGCGCTCAATGTAGCAGACTTCTTACGGGCAGGTACCATTGATCAACGATTCACGCACGCATGAGAGAAGTGAGTATAGGTAACGCGGTGTGCAGTCAAGCTGTCATTGTCCTCTCGTCGTCCCTCATGCTGCTATCTGCCACCATCTCGCCAACATCTACTTCCTCGCCATCGGACGCCAGTCGCTCTTGAGGTGCTCTCTCTTCGGCCCGGTCACAGAGAGCTGGTCGGGGAGACTGTTGTAGCAGCGCCAAAGAAGGACCGTCTGCTTCCACCACAAAACCGGGATGTCGTGCCAGCGTTCTGAGTGTTTCGAGCCTGTGGACTGAGGTCAGATCTAGGATCGTGTTGTCAGGGCTGATAGGAACTTACGGCAGAGAAAGAGGTAAGAGAGCGTCTTGAGCTCGAAGGAGGGTTGTTGCGCCATTTTGTTGGGTGGGCTGGGTAGTAGCTTTTGTTTGGTTGATGTGAGATGTGGCGAGGCGGAGCAGACAGGGCTGGTGGAATCAAAGGACAAACTTACTAGCAGCTGGGCCCTGTTATCAGCAATGGAATCACAATGGCAACAGCAACACCAAACAGGTCAAACATATCACGTCGCAGATATTCACACTAGTAAGGGGGATTGCTAGTTGCTATCGAAGCAACTCATAATCTGCGGCGATTATGAGCCACAGAGCAAGCAGTATGGCTGTACACTTTCCGCAATGCAAAAGAGCAAAAAGAAACTCACTCGGGAGGCGTTGGCAGCCCCTTATCGCCGACTCGAACGCGGAGCCCTTGGATGCAAAGACGGAACAAAAAGGTGGTTCTGTGGTTCTATGTTTCTGATATTCGGGTATTGCCTTTTGCGCACGCTTGCCATTGCACTATGAGGGTTATGTTAGCGAGTTCTGCTAAAGTGAGGTGGCAAGCCTCACATTGGGTCCGTTAATTGTGTGGTCCATATAGGTAGGATGTCGTAAGCGGGCCCTCCTGACCTTGGGCGGTGGATATGAGTTGCTGTGGGTCGGTGAGGTACCAGCCAGCAAGGCCACCACGTGCGGTATAGCAGTACGCAGCATGATTTTTAAAGGCTTGCACGACGAGATAACATCGTATTGCATCCTGTTCGTGTTAGATTGCTGACATTGTGGACCAAGATCGTGTGAGATCCCCTGCGTACTTACCAAAACCGCCACCCCTGAGCTGCGCAGTCTGCGACAACCTTTTGCTCGCCACCCACAAATACCAACCACGTAACGATGTGTCAATCAAGCCTGCCCGCGAGACGACATGACCAACAATACCGAAACACCTGGATCCAGCGAGGTTCACGCGTCCACAGAAGCACCAGAAGCAACTCCGGCAACAACAACCCAAGGAGCAGAAGCAGGAGTTTCAACAACATGGAGGACAGCACCAGCGCGACCACAAGAACCAGACCGCGAAGAACCAGCCACGCGCTCGCGTCGCTCATCCAATCCATCTCCTGAGTCGCAAATCGAGGCGATCGAACAACACCGGGCCGACCTCAGCAGAAACAGTCGCCGCAGTCCATTCGATGCGTCAAGGCCGTATCGCAACGGCGCAACAACAGTCTGGAGCACGCCCACGTCGACCCAAACACGGGTTGGCAGGGACCTGAAGTCGACCACACGCGCATTCTCGGGCGGTGGGCTCGGAACAGCAATAGCTTGCGCTTCGGCGCATGGAAGAGTCCGATCTTAACGAGAACAAC
>Ga0265797_10001686_pt1 | contig 38632 bp, 25 predicted proteins | sample P2T30metagenome_FD_192433 | JGI IMG/M metagenome (GOLD analysis project Ga0265797, IMG submission 192433) | Plant litter microbial communities from East Loma Ridge, Irvine, California - P2 T30 | ecosystem: Environmental > Terrestrial > Plant litter > Unclassified | place: USA: California...
CGAATCGCCACGGCGTCCAGACATGAGCTCTTCAAATACTGCATCTAGTAACAAGCCCAAGCTTACTTGTTCTCGTGTTCTGAGGGTCTCGACCAAAGCAGTGTCTAGACCTGGAGGCGTACTGAGTACTAATGCGTTCACTAATGCCAGCAAGGGACAAGGACCATTGGCGTTCTGCATAAGAATTGGCGAACGTCTCATACCACCGCCATCAGATGAATCTTTCCAGTTGATGTGTTTTATCGAGTAGTGTTCGTTGCGCTGTCTACGAGCTTGTGTGCGAGGAGTTTCTGGTACGGCGCTCGAAGATGGATGGATTGCAGGGGCTTGGTGTGACACCTCAATGGGAGCAGGCACTGTCCTTTCGGGCTGAGGTGTAACAGCGGTCTCGCGTTGAGGAGCTGGCGCAGGTTCTGGCACGTCATCGTCGATCAAGCTGTGTCCATGGTTGGATTGAGGAAGAGGAGGTGCTTGCGGTATTGGTGCGGCTTGTGGTAGTGGTGGTGCTGGGGGAGGGAGATCGTCTTCGGGGTAAGGTGGCGCCTGACTTGCTGATCCAGGTGGTGCAGGAGGTGGCAAGGGTATTGCCGCATCATTGTTCCACTTCGGCTCTGGATCGGGCTGATCTTGCTCCCACGAGTCCTTTGACGCAACGCTCTCGGTTCTCTCCCTACCCATTACAAGCGGAGCTTGATTGGTATGTGGCACCGACGCTGATTCTGTTGTTCGGGCGTGTTCACTACCGGGAGGATATGCCGGACCTCCAAGGGACATCTTCGAGATTTCGTCGGCGGGAGTGTGTACGGTTGGAAGCTCGACTGGTACTTCAGGCGGCGGGTTGCTTGGTGGAGGAGGATTTGGGTGACTATTCCAAGAAGCTTGGCTGAACCCAGAGTGTTGTTGTTGAAGGTGTTGCTGCTCGCTTGGGAAAGTTGAGCTCCCAGCTTCAGCCCACGCAGCTGATCCGCTTCCTGTCGGCTGACTTCTGAAGTATGGATTGTTCGATTCGAAGCGGTTATTCGGCTGCTCTTGCTGACGGTACGGTTCATGCTCTTGTGCCCATGGGTTCGATTGCGCCTCGGCTGAATAGGTGTTATCTCCGTACGACTTAGCTGGCGGTGCGGACGCACTACCCGCCGGACCAGGTCGTAGAGCAGCAGGGAGCTCGTCTTTAGGTTTCGCAGCAACCTCGCTCTGTTGTACCTTCTGCTTTCCCTGAGCTATTCTGAGCGGCTGAGGTAGCTCGCTTTCTTCTGGCGTCTCGCGATCTTCCTCGTCTGGTGAGTCCCAAGTTCCGTTGGAAGATACATCCGAGTCTCTGCGCGGTCGCTTCTGCGCTTCGTTCATGTCAATCAAGTCGAAGGCGGGTGATGTGCCGAGGTTTGGAGAGTATATGCTGTTCGTGCTCGCAGGAATCTTGTTGCTGTCAATTGGTGTCGCAGGGTAAGGCAGCGGATTGGCGTCCTGTGCCTGCGCGGTGGACACGCGGGGCTTGATCGGTTTCCTTGTCACCATGACTGCGGTGATGTATCAAGAGCCCAGATGATGGGTATACGGGTCAATGCTACGCGGTAAGGTGCTATGCCCTTGCGAAGAGCTGCCAAGCTGGCGCCTGGCGGTGTCTGGTAAGCTCGGATAGGCGTGCAGCAGTTGGAGCGGAAGCACGATGCGAGAGAGAGGCGTGAATGATGGCAGGGGTAGAGGCGATAGGAGAATAGAGGGAGACGAGTGTAGAGATATGTGCTGCCCGTGGTAGTGCCAACTACCTTACTCGGCGTTATGTACGCGGCCAGGCAATCCTGCTCAGGCGCATTCACTATTGCTGGGCATGATGACGAGGAGGGCTACCTTAGCTGTGGCGTAGTTCGATATCTCCACACCTGTCAGCCTCAAGGGCAAGGGCCGCTGTTCCGAGGACGGAGGGGAGGCGAGCTCTTGATTGTGTAGGGCTGGCGAGGGAGATGAAGAAGCAACACTCACAATCAAGACAATCCTGCCCACTACCATACTCATATCGAGCAAACAGTCTGGCAGTCATGTGACGATGATGCTGAAGCCAGGTACGCTCGCTGTCTATGCATGTCCATCACATAGAACCATACCAATACGCATGTCCATCAAGATGCCCGCACCGCCACTCAGTCATGTGGCTGTGCAGGGAAAATTGCGAGCGAGCGAATGAATCAATCGAGTTCAAACATCAATGGGCTGAGTCGACGGAGGCACAGCATTCACTCCCTTTGCCACTCCTCCTTCAATTCGCCTCGCACAATGTCTGACAACCAGCTGCGTATCCTCCTCGTTGGCAATGGTGGCCGCGAGCACACCCTCGCCTGGAAACTGGCCCAGTCGCCGCTCGTAGAGACGATTCACATCGTTCCCGGCAACGGAGGCACTGCTGCGTAGGTGCACCCATTGCACTTGACGATTGATCTCTTCGAAAGCACCAATCAATCATACACGACTTGTAATCAACTAACCATCCTCTGTCCTCACAGCGTGCCCAAATGTGTCAACGGCGCTGGCGTCTCCCAAGACGACTTCGCTGCTCTGGTCCAGTATGCCAAAGACAACTCTCTGAACTTCCTCGTCCCGGGCCCTGAGGCACCCCTCGTCGCTGGTATCACCGACTACTTCGAGGAGCATGCTCCCGCTATCAAGGTCTTCGGCCCTAGCACCGCCGCTTCCCAACTCGAGGGCAGCAAGACCTTTTCCAAGGACTTCATGAAGCGCCACAACATCCCCACCGCTCGCTACGAGAACTTCACCGACTACGAAGCCGCTCGCAAGCACCTTGATAACATCGACTACCGTGTCGTCATCAAGGCTGATGGCCTCGCAGCTGGCAAGGGTGTGATCCTCCCCGAGACCACCGAGGAGGCTCAGGCTGCCCTCAAGGACATCATGGTGTCTCACGAATTCGGCTCCGCTGGCAACTCGGTCGTCATCGAGGAGTACCTCGAGGGTGACGAGATCTCCATCCTCTCCCTCTCAGACGGCAAAGCTATCCTGTCCCTTCCTCCCGCCCAGGACCACAAGCGCATCGGCGAGGGCGACACTGGCCCCAACACCGGCGGCATGGGCACATACGCTCCCGCACCCGTCGCCACCGCTGCCATCCTCGCCGAAATTGAGGAGAAGGTCCTCCAGCCCACCGTCCGCGGTATGGCCGCGGAGAACCTGCGCTTCTGCGGCTGCCTGTTCTCTGGCTTCATGATCACACCTTCCGGCCCACGTGTGCTCGAGTACAACGTCCGCTTCGGCGACCCTGAAACCCAGTCTTGCCTCTCTCTCCTCAACTCCGACCTCGCAGAGCTCATGCTCGCAGCCTGCAACGGCGAGCTTGCGTCCAAGAAACTCGACATCGCCGACGCGCACGCTTGCACCGTCGTTGTCGCTGCTGGTGGATACCCTGGTTCATACGCCAAGGGCACTCCGATGAACGTCAAGCAGCCCGAGCAAGAGGGCATGCACATCTTCCACGCTGGTACTGGCCTTAGCAAAGACGGCCAGCTCCAGACCAGCGGTGGCCGCGTGATTGCCGCTACTGCTACTGGAAAGACACTGAAGGAGGCGGTCGATCGCACTTACGAGGGTGTGAAGTTGATCCAGTTTGAGGGTATGCAGTTCCGCAAGGACATCGCTCACAGGGCTTTGAAGTAGACGATTTCTGTCTATGTTGACGAGACCAATCAAAAGTAACGTTTACATGTGTATCTGTACTCACCTAACGTGACGTGCGCACCGGTTTACCTGCAACCCAAGTTTCAGCTCCAGCTTTACCGCTAATCCCATGTACTAGTAATATGATATGTGGATGCATCAACGAAAATGACAGCTGCCAAGATGTTGGTAACAGCGCCCATCAATTTCAGAAACTAATGTGCTTCCACGGCCACCTTTAACAACATGGCCTGAATGTCCTTATCATTGAGAGCCTTTACACAAACTTGAGCACAATGGCTGTAAACACATACATAATATCTTAGACTAGGACGACCGGCACAACGATTCAGCAACTGCTTTCGGAACACTGTTTGGCAAAAGATCTCCCCACCGCTTCATCGACCTCAAACAATCGCATCCGTTATCCTCGCTTTCGACCCCTGCTTCTGATAATCCAAAACGATACCCCTGCTCAACCACCCACCAACGATCATCGCCACTACCGCAAAAGACTGCACCCCCACCACCAAAACAACCTTGATCGCGAACGATCCAGTGACAGGATTAATCGCAGTATCCGCATGATCCAAAGTATACACAGCAGCATACACCACTTTCGCTCCACCGAACAGCAAAGCGACCATGGTCCAGTTTCGCAGCGCTGTCGTACTTCGATAGTTGTTCTTCTTCTCCTGCTGCTGCACTCTATGAAAGCGGAAGAACAACCAGGCAATATATTGTATCAGGCCCAGCCACGTCACAAACCACAGCACCGCGCCCGCGGAGCGCAGCTTGTACGCTGCGTTGGCGTCTGAGGTCGATTTTGCATCTGCTAGGTGTATGGAGCCGAGTATAAGGAGGATCATGCCGACGGTGCAGAGCGTGTGGATTTGAATTTGGATGAAAAGCGGCCAGCGGGACATTTTCGAGGGGGAGGTTGTGGCGGATGCGAGGAGGAGGTAGTGGTGGAGTTCGTGCAGGATGCCTGAGGCGGCTAGGAGGAGAGGCGAGAGCCCGATGGAGGATAAGATGATTGTGGCACGAGAGGGCGTTGTGGCGGTGTTGTTGTTTTTGTTGTCGATGAGTTGGCATATGGCGGCGGCTATGCGGACTGCTATGCTGATGTTCAGATAGAAGTATCCTAGAATGCCGTGGCGGCCGTGTCGGTAGGCTATGAACAGTGCTGGGGGAATGAGGAGGGCGTATAGGGCTAGTTCGACGCTCGAGAGGATGGAGGTGTTTGAGAGATGCATTTCAATGGATTAAGGCTCGGGAACGAGAAAGTGGACTGGATCTAATGATCAGCCTGGTCTCGGAAGTCTGTCAATACTTAAATATAGTCTGGGACTTCGGTCAACATCGTTGTTGCCTAGACATTCCAGACGATCTGATGTGATATAGGAAGCGTATGAGTTTCCAAGTACGGCACATGTTGCGCGATCATATTCTCTCGGGGCTGGGGTCATTGGTCATATGCGACAATTGAAGACAGGTTAGCGACGATGCGGTCCAGCATGAACCGGCAGGTCGACTGCTCCTTGTCGGCCGTGGGTATGACGCGAGATTAAATTGCGAAAGAAGTAGCCTCCGCGACGAGGCACATGGAGTGCTATGCTTGCATGCGGCACTTGTGTCGATCATTACCAATAACGGTAGTCCTTACCGCCAGCGCAAAACAGTCTCGTTATGTGCAGAGTTGCGCTCGAAGGAGAAGCGGACTTTTCCCGCCGGCGCTCACATTTGTTCCATTTCTATAGATGTTCATTCGTCGTCTGCACCAATCTATGCTTGCCATGGTTTCTATCTGCCGCCTTGCACTGAAGAATTGTGGGATTCAAAAACCGTGACGCAGCCTAGCATAGCTTCGTCCCTTCTGATCTTCTCTTATTGCATTTACTGTATTATTGTGGCTGCAGAAGACGGGCCAGACGAAGGCGTAGGGATTGCTCCATACTGCAGAAGGATCTGCCTTTTCTCACCTGTTGCAAGGTCCAAAGCAGTTCCACGTGATGTTTTGAGATTCACATCAGCACCTTCGACGCAGAGCAGCTCCGCAACTAGCGCTGATGCAAGCATGAGCGCCGTGTTGCCTTCTTCGTCCACTACATCGTCCGAGGCACCTAAGTCAAGTAGCGTGCCCACAACGTCGTACTCCTCCTGCCACCACTCGACGGCTTTCATCAGTACAGTGGCGCCCTTGGTGTCCTTCGCGTTGATATCGGCGCCGTACGTTAGGAGTATTGATATGCAGGCGTCCAACGATCCATGCAACGCTTGTGTGATCGTTTCGCGGTTCTTGTCGGACTTGACGGCGTGAAAGATGGCGTTGTAGCCGTCGTAGTATGTTGAGTCAACAGCCAAGGGATCTGCACCCTTAGCAAGCAGGAGACTTAACATCTGGTGGTCAAGGTGCGAGGCTGCCATCATCACGAGCGTGGAGTTGCTCTCATGGCTCGTACGCGCGCCAATTTCTTCCAGGCGCTGCGGCCGTTCCGAAGCGGAGTCGTCGAGCCACTCGCGAGGGATGTGGATGTACGGTTCATCGAGCGACAGTCCATGGTCAAGACACCACTCTACAACTTCGTGGTTACTGAGAGCAATCGCGAGTGCTCCAGCGGAGCAATACTGGATTGCGTTACGCTGCACTGGCCCTTGCTTCCCGTGCATAAGTATCGGCCAGATTCCAAGGTCGACATGTTTTTGCGCCGCAAAATTAGAACCATTTCTATGCAACAGTTGAATGATAGCCATGTCCGCTCTAGCACAAGCAGCATGCGCAGGGGATCCGAGCTGCGGACAGTGGATGTTGACATTCGCCTTGTGCCTAAGCAGTGTCTCGACGATCTCAATGCGGCCGCGGAGGATTGCGATGCACAGTGGCACTTTCCACTCTTTGTGGAAGGCGTTTATATCTGCGCCAGCATCGAGAAGAAATTCGACCGATTCTACTGGACCGCTAAAGGCTGCGTGGTGGAGGGGAGTGCAGTTTGCCTCGCTTCGGAACTCGATGTCTGCGCCTTTGCTGAGCAGGTAGGCGAGTCTGGCCTTGCCTTGGCCTTCTTCACATGCTCGTATCATGTCTTGATTGACGGATGATTCTGCTTGTGGTACAATTCTGTCATTGGGCGATGGTGCAGAGCGGTAATCTGGTCGTTCACGTCAATCTCATGGGAGAAGTACAGCATGTGGCCTTGGAGGGTAACGTACTGTAGTGTACCGTGTTGTACACATGGCCGTTGTGTAGTCTCGATTGGCCGTCCGCGTAGATGTGTCGGTAGCTGGAGTCGGTATTGATCATAGGGACTTGGGAGAGGGTATCAGCACTGCCATCCTTCGCCATGTCTCTGTTCCTTGTAGCCGCCGAGGTACCGAGACGACAAGGAAGGGAGCTGTAAAATCAACATATTTGAGGCTGTACCTGGAGCCCGTAGGCGCCTATGGGGCGCAGCGACTTGCGGTGTATGCATGTTTACAGGTAACTTACATGTAAGGATTTCTTTCAGCTGCTAAGCGAGACCTTCGGCGCTTAGCACATGTGCAATGATTGGCAACACCAAACGGGGCCCATCATTCGTTGAGTGTGCCTCCATTGATATAGAGTGGTCGAAAGGTCTTCATAGCTTGCATAGTGTAATCTCAAGTGCCCTAAGTACATCACACGATCCTGGACGAAGACTTAGGGGAAGTTTAGCATACATGTATCTTGTGATATGACATCAACCCCAACCCTAACCCGATTACACATGGATCTGTGAACATACATGTAACGTTACATGTATCCGATTGCTATGTGCAACTAATCGTTTTGTTCCCACAGCATGCGACCAGATATCAAGGTGATGCATGGTCGGCACCATCAACTTGCCTTAGAACTAGACATGAATGAGTCGTTTTGGATATTGTTGTTGGAAGTTTGATCGAGTTTGCACTCCATCTCGACAACCAGGAACGTAAAGAACAGAATCCGCTGCCTCAGCAAACAATCGCTAGGTATGATGATAGATACAGTTCGGGCACATCTCATTGACCGTGTCTCGATAGTTATGCTCGTACCAACAGACCTAGTCTCCAAACCCAGGTCATCGTACCATTGGTATAGCTGTACGTAAACTCCTGCGCAGTTGCCTGTCCATCAGCACTTCCAGCAAGTCAATTTGACTCAATCATCCAGTACTCGATGGCCTCGAAAATCGGAAACGCGCTCGACAGTCCTATAGTCCTGTTCCCGCTGACTCTCGGCCTCGTCGACCACCAAGAAACAAAACATCAACATCCCAAGACGTTTCGCCGTACATATACCACGTGCAACGTCAGTTTGACAGACAGACTTCTTCCACCACAACAAAACATCGAATGTCCGCAAAACCTACAGCATGACATCAGCACCAGATCATCGACTGAGGGATCAGGCATACCAGATCCACAAAGTCAACCCCAAAAAGCAGACGCGAACCTACGCGCATGAGCAAAAACTGCCGGACTTCAGGCGCCGCCAACTCGTCAGCGGCATGCCATGCCACACGGGTAACGCGACAAACCAAGTGATCGGAAAAAGCGTGAAAGTCCCTCAACAGAAAACCCGCAGATCAAACCATCTAGACTTGTGCTTTCAGCCTCTGTGTGCTCGCCGTTCCCCACAAGTCATTTATGCGAAACGAGCCTAAACATCGCACCAAGATCACGCTAGCGCGTCGGGGTGATCCCGTCGGACGACGAGACGACGTTGCGGTGCTGGTTACAGAGTTGGAAAAGCAGGGATTTGGTGACTGCTGTTGTAGGCAATTGCACATGTGGAAGGTGTTAGAGTGTGGGATTCAGGCTCCTATTGGTTTGACTGGGGAGGTATTTCTGGTCTGTGGTTGTGGTCTGATATGGTTGATCTAAGCAGGGAACGGATGCGAATGATTGTTGTTATGGATTGTGGTGCATGTGTCTGGTTTTTGGTTTCTTCGCGACGCTGACGATGATTGGGCATGTCTCTCTATCCATTCGGGGATTTTCTACAAGCATGCGCTGGTTGCATAATCCGGGAAGTGTGGGCATTCGCAATGCTGATGCGGAGATGCTGATTGGTGATCGGCAAATGATTTTGCGCGTGCTGTTGATTGCCAGCAAGGATGCATTGCATGGAGTATCCTGGTGATTACTGTGCTGTTTGACCCTTCTTTGCGAGTTTCACTGGAGCGAATCCATGCGCGCGTAACAGGACGCGTAAAGCTGAGTTCTGCCGTGGGAATTGTATGCCATGCGCTGGCACAAGTGCGCAAGGCCGGGGTGGCCTGGGTTGCATTTTTGCCTTCGCGATTGACTGATTGGATCTAGAGTTTTTGTTGATCATACTTCCTTGTTTGATCGTCCAGCGACCGGATGTGGGCATTGACGTATAGCGTGGCATACAGGGGCCGAAGGCAGACCGTGCGACGGGAACATGGAACACGAGGGTCCCGCTACGTGAAGAGAACCCTGTGAGCATCGGTGTTCGCGACATGGAGTTGTAGGCAGACTCCGCTCTGAAAAGGCACGTTCAGAGCGCCAATGCAGGCAGTCCACCCGGCTGATAGTGGAAACACATGCTGGGATCAACACTGTGTGACTGGATACGACCGCGAAGCCTGTGTGGAAGTCGACGCTGATTCATCGTAGCCCAGGTCGACTAAGTATCGTGGCAGGTGACTTGTGGCAAGTCGTGTTGCCATACATCGTACTGTGTAAGGGTCATCGGAGACTCATGTCACATTCTAGCACCGCAACGAAGACCGCGAGGTTGTTCATCCATGACCAGCAGTCAGAAACCAGATGGAAGAACTATGAGACCACGTTCGGCAGACCCCTTCGGATTCATTGTGAACTCTGAAGCCGTAGCTTCATCGGGACATACTGTAAGGTATCCCCCGGCGCTTTTCGCGGTAAAAGTCCTCGTTGTTTCAGTTGGCCAGAACAAGCTAGAGTACTGACCTGAGAATCGCGCGGCGTCTTCAACAGGGCCGATCTCGAGGGCAAAGGATCTAGCCAGACGCGGCACGCGTGAACGTCCCGTGTTTGAGAAGCAAGATGATAATCAATGGTGCATTGGTGCCGCTCTCGAAAGCTCGTCTTGCGGTAGATGCACATATTTGCCGGATTGTTGCTCTGCAATACCTGTTGTTTGAGAAGTACTGCGTCTCAGCCCTGCGTTGAAGAAAGTTGGCAGCGAGAGCTGCAGATCTCTCTCGCTCTGCACGGTCATTGTATTTTCGAGCACACGTGCACAAGAATCGCCAAACTTTAATGGTCCCAATGGTCGCGATATAGGGTATGACAGCGAAGGTTCGTCGCCGGCGATTCGGAGTAGAACCTGGCGTGAGCGTATTGGCGGACTAATGTGAGTTCAAGGTTTAGGCGAGGTGGAACTCCTGAGTGACAGCTGGGGTGCCTGAAAACGTCGAAATATCGATAATGCATTTGATCCGAGGAGCCATTGAACCGTGAGAATCAAGGAAATAGGGGCGGAGAAGAATCCCGTCCATGGTTCGGGTGCATATGCAGCAGTTAGTAGCAGTGATGGACTGTAAGAAGGCAATCCTCCGAACGGCGCGAAAGTCCATTCTTCCGAAAAGGACGTTAAAGATAGCTCAGGGCCCACAGCGAGGAGGATCTTACCGGATGATTGGCTTGGCAACGGGTGTGATCAGCAACGTTGGCCAGAGTGGAAGCACAGAAGCATGGCTCAAGATGGTGAAGACGTGATCGGTGTCGCGACGCAGTGCTTGCCGTGATGTGCCTCGCGGGTTCTCTTTGACGTGTTTCAGGTTGCACGGCGATCATACAGGTACTCACTGATCTTACAGGGATGGCAGCTGCAGGAACCATCTCTAGCGCTCAAGACTGTGCGCGATTGGCTGCGCATGCGTCTTTGCGACGGAGATATACAAGTCGTACTTCGTATACTGGCGGTATGCAGGCGACGAGGCGACTGTGTGTATTCGATAGTCTGGATCGCGGTCACGCACCGCGAACGCGAGTCGTGCAGTATTTGTTTACGATGCTGGGAAATTGCAGCGTTGGCTTAAGCTGAGTCTTGACGAGGAAGGGCGGCCTCACGCGCAGACTAAAGACAACGCCGCGGTGGGACAAGCGTCTGTCTGACCAGCCACACGCGATCGGATTCGCGCAGGCGTGCAGACGTGCAGACATCGCTATCGCCACGCATGCCCGAAAGGGGCGGAAAGGGAGAGACGTTTTGTCGCGCATGCGGACATCGCTTAGGAGAAAATGACACGATCTAGGTTGTGAAGAAGAGGGAAGCAGGCGGCTTGAATAACGGTCATCGAAGCTCGGAAGATTTGTTGATTGTCAGGCAGGTTGCTTGTTCTGTGCGAATAGCCTGTGGCCGTGTACTGCAAGTGGGCATGTACTGCTGTACTATTGCTACTGGCCTCGCATTGACTTCTTCGCTCTGGAGAAACCTTCGGAGACCGGGTGGTCGCGAGTCTGGCGACCCCGATTGCGACCCTCGACGTCAAAATCTGATACAGCCAGGCTAATCATGGACACATGCACGCATGGACGATGCGGTATGGCTAGTTCTGCTGCTGCTGCAGCGTCGCAGATCACGCACACAGGGCCACGTTCCCCGGGCATGGTGGCATCAATGCATGCTCAGGCCGGACGGGAGAGCTGCAGAGCAGAGCAGGGACAGGGCGAGCAAGGCAAAGACAGGCGAGGGCGGGTTGGTTTCGACGTTGGACCATGACTCTTGCAACCCTGTGCAGATTGCGCTGACGGAGGATGGATGGATGCTATTCCCAGGGCGGTGGAAGTCACGAAGTCTGTGTGCGGGCGCGCGCAAACGGCGTGAGCAGTGGTGCTAGCAGGACGAAAATGGCAGATATTACATTGCGGTGGAGCCAGGGCGGGCGGCTATGGCGCTGTTGCTGGTCACTGGCGGACTACTGGGTTGGTGGTCACTATGGTCTACTAGCAGGGCGCGTGCAGGCAGGCAAACGGGCAGCAGCAGGCAGTGCGAGACGCGCTCAGCAATAATATGCAGCATGCAGGTGTCACGTGAAGTGGGCCATGGCTATGGTTCGGCGCTTACGACTATACAGTCAGAAGGTGGCTACATGGAGAGTGCAATATATGGTAGCGCGCGGGAGGGCGATGCTGCGCAGGCTGGCGGTATAGCTGTGGCCATCGAGAGACAGGCAAACCACACAGGCTTGACAGGCACTCAGGCACTAGCAGCCAGCCGGTGGAGCGAGAGAGCGCCTCATCATCGCCGAAAGCTACTTGGCCTGGCTCCGATGGGCCCTCCCGCACGCACGGGGCTCGATGAAACGAGGCGTGATGAAACATGGGAGCAGAAGAAGCGCGCCTTTACTTACAGTAGCCCGCCATCACCCGCCCCCGTTTCGTCTCATCTTTCCAAACACCACCGCATCGTCCAGCTCGTCGCATCGTCCGCGCGCGCACGCTCACCTCACCCTTCACGCTTCACGCCTCACACCGCAGCAGTCCACAGTCCGACTGACTCTCTCACCTCGTTCCCCCCCCCCACCGCACCAGCCTCTGCCACCAGTGCACCACCGTCCGTCGGGTCCAGGTCGACACCATCGCATCTCTGCCCTCCCAGCGACGGCCGGCCCTCGCTATCCACTCTTCTCTCTCTTCTGCTCCCCCATATCTGACACGCCCGCTGCCGCTTGTCCATCACTCGTTTCATTTCTTGCTGCTTGCTTTGACTCTCACATTCCTCTGCCCTCGCGTGCGACCTGGTTGTCGTACCCGCTGCACTTCACCTCGCCCTCGCTGCACATCAAACACTCCAGTCTGAGACGGGTGCTTTGCTCCGGCCTTCTATTTCCCCCCATCGCCACCGCTCACCTCACCGCTCCGCTCCGCTGTAGCATAGCTGCTGCTCGGCCCGCGTCTGCCAGAGAGCGCGTCTTGCCCTCACTCTCCCTCCGCTGCCACCATGTCCGCCATGTACGCCGCCCCTCAGCACCCCTCCATGCTGCCACCCCAGCAGCGTCCTGTCGCTCCTGAGACCTTCTTGCTGGATCAAGATGCTCAGCAAAGCCTGCCTGCCGATTCCGTCGTGGCCCTGCAGCAAGTCGACAACTGTATGTACTCTATCGCATTCACTTCTCACTCTCACTCTCACTCGGCGCATGGCTAACAACTGCAATAGTAAAATACTTTCTTATCTCTGCTCCCGTTGATTGGGCCCAAGATCAGTACATCCGGAGGTTCCTTCTTCCCACCGGTGAATATGTTTCCTGTATCCTCTGGTAGGTCCTAAGATATCTCTCATGCCATCCGCAGCAGCATTCTAACACCCAGCAGGAGTAATTTGTTCCACATCTCAGGCACCGATATCGTGCGATGCCTGGCCTTCCGCTTCCAGGCCTTTGGCAGGCCCGTGAAGAACTCGAAGAAGTTCGAGGAAGGCATCTTCTCTGACCTGCGCAACCTCAAATCCGGCACCGATGCCTCGCTCGAGGAGCCCAAGAGCCCGTTCCTCGACTTCCTCTACAAGAACAACTGCATCCGCACACAGAAGAAGCAAAAGGTCTTCTACTGGTACAGCGTACCACACGACCGCCTTTTCCTGGATGCTTTGGAGCGCGACTTGAAGCGCGAGAAGATGGGCCAGGAGGCCACCACTGTGGCCGTCAACGAGCCAGCTCTTTCCTTCGAATTCGACTCCTCACAGTCGCTCTTCGAGCAACTGACCAAAGCCCAACAAAGCAGCCAGTCGACATACCCTACGCAGCCTCAGTCGATGCCACAGTCCCAGAGCGCCTCACCGATGATCCGCGCCGCAGACTCCATGCCACCGCCTCCCTTCATGCCTCAGCACTCGTTTGCCGCTACTACATCGATGCCTGCTCCCAGTATGACCATGCCTACTGCCATGCATGATGACTCTGCGTCGCACATGCCAACCTATTCGCAGATGGCCATGCCACCAATGCCTTCTCAGATTCAGAGGACGCGAGAGCAGTCAGTGAACCCAGTGTTTGACCGCAACGGCGTTCCTCTTTCGCAGATTGGCAACAGGCACAGCTCAATGCCCGCTTACATGGAGTACTCTCCCGCTCCGTCTTTCGTCTCATCGCATTTCGAAGATTACAGCACCCGTGGATTGTCATACGAACCTCTCACACCTCCTCAGCACTCGAATGGCATGCCCACCGAACCAGCGTACATTGCCAACGAAGACACCGGTCTTTACACCGCAATTCCAGACGTTGCCCTGCAACACCCTTTCAACCCGCTGATGGCTGCTGCGCCTACCTACCCCGGTGCTCAATATCCCTCGATGGCACGTAATTTCCAGCCTCAACAATATTCCGTATTGGAAGGCTCGCCCACATACAAGCAACGCCGCCGCAGGTCTTCACTCACATCTGGCGCCATTGGAGCCCATGCCGCCACCGCCTACACCCCCCACCGCCCGAGTGACTTGAGACGTTCCGTATCGCACTCAGTCGGTCCGCAGACCATTCAAGAGGGACAGGAGCTCGAGGCCTACCACGACTCACCAGCCAGTCTGCACACATCTCAGAACCAGGCAGCGATGATGCAGAACGAGCACAAGGAACTTCTTGATCTGTCTCGCCAAGGTACACCTCAAGGCGAAGCTCAGACCGAGGATTACCAGAGACAACAAATGCCCATGGTCCACGCCGAAGACTACGCAAGCTATGAGAGCAGCCCGAACAACCCCTACAGATCGATGCCACAACATCATGCTGTACAAAGGACCGCGAACGGTGTCTACCGCCGTGCTCGCAGTGCAACACTTGGCGAGATGGCACCATACCCCCAGAAGAGCCACTCATGCCCTATTCCTATGTGCGGCCGTCTGTTCAAGCGTTTGGAGCACCTCAAGCGCCATGTTCGAACCCACACACAAGAGCGTCCTTACGTTTGCCAGCTATGCAGCAAGGCTTTCTCCCGCTCTGATAACCTTGCTCAGCACCGCCGCACACACGAGACAAACCCAGATGCCGTTGCGCCTTCCGAGGAAGAGATCGAGGAAGAACGCCATGCGCTCGACGATGCTCTTGAAGAGAACATCGGCACCGAGCAAGACAGCTCACCCTACCAGCCTCTCGCCATGTCTACTGGCCCAGATCTACAAAATGGCATGCCAACGCATCTCGACATGCACACGCTCTCCCAAAACGGCCTACACAACACTCAGCAGATGGTCGGTGGTGCATCTATTGGTGGCTACCAATGATAGCCTTTTGGCATGCAGTACATCATGACTGTCTGCTGGCTGGCTCCGTGGGCTTTGTGACACGATTTCCCTTCATGGTCAACGACCGACACTTCTTAATTCACTAATCCGCACTATACCTTGCTTTTTTTTCTTTCTTTTTTTCGTGTTCTCTGTTGAAGAGAGCAGCGTCTGAAAGCGTTGGTGGTGAACCTAGGCTCTGACGATTATACGATGTGGCAGACTCTCCTTGTGCAGAAGCGCATTTGACAGCAAAGGCGCAGTGGAGTCCTGGGAGGATCCGGACTGCTTTACATAGGAGACTTTGGGGTGGGAGGAAGGAGCAATGTCCTTTTTGGATATCAACGATAAGGTCCTGCTGTTCCTGTCAGCTAGATCTGGGCGCCTGGAAGAGGATGGAATCACTGCAAATTTGGTTTTCTACTTGCATATCTTGGCTTGAAGAGATTGGGACTATATGAGGCGTAGGAATCCCATAGACAAAAAGGATACTTTGCATGTATGGAAATTTGATAAAATTACTACCTGTTACTTTACGATCGCATCGTTTCTTTGAGATGGCTCATTTGTTCCGCCTCGATTGGGTGTCATCTTAATGTTGTCTGCACTATTGGCAACGAGCCTATACGCTACTGCAACACTTTCGCTCGGTGTCACCGGGACTTGTCAGCAGGATTCAAAAGTACCTATTAGCGATCAGTCGCACAGAAAAGGCGCCCTATGCCATTCACGTTCCCACATGCATGCGCCGGTTGCATGCATAAGAACTGCAACATGGCGATCCGAGTCACTGGATTCCCATGACGACGTGGCTGTGTGTGTGCACGGCCACCTACCACCCAGCAACACCCCCAAGAAGAGTGAGACATCTTCGCCAGCCATCCTTTCTATACACAGAAAGTAGAATATTTTGATTACACAGTACCGCGTGGGCATTCATCTGTAGGGCTGGCAGTCTGCTGACAGTATACCGCACCAGAAGCGAGCCTTAGCCCGCCACGTCTGGCCAAAGAGGTTGTGGTTTTTACTGTCCGGCTGATCAGCCATGACAAGCCTTCAAGCCGGGGGCCGTCGATGGCGTTGCGCGATGATGTTCTCGTGGCCATGAGCGCTATTATCTTCCTACACTTATGACTTCGCTGGTATTTCTAGCCTTTCTACAGCCTTTTCCACTATTGCATTAACTATGATCCCACGGCCGTTTTAGTCTGGCATTCGTCTGAGACCACTTTGCACGACTCTCCCGCTGTTCGTCCACGGCTTTGGCTGGGAAAGTGGCGATTTCTTCATGTCTGAGACATTGGCGGCCTCGAAAATGGCGAAGGCGAGGGAGGCAGGAGGATGGCTACCGCATCGCTCGAAGAATATATCAGCAGCTCGCAGCTCGTTTCGAATTTGTCGGGTTCTGCTGTTCTTGATCACCCTTTCATTACTGATATACACTATGCTGTCTTCGCGGACTATAGCGGCGCTGGCTGCGACTTATTCTGTTACGTTCGCTCTTCCTAGACCTGCTGGGAATGATGCTTCACCATCTTTAAATATCGGTGCTGCAGACGACAGTGCAGCACACTGGTTCTATGAATTTCAAGATGCATTGGCGGTGATGCAAGGATCACCTTTCTGGACTGGATACAACTGGAAATCGATACAATGGACATCGGCATTCTTCGATACATTACTTGGCGCTACCGTTCGCTCCCTCACTGAGGTTCTTGTGGAGTACGACGGCAATATACCTGGCTCATACATTTCGGGAGCGACGATAGATGGCGAGATCTCGCAGTACTTTGGGGAGATGAAGACTTTCTACGGATGGGAAGATACGGCGCAGATCTTTGGAGCAGCCTATGACGATGCTCAATGGGTTGTCTTGGAGTGGTTGGAGGCTGTCAGGTTCATCAACGAGTACGACGCGTACAACACTGGCAGCCGCAACCAGGACGACATTATGCACTTCGCACATCGAGCGCACGTTTTCTACAACATTGTGCAGAATCAGTTCGACACTTCGCTGTGCGGAGGCGGCTTGACCTGGAATCCTAAGCTTCAGCCTTACAAGAATGCGATCACGAACGAGCTGTTCATGGCGAGCTCTATCGCCATGTATCTGTACTTCCCAGGAGACTACAACACCGACCCGTATCCCAGCGCCAACTACTCAGCTGAGACTAACACCACGTTGCCGCCACTGCCCTTCGTGCAACCTCACGACCCTCTCTTCCTGGACAACGCCATCAAGGAATACGAATGGTTCAAGTCTCAAAACTTCACCAATGACCAGGGCTTGATTGTGGACGGCTTCCACATTTCTGAGAACCAGACTACGTGCGATGAGCGCAATGAGATGGTCTACACGTACAATCAAGGTGTCATTCTGTCCGGGTTCAGAGGCCTTTGGGAGGCCACCGCCGATCCTAAATACCTGTTAGATGGCTTTGACTTGATCGAGACTGTTATCAATGCAACAGGATGGAATGCCCAAAACTCGTCTGCGTGGGCCGGTCTGGGCCGCAATGGAACCATGGAAGACTATTGCGATGCTGCTGGAACCTGCTCTCAGGACTCGCAGACTTTCAAGGGCATCTACTTCCACCACCTGAGCATCTTCTGCGAGCCTCTACCAACCATCACTCCGCTCGTAGAGGGCATCACGGTGCTGGCAGACGAAGGACTTGCAGCAACGCACAAGCGCAACTGCGACAGCTACACAGAGTGGATAACGCACAACGCGCGAGCCGCTCTCAGCACACGCGATCAATACAATGTTATCGGCGGCTGGTGGGGTGCGCACAACAGCGATAGCGATAGCGCGCAGAACGCAAAGCTCGATGCGGCCGCGCCACTGCCATCAAGCAGCTGGGACGTCCGGAACAGTCCTGAACTGCTCACCCAGGCTCCTTGGAATTGTAGCAATGGCGCTGGCCAAGAGGGCTGGACCCGTGGCGTAGAAGCTCAACCTCATAGGGAGCTGACTCTGCGAAGCCAAAAGCGGGACGTGAACGACGCCGGCAGAGGGCGAACGACGGAGACTCAAGGCAGTGGCTTGAGCGTTGTGAAAGCTGCGAGCGATTTTACGCGTACGCGGCCGGCGAGATGATGATATTTATCATGATGATTTTTACGATTTGATTACGAACACTTAGGAAACTTAGAACAATACATAATGATATTTCTTACCGACACGCCATGATTCGTTTTTCCAATTTCTCACCATTTCGAGGTTGGGCCCGCGGCCAAAATTGCCGAAGTTCAAGCCACATCTTGTCGACTCTTTCGTCTCAAGCCACTTCCTCTTCCAGCCTATCTCCATCGCCTCAAAGGGAATTCCATAAAGTCTATTTCGGAGCCGCGTAACAGCTTTGACTCTAAGAATACCAGAGACCAGTATTGCTAATAGGATAAGTGTAAGCCATGTCTCTTCTTCTTACGATTCTTTCGCGTGTTCTTCTCACCCGTGTGGTTGTCTCTGTCTATCACACACCCCTGTCGCTTAAATCCGGTTTGCCTAAATTGAAGGGGACATTGGCCTGCGTCATCGGTATACCGACGTAAACATTTATCGATCGACATACATATCTGGTGCTACTACGAATTCATCATTCTATCCTGGACCGGCCACTGCACTTCGAAAGAAAATACGTACCATATCGCCACTGAGAAAAGATGCGAGCCTCCACATATTCCGCCCTTCTGGCCTGGGCACCTTTCGTCCTCGCCGACGATATCGCGCTCACATCCCCCAAGCGCGGCCTCTGCTACGTCGAAGGCGAGGATCCCAAAGACGACCGAACCTGGGATAACTCGGAGGCCGACCTGACTTGGTACTACAACTACGCCGCCTCTCCCATCAACGGTATCGACGACAAACTGCAATACGTGCCCATGCTCTGGGACGCCTCCTCGGCAGGCAAAACCCCAGGCAGCTTCTATAAGGCTGTGAAAAGCCTCAAGGACTCTGGGCGGGAGATCAAGTACGTTCTCGGCTTCAACGAGCCGGACGGGTGTAAAGATGGAGGGTCTTGTATCGATGCTGATACGGCTGCTGAGGCTTGGATTAATGAGGTTGAGCCGCTGAAGGATCTGGATATTAAGCTTGGTGCGCCTGCGGTTACTGGATCGCCGAGGGGGTTGGCGTGGTTGCAGGATTTTTACACGGCTTGCGATGGAGGGTGTTCGACGGACTTTATGCCTGTACATTGGTATGGCAACTTCGAGGGCATGGCTTCATGGATTGGCCAGATCAATGAGACGTACCCGAACATGACGATGTGGGTGACGGAATTTGGGTATCCGAACCAGGATTTGGAGACGACGGAGACGTTCTTCAACCAGAGCATCTCGTACTTGGACCGCCTTGAGTAAGTTGCTTGCCTTGTGTCTGTTAGACGTCCGACGACCATCAAACTGACAAGATCCCAGCTATGTTACCCACTACTCATGGTTCGGAGCTTTCCGCTCAGACGTCAGCAACGTCGGACCCAACAGCGCTCTTCTGAACAAGAAAGGCGAGCTCACTGACATGGGCGCGTACTACATGGGAGATCCTGCGACTGGCAATGTGCCTTCCAGCGCTTCTAGGCTTGCGGTCTTTGCTGGATGGTCGGTGTGTTTGGTGGCGGTGATGTTCTTCAATCTTGCTTGAGCATTTCGGCTCGAAGATGTTGGTTGTGAATTTTGGAGTATTAGCGAGGGAGTTGGGCCATTTGATACCCAGAATTGGGCCCTTGGGATACATTGTAATTAGACGATTAGACGTATACATCTCATGTTGTGCGTGACATGAGCTCTTGCTGTTTCTGTTGGTAAAAGTTATGGAACGTCAGGCTTTGGTACAAATTCGCATTTCATTATACAGTCCCTGCGCGAGTCTTCGCCATATTCTTCTGGCACCGCGTACACACACAATCGTGCGCAGCCGGCACTGGCTTAGACTCGCTCGCTCGAGCTCCGTCGGGATCCAAGGCTTCAACAAGCTCCAACAGAAGATGTTGCAAACGTCTGATACGGTTGAAGCCCGTGGAATCTCCGTGGTGCCGCTGTCTTTCGACTTGATATATTCCACGCTCGATATATCCGAACCACCCTCGGAAGACATCGCTATCGTTGATGTTGTCAGGGTTCTCGCTCATGCCTTTCTCTCCGCTGTCGTTCTCCGCTCTGTGTTCGTTGATGGCTTTGTGGCCTGATTTCCACTTGCGCGTGAATTCCGCATAACCCATGCATAACGGCTCATTGCTGCCCGCAGCGTCCGATGAAGTTACAGTCATCAATTCCCCAATGGCAAGCTGATGGCCCTTCCACAGCATGAAAGGCTCTTCCGCCGCGCCCCACTTGTCTGTATTGAGACAGCTCTGAATTCTCCCGAGCAAGTCTACCAGTCGCTTGTTACGACCGCGCTCCTCTGTGGCAAAACATGCGAACTGAGCCTGTTGGCGAAGGATGTGGGTCCAGCAGAGATATTGGCCAAACAGGAAAGCGGTGTAGACTATCAAGCAGTCTTGATAATCCGAAGAGCCGTGTAGGAATGTGAGGACGTTGTTTTCGGTTATGTTGTATATCCGCGATTGGAGGTCTTGTGCAGCTGGAGGTGGTGATGTGTAAATAATCTGGACGTCTTTTTCCTTATATTAAACTTCTGCACTCACCTAGCAGCAAAGGATCGCGATACTTCCGCAGCAGACGCTCTGTCTCGCGACGTGCATTTCGCTCTTCCGAGTATATCTGTAGGACGCCGGTGGCGACTGCCACGCCTATCGCGGTAACGAGACTGACAACTGATACCGTTATAGAGGCTACGTCGACCATGTTCGATGTTTCAAAAGTCTTCGGTCGCTTTTTTTTTGGTGTCGATGATTCTTTAGGTATTTTTGCAGGATCATACAGTACCAGTGGATCGTTTTCGTGCTTTAGCGAAAGATTTGTGCTCAGCTGCGTTTTGGTTTCATGTGCGTGGTGTGTGCCGCTCGCGCTACTGCACTTCAGCCGCAAAGCAGACGGAAACGCCACTCATTACTGAGGAGACAGCAATCTCTCTGCAGCGCATGAGGTGGTGCTTGAGATCTGGTCCTCGAGAGAATGGAGTTGTGCTACTGAGACGGTGCGTTCATCTCTAGATCGTAAGTGCGTTTGTCTTGATTCCTGCGTTTAGTCATCATGCTGTTTACCATTGAGAATGAGCTGTTACTTCCGCAGCGTCGGGGCTAGTCTAATGAGCACCGTCCTCAATATTGTATATATCTGCCACAAAAAACGCATGAATAACACAGGTTTTCGTCATGCAAAAAGCACGATCGGGTGTCACAAGAGGCTGGATTCCAAGAGCTGCACGAATGCTTGATCCTCGATGCCTTGATGCTTGGCATGGCTCAGGGGGCGGCGCGTCTTCATGCGCACATCAAAAGTGTTACCTCCTAACATACACATATTGGACCTCGAAATAACAACTTATCGGTAACGCTCATCAATTCATTATCATTGAGAGATGTTTCATGGTACTTATCGTGGTAATATGGCGCATCTACTTTGTCGCGGCGGCTTCACCTGCGTGTGAGACCTGAGTACGGACGCCTCCTCTGGGTGGCAGACGATCCATCCGCGCATGAATCTTTTACCGCTTGCAGCCTCTTTGTCAAGATGAGACTGCCTCCATGGACTTCCACACGGACTTCGAGCCTGATGCTCCATACATCGGTCTCTTCAGAGCAAGTTTGTTTTCGTTGAGCAATTACTTCTGACTTATGGCAGCACTCAGAGATACGACACGTCAAACAACGAGCTCGGAGAACCGTCTGCTAGGGAGTGTGACTTTCTGCATCGCCATAGCGCACCATTCTGGAACTGGAACCAGCGGCACAAACTGTGACCTCCATTTACTCGCCTTCGTCACTGGCGTTTTCGGCATGAACATGTCGGGGTTGAGCTATCCCCCGACCCTTGTCTGGATATGTTTTGTAACATTGATCGTCGTCGCTGCCATGTTCTGTGGCTATGTGCTGACGCACATGCTCAGAAGGCGGCTGAACGTCTCGTTACCACAAGTCGAACAATCATGCAACCTTACGTTGCTGCTCACGCTATCAGCAACAATACCGGGGAAGTCGCGCGGTGATGTGACGTCGCTGCAGCCTCGATAATAACGCCTCGATGGCTTTAGAAGGAGATCACAACAGTGAGAACAATACCAGCCGCTGGGGATGCCTGCATCTCTTGCAAACTCTCCTGCGCGAAGGCCGCTCAAGTCATCTCTGAAGCGGTAAAATCCGTCACTCGCTACGGACTCCACTGGCGGGCGAGCTGGTCTTCTGTCCCTCGGGAGCTATTACGAGCATGAGGGCTGTATCGCCTATACTGGGTTCGAACGCAGCTCTGCAGTGAGGGTGCATTGTTCATTGCGACCTTCCGACTTCCGACCACCAACACCAACACAAATACTCTGCAACCGAGCCAGTAGCGTCATTGGTGACCCAGAATCATGGATTACGGGACCAGGCCAGCTGCCGACTCGGATCATACGTACAAGCTGCAGGTGAGTGATGTGGAAGGATTTGTGCGGCTGCCGGCCGTGGTCTTCAGGTCTTCAATACTGACGTAGAGTCACTGCAACTGTACCTTTGTGCATGAAGAGGCGCGTTTGTCCTTGGTGCGGCTCACACCTCCGCGCATTATCCCAATTAGGGCAGTCGGGAGACAGCGGTCATATGCACGCTGCCGTCAGAGACCAAACTTCCGAGCGTATTTCTTCTCTTCTCATTGTACATTTGTTCTGGCGCATTTGGCTCGCTTCCAGCCCTCCGCGCTCCTTGTGGAAGCAGAGACACAATGCGCATTGTGAGATACATGGTTATATTCACAGGCAGTCAATGGAAGGTGAGGCTCATGGAAATATTATCTGTGGCGTTCATTCACAGTGTTGGGCAGGCCGTAGCGAGGTCTGGCTAAAACCTTCGACCCTCTCCGGTAAGCCATCAAGCGGGCGTACGCATTCGCAATTTTGAGTTTCCAACCCTGCATTAGTCAAGATCAACGTCATGGTCCAGGTTACTGCGTCTACCTTTCGGTGCCACTATCCGAGTAAACAATGCCAAAGATCCTCGGGCCATTTGAGGTAAACTCATTTGCAATTTCTATTCTCTCGTATCGCTAGACACAGTTTCTTCAGATGGTGTAAGTCCCATCGAACACGCATCCTTGTACACGCACGCTCACAAAACTTACAGCGCGCACGCAAAGCAGCAGATCCTGCCGTGATAAGCGGTCTCCTCGTCAGACCCTTCCCATATTGGCTGCCATGGCGCTGATCAAAAGCTTGTCGAATGCTTCGCTCAGCTTGGTATAGAGAAATGCCGTGCTTGTCCGCTTACAAGGAAGCTTCGACCCCATATCTGTGCGCCACAGGTGAGCCACTTACAAGCTGCTACCACTTTGATTGAAAGAACTCTATCTAACTTCACTAGACAATTCGAGCGTTGCATAGGCCTAGTGGCATACATTGCTTCCATGAAGCTTTCTTCAGCTGAGGCCCGGCGGGCGAAGAATGAGATCCGTATCCTAAGAATGTCTCGAACTTAACACGTGGTGACTATCACGATCGACTGAAGAACGTTGGTCACCATCGTGGTCAACACGTGCGATACAAACGATTGAATTTGATCTGCAATCCCGTCAATATTTCATCCTTCTACGGTGGTCAACGGCACAAGCCATGTTATCCACTTCTGTGCAGCTATGGTACTTTATGGTGGTATACGAGGGAGTTGCCGGAGCCCCGGCGTCATTTTGAGAGTTTCTTTGTCTATACTGTGAGTGAACTCTCAATACACGTGCTGCGAGCTAACGTCGGTGGCTTCTCAAAGCTACCGAGAGCATACGTGTTGACCCTGACTTCAACATGTTCGAGGCGTTATTTCTCGAGAATGACGACCTACGCGCCTTGCCGGTCTGTCTATGTAAACCACCATGCCGACCTGGAAAAACAGAACATCATCAGCATCAACATCAGCACAGTCACAACCAAGACCAACACAGTCGAAAGACCAACAGCAGCAAGGGACACTACCTCCCACAACTTGCACGCCTTCTTCCATCAAAGTCCTTGATCCAAACACAACTCATCAACCCGAACGAACATCAAGATGTACTTCAACGCCAAGATCGCTTCTGCCATCCTCCTCTTCGCCAGTGGAGCCCTTGCTGCTCCCGTTCCCCAGCTTGCTGGCGAAGGTGCTGCGGCCAACTCCATCCTCTCTAGCACCGACAATGGTACGTAACCGAAGGATCTTGTAACCACCATGATCTTTGAGAGTCTCTTGCTGACTTAAATCTTGTGCAGGTGTTGGCTACGGAATCGAGGACGCTCTCGACAACACGGCCAACTTGATCACCAGCGTCAAGGGAGGCGTCCCAGCAACTCCAGCTGTTCCAGCTGCGTCCAAATCTCGTCGTCAGCTTGCTGGCGAAGGTGCAGCTGCCGACTCCATCCTCTCCGACACCGACAATGGTACGCCACTGAAGTGTAGCCTAACATGATTTTTGGGACACTGTACTGATTTGAACCTTGTGCTTCCAGGCGTTGGCTATGGTATCGAAGACGCACTCGACAATACTGCCAACTTGATCACGAGCGTCAAGGGCGGCTCGACCGGATCTACCGCTACAGGTGGCTCCTCTGGCACACCACCTTCCCCACCACCACCCGGTCCTAAGTTCCGCCGCCAGGGTGACAAGATCTCGAACGGCGTCGGCGCTGTTGGCAATGCCCTGGGCGTCGGTGCAGTCACCAACCCAGTCCAGGCTGCCGGCGACAATGCCGATGGCGCATTGACCAGCGCTGCAGCCAACGCAGGTGCCTCTATCGGCAGCGCTGAGGAGAGCACTCTCGAGGGCATTGGCTCTGCGGTCCCTAAGTTCCGCCGCCAGGGCGACAAGATTTCGAACGGAGTTGGCGCTGTCGGTAACGCCTTGGGCCTTGGTGCCGTTACCAACCCGATCCAGGCTGCAGGCGACAATGCCGACGGCGCTTTGACCAGCGCCGCAGCCAATGCAGGTGCCTCTATTGGCAGCGCTGAAGAAAGCACTTCGGAGGGCATCGGTTCCGCTGTCCCGAAGTAGGGGTGCCCTGTGTTGGTCTGGCTGTGGCTTCTCTTTTTGTCTGTGTTTTGCAGTGCTGCTAATGGTTCATGATGGGACGAAAATGTATGGTCAGCGTCTTTTGCGGTCAGCGTCTGGTTTTTTGGGTGTCTGTTACGATGAGCGTCTCTTTTCTTGCTTTTGGCTATCCTGAATACGTAATAATTGTACGAGCAATTCCTTACATTTCTAGGCAGTGGCAACGACGAATCCCTTCCAACCTTCGATGGTATCTCTGCACTGGTTCTCATATGCCTCAATTCCAGCGACACTGCAATGAAGGTTAGTAAAGTGATGGATTTTGCAACGGTTCCAGGATTCCACTTACTAAGCAATTGGCTCTGCCTTCTTTCCGGCAACGTTCCCACCGTTCCACCACGAGCTTGTCTGCGGCAGTAGTGTCATGTTGGCAACAGCTTCGATTCCCTGCTTCCATGCAACCTCTGCCTCGCGTGTCGCTTCGATAGATTTGGCTCTCTGCTTTTCGAGCTCGGAGATCATATCGGCAACAGTCTCGACTTGGGCTTCGATGGTGGTCGTGCCATTTGAGAACGCACCAGGGGATTGTGGAGAGTACGACCTGCGGATGTCAGTTATGACTAAAACTCAACGCCGGCGAGAGGATACTCACATGAAGCAGTTCGGGAAACCAGAAATTGTCAGTCCGAGATAGGTGAAGATACCATCCTTCCACACCTCTTTCAAGTCCTTGCCATCCTTGGACTTGAGACCCATGTTGGTCAGCGAGCCTGTGAAGGTGTCGAAGCCTGTCGCCAAGATAACGACGTCGAGCTCCTTGAGTTCTCCGTCGTTCATTCGCATACCGGTCTCCTCGAAAGCCTTGAGTGGGTTTGCGTTGATGTCCACGATCTCCACGTTGTCCTGGTTCAGAACATCGTAGTAGCCATTTTCCAGCGGGGTCCTCTTGGTACCAAAGTGATAAGGTTGAACCTCCGGAACCATGATGGCTTGCTTCTTGGGATCCGTCAACTTCTGTCTGGTCTTGCTCGCCCAGTATTCATAGACTAAACGGTTTGAGGCAGGGTTGAAAAGAAGGTCATTGTAACCCAGCAAAAGCAGACTGAAGGCACCTCGGGACCAGAGCATGTCCCAAAGCTTCAAACGCTCCTCTTCTGTAGCGTCAGTTGCAGACTTGTCGACGCCTGAAGCTGGGAGACCGAAGAGAGATTTACGCGCGCTTGCGAACAAGGTAGGGTAATAGCTCTGCCAGGATAGCTGTTCCTCTTCAGTCATGACACGCTGTCCCATTGGCAGACAGTAACTTGGTCGCCTCACGAAGACAGTCATCTGGCTGGCTACTTTGCCAAGCTCTTGTTGGATCTGGACGCCTGTCGATCCCGAACCGATAACGCCAATTCTCTTGCCTGTGACATCGAGATCTTGGGGGTAAGCGCCACTGTGAACCAACTGTCCTTTGAAGTCCTTTAAACCTGGGAAATCAGGCGTGTACTTGCGATGCAGCGCTCCCGTGCCTAGGAACAAGTATTTGCAATCCGCAACATGGCCATCTGCGGTTTTGACAGTCCATCTACCAGTAGGCTCATCCCAGGAACAGTCAATGACTTGAGCATTGAACGTGACATCCTTGCGAAGATCCAGAACCTTATCAGCGTGTGCGAAGTACTGCTTCAGCTCTTTGTGGCCAGGGAATCGCTGCGAGAAGTTCCAGGTGTTGTAGACCTCGGGAATGTTGAGTTGATAGAAAGGCACTTCGCTGTCGACGCGAGCGCCCGGATAGCTGTTCCAGAACCAGGTACCTCCGAAGTCTTCACCCTTCTCGAAACACTTCACGCTTAGTCCAAGCTTGCGGAATCGATGAATTGCTGTCACACCAGAGAAACCTGCACCGACGACGAGAACGTCGCATTTCTGTACTTGCTCTCCGTTGCCGTTCACTTTGGGTGCTGGCGTGGATGTCTGTGCAATATTCGGCAGTCGTTCAACATGATCTGTGGCTGTGAAGTCGCCATTCGTCAGTTCAACGCCAGGAGCGACATCGAGCATATCGCCCTCCAGGCTTGCGAGTGGATCCGATGTTGCCATTTTTTTTTGTATGTCTGTGTGAGTTTCGAAAATACAAAGACCAGCTGGTCAAGGGAGAGCAGGAGACAGGAGACTAATACCCATGGCCACCACATGCTATCAATGCATTGGAGACCCTACTTTTTCGAGCCAAGCAGCTATAGATGCCTGCTCGTTTAGACATTCTCCACAATTGATGAAGAGGCGGAGAGTTGGGTGGAGAGGTGGAGTAGAGCTGAACGAGGCACAAGGTCTCTAACATGCCTTGTGTCAACTAGGCATGCTACCCCGGCGGTGTGCGCACTTGTCGCACCCTGTGAAGGCATGCTCAGGACTGTGCAGACTTATCCTCTCCGTTTGAGGCATGACTTGAGGCTGTGTATCTAGGAGATCCTGGGAATCGCATGCCCATTGACCGTACAAAGCGAGCAGTAGCCCTGCTAAGGACCTCCCAAGTCCTGCATCTCTAAATATGAGCAAGGCGAGAAAGGGCCGAGGTCCACGTCTAAGACCATAATAAGGTTCCGTTTGAAGCTAGCTCCAGAGGTCATAGGCTCTAAGATGTACGCAGAGTTGTAGAAGACTTCATACTTCGGATGTGGCAGACAAATAATAGATGCATACACAACCTCCGTAACTGGACCCTATGGTCGATCTGCGGATACTACACATGCCGTCAACGATTATAAGACAATTTATAGACCGAACGTACCAGGATCTACTACATGTAGATTTATGACCACGAGTCCTTATCTGCACGACTGCATGAGTCTAAGTCTAAGGCGATTTCTGACTCGTAGCGTAGGGCGAAGGATTCGTTTCTGCCGGGCACCACAGCACTTTCGACGCAGATGGCAGGTAGACCTAGCTGAAATGGTGCTCCTTTGCCGACAGATGCGACGATGTGCCCATGGCTTCTATACACCGCCGCAGTGGCTGGACATGGGTTGCCACGTGTGTAAGCGAATTTCTCGCTTTCTGAGTAATGCAGCGTGTCCACTACTACACGTGCCGTCGGCATCTTCCTATAGAAGTAGTCGAGGCCTGGATGGATGTCGTTTATTACGTGCTTGTGCACATATATGCATGATGCACGAATGGACTATTGTACATTACCTTAGTAATCTCTGTTGCTCCAGTGTACCTTCTGTGGCAGCGTTGACAGATTTCGATTTCAACGTGGCAGGATTACCATTGAGACAACACACAAGCATTGATCATCTCTCAGCAACCATTTTACAAGTACGGTCAGTCTTAAATTGAAGATAGCCGTGTCTACTATTAAAACATGGACAACAAAGCTGTAGCAAGAACCGTGTGTCATGCGTGCATATGTGTGCATACCATGGTATCGGGGTTAGCAGGGTTAGTGCCCAGTTGCCGTTTTAACGTACTTGGCAAGCGAGCGGGTCACGCAAGCGAGCGGGTCAAAATTTCACCTTCTCTTACTTTAACCATTAATTACACAAGCAAAATTGAAGATATAGGGAAGAAATAAGTCGTATTATAAACTACAGAACTTGACACTATGTCCAACTTTACCACATCCACTACACCTTGGTAGTGACATTTTGGTAGCCCTTCTTAGCGGCCAGCTTGTCGAAGCTGCTTCCTTATCTTCGTTATTATCATCTAATTGCTCCCTAATTCTATGTCCTTAAATAGCTTCCTAGGCATCATCAACAGCTAAAGATCCTCCCTTCTAAATAGATCCAGTTTTACGTGCCCTCTTCTTCTTTTGGTGCTGATTTTCAGCCCGGAGAGCAGCGTTCTCAGCCATCAAAATTGCCTTCTCATGCACCACATTCTTAAAGCCCTTAAGAAGCTGCTGGAATGGTTTATCAGCCGAAGAAGCTGATGACCTTCTTCGTTTGCGATTCTCTATTAATACTAGCTGGCCTTGTCGCTTGATTTGGGGTAGAGTCTTTAGTGTTTGAGGGTTCCAAGATGTCTAGCTACTTCGTAGAGAAGGAGTAGCTTTAATGATAGGACCAAGCTTATCTAGTACTCTCTACGGGTCAAATGGAACAAGACCAGTTGCTTTAAAGCTAGAAGTAATAGTTTCAGTTGTCATTACTTGTCGATAGGCTGTAAGGAAGGCAGGAAGGAATTCTTCCTTTGTGATATGGTTAACGCCAAGCCTCATCTTTATCTCAATCTGAGAGCCGTACACCTTCTTTAGTGGGCTAAAACAGCTCACGTCTAAAGGCTGAAGAATGTGAGATGTATGAGCAGGCATACATAAAGTCAGAATACAGTTCTGAAGGCAGAAGTCTTGAAATTTGGCTGTTTGGTGGCTTCCATAGCCATCAAAGATCAAGAGCCTCCACTTGCCCTTACATTTCTTCGTATATTCGTAGAAGTGCTGGATCCATTCGAGGCCTAGCTCATTATTGGTCCATCCATTATCGCTTATAGCGATTCTCCAGGTAGTTAGGATGCTAGTCTAGTACCATGTTGCTTGGTGAAGCTTACCATCGAAGATGATAAACGGAGCGATTGCTTGCCCTCTTGCACTGATTGCCTCGATTGCTGTAACCCACTTCCGGTTCCCTGGTTGCTTTGTCCGTGGTCTGCCCTTCCTATCCGAGGTTGTTATCACTTTGGAAGTAGAAATAACACCCATTTGGAAGCCAGTCTCATCAAAGTTGAAGATATCCTCTTCAAGAACGCCGTACTTTGCAATTGTATCTCCCACCAGTTTAAACCACTTGCTAATTGTCTCTAGATCCTCAACTTCTGCTCTTTGAATATCAAACTTCCGATTGTACACGCTTGAAAGCTCTAGATGGCGTTTCACAAAGTTGGCAACCCATTTTGTGCCGACCTTTTGAGGGCTAGCTGGATTCTTAGTATCAAGCATTATATTGGCCATCTCTTCAACAATTGCGCGCTGGGGAGGGAATCCGTTGGTAGAGAGCTGAAGTATCTTTCGAAGGAGGATTTGCTCTTCGTCGTTTGTGAATTTTCGGGAGTTTGCAGGTGTAGATGCTCGTAGAAGGACCCTAAGGTGTCTTCTACGAAGGCTTTCATAAGGGATTTCGTAGGTATTAGCTGTAGCTCGAAGGGATGGAAAGTGGTTATTAGTGTATGCTTGAAGTGCTAAACAAATACGTCCTTCAATTTTGGAGGGCATGATAACCAAACATTGTTGTGTAATAAGAAAAAGAAGGTGTAAGACGCGTCACGCGCGCGTTTTGACCCGCTCGCTTGCCAAGTACGTTACGTCGAATCGAAGACACGACCATGGAAGGCGAGCAGTGGAGAAAAATATTTAGTTAAATGGTGCTTATACATCCATTTGATTTTCAAATACGCACTTTTGTTCGGCTACTCCGATAGCAGGTGCAAATCGAACCGACCCTTCGTGATATAAGGCTTCCTGCTTCAAGCAGTGGCACCAGGCCTGCCTGCTGACTTGCATCGTATAAGGTAAGCATTGACATATCAGTATTGTAGTGCAACTCGAGCCGCTGCTCTCTTCACATCTCAAAGATACCCAGAGAAGTTCACCAACGCTAATGGTTGGTTCAGCAACGCTGATTCTCACAATTGCAATAGCGCCGCGAGGAGCTTCCTGGTCAGTGGAGTCTTCAACACGAACTGTAGATCATTCTCGAGCACGCAACATCCGCGTAGAAAGACCTTGTGATGCACAAGAGGTCGCTTCTGTATGCCCTCAAGACGTCTGTCGCCAGCTTCGACGATCTGGACCTTCTTGCCAAGCCAGTACAATGTCTTCGGCTCCCCATGTTGAAGACAGGTACCTTGCTGAAGGTACATAGGAAAAGATATTGGCTGGGTGGCGCATGTGGTGAAGCTGGCGCCACTCATCTCACCGTCGCGAGAGCTGAGCTGCAAAAGAAGCAGAAGACTGGTCGCCTGCAGATGTCTCCCACGATCAGCTGCGAGACATCCGGCAGAAACGGGTGGTCAGCACGGCCTGGAAAGGGAAGTAACATCGGAGGTGCTGCATTGTCCGGCACTTTGCGATTCACTGCCGCTGTAACGATTTAACGTTCAAGAATCGAGATTAATCCTCAACAATCATGATGCTGTCATGGAGTGTGGGAGGTAGTGTACCTATTGGTCTATGGTTGTCTCCACAAAGAGCGGACAGCAACGCCTTGATCGTCGACCCAGCCATCTTCGTGCAACCTGCGATATACCGGTGGCTGAACCCACCACGGCTCACCTGTTCACGGGTCGTGTGTCAGCCACGCCGATCGCGTCAACATATTGCTTGCATGCATACTCTTGACAAGGCTGCACGCGCGCAGATTCTTCAGAGCGTGCTAGGGCGGCGTCATGTCTTCAAGACTTGGAAATTGATATCGCCAGACTGATCTCGTCTACCTTACAACAAGTTTAGCCAGCCTGCGACGTCACTTATCTCGCAAGCGATGCCTCGTAGTATGTTATGGGTACCTTTCTGATACCTCTCCACCCAACCACCAACTTCCGTACCCTGGTACGTCTGCATGTCATCGTCAGCCGCGCCGCGGGCCTCAGGGCAGAACCTGAATTGGTAGTTCGGCCATGTGTACAAAAATTTATCATACCACATGGCGCTGACACAGCTGCATCGCGGAAGCCAAAGGGCTAGGAGGTGTGGGTGCCGTCCAGCCATTGGAAATGTATATAGATCCCGTGGCCTCTACTTCGCGCGAGAGATGGCTGGTCAAACCACCTTCTTGCATCGCCTTGCGACATTGCGAGTCTCATTTTCTGAATCATTCTCCCAGCCTGGAATTATTCGCCATTTCGCGACTGTGAGGTCGATAGCCTAGATGGATCGTTACATGCCTGCTTTGCGCCTGCCAGCACTCAGACTGCGGACAAGTCCGAAAGAGCTTCAAGACACAGACACACACAGCGCACGCTATGATGGGCTGCCCACATCCGACACATCTTGCAGACAGAGCCAGATCTGTCCGGGCGTCACATCTTTGAGGATTTCTACGCAGAACTATCCCAGCGTATCGTCACTGCCACGATCGCCTCCAGACCACTTGCCTGCGAGCTTTCGTAGCTGCTTGAGCTCGCCGACGAGCTCGGTGGCATCGTCACAGAGTTCATTACGGAGCGCGCCACCAACTTTGCGGCGCAAGATTTCTCCCACTGAGACGTCATTGCGAGAGATCCGGGCAAGCCAGCAGCTATTGCAGATGAAGCAGTCGGAAGACCAATTGCGAGAACTCTACGAACGGCAAACGATGGAATACTTATATGGCGACTATGCGAGCTTGGATGGACTGCGAGAGTGAATTGTGCCTGGTGGCTGGGACAGCATCACGATGTGGTGATAAGGGGATTGAGAGTTTGGTTTACGGCCGACTGATGGAGTTCACTGATTTGATGGTTTCGGCTCTTGGAGAGACGGTCTGTATATGTAACGATGGACGATAATAGGCGCATTGGAGCATGTCATAGGGTGGGCGCTGGATGAACTCTTGGTTCGAAAGTAAGGGCTGGGTGGGAAAATCATGGTATAATTTGTATATGTGTGTGCCATTACGACATATCTCGCGCAAGCCTGACATGGTATCGTATTTTCAGCGGCGATGCAATGTGATATAATTGTTGTTGGGAGTAGAGCGAAGAATCCATGTCCGTTCGCCAGCATTTGTATAGACTTTCAAGTCCTCGTGTCGCGACTTTCCGCTTTGATTGGTTCAATGGCAGACAGCAGGTTGTGGGGACTTGCACGGGCATTGATGTAGCCAGACCCAGCCATCACCACCACCAAACAAGCACTCTTCATGCTCGCTTAATCTTCGATCCTGCTGCAGACATTTACTCGTGAAGACCGACCACGCCGCGACCTCTTTCGTTTCTTGTACATACCTTGCGTGCTTTCATACTAATCAGACCTTTCCTACACTCCCTCAGTGGAGCAGCATTGGCACTATGAAGTACGAAACGCCCCGCAGCAGCCCAATGCCCAATGGCAGCTCATATCTGTGCTATGCTAACACCACGCGTGCAGGTTCGGCCAACAGCTTCGCAGCTCCCTCATCAAAGACTGGTACTACTACTACATCTCCTACGACGAGCTCAAGAAGAGCCTCGAGCAGGGCGGCGGCCGACCCAAGCAGGAATGGAACGAGGAGGATGAGCAGCGCTTCGTCAACCAGCTGGAGCAGGAGCTGGACAAGGTCTTTACCTTCCAGAAGGTGAAGAGCCAGGAGATTGTTCGCAGGATTACGGCCAGCGAGAAGGAAGTGGGCGAGGCTATTGCGAGGACAGAGGCGGCCAACCGCGACGAGCGCGCGAGGCCAGATGCGCCTACTGAGGATGAATACCTGCTGCTGGAGGAGGATCTCTCGGACATCATTGCGGACGTACACGACCTGGCCAAGTTCACGCAGTTGAACTACACTGGTTTCCAGAAAATCATCAAGAAGCACGACAAGCAGACTAACTGGCACCTGAAGCCTGTGTTCGCTGCGAGACTGCGCGCAAGGCCTTTCTTCAAGGACAACTACGATGCCACTGTCATCAACCTCTCGAAGCTCTACGACCAAGTAAGGACGCGCGGAAACCCGGTCACCGGTGACTCTGGCGCAGGCGGCAAGCAGCAGAACTTCATCCGTCAAACCACGAAGTACTGGGTGCACCCGGACAACATTACCGAGCTTAAGCTCATCATCCTAAAGCACTTGCCTGTGCTTGTGTTCAACCCCAGCAAGGAGTTCGAAAAGAAAGATTCGGCCATTTCCTCTATCTACTATGACAACACGGACACATGGGAGCTGTACGAAGGTCGTTTGAAGAAGACTGAGGGCGCTGAGGCTCATCGTCTCCGTTGGTACGGTGGTATGGAGACAGACACCATCTTCCTGGAGCGCAAGACCCACCGCGAAGACTGGACTGGCGAGAAGTCTGTCAAGGCTCGCTTCTCCCTCAAAGAAAAAAACGTCAATGCTTTCTTGCGTGGAGACATGACAACAGAACAAGTCTTTGAGAAGGCACGCAGGGAAGGCAAGAAGAGCAAAAAGGAAATCGACGACCTTGAGCAGCTGGCCAAGGAGATTCAGTTCCGCATGATCGACCGCAAGCTGGTACCGGTCTGCCGTTCCTTCTACAACCGTACAGCCTTCCAACTGCCTGGTGACGCACGCGTGCGTATCTCGCTTGATACAGAGCTCACCATGGTTCGTGAGGATAACTTGGATGGAAAGAAGCGTTCCGGAGACAATTGGCGCCGTACTGATATTGGTGTTGACTGGCCTTTCAGCCAGCTTCCCAAAGGCGATGTTGAGCACTTCCCGTACGGTGTCCTAGAGGTCAAGCTCCAGACAGCTGCTGGGCAAGATCCTCCAGCTTGGATCCGCGAGCTCACTGCTTCTCATCTGGTTGAGGCTGTGCCCAAGTTTTCGAAGTTCATTCACGGCACAGCGTCCATGTTCCCGACCCGCATCAATTTGCTGCCCTTCTGGATGCCTCAGATGGATGTCGACATCCGCAAGCCAGCCACTCACCGCTTTGGTATTGAGCGTCCTGGTCACAGTACTGACGCCAGTACTAGTGCTGCTCTGGATGACGATGACTCTGAAGATGAGCTCGATGTCGAAGTCACGAATGGCCACGCTGTCAACGACGATGACGAGAATACCCGTCGCCTTCGCGCCGCTCGTGATGCGCTAGAGCAGCACGAACAAGACCGACACCTGGACCAGGCAAACGGCAACGGCAACATCATGGACGAGGAAGAGCGCATGGCTCACCGCCCGCTTGCAGCAACTGACGAAGACTACCCGCTCTACGACTCGGATGACGAAGATGACGACCTTGAAGAAGCCAGGCGCATCGGAGGCTGGCATTACCGCTGGAAGCTGGCTCAGAGCTACGTAAGCACTGCTGGCGACAAGCTTCTTGACGCCTTGTCCGCGGCGAAACCTGTCCCGAAGCCCACACAAATTCCCGCACGAGAAGGTGGTATGGGTGTACCCGATGCCAACGCTGTGAGCGAGAAGCGTTTCAAGGCGCCTAAAGGCAAAAAGATCCACGTGCCTGTGCGCGTGGAACCAAAGGTGTCTTTCGCAGCTGAGCGCACCTTCTTGTCATGGGTAAGTACAACCTTTTTTTCCAAAGCTATAGGATACAATCACTGACTTTTACATTAGCTCGAATTCTCTATCATCCTTGGATCCATCGCAGCTACCCTGCTCAACTTTGGTGACACCGTCTCTCTCGCATCTGCCTGGGCATTCACCTTCGTTGCGTGCTTGGCCCTGTTCTACTCAATGGGAATCTACCTGTGGCGCGTCGACAAGATCAAGAGACGCGTGGCTGTCAGCTATCACGACAAATGGGGTCCTTCTGTGCTTTGCTTTGCGCTTGTTGTGGCGGTTGCTATCAGCTTCGGATACCGTATTGCGAAGGGTAGTGAAGGTGGACTGAAGGGTGATATGAAGGGCAGTTTGAAAGGATGAGATGGCACAGCTCGGAAGTGTCTTGGACGGCATGATGATTGTAGTGGGGTGAGTGTTGATCATATGAAAAGATACTGTGTAAGTTCTATGTACAGCCAATAAGCCGCAAGGCTAATTTCCACGAGGGCCCCATATTCCTCATATCAAGTTGTGGTTTCTCATATCAAGTTGCGAGACCATCAGAGAGTTACACACAGGGATCGGGATTCACCGCAGCCATGGGCTTCATCTTTCAAGTCTTTTCAACCGGTCGGTGGCATTCGGGTGTGCGAGCATCGTGATTGGTTGCGAAGCTGCATATGCATATGCAGGTTGAACAAGCCGAGCCGTGTTGGACAGCTCAGCCCAGCCCAGCCTGGTTGACATGAGCCTCACCAGTGCTTCATCGCAGCGTACTCGAACGACAACAACTCGAACGACAACAACTCGAACGAGCATCGTGAAGCTACCTACCTACTTCCCCGTGCTGTGGAGCCGAACCCAAAGGTCTGCATGGACACTCGAATGGAAGCAAGAACACGCTGGGAAGAGCCGTGACGGACAGAGATTCACCTTGGCAGACATACCGCAGGAGCATGGCATCTAGAGGGCTCTTTGACAACGAGTACCTGAGGTCAGGATTGGAAGCGTGCATCAAAGACCTCCCCAGTGCCAATCTGAGAGAAATATGCAAGGCTTACGGTGCCGACGCTTCGGGCACTCAGGACGCTCTGCAGAAGGAATGCATATCTTTGCTTAACGATATGGTGTCTAGAAGAGACTTCAAATATGACAACTTCAGTCGTGACGTTCACCACTATGCATACGGGCAGCAGCTTCAGTCCCCACATCGCCGTACTGGCCTCCAGCAGTTTTCGGGTATCACTGCACATGATTCTAGTCGGTTTCATGCTGGCAATTCGTATGTTGAGCACCAAAACAACTATTACGCGCCAACCACGCCCACGCCTCATGCGCCAAGCGAATTCTCCGAGCGCAATCAAAATATTCCTGCCCTGCTAGTAGCGCTGGAGTTTCCGCAGATGAACCTTCGTCGCATGAACATCGAGAAGGAGTTTCCGGGGACTTGCACGTGGTTGGAGAGCACAGAAGAGTACAAGGCATGGAAAGACGATTACTATTGCACCCTGTGGATAAAAGGGCCACCTGGAGCTGGCAAGTCAACGATGATGAGATATGCCTACAACAAAGAGAAAGCATCGTCGTCCCACACGACCATTGCTTACTTCTTCAAAGCCAAGGGTTGTAATCTGGAGAAGTCCGTAGAGGGCATGTTTCGCGCATTTCTATGCCAGTTGATCAGCGTACCATCCTGCGACCTGAGCCTCTCTACCGTGGTAACTAGGAGTGACCAGGAACACTACAAAGAACATGGTTGGCCTCTCGCGTTACTGGAAGATCTCTTTCGTCAGGCAGTACGGTTTCAAGCCAATCAAGATCGACGACCAGTTGTGTCGTACATCGATGCACTGGATGAGTGCGCCGAAGATGAAGTACGCGAACTGCTTACGTACTTTGAGGACCTTGCCGAAGAGATGGTATTGTCCGAAAGTCCCAGGGTGTGCTTCTCAAGTCGGCCATATCCAAACATGACAATCAATCAATGCGAAACTATTCTACTCGACAGGCGCCCAGAACACAACAACGGCATCCGCAAATACACGCTATCCAGGCTCCGTGCTGGTCTTCCTGATGAACCAGAATCTAATCATCATCGCGGGCTGATTTCTGAGATCATAGAGAGGTCTTCGGGTGTGATCCTGTGGGTGGTACTGGTCACGGCTCGACTCAGGAAAAGTGCCGATCAAGGGGTCCATCCTCAAATGCTACGCGAACATCTTCTCGAGATTCCCCCAGCGTTGCACGACTTGTTCGACACCATGATTGATCAAGACGAGACAAGTGACTGTCTACTACAAATCGTACAATGGGTTCTGTTCGCACAAGGGCGACTGCGAGCCATTGATCTGTATTTCGCGGTGACCTTTAGCACAACCAGCATACCCTCGCTTTGGCAGTCCGCAGCGATGACTGATTGGAAGGGCTTAGGCAACAGGTGGCTACACAAATTCATCCTTACCAACTCAAAAGGTTTCTTGGGGATGACAGACACCGAGGCGACCTCATATATGCCCTATGAGTTCATTCACGATTCTGTGCGGAAATAATTCCTTGATGTCGGCCTGCGAAGGCTCGACCCGTCTTTCGACACGGACGTCGTGACTGAAAGCCACGCTCGCCTTGCTCGAACATGTCAGCGATACGTCGACAATCTAGATGGCGAGCACCACACTCCCAGGCCGTGGGAACTTCCAAATGACGCAATCGACGACTTCGATGCTCTGAAAGCGACTCCATTGCTGGCCTATATTCGCGATAAAGGAGCCTTCCTCCACGCAGAGATAGCTGATCGGAATGGAATTCCGCAGACTGACTTTTGTGTAAATTTCGATTTCGACGCCTACTTAGCGCTGCAGGAGTACCAAAGACACGAGCCTGGAGGGAGTCTTTCTTTCGACTCGGAAAAAGTCAGGACAATGCAAGATCATGCGGCGACATCACTGCACATCCTTGTTGACAGTCAGATGGAGAGTCTGGTGCAGCGTGTGCTACAGATAAACGCAAACTATGATGAACAGACGTTTGAGCAATATATCAATGCAGTGTGTGGTGGCCTTGGGACAGCACTCCATATTGCCGTCGAGCGCAACAACACAGCGATTATCCGTGCTCTGGTTACCAGTGGCGCTCATGTTGACGTCCACTGTCAGCACCTCGGGACACCGCTTGACTACGCGATGATTTTGGAACGGACAGAAAGTGTCGAAGTCCTGTTACAGCTCGGAGCAGCGACAACACTTGAATCATCGCGGCACCAGGGCAGGAAGATCCTCAATGTACGGGGCGGCCGTGAGCCTGAGCCTAACGCAGAGGGAAGTGCCCCTGCGGAGGGATGGTCACGCACAAATTTGCATTGATTGATGAGATTTTGATCAACGGTTTATTTCGAACGAATACTAAATCTTAGTACATACGACCACAGGTCAGTGAAAACTGGGCATCCCGTCCGCTCTGCCATACATAAGCACTGAACCGGGCGACTAGTACTAGAGTGGGTGACCATCTG
>Ga0265797_10001687_pt1 | contig 38626 bp, 28 predicted proteins | sample P2T30metagenome_FD_192433 | JGI IMG/M metagenome (GOLD analysis project Ga0265797, IMG submission 192433) | Plant litter microbial communities from East Loma Ridge, Irvine, California - P2 T30 | ecosystem: Environmental > Terrestrial > Plant litter > Unclassified | place: USA: California...
GCTCTGATTCTGTTCATCATCGGTGTCCCCGTCGGTCTTCCCGTCGTCACCACCACCACCCTCGCTGTCGGCGCCGCCTACCTCGCCAAGCAGCAGGCTATTGTTCAGAAGCTCACCGCCATTGAGTCCCTCGCCGGTGTCGACGTTCTCTGCTCTGACAAGACCGGTACTCTTACTGCCAACCAGCTCTCTATCCGCGAGCCCTACGTCGCTGAGGGTGAGGACGTCAACTGGATGATGGCTTGCGCCGCCCTTGCTTCTTCCCACAACATCAAGAACCTCGACCCCATTGACAAGGTTACCATCCTGACCCTCAAGCGTTACCCCAAGGCCCGTGACATCCTCAAGGACGACTGGAAGACCGAGAAATTCACTCCCTTCGACCCCGTCTCCAAGCGTATCACCACCATCTGCACTCTCCGTGGCGACCGTTTCACTTGCGCTAAGGGTGCCCCCAAGGCTGTCCTCAACCTGACCGACTGCTCCAAGGAGACCGCTGACCTCTTCCGTGACAAGGCCACTGAGTTTGCTCGTCGTGGTTTCCGCTCTCTCGGTGTCGCTTACCAGAAGAACAACGACCCGTGGGTTCTCCTCGGTATGCTTTCTATGTTCGACCCTCCCCGTGAGGACACTGCCCAGACTATTATCGAGGCCCAGCAGCTTGGTGTTCCCGTCAAGATGCTTACTGGTGACGCCATCGCTATTGCCAAGGAGACTTGCAAGATGCTTGCCCTCGGAACCAAGGTTTACAACTCTCACAAGCTTATCCACGGTGGTCTTACCGGTACTACTCAGCACGATCTCGTCGAGCGTGCCGATGGTTTCGCTGAGGTCTTCCCCGAGCACAAGTACCAGGTCGTCGAGATGCTCCAGCAGCGTGGTCACTTGACCGCAATGACTGGTGACGGTGTCAACGATGCTCCCTCTCTCAAGAAGTCTGACTGTGGTATTGCCGTCGAGGGTTCCTCCGAGGCTGCCCAGGCTGCCGCCGATATCGTCTTCCTTGCTCCCGGTCTCTCTACCATCGTCCTTGCCATCAAGCAGGCTCGTCAGATTTTCCAGCGCATGAAGGCTTACATCCAGTACCGTATCGCCCTCTGCTTGCACTTGGAGATCTACCTTGTCACCTCCATGATCATCCTCAACGAGACTATCCGCTCCGAGCTTATCGTCTTCATCGCTCTCTTCGCTGATTTGGCTACCGTCGCCGTCGCCTACGACAACGCCCACTCTGAGCAGCGCCCCGTCGAGTGGCAGCTTCCCAAGATCTGGATCATCTCCACTGTCCTCGGTATCTTGCTTGCCCTCGCCACCTGGGTCATCCACGCCTCTCTCTACGTCCCCAACGGTGGTATCGTCCAGAACTGGGGTAACATGCAGGAGATTCTCTTCCTTGAGGTCGCCCTTACTGAGAACTGGCTCATCTTCGTCACCCGTGGTGGCCAGACCTTCCCCTCATGGCAGCTTATCTTCGCCATTGGTGCCGTCGACGCTCTTGCCACTCTCTTCTGTGTCTTCGGTTGGCTCGCCGGCAACCCCTACCAGATTCCTCTCAACAACCCCATGTCCCAGTGGACCCAGACCCTTAACGGCCACACTGACATTGTCACCGTTGTTGTCATCTGGGGTTACTCCATCGGTGTTACCATCGTCATCGCGATCGTCTACTACCTGCTCAACTCTATTCCCTCTCTTGCCGATATTGGCCGCAAGAAGCGCAGCCACCACGACACCCAGATGGAGAACATCATCGGCCACCTCACCAAGCTTACTCTGCAGCACGAGACCACTCCCAACGGCGAGGGTCGCTACCTCCTGCAGCAGAAGGCTTCTGATGAGGATGACGAGGAGTAGATCCGTCTTTCCCTTTTCTTGCCAGAACTGGTCTCGTATAGCATGATACCTTATGCGTCTTTTCTTTTCTCTTATTGATGGAGACAGTACTGTGTTACTACTCTTTTCTTACTCTTTTACCTGTCGAGGAGAGGGCAATGTTTCGCAGACTGTTGTACATAATGTCGACTGCCATAGCTTAGCGGTTGATTTCTGAAATAATTTACTATACCCACACGTGCCTCCTGTCTCAATCATCTTTCACATATTCTACCTTCTAATCATTACTTTGCCTTGATCGATCACCATCTTTGTGCTCTCTTCTATTCGTTCACAATTCCGCTCCATTCTCGTCTACCTTGCGTGGCCACTGATCTCATTTCATCTTTGGATGTCACAATTACACTTAGCTTGAGTTAGTACCTTTCACAGATAGTGGTGCAGAAATGCCATCACCCGTGAAGCTTTAAACGTGTAAGAGTAATTTCTATATCACACTTGATATGTCTTGCAGTCTTGCTCAATTAATTGTGTAACCGCCGTCCACCACCAGTGCCGCTCCTTGCACAAAACTCGCTTTGCTACTAGCAAGGAACAGAATACAATCGGCCACTTCTTGTGCAGCTCCCATGCGACCCATCGGTGCGATTCCTACGGCAGGTGCCAATACCTCTGCGTTGGGTTGCGTCATTGGTGTGTCTATCACGCCGGGGCAGACTGCGTTGACTCGGATGAGGTCTTTCGAGTACTTTGTGGTAGAATGTCAGTATGAATTATTATGATGAATTGTATCGGAGGTGAATGGCTTACGTCGATGGCATCGCATTTGGTCATGTTGATTACTGCTGCTTTTGAGCCACAGTAGGCGGCTGGGTGTCATATCTGTTAGCGGTCCCGTACTTCTTCCAATCATGCTCCTCAGGTGCGTGTGAGAAGAATATCCATAAACTTACGGGCTGCCGGCCGGCCAACTATGCCCAGTTGACTGGCAATGTTGACGACACTGCCTCTCGTGCCCGGTCGACCATCGTGACTTGGCAGCGGCTCTTGTTTAAGCATTTGCTTGATGGCCGCCCGGGATGAGAGCCAACATCCGCGGTAGTTGATGGAGTTGATGTGATCAAATTCCTCGGGAGTAGTCTCGTCAGATCGCTTGTTGTTGCTCAGCACACCTGTCTAATGTCAGTCATTCTTCAGCCTCTCCTCCAGCTACTAGAAGACACAAGTGCTCACCGGCTCCATTGATGGCGTAGTCGATGCGTCCAAATTGCTTCACAGCACTCTGAATCACATTGTCGATTTGCTCTGCGCTCGTGACGTCTGTCTTCACAGCCAGGACTTCTGCCTTGCCATCACCGGCTACCTCATTGATAAGTTGTTGCGTCCTCTCGAGGCCCTTTTCGTCGCGGTCTGCCAACACTATCTTTGTGCATCCTTCGCGAGCGAAAGAGACAGCTGTGGCCTGGCTGATGCCTTGTGCGAAGTCAGTAGATGCCAAATCATGTTTGTGGTTGTTAAAATGACTTACCAGAAGCTGCACCTGTGATGAGCACGACACCAGGGTACAGTGGCATCTCTCAGATCGGCTGCTTTGTAAAAATCAATCTGAAGTGTAAAATGTGATGATGGTAGGTTGATGTCAAGCACAAGCAAAACAACTCTGCAACCGTGGACAGCTCAGCGTCGCTTATCAGAGTCGATTTCCTGTTATCTTTGATGAGCAGTGGCTCTTGGCTAACGCTCTTGTCACGTAGTCATCAGGCAGATATATGTATGTAATGGAGCTCATTCCCTTACGAAACCCATGGTCCCGCTTTGGAGCTGCTACTCCGCACCATGACGCTTATCAACACAATCTTCGATCGTCCACTTCTAGGGCTAATACTCTTCGCGATGTTATCCTACACGGACCGGTACAAGAAGCAACGTAGTCGTTTTCCACGAGTGTGTTTTTCATGGCGACATTGGCAATTGAATCCACTCGATGCTCAGGTGTGTATTTTGGCCTGACTTCAAGATCATGAAATGAGGCCGAGATAACATTACACACTCTTCAAAAGCTTACAATACTCTGCATACTAGCGATATAAAATGCGTCTTTCGCCTTGCCGTGAGGTGGAGCCAAGCTGAAGCGATGCCAAACCCAGATCATTCTATCATGCGATGCCATCAATATCCTTCCCAAACTCCTCACGATCGATATGCTTCATTACAGATCTAGGCCCATGCTAGATGTCCACCATCAACCCGAATGTCAGCGCCTGTCATCCAAGCACTACCAGGTGCCAACAGGAAGACAGCCGGAGCCTTGAAGTCCTGCGGCGCACCAAGACGATCGAGCATAGCACCCCTCATCCATGTCTCGTGGATCTCAGGCTCTTTATCCAGAAGCGTGTCGGTCATGGCAGTGCGGATATAGCCAGGCGACAAGGTGTTCACGCGGATTCCGTGCTTTGGGCCCCATTCAGCAGCCAGAGAGCGGCTCAGCTGGTGAACGGCCGCTTTTGAGGAGTTGTAAGCTGAGCAGTCGAGAGATCTGTTTGTCGCTTGGCCTGACATCGAAGCGATCATAACAATCGAGCCCTTGGTGCCACTTGAAATGAACTCGCGAGCGGCGTGCTTTGCGGTCAAGAATGCGCCCGTAACGTTGACGTTGAAGATCCTGTTGAAATCGGGAACAGTGAAGTCAACAGCCTTCGTGATCTGCTGGATACCCGCGCAAGCAATGACGCCTTGCAGGGGCTTGGTCTGATCTTTTGCAGTGGCCACAATCGATGAATAGGCAGCTTCGAGACCGGGTTCGTTGGTTATATCAACCCTGTGGTATGACGCGTGAAGACCAAATTGCTTAGCACGTTTCTGCAAAGCAGCCATGTCGGCCTCCACGACCTCGTGGGGAAGGATGTCGATGCAAGCAACACATCCTCCGGCTTCAAGGACAGCATGCGCAAGCTCAAGACCAAGGCCGCGGCCGCCACCAGTGATGAGTGTGGTGCCTCCATCTAGCGAGAAGATTTGAGGAATGGTTTGGTTTGCTTGCGTCTCCTTGGTCTCGGGAAAAACCTTGGGAAGGGCCAAATCGGCGGTAGCTGCTGGCGCCATCGTGTCTCCTTAACAATGGAGTGCTGGAGTACGAGTGAGTGCTGTTGTAGAGAGAATATGATAGCCTTTCTGGGTTTTCTCAATTATGAGAGAGGACGAATAAAGAAGATGGAGATGGAAAAAGTGTTTCGAGAAGAGAGCTTCAAACCCATATATGCCTTTTGCTGTGGATCATTGCAGAACAAATGTACGCAAAGATTATCTCAAGTGTTGTCAGTGTGTCGTCCATTCCAGCCCACCTCACACACTGTATGGGAAATCCGACGTAGTCGTCATGTTGAAGAGGTTTCTACCTCATCGAAACCCGTATGCTTTCCGAGCCGGCGAGCCCATAAGCGGTTGAGCAGGGCCGAACAGCATTGGACCACAGAATGCTTCTCTGTGAAAGATAGCCCTCGCACAGTGCAAGTGATCTGTAAAATCTGCGGACCAGTGCCATGAAATCGGCGCTGGTTACCGTATTAGGCAAGCCGGTGAGCCCTTCTCTATTTGCTGGGCCCTCGTACACATGATGCCGGTGTTGCGTGAGATGCGACGCATACTGAAGCATTCAAAACGTGTCGGAAGCCTTCCTGGTGCGAGCTTGCAGTAATCCGCCGGAAAGGTCACATCTTACACCTATTGGAAAGAAATCATCCGTATGCATGAAACTCGCTCTGTCGGGTGGCCTAGCTCCTTGAACAAGGTGTGCACCGGAGGACGTATCGGCATCTTTTGGCTGGTTCTGCCTCCAAGGGGCATCATGATTGCCTCTCTGCTCTTTCTTCACCCCAGAAGTGTTCATTGTATTCCGGATCAGGAGAGGATCTCGCTCGACTTGGGTAGATGGCTCTACCTAGATGGGCCTTCATGGAGGAAGCGCGATCGGGAGGAGTATTTCGACGATTCCCTCCATCTATACTCTTGCTCATCAGTGTAGCCTAGTGGCTGCTATCTGTCACAAAGTAGGCTGATATATTCATGATGGGCCGCAGCTAAGGTATAACTATTCAGAGAAGGCAATGAGAGAGCTGTCGGCGTGCGTGCGTCGGCTCTTTCCGAACCACCTAACGCTTCGTGCGCGCATCCTTCTTCTCCTCTCCTTCACGATATGTGGCTGGACAAGCTGATATTAATTCAGGAATGGCGCATACCTTGCCTCGCTTGCTTACGCGCGTATCCGAGCAGTTCATATGAACTGTTTGCTCAGCTCACAAAGATGCGCTTGCTCATGCTTAAGAGGAAGATACCACCAGCCATCTGTCACTGCTACCGCCCTCCGTTGAAGCACACCTAGCCACAACCATGTCTCGCTTCTTTCCACACACCGACTATGTCGAAGACCAACCCATGTCCCACACAATACTCACCACTCATGTTCTATACCGCGGGTTTCAGACTGGCGCAATCGTCGGCCAGTCGCTGAAGCTCGCCAGGTCGCTGTTCACGAAGAGTGCCATCTTACACAACGAAACAATACTGGCGTCCACTTTGCGGTCCACCGGAGTTGGTGCGCTCACAGGCACAGCACTCTTGGTCCCGGCTGTTTACATGCGCATGTACGGGCGCGAAGAGATCGAGTGGAAAGATCGCAGCTGGAGGCTGCTGGAGAGTGAGAGCCAGAAGGCAGTGGACGATTGCAGTGGCATAGGCACAGTTTTAGGTGCCTTGTTTGGTGCGAGCCAAATCGTGTCTCATCAGAGTACTCGAACAAAGGTGTTTAAGGTCGCTGGCGGAGCTGGTGTAGGAAGCATTGCAGGTGTCGTAGTTTACCTGGGCTGGTGTTATGGTCTCAAGGGAGGCGAGCGCCTTGCTTCTGACAAGTAATCAGTGGTTTCAAGTGTCATTCACCTCCATTGTAGGAGCATGTTCTTGGACGTACGGATCTCGCTGACAGGCGGGCAAAAGTTCGTCATGATCATAAGTCTCGCACGGTGTAAATACTTGTCAAAATTTGTATATAAGAAACCTGTCCTGGAGAATGCGGATATAATGGCATTATCGCTGTGGCCTCCGAACGAGTCAACTAGAAACGCGTAATGATTGGCGACGGCGTTCTTGAACCTAATTGTCACCAAGGTTTCCAACAAAGAGCGGAGAAGCTGCCCAGCCCTAGATGGAATTCAGGTGGTCCTCGTGGCACCTCATGTTTGTAACTCTTACCCATTACTTGAAACGAATCTTGATTTGGCCCTTTTCCGGAACAAGACAGTCTTTGACGTGAAATCGCACCAGCTACGCGTGATGTGATAAGTGCGGTATGCAAGTAAGCACGACGACAACTTGATGAGCACGCCTCCGCTCGCCCAGACACAGTGCAAGCGACATCGCTCGAGGGCAGACGGTCTCTTTGACACAACGCTTTCGGACTTGCAGACCAGAAATAACATGGCTCAAATGGACGCCTTGAAAGACAAAGAAAACGACACGAGCTCAGACACACGCGAATCCTCGCCACCTCCACCAGCAAATAACGGCAAACTCCAGTCAGCGGGCAAGAAACGCAGCAGGAATGGATGCTTGAACTGCCGCCGCAAACGAAGAAAATGCTCTGAGACGAAACCTACCTGTGAGGGCTGTCAATCGCGTGGCGAGGCGTGTCAATGGGGTGTCAAGGTCTCTTTCAGACCGGAGAATGCACAGACTGTTGGCAAGGAACACCACGCGCTGTTCCGAAACGCGAACACGCCCAATCGTACCTACCAGATTGTCGATGTCACCTCAGAAATAGCTCGCGACTATATCACTGATGGGCCTGAGCCTCCTGAGCCGCTCGACAAGAGCTGCGACCAACCTCAACTCGAGCTGCCGTCCGAGGTGGACGCTATTGAGGAGCCGAACATTGAAGACATATTGCCCATATTCAACCTTCCACAACAAACTCCCCGCACCTCTATTGCAGACGGTATGCCCTTCCTGGGTGGCAATTCATTCATGACTACAGCCTCTCCGCTCATCAGCGAGACGAGCTTCGAGGACGGTATCTTCTTGCCTGGTTCCCAATACCTCGAACTGCATGCCGAACTTCGATCCAAGCTTTTCGACACAGCCCAGTCGGTCGAACCGTCCCGACGAGGATCGCCTGACCCCAACGGACCACTGTACCAGACACCATCAGCACTAGACACAGGCATTGTGGAAGAAGATCCTCGCCGACTTGCCCAGCTATCGCCTGAACAGGAATACACTCTGTGGCAGGTCTATATCACCGAAGTTGCGCCCTGGATCGACAAGTTTGACATCAACCGCCACTTTGAGCTCGTGCTGCCGATGCTGGCTAAAGATGCCGAGCATCTAAAGTACTCTATTCTAGCACTCTCGGCGCGCCAAATCGAGCTGAAGGAGAACAAGAAGGAGCTGAAAACGAGCTTGGGACTATATCAACTCGCCATTCACCTTTTAACACCACAGTTGGAGACTCGCTCGACCGTTGTCCTGGCATCATCCGCAGTTCTGTGTGTCCTAGAGATGCTGAGTTGCTCACCAAAAGCATGGAGACGTCATCTAGATGGATGTGCCGCGCTGATCCAAGCTCTGGGCATCACAGGCACATGTGGCGGTCTCGAGCAGGCCATCTTCTGGTGTTTCGCCCGCATGGACGTATGCGGAGGCCTAATATCACTCGAGAAGACGCTCATCCCCATCCACAAATGGATCGGCTGCGGATCTCTACCCGATGACTTCCAAGCTTTGAGCGCAAACGCCTCTTTCGACATGTGCGCGAACTCCATGGTCTATCTCCAGGGCCGCGTCGTGGACTTGCTCTGCAGCTTTGGACGATGGGAGCAGCGCCATTCCGGGCCAGGCGTCATGTACACCAATAGTCAGTACGTGGCCGAATGGCTGCGGCTGTGGGACCTCATCGAGGCCTGGCATCGTGACCGGCCGCAAGAGATGAAATCCATCCTGGAGATATCGTCTCAGCGGTACGATCCTCCGCGGCCGTTCCCGACTGTTTTGTACCCCAATCCTCCGGCCATTGCAGGTAATCAAGTATATCACACAGCTGCACTTCTGATGCTGAAGCATAAGCCTGCGTCACTACATTTACCAAAGAAGCCACGATCTATGCTTTGGCACGCGAGGCAAATTTGCGCGATCTCGATTTCGAATGGCAATCATGCGTGTTGGACGAACAGCACACAGCCGATCTGGATAGCGGGCCAGCTCATGAGCCACTCAAGCGAGCACAAAGCCATTCTGGAACTTTACGAACGGGTGGAGCGCGAGACGGGCTGGTCTACAAAATGGCGGGCGAACGATTTGATCGAATATTGGGGTGATCTCGAGTCGTGAACATTTCTCATGACTTATGTATATAACGATCATATGAACTCCAGTTATGAAATTTTCGCTGCATTCTGAACGCAATGTTTAGCTTCATCCTATTATCTTTCTACTTCGCCGCAAAGAAGAACTGCTGCAGCGCCGCAGTCGCCATGGGGCAAGGATACTTGATCTGATTGCACTTCTCCACGGCCTCCGCCAACTTCGCTCCCACCTCTTTAGCATGCGCGCTCTCTGCCAGCGTCCATGTGTCCTTCTCCAGCAGATCGGAGAGGCTCGTGGTGAACATGGCATTCCAGCCTGCGGCTTTTGAGATGATCTCGTACATGATCTTCGAGTCGACACCGAGCTTCTTGCAGAAAGCCATGCCTTCGACAGAAGCCGCGAGGTGGATACCGGAAAGCAGGTCGTTGATTGTGTCTTTGCTGATTTGGTAGTTTGAGTTCATCTTGATGTCTGCGGAAGCGGAGGTTGCGACTAGATCGCCCTTATCTCTGGGTAGGTAGAGCTGGACGAGCTTCGCGTCGTCGTCGCGCAGGAAACCGGCTTGGACACCGCGAAGGTATTCTTGTTCGGCGGCAGAGGCGAGGGGAACTGGGAAGGCCTCCTTACGCGCGGCTTCGGTGACGATACCAGCGTCCTTGAGGATGATGCCGAGGGCAGAGTACGGGTGCCAGTCGTTCTTGATCATGTGCGGGGCGCGGTTCTCGAACATGAAACTTGCGCCGCTTGACTTGTTGACGTGCTCCATGACAGCCTGGGTGTTGAGGCCTACTGTGGCCGCGAGACCCATGGCTTCCGATGCCGAGATGATGTTGGTTGCTGCCAGAAGCTGGTGGACGGTCTTGGTCTTAGTGCCCTGGCTGATCTCGCCCATGCGGTAGAGGTTGCCGGACATGCACTCGAGAACCTCTTTGGCGTTGTCGAGGTCTGCGTCGGGGCCTGATGAGAAGATGGAGAGGGTGCCGTTGGCTGCACGGATGGTACCACCAGAGACAGGGCAGTCAAGCAGCTTGATGTCAGGTCGCTGGGCCTCCTCGTCCAGACGCTTCCTTAGCTCGGGCAAGAAGGCAGGCGGGCATGTCGAGCAGAGGATGAAAGTCTTGCCCTTCCCAAGGCCATGGATAACTGCATCAGGTCCGTCGAGAAGCAGGCTTGCGTTCTGAGCAGCGTTCGCTACCATGGAGACAAAGAAGTCGGCATTTGATGCGGCCTCTTTGGGTGTCTTTGCAGCCTTGCCACCAGCCTCGACGAAGCTGTCGACTAGTGGTTGGTATACGTCGTAGCCAGTGACCTCGAAGCCTTCCTTCACGAGGTTCTTCGCCATGCCGCCACCCATAGCTCCTAGGCCTGCGAAACCGACTGTAGGCGCCATTTTTTAATCTCTCGAGATATCTGTGATGTGTTCAAGTTGTACAAGCTCTTTTAGAAATGGAAAGGCGTCTTGATATCGTCTTGATTTTGTGTTTGAGTGGCGAAGGTGAGGGATGAAAGCATACAGAGATGTTTTTCTTACGCATCGGCCCATGTGAATACTTAACAGCCTAAACATACATCTTGACGGATCCCACCCATTCAAACACCGAAGCCAGTTGCCGTCATGCCACTGCGGGCAGTTCGGCTTTGGTGGAGAGGGTGGGCGACTTCGGTCGGATGAATGTGACTACGGTCGAATGACAGCCAGGTCAGGCCTCCACTTTCACGCTGCCGCTGCCAGTTCCGTGAAGCTCTGTTTGGACGCCGAGAGCGAAGATGATGCCAAAAGACTTTCGTACAGAGGAAACATGAGAACGGGTGGTGGATTGGCTTGGAGCCTTGAATGATGTTGAATTGATATTTGTTCAGCTCGAGGAATTGTTGGAGAAGTGGTTATGTCGCCCTCGCAAATCGGAATCGAAGGAGACAACTACATCCTTCGGTAGCAATTGACCCGATTATTCCGAGATGCCCTCACCCCGCGCTGCCTGGGCTAGGTGGCATGGGAAGAAAGCAAGAAGTTAGGCGATTGACACCTGGTATTTTGCGCGATATCAGTATTAACTGTCATATCCGCAACGAACTACTCATCCTACTCGAGACGACGATCGTGCCAACAACCCTTCACAAAAACACAGCCAAACCACAAACATGCCCGCCTCCCAACCCCTCCGCCTCGGCCAAATCGTGCGCCTCAAGCGCTCCTCCCTCGCAGACTACAAAGCCTGCCACGCCGCCGTGTGGCCCGCCGTCCTGCAGCAGATCAAAGACTGCAACATCGTCGACTACTCCATCTTCCTCGACGAAGGCTCCATGACGCTCTACGCGACGATGAAGTACACCGGGTCAGACTTCGAAGCCGACATGGCCAACATGCGCGCGAACCCCGAAGTGCAGAACTGGTGGAAGATGACGGACGGCATGCAAGAGACTTTGGTGGAGGGCAGCACGGGGAGCATGGATCCGGTGGGATGGTGGAAACCTTTGGAGGAGGTTTTTAGGGTGGAGTGATAAATGAGGATGGTGTGTTAGGGAGATTTTGAGTGTTATGGCTACGAGAACATGAAAGCGATACCCGTCTGTCTACTGCCGCCAGGCTACAACGTCGACGGGTGTGTCCCAGAGCTGTAAGGCTTCTTCCCGCGCAATGGCTTCGCCGCTCGTTGGCGGAAGGCGCCAGATTGTGATTCCGACGCCGCTCATCTTCAGACTCGTCACGAGCGGACCGAGAGTGATTCGCTTGACGGTAAAGCCACGCTTCTTCAACTCTGCTGTCGCAAGCTCTGCGAAACGCGCAAGAACTTCGTCCGACGTGCTGCCCAACGAGTTGAGAAGGAGCACGACCTCGTTGTCAGTGGACGGGTTCGTCGATTTCGAGAACGGCACAAAGGCTCGATCGTTGTCCGAGACATCAAGTAGAAGGTCGAGCATCTGAGATGTGAGAGCTTCGGGTGTTGGAATCGGTGAGATCTGCCGGAGACCAGGCTCGCCATGCGCGCCCATTCCAAGCTCGATCGTAGCTGGCGGAAGCACTTGTAGGTCGGTCAAGGTAGCATTCGGCAAAGCGACGCTGCGACACGTTAGCTTGACAGTCGTACACAGAAAGCGAAACGTCAACACTCACCGATCAAACGCAACACCAATCGTCCCAACATTCGCGCAAACATACTCCATAACCTCCGTAACCCTCTCCAAGCTCTCGCCCCGATTAGCAAGCGCACAAGCACTCTTCAGCGCAACCAAATGCCCACTCAACCCTCTCCTCCCAACCTTCCCACCCTTCTTCCTCCCCACCGCAACATCATCCCCCACAGGCGTAAAATGCACCTTATAACCCGCCGCCTCCGCCCTCGTAATAGCCAGCCCCGCATTCAAAATATCCCCCGTGTAATTCCCACAAACGATCAACGTCCCCTTACTATTCTCCCCACCCTCAGGCTGACACATCTTGATCGCGTTGAAAATCTGCGCGGCAGTCGGGCTCGCGAAGATGTTCCCTGAGACGTACGCGCTGAGGTAGTTGCGGCCTACGAAGCCGCCGAACATGGGCTCGTGGCCGCCGCCTGCGAAGCCGATGGTGGTGACATGGTCTTTGGCGAAGGCCTGGAGATCGGAGCGGTAGATTGTTTTGAATTCTTGGTTGTAGGAGAGGTTTGTGTTGAGGTGGGTGAGGCCGGTTAGGGCGTCGTTGATGGCGTCGGAGGGGGAGTTGATGAAGTGGAAGGTTTCTTTTGCTTGGGGGGCGGCTTTTGTTTGGGTTGTTGAGGTTGCCATGTTTTTCTGTCTTCGCTGGGTATTCAATCTTAGGTTGACGAATGAACGTACAGTCAAGTACAGATGAAGAACAGTCCTGCTGGAATTAAAGGCGTCCAGGACGAGAGCATATAGGATACACGAAAGAGAATACAGACGAGAGAGCCTACAAGAATACTTGGACCTTTCATCTTTCCTTGGCCGTACTCCTGTTAACAGCGGCCTACCACAAACAGTGATGCGTGTGCTGCGGGGTTTCTCACATACGCCTCTTCGGTGTTTGTGGTCCGGATGAGGAGAGGAGAGCTGTGAGACCTTCGGCACGAGTGGTGCAGTAGAAGAAATGTGGGCGGCTGCCGGTTTTTCCGCATTGGGTAATCCGTTGTTGCTTGCATTGGAACACTGCCTCGGATCGATGAACGCGTGTTTCGACAACGTGTTTAAGTATTCCGATGAGAGTAGATATCCACGTGTGTGGTAACTAGCCAATTTGTAAGAGTTGTCTTTCTTTAGAAGTATTATAGGCGCGTGTACCAATACTCTCTCCCGCCGTATACTGACCGAGCCGAGAATCACAACGAGACTCGTGGAGTGATAAGTGATGCAGCGAAGAAGCAGTTAAATTCATTTAGCCATCGCGTGGCTGTACTTTTATGGTAAATACCAGAAACGGTGAGCAGAATCTGTACACACAGCACCACCCACTGACTCACACCTTCGCCTCGCTCTGTGCACCAACCGATCCATCCGTCGGCTGCGGCTTTCCATGAAGTCTGTTCCACTCCTCTGCATCAGCAGCATCATCAGCCTCGTTGGCAGTCAATTCTGGTGTATCCTCATCGACCTCTTCTTCGGGAAGAATAAGGTTGAGAATGAGCGACAGGAATGCAGTGACGGCAAAGCCAGTCTCCATGACAAGCTTGATGGCATTGATGAAACCGATGAGACCAGTGTTACCGCCAGAGTAGGTGAAGACATAATCGAACCAGTCTGGCACCAACGTAGCTCCGAAGCCAACGCTAAGGGAGGCTGTAAGGATAAATCTGTTGCGCCTAGTGAAAGGCATAGTCGAGATGATGCGAATACCAGATGCTACGACCGCAGCAAACAGGAAAGTGGTCATACCGCCCAAGACAGCCGACGGAATAGCCACAAGCGCTGCTGCAAACTTCGCAAAGACGCCCATGATGAGCAGCCAGAAACAAGCCGCGTAGCCAGCTTTCCTGTTGGCGCAACGAGTGAGAGCGATGACACCGTTGTTCTGAGCAAAGACGGACATGGGAGTGATGGTGCAGAGTCCAGATAATAGACCGCTCATACCATCCGCCAGCACACCACCTTGGATGCGGGAGTCGAAGAGAGGTCCATCGACTTGTAGGCGCGAAACATCGCAGGTCGCGGTAACATCGCCGATACACTCCATGGCCAGAACGATGTAGACTGCCAGCAATGGTAACACTAGCGGCCCGTACAAGCTCAACGGGAAGGTGTGAACCCAGATGAAGCTGACAACAGGCGCAGCATCAATGCCAGAGCGGTCGAAGTAGTTACAAGCACCTGCAACAATGCATCCAACCAGCAAGCCAACGACGACTGCCGTGCTCTTCATGATTGGAGATCCGAAGCGCTCGCACAAGATGATAGTCACAAACACAAGGAACCCGAGGCCAACGAACTCTGCGGATCCCCAAGGTAGTGGTCTTGGTGCATTAATGGTAGGACAAAGTGCGAAGAGGCCTTCCTCGGGTCGAGACCGGCAATCGTTGGAGCCACCAGCCCAGTTCTGAAGACCGGTGCCGATTAACTTAACACCAATGAGAAGCACGGTCGGTCCAGTAACGAGTGGTGGGAAAACACGTTTCAGCACTTTCGGAGGTGTGAAAGACATGAGGACTTCGAGGAGAGCGCAGATGCATTGTGTTCCGAGAATCGCGCCATAGCCTTTCGGGCAAGGAAGTGGGCTACCATCGGCAGCCGAAGGGCAGTAGCCTGTTGTGTACATTTGTCCCAGTGCGCCCGTGGCTACTGGAATAGTTGCAAAAGAAGTGCCAACCACAGAAAGCAGGCCCGTACCGAGATAGTATGGTGTGCCCTTGATGTGCAGCCGTGTGATCTGGATAGAAGATAGGATGGCACTGACAATCAGCGATGTGCTGACCAGGTAGGCCTGCAGGTTTCCTTCCAGGTTGGCAGCAGATGAGAGGATAATTGGTGGTGTGATGATGCCAGCAAGCATGGCGAGGGCATGTTGGAATCCTAGGAGCATTGCAAGAAGCACGGGCATGCGCGCATGGAGTCCGAAGAATGGAGCAGCACGACGCTCCTTCTTGATGAAGGGCAGGTTCGGTTTGAAAAGGAAAGCATAGTCGTAAGTTCCAATGAGCCCATCCTTGGTTGTGAAAGCTCTAAAGAGCGAGCGTAGATTGTCTCCTAGTGACGGCTTTGGTGTCGTATCTGGTCCAATGCGATCGGGCGCGTCGTCCTTGACATCGTGAGATGAAGACATATTCGAGGATGTCTTATGAAGTGGTGGTTATGTGGATCAGATGCTGTTTGCTGTAGCACACTAATGGTCCTTTAGGGAAAGACAAGATCGACCCTCCAGTCGTGAGGTTGGTTAAACTCCCAGCGCATATGAAGCTCAGAGCAGGATTGCTTATGCCGTCCAGATAAAGTGGTTGCACGGGTTGAGGGTACGAGATAGCAAGTCGACTTCTTGTAGGCTGACTCGAGAGGTTCCAAGACTTTGCTTTTCTCCAATGATCGACACCAGGTAGATATGGCTGGAGGATGCCGTGGCAGATAGCCCTTTGTCGAGCCCTCGCGTAATGACAGTCCCCAGAACCAGGTTCGTATCAGTGGCAAATCGCTGGGAAATGAGATATAAAATCTGGAATGCTGATGATGGAAAAGCTGATGGGAGAAAAGCGCACAGAACAGCAGCGAGAACGGCTCATCTTCTCGAGATATTATACTTTTGCTGGACCTGCTCTCCCCCACCGGCTCGCTCACCAAGAGAACAAACACCAAGAAAATATCAATCTAGACTTTTTGCCTCCAGCCATAATCACAGCTCCGTATCAATGTAAGAGTGTGTCGAGTAGCTCCTATCTTCAAGAACCTCATACAGGAGCTCGCCGACGAGCTCACAAGGCGCAGTGTGTAAGCGATAACGGAGCCGAAGGTGCATGGCCGGCGTCCAGTCGGGTGAGCGTGCAAGTGGGAGATAAGGGAGCAGAAAGGCGGAGAAGGTTTGCGGGAGGAAGAACAGCCGGCACGTGCGCACGAGCTGTCGTTCAGAGTTCCGCGTGGACGTGACCAAACGAGTACTGTACTGTAAAGATCTAGGGCTCCATTCGCTTCTCGGCAAGCATTTGATCGATGGCGATAACGATAACGATATATTACTTGTGGTCTTGGAAAGCGTTTGCTACTTACGGTAGACGACGACGTCGCTGCTAAAGTACTGCTTCCGTGTTAGTGTCTCGCTGCGTGATGGAGCCACATCTAGAGAGCAGCACATTAGGCTAGGATTTTCGTTACTTTGCCTTGAACGATTGGCATGTGTATTTTTCCAAACGCTGCTGTTGTACTCTTGCTAGACAGATTGTTCATAAGTAGTGCTTGTCATGATGTTCGTTGATTTTGCTTGGCTCTGAACATGTGTATCTCTCAGAACGTGCCTGGTGTGTCCCTTTCCAAAGCACCATTCAGGAGTAGTGCATAGATAGGTAATCGATGAGTATCTTAGTTGGGCTTCCCTTGAATCCTAATGAGTGCATCTCTCAGAATGTGTCTTGTAGTGCTCTTTCGCAAACACCATTAATGAGCAGTACTTAAAAATATGTTCGTTAGATTCTGCTTCAACAAATTACAAAAACCGTACAACACTAGCCCACTTGCCTCCAGTATAGGCAAGCAGAGACCAGACGGACGAGCGCCATCGCTACTAAAAAAGAAAGAAAGAGTACATCTCTCATCAAACCACATCCCAAACAACCATCGTCGACAACAGCCCGAAGTAGAATCCCCACGTCTGCCACCACAACCTCACCCCAAAAAAGCCCAGCATCGAAAAGAACCACTCCCAGTCCGAGAGCCTCTTCCGCCACACCACCACCATGAAGCCGAACCACCCATACCAAGAACCCAATCCGAACCTCACAACCCAAAAGCAGCAGTCTCCCAACCCTCTTCATCAAACAACGTAGACGAGACAAATCAACAATGCTCCCCATCACCCTCAGCTACTCACCGCCCCATAGTGCCTCTGCTGCAACTGCTGCAGATGCGCCGGCTGGGGCCCCGCAGGCGTAGGCAACTGGCCGAAGCACTGCAGCGCACGCTCAGCGGCGTCTTCGCGAGCGTTGTTGACGTACTGCCCGTCGTACCAGAAGCGGGCGTGGACGGTCTGCGAGCCGACGGTCACGGTGCAAGACCACGCGGTGCGGCCGCCTGGGACAAAGGAAAAGTTAAGTTAGCAAGGAACAAGCACAAGCATGGCTGGAATTGAATGACTGGGACAGGGGCAAGGACGAACCACGGCGGTCAGAGATGATCTGGTAGTTTGGGGAGAGCGGTGTGCGTGGGCTGACTTGGCGGCAGTAGGCTGTGGAGGATGGAGTGGTTAGCTCTGTTTTCGAGGCTTGGGGGTTTGAGCGTGGGGGTGAAGATTTCTCTTACTGATCAGTCTATCTTGATACTGCGACTGCGCGGTGGATGAGACGGTGGTAGAGGCAGAGCCGTTGGAAGCAGTGGGCGACGACATCCTGTTTCGCTGTCGTTGGAAGGGTAGTGAGAAGGTAAGGTACGGTCCGGACCTTGATGAGGATGGACGGTGCGTGTGATGCAAGCTAGTATCGTGACTAGCGGCGAAGCACTGGTTCTGTGGATCTGAGCAAGGCGGTTGGGTAGTGGAGAAAAACAAGGGACCAGAGAAGGAAGACAAATGTCGTGCAGCGTTAGGGGGAGGGTAGCGGTATGGGAGTTATGACGCTGGGTTTTGAGGCTCTGTGACGAATCGAAGAACAGAGATGGATCAACCAAGGGTTAGGCCGGCGAGATGGAAAAGTGTTTTGGAGGGGAAAAGATGTGGCAGGAGATTGGTGAGAAAGTAGTTCCCTCTTAGCTCGAGTTACCTTGTTCGAGGCCGCATTCTTATAACCCTGGCCGGTTTGCATGGATGGGGACCTACCCTTCGTTTGCTTCGCGCGTTCTTGCGTCGCCCACACGTTACAAGTCGACTTCGCTGTTCGTTCTGCCCAACGCTGCCGGTTCAGGGCTGCTGCTAGAGCCACGTCAACGGAGACGGGAGGATACGTGCCCGCTGTCAGCTGGCCGCTGGCGTGTTGCCGGGTGAATCTGCAATGGGCCACTTCGCCCATGAAGCAGGAAAAGGGAACCAGCCAGGCGGTGCCAGTGATGGATACTCTTTAAAGAAGGGTGGAGAGTATTTGCTGGCTGGCTGGCGCGTGACGCTTCGCGAGCGGGCTTCATGGAACAAACAAAACGCACCCTGTTTCGTAAAAGCAGCTACTAGTGGAGCCGTAATGTACCTACATGCAGTTCGTTCAATGCTAGGGAACTTTGCTGGCAGGTGTACCTACGTCTGGACGTTCTGACTCCGCTCGGCACTCTCTCATCGGTGCCGTGTAGCCTTGTGGTGATGCAACAATCGTTCACGTCCATGGCCCGGCGCGAGGGATTGGGCCGCTCCGGTGCCAAACAACACTCGACCGGGGGCGTTGCTTGTGCATGGGGTGGCATTCGTCAAACGCCAGAGGTAGCAGTTGCGTTCGAGGCCCTAAGAGAGTCGGCGGACCACTCAGGTGTCGCAATGGGCGCTAAGACACGTTCTCTCCTCACGCGCACCCACTTCGTCTGCATTAGCCCATCCAAAAGCACATGAATCAGTTTGCTCGTGAGCGTCTCGAGCAGCGTGGGGCTTTTTGCACGGCTACCCAAAGCCGCATGCAGCCATGCGCGCCACCAGGTTAGATCGAGCGTGCTCGGTGGTCATCATCTTAATTTTTTTCTCCTCTCCCCTCCCTTCGAGACCCGTTCATGCACGCGCAGCCAGCACAAACGAATTGCTCGCTGCACGCGATTGCGCCGGCGCCAGGTCTCCGCTCCTCTGCATGAAAAGAGGCTGCTGATGCGCGAGCCTTGCCCATGAAAGGGCCCGACCACGTAACATCGTTACACGCACGTCTGCCCAGCGGCTGATTGCGACAGAGAGATGGCATTCGCTCGAGGCGGTCAACGCGGGTGCGAGGTCTGAAAAAGCTGCGTGCGACAATGCGCCTCGGGTCTCCCAGGCCAGGGCGACGGGTAGGTGTTTGCGTGCGGGACATACATAACGCATCCATCCCAGCAGAACGAGCGCTCGCGCATGCACGCAACAACGCACGCAACGCATCGAGTTCGCACACGCACTCGGGGACGAAGGATCAGTAAGCCGGCAATGGTACGGGCGACCCGGCTGCTGCGAGATGTGCATTGACCAGTTGCGTGGGATTGATGATGAGCGGTGCGTCGTTTCTGGAAGCGAGCAAGCGTGCGTTGACAGCGACGGCGCACAACAGAGTCGAACAGCCACGCAGGTCGCGCGTTGTTTGCGGACGTCAGGAGCCTGATGTCTGCAACGAGAGGTGATGTGTTTGTCGCACGGTCGTCGATCGGGTTCCTGCCGATGCCGTTGCGTTTTTGACACTCCCGTCCCGTGGCGCGTGCCGGGTGGAGACCTATTTGTACCTGCTCAACAGATTGACGGCCACATTTGCGTGTCGTGGTAGCAATCAATCGAGCACTTACGCGGACGGGAAAGATTGACATGTTACATCTGTGATCAGATTGGGACGGAGTGGTGGAAATCATAAGGCGAGGCTTCACACCGCTCTGAAGAAGTACGTTGACACGCATCAGAAGGGTCGATGAGATGGCAGGCTTGGCAATGCAAACAATCAGCTGTTATCGTGTGGTCCTGAAGTCCAAGTTACACAACGACTGGAAGCACGAGCGGTGATTATCAAGACAGCCAAGCAATCAAACACGTGACTTCCATATCACCAAGTGTGAGGTCACGTTGAATCGGAAACTTGGAAACGCCAAGAATATGGGACATTGCTAAGGAATAACTCATGTATGCATAGGAGCGCGTCCTGCTATTTCGTCAATGCCGCTGTTGAAACCATCCATCAACGCGTCATCGGCCTGCTGGGCTCATGAAAAAACCGAGATCGTTTCAAGGTCTCGCATCCACTGTAACGCCGCAAAAAAGACCAAGTCAAAACCAAAAGTGGCGATACCAATACATAATCCGAAGAAGCTGTGCATACGAATGCAGCTGGTAGACGGATGACTCGAATCTGTCGAAGCCATCGTCGGCGAGCGAATAAAGTGATATTCGTGATAATAGAAATGAAGCCGTGACTGTGATTCCGGCGGTGATGTGACATGCATGATTGTGTCGGGTATGATGGTAGGGTGTAAGAATGTTGGTGATGGAGATGTGAATAATCTTCCACGGCGGAAGCTCCGGCGTGAGGTCACGCCAGCATGCTGAAAGGAGATCGCACAGCAGGGAAGTATGACCCGAAAGTGTGACCGAAAAGCATTTGATGACGAATCTCGAATCGTGGTTGTCAAGGATTCGTTTACGAGCCGCTGCTGCTCGCACGGGAGTGAGAGGGATAGCCGTGGCTGGTTGATGGTCGGCTGTTGGAGCTGTAAGAGCGATTGGGTCGGAACATCTCATTAATTAGACGTTTGGGTCCGACGTACTCGACCTTAGGCAGGATCGAGGGTTTCTCTTGCTTGGTGTGGAATCGCTCGCGAATGGTATTATCGACGAGAGCCATGAGACCGGCGGCGACAATCACACTGTGAAGATTATTAGCAAAAACAGCTTATGTACGACGTTACAATGAGAACTATGCTTACTCCGAGATATCCTTTTGGCTGGCCACGATTTTCTCGTCAGCGATGTACATTGAGCAGGGTACGATCCACCCGCCCTTGGCTTGCTCTTCACGCGCTTCCGAACGTGAGAGGGCGATGGGCGAGATGTAGGCCAGCACTTGTTCACTGCCAGCCTTGACAAGGTGAAACGATGTTTCTAAACTGTCGTGCTTCTTCTGCACAACGCGTTTCCACGCATAGCTCACACCCCAGTAGTCGAAGTCGTAGCGTTTGGCCGCTTTTGCACCCATGCGAGTGACATCAAGCTGTGCATAATTCGAGAACTCCAACTTCATGGTGTGGGTCATGTGTTTTTGGCTCTTTGATTCGTCGACCATTGCAAGAGGCTCATCGTCAACGTCAACAGTGTGCATTGATCCATAACCAGAGTCGTTTCTTTTGAGACTTGACATTGTTGGTACCTTGGTGTCAGACTTTACCAACATGCTGCTTAGCGCGTTGCTAAGCGAGCGCTGGAAGCCTGGTCGCTTCTCAACAACAGGCTTCTGGGTCTTCAAGACCGAATGACAGACCTCACGACCAGAGTCCCGGCAATAGCGTCGAAGCGAGAATTGTCGCTCCTTGAGATCATGCATACGGAGGTGGAATAAGGTCATGTCACATCTCCGTCCGCTCGCGTGTACCTCTGTGTCTACTCGCAGGTTCATGTTCCCGTCGAGCGTAGAGTCGTCATGTCGGATGGTGAGCCGACGATGTGATGGGAAGAGCTCCGAGAAGTCTGAGGGAGTCGCAGGGACGACAGTGTCATACTGTTCTGCTGTGTACTCGGGCAAGTCGAACTCGCCCAGATCATCCGCAAGAGCCTCCTCGCTCGGGACTGTCGACGCATAGGTCTCTACCGACGTCCTGGGGCTTTCCAGCGGTTCCTTCTCGGGGAAGAAACGCACCAGTGGCCTCTCTATCCGACCATAACATGTTTCATGTTGTCTGATGGCAGGCCTCTGGGCCGGAGTGTCGTCCGAGTATGCGGTGGTTGCGGTTTGATACGATCGGTCGCTGCCAGACGTGCGCTGACGGTAGGAGTCGTCGCTGCTTGCGTTCGAGGAGAGATAGGAGCGGTCACTCTGGTAGGCATTCCTGATGTTGGCGTACTCTGCACGTTGGCGGAGTACGTGCGACGCCATGCTGGCTCCTTGTTCGCGAGCACGAAAGTCGTGGGGAAGAAAAGATGGGTCTCGCTGCAGAGGTGTCGCCCGCTAATGTAGAGGGTGAAGGTTGTAGCACGCACGCTACACGGTGGCGTGTGTCGGTGCTAGATCGGCGTTGGTACGTCGTGAGGGTGGACTAATGGGAAAGGAGCGCGTAAGAGGCACAATGTTGTGTTGCGAAGAAGACAAATGTGCGTCTGCCGGGTGGCCGTGGAAGTATGCGTTGAGGGTCTGGGCGTCTACTGGAGCGGCATGGCTGCGCAAGATTGAAGAAGACTACGCCACAACGGCTGTGTAAGAGGAGTGTTGGCAGAACAGTAATAGAAGTGAGTGGTGGTGAGCAGCGAGGATACGGTGAGCGAACAGGTGGTACAGGCGAGACAGACAAGACGGCGCGGGCGGCGGCGGGTTTTTGGGGTGAGACTGGTGCTCGCAGGCACGAGAGAGTGCTCAGAGTGGTTGCAGCAGCAGGCAGTAACTCTAAGCGTGACAGGAGGACGGACAAGCGAGTTACTCTATCTGACTGGCACACACGCGCAGACTCCCTCCGGCCGCAGCACAGACGGGCGACATGCAAGGCTCCAGGAAGGTTTAGCCAGCGGGCGGGCAATACCGCTGGCGAGGGTTTGGGAGAATAGTCCGGGGTGAGGGCGAGTGGAGGATGGGGATGGCATGGGATGGGATGGCATGCGTGGACGATCGGGTGGACTGTGTGTGCGAAACAGCACAGGGAGAGCGTGCGCTAGAAGCTCCGATGCGGCGAATTGTACATCCCACACCACATTCTGCACGCCACCGACCTGTCTTCACACGCCACCGTCCTGCTAGCACCGCTGCCTGCAATCGCCATGCTGCCGCTCATCGGCCCATCGAGAACTGCTGGCCCCGGTATCTCGCGACCTGCGTGACACACGCGGCGCTGGCCTATACCACTGTACAGTAGTCGCGGCCAGTAGCGACACTCACAGTCATGTGCTCGAGTGGACGACTTGCCTCATGGAGGGCATGTCTCCTGGCATCTACTTCCGACATGTCGATCTTGCTCATCGTCCCAAACATGAAGCGAGACATGTCAGGACGCGATTCGATCGTGTTCCGATACGGCGATACCTCTCCCACGCTCACGGTACTGGAGCAAAACTATCTCACCTCTGCCGTTAAGCGAGTCTCAACTACGTGCATCCACTGCCTACTTGAGCTCTCGCTGTGACATCTCCATCTGTTCGCCTTAGCGCTGCTTCACCTTCGTCCGTCTTCCGAGCGAGAGAACACGAAAATCCCTCCGGAGAAGCCGCCGATCTCGCGCCCCGTCGCCTCAAACACAACAAAAATTGATAGGGTCCAAGAGGTCCGATCCGTCCACGTGCGGCCCTTGTCCAGGAACACAAAGTCAAACCACCGAACTGCTTCTCACTTCTCGCCCGCAACGCGTCCTCCACTCGTGGCTGAGTCCGCCGAAACCATTCGAATCAGCATCGCTATACCCCGCCAGCCCGCGGGCCAAAGACTCGCTTCTGCCGCCGAGGTATTGCTTGATGCCTGCTATAGGATAGCCGCTCGCTGCTTCGCACGCGTGACAATCGACAGGTACCTCTTGGCCGTGTTAAGCTGCGCTTTGCGCGGATATGCATGACCCTGTTGGCATGCGTTTTCGTTGCCCACGAATAGAATGAGGCTGTGGCGTTGGTGCTCCTCGCGCACATGTCAGACTTGTTGAGCGCAAAGCTCAACTCTCCGAGATCTACGATTAATCATAAGATGACTGCTTTTTGTTGCCGGCGTATCACTGATAACAGTAAATGCAAGAACATGCACTGAAACGAGGCGCCTAGGTTTACGCAGTCTCAACGTGGTCGCCACCGTTGCGACGACTTCTGGAAGAAATCTTACAGGCGCAGTGATCCTTCTTACACGTAGCACATTCGTGCGGCTGGCTCCCACCGTACGTGTCCAGCAGGCTACCAGTTACGCCCGAGGCAGCCAAGGCAACACACTGCTGTCGCATCATCGTCGAACAACACAACATCACGAGGCGATCAATCGAACGAAACCCACCGTCTAGACTCACCGATCGTCATATCCACCGCATTATCACCATCATCCCTCGCGCAAACATGAAAATTGTCCGTGAGCTGTACGGTTGCAGACAACGCAAGCATACCGCGAATGGGCAATCAAGCCGTTTCCCATAGCTTGACAGCCCAACTCTCAAAGCTCTCACATAAGTGATTAATTCCCCTAATCTCTAGCGAGGCGCACATGTGTGTTGGCGAGACGCGTTGTCGGGTTCGAGCTGCTGTCAATGGCTCGAATGGCGACAGCAGATAGGTACGCTATGCAGGTAAAGACAGCGCCAACAACGTGGGATACACGTACACGTAGGTATTCCTTCTCGTCAGAGGGACGTCACTGACACCTGGCGGAGCGGCTCGCGAGAGGTTCCTCGTACTTTTAGTAGCCTTTCATTGGATCTAGCTAGTGGAGCGATTGAATCACGCTTGAACATCACAAGGGACGTTTAAATGTTGATCTTCAGTTCCAAAGCAAAGAAATCTCCGATCCAACCCTTACCGAAGCGCTCATGACGGCGCGTTATAGTTTTGTCTTTTCGCTACCTTGCCTTACTTGTTCGCTTGCGACAGCTATACGTAGAGGGAAACTCCCGTTCCCATTCGAGGCATGTTCGTCGGTCAGCTCGTGTATCATGCGTGAGAAGACGAGAATGCTTATCAAACCAATGGAAAGACAAGTAATCAATTGGAACCGTACCAAAGTTAAACACACAGTCCCGAGAGGCCCCAATACTCATGTCGCAGCCAGCAGCGTAATCTCAGGAAGTCAAAAGGAAAACCACCTCAAAACTTCCTCCCCCCATCCCCACTATCAAAAACAATTTCCGGCTCGCGTTTGACCGCCGGCGTCAAGCTCGCCCTCTGCCCTCCCGCTCTCCCTTTCCTCTTCAGCGCAGCATCCTGCATCGTCTTCCGACTCCCGTGCAGCGGACAAATGCTCTTCCCGCCCGTCTTGTTCCTCACATCCAACGGACAAAGCGGGCTGCCAGGCAAGTGGTCAGGGACATGCGTCCGCAGCAGCGCTTCCGCGTCTTCACCGCCCGAGTCGTCTTCTGCCAGAGCTTTACTGATGAGAGCGCGCATGTTCGCTTGCTCGCTGCGTTTTTCGTCGTGGTAGCGGGTGGCGAAGGGGGTTTGGGTGAAGGCTGTGACGGTGAGATCCTATTCTTTGGGGTTTGTGCTGAGCGGTGCGGGTTTTTTGAAGACTGTTATGGAGCGCTTGGTGGGTTTGATTGTTTGGCTAGCGATGCTTGCGCTGGTTTCTTGGCGTGCGATTGGGGTGATGGCTGAGCGGCGTCTTTGCAGCAGGCGAGCTGGACGGTCGCCCTTCATAGACGATTTGCGCTGGTTCGGAGTGCCTATCAGCTCAGAGGTGATTTCTTGGAAGACGCTAGAGCGTTTGCGGGTTGAGACTGTCGCAGGTGGAGGATCTGGTGTTTCCTCCTCGGTCGACGATGCAATGTGGAAAGAGAATCTGCGTGTGGGAAACGAGCCTGGAATAGGCACTGGCTCGTAGTTACTCGCAACTGGTGGTACGATAGAGACGCGAGAGGATCTCGCTTTGTCAACTAAAGGAGACTGGTCTGGAGTATCCAAAGGGTGATGGTGTACACCGGGCGTCCCTGGGATCTCAATAGAGACACGCCTTGTTCTGTCATAATCCTCACGCAGCGGTGGCAGTGGAGTGAAAGGTGACAAAGGCGTGGACTCGGCGCTGTGATCCTGACAGAAAGCGCCTTGAGTGACCGATGGATTGAAATCCCTGATGGTTCTCGTACTGTCGGATGATAGCTCGCGTGACGGCATGATAGCTGAGATGGTGTTCGTTCTTTTTCGGCGATTGAAGTATGTTGGGATGGACGGGTCTTCTGACATTCGTCTCCGTTGTGCTTTCTCCACGTCCGCGGATGCCTTTGGCCATGTAGCCATAGCTGCCATTGTCGGGAGATACTGAGAATCCGTCTTCTTGGGTAAAGCAGGATCTGCAGCTTTGGCTGGCACTGGTAATCCGAAGACACTGAATATACTGGCACGCTTCTGTCTCTTCACGATAGTATCGCTACTCATGCCTAGCCAAGTCTCTTGTTGGGATTCGGCCGGAGGCAGCCTTGGTAGTTCGACGGAACTGGTTGTGGGCTGTTCGGGGTCCGCAGGCGACAGAGTCGGAGTGAATCCCTGGCGACTGGTCATCTTTGTTCTTAGTGTTGAAAAATAGCTGTCGTCAGTCTGAAATGGGTTGGTCTCTGATTTTCCGGTGTGATTAGAGCCCGGTGTTGTTGGTAGGGGCCCGGCCGCGAGTGGGCTCACGGGCGTTGTACGACTTGACGAGCTAGTCTGCTTCTTGTGACTCGAGGCATGAAACGAGTTTGAGGGAGACTCTCGACTTGAAGTCCTCTGAAAAGGCCGGGCTTTTGGGCGGGCCTGGGGTGAGCTCGATGGTCCGGCCACATCACGTGAGGGTGACGAACGAAGGATGCCTGGTCGCCTCGTCTTGACATTCTTTAGTTGGACCGGACGTGGTGATGGAGATCCTGTCAATGGCGATTCTGTTCTGTGCTCACTCGATGATTTTGAAGGGACCTTCTTGAGTTGCTTTGGTGGCGGTAACTTCAGGGAGGTGACGGCAGCCTTGGAAGTTTTGTCTAGGAACGCCTGGAGTGAGTTGTAGTTGCTATCATCCAGCAGTGAGATGACAGTCTCGTTACGGCTGTCTGCCACGACCTTTGGTACACCGAAAGTAGGCGAACGTAAGGGTGGAGAACTCTTGCTTTTCGTAGGGACCTGTTTCTTAGTATGTTGAACGGGCTGCAGGCGTTTTCGTAAGAGTCGCACGTCAACGCGACGACGCAGTTGATAGGCAAAACTCGAAGCAGCCGAGCTTTTCGCAGAGGAACTTGAACTAGGTGTTTGAGGCGAGGGAGCGCCGAATCGTTTGGGATTGAAAGGTGAGGTGGCTTGAGCGGTGGGCGTGCGCTCCTCATCGTATTGCGCTGAACATTGCTCCTGATGTGTCTGGTCGGAGTACGCAGCTGACCAAACGATGGGGAGCCCTTGTGTAGTTGTTGGGTCTTTGCGGGGAAGATCGTGCGAAGAGCTCTCCACTGAGCTCATATCGGGCCCAGAATGCCCTCCTATGAGCTGTAATGATACTTCCTCGGTGGAGGATTCCCACCATGGCGCTCGAACCTTTCCCGATCCAGCACCCGATCGTACGCGTGAGTCCTGCGATGGATTTGAGGGTCTCCGATCACGCGATCGTCCAGTTCCTAACGTTCGTCCTCGGGGTGGCGATGGCTCCTCGACTCGCGACGATGGTGATGGCGTGTCGGTCTCGCGGAGGAGCGGCGGTGCTCGCGAGGGAGGCGCTGCGAAGAACGGGCTGGTGAATACGATCGGTGCCTCGCTTGCCTCGGGTGATGCGTCCGCTCCCACTCGTTGTCCTCTCTCTGCTGCCGCTCCAGGTCCGCCAGCTCCTGGTTCAGCTTCGCCTTTTCTCTCCCGCTGAACTTCTTGAAGCACGCTAGCGGGTAGACGCTGCATAGTCCAGCAAGTCCGATTGTCGCAGCCAAGAAGATTCCTCTGTGGTAACTTTTCTCTTTATTCAAGTTGTGGTAGAAGCCCATGGTTAGTTGAAATGATGAGCGCAGGTGTGCTTAGGATGATGTGCTGGGTGAGCGCATGGAGGTGGGTAGCTGATACGCGAAGGATGTGTGGTGATATTGGTGTGTAATTCGAGTCCTGGTGCTGTCGCAATTTCCAGGCTCGACAGCGTGGCAAAACTCAGCAAAGGAGTCCAAGTGATATGTTGTCGAGCAGACGAGTGCTTAGGTCAATTGCTGCCGGGGTTGTGTCTCGTGAAATGGTGGTGGTGGAGGTAGGCAAGCGCGGTTTGCGGCGGAAGTTGGCTTTTTGACGAAAGAGTTGGTGGCGAGCTGGCGCTTTCCGGCATTGAGAGAAAGTGTAGGTGACAAGTGAAGTCAGCTGCGACGGAGCGTGCGACAGGACGCCGTTTTGTGTGCCACTCCTCATTGACGTATTTTGTGAGATGAACAAACAACTTTCACGTGTTTCACTTGACGGAATTACCTTACATGTCGGGTATCTCACGACGGCTGCCTTGGAACCAAAATCTAATAGCGGGTTGCGATGCTTGTATCTTTTGCTGCTGTTAGATCTGCGATCCAACCAATGAGGTGGAACCTACCTGATACGCACCAGCACGCGCAAGCAGGTATCCCAATACCTGAGCGACAATGTTGTCACCGCTTGAATGCAGCTACGAATCCCACGATCACAAGGTCGGCTCTGGAAGAAATGCCATCACCGACTCATCGTCGACCTGAGTAATGTACGGCAGAACATCTTGTGCGAACCTGGCCATCTAAGATCAGAACTCGATGCAATCTTCTACTATACCTACACAGAACTACGACAGCCAAGCCCATTTGACGTTCACCCTTCCTCTGTCGCGCGATGCCAGCAGGTCGAAGGCTGAGTATGTCACATCAAGATCATTAGGCTGACATCCTGTGCAACGATCCACAACCTTCAAATCAACACTCCTCATCTCGCCACGGTCCTCGTCATAGCGCTCTGCGCGTATCTTAAGCCCACACAAGGGATTGGAATTCGAGTTGCCTCCTTTCGAGCTCGAGCTGCCGGCCGCATCGAAGAGGATATGAGAGACAGAGACGATATTGTCGGAATCTTTGCTCGTTTCGCCACAGGCACCAAGCCCTGTTTGGAAGTAGGTGAGTTCGCCGTCAAAGGTCTGAGAATTCGAGGGTAACGGGAGGTTTGACGACCTAGAAATATTCTTAGCAAATTGCTATGTTTCTGAAACGGCCATGTCATCACCCACTTCGACTTCTGCGTCAATCCGACAGCCAAGCCAATGATCAGCGCAAGAAGCGCCAGAAACGCAGCCAGGAGTGCTAACAAGAAGATATTACGCTTCATGCCCAGGTATTTCTTGTGTGGCGGCATTGCAGTGTCGAACTTCTCCTTGAGCGATGGTCTTGTAGATTGAGCGGTAGGACCAGCGCTGTTCGAGCCATTCGTGTGCTCCCACTCGGGCACCTCTACCTCCTTGTCCATTATGGATTGTGAGTGGGCTTGACTCGTCATGTTGCCTGCGTTACTGGAGGCAGTTGTAGTTCAATTGAGGTGTGGTCAGTGTATGTACGGCCTTGGTGACGGGGTGTTCCAAGCAGGATCCTATGACATGACGGCATGCGCTCGGTTCGCGCAATCCTCTCGAAGAGACATGTTGTCAAGCGATTGGGTGGCTGGCAATATAGGAGGCATAACCCCTATCAGGCTTCCAGCCTGGCAAGCCTGGTTGCCGACTGGGAAGTGGGGGCAGACCATGGAAAAGCTTTGACAATTTCTGCCCAGATCGAAAGTCCTTGGTCGGACCTCACCTTGCGATGACACGAACCTTGGAATTTCACCTTCTCAAGGTAAGGAATATTAATGAATGAAGCGAGGACGTCTTTGTCGCTGATACAAGGACCAATTTCCTATGCCTGGTTCCGGCTACTACCATGAGATAAATTCGTTGCACGGGATTATGCCACTTCGGAAGTCCGTCACGCATACTCATCGCAGCACAACAACGCCGTGACGAGCTTGCATAGCCTCCAGTTGCGACGCTTGTACATGACGCAGGTCCTGGACGGATTCTCTAAACTTGTACGATTGATCGTCAAGCGCTGCCGCTGGCCTAGCCTGCATGGGATAAGTATGTTCTCAGACTCACACACGACAATTCAGTGGTTGCCTTTCGAGCATTTCTCTCAATGTAATTCTGGGCAGAGACCTGTTATCCGTGGGATTGCTCCCTCATGCGCTCTTCCTAGTGTTGCAGACATGGGACCCGGAACATTCTTGCTCGATCTCGGGCTGTGGAAGCCACAGGCGGTCAAGCAAGACAAGCGGTGTGACGAGAAAAACCAACAGAACAACATTCTATTTCTTATGCGATCTATGATATGTTTACTATCGCAGTGATCTGAAGATGTAATTGGATGGCTTCGATATTTGTTGCGAAATGATTGCCTGAAGTGGCCCGCGTCACATCGCTCAAACTGCGAGGCATTCCTCTTCCCAGGTCTTGAATAAGATGCAGAAGAATTATGCATTACAATCTGTCCTACTGGCATTTCAACGAGATACGAACAAGTTTGGAGGCCTTCGAAACAACATCGCGTTCCGCATGTACCACGTAAATGTCATATACAATCTACCAAGGGATGTGTAGACCAGGGCCATTTCCTTCGCACCCTACTGGACAGTACATCCCTCCAAGGTCAACACCCACTTACCTCGTGTCCAGGGTCGAAATCAGGATAAACCTCCCCGCCAACGCAGGCCGTTCAGCAACACTCCTCCGAGGGCCAGTCTGCTTCGTCACATCCAGTAATATGATTTGCAGGCAAATGCATCCCAAACACGAAATCGTTGCCTGTCGCAATACGTTCAGATCTTCTCGACCTCTGCATGATGTACTGTCTATATCTGAAGAGCGACAGCAATTTGCACTCTGTCACCCTGTTCATAGCATGCGATTGCACCTTGTGTGCAAGAGAACTCAAAGCGATCTACTCACCCGCGCTCTCACCCTGTTCAACACAGATGCACATGCAAAACCAGCAGCATTGGAGGGGGGAATGAACATGGTTCGAGGTACAATTTGCTCGTGTACTGAGGTCAAATGACGTGAAACCATCCACGATGTTAGAATGGACCACTGCGTGCGAACAGATCAACTTGCAGTACTCCTTATGCTCACTAGATTCTAAAGAATCCATGCGAGTTCGATTCATATTTGATGGAGGAGATTTGCTCATCATTCGACGTCCGCATTCCTTTATCTAGAAGACGCGCAACTTGCTGCGGTGAAGAACATCAATTGCGATAGATGTAATTATGTTTATTATCGCCAGTACGCGATCAGGTAACGACGAGAGTGTCTCTTCGAGGGTTCGTTCACACGTTCGGCGAAAATGTGAGTGTGAACGGAAGGCGTTGTGCAGTGGCTGGGGGGACTCCAGCAGATGTGAGCACTTTGGTAGATGCAGTAGACATGCAATGTTTGACCACAATGACCGGCATGTTAGCTTGGTGTTTGTATACCTCTATCGGAAGACGTGGCATGCAGACACCGCCAAGGACAGGGCATCATCACAAACGAATAGAGTTTGCGGCGCTGTGGTCTGGCCGGTCGGCGTTGTCAACAAAGTCCAATTCTCAGTGTAGATTATCACAATTCACGTGTCACTGTATTATGTATTGAGCCTCTGAAGATACCTTTGTGACGGGCCGTTTCCTTTCACAGATCCTTTAATGGCTTCAATGCAGGAGAGGCAACACAGTCCAATGTTGTTGTGAACCATACAACAGGGAGCGGTCAATGATGCGATTGCGAGCCAGAGATCACTTAGCCTATCAATGAATGAATCAAAATCACTGAATAGTCCATCACATTTATTCAACTGACGTGCGTAGGTGTCTCGTAAACATGCGTGTCCAAGCGTCATATAAACTGACCATGATTCGCGCCGCTTGCCCTGGGTGAAACTTCTCACGTGCTGCTGTGTACCTGCCCAAACACACTCAGCCACCATCTCCTTTGTCTCGCGGTCTTACATTCAATCAAGCAAAATCCGGTCTTTGCATACATCAGGCACCAACACCACGCACAGCCTTACTTTCTTTCGTGTTTCATTGGCGGTCCTCCGGTGTCTCCCTCCGCAACCCTCAAAATTGCCTCAACCCGCACCTTGGACGCGTGCGGCTCCCGACGCCAACTATCAACAATCGCATCAACATCAAATTCGTCATCTATAGCAGCTGAGGCATCGATCACTGTAGCCGGTCTACTTGCTCGTATTCTTGCATCCTTCCAGCTGAAGCCATCAGCCTTTCAGGAGACTCCATCGCGGAAGCATTGCTCACTCAACGTATTACCAAAATCTTGACACGCTCCTTCATCCGGAACAATCAGACTACATGGTATCTGGACGCGGCCCAAAACATGAGTGGGAACTTCCCCTCCCTCGTGCACCCATATCGAAGCCCGTGTGGCGACGCGGCCAGGATGGCGACGATACTGCTATCAGAATCCCTATGCCTCAGGAACCGCCCGTACATAAAGTAGAGGTTCCAGTGGATCGCCTCACTGCTTCTAAGAGAACCTTCTTCAAGGCCTTCGACGCCGAGGAAGCGCAAGATGCTGCTTTCGCAAACCGGACCGTCGGCTACGACCATGACTTGCCACAGCATTCATATCACCAGGCAAAGAAACGCAGGGACAGCATCCAGGACGACAACAGTGCTTCTACGGATAGTGTCTCTGGAGTACGCACGCCAGCCTCGAGCTCTCCCTTGCCAGCCAAAGCCAGGCCACAGGCTCCGGTCATCGTCTTAACGACCGAGCCTTCAACATCCAGCCAAGACAGCGCAGTGGCGATCCCAAAGGAGCTCGAGATCGACGGTAACGCCGGCTTTGATCCTCACCGCCCCGACAACAGTATCACGCCTCCCAGACGAACTTATCTCTACAAAGGCAAGCGTTACGAGGTGCAAGGTGATGAGCCTGAGGAGTGGCTCAAGGATGTCAGGGAGGTTGCACCCACCCCGGTTGCAAGTCGAGCTTCTGTGTCGAGTGCCCAAGCTGGACTTCACACCAGGAGCTCAGTCACGCCAAACAGTGTTCGCTCTGGTGCTACGGCTCGGACACGTCAATCTCGACGTGGGAGTTCGGATAGGCCGGATGACGGGGACAGGAGGCGTTCTGGACGGTTTCGATGAGGCTGTCAGGGTGTTGGAGAGGTTTACTACTCTTCCTTGTGACTTGGGTATGTTACCATGATGGGTGCACTGGATCATCACGACTAAGCATGGAGATTGTGCCCCTACACAAGCGGGGTGGACATGTTTGCTGCGCCGTGTCCGTAGCTGATCGTGCAGAGAGCGTTACAATACCAGTCCCGACATTCAGTCCACAGAACAGTTTCCCTGCACCATTCCGATACATGAGGATGTAACTCTCAGACTCGAAGTCATTCTTCTGCGGCAGACGGGAAAGGTAAGTTCTTTGGGAATCTTCAATAGCTCAGAGAATCATTTATGCCCTCGAAGAGACATACTCGTTCGCAAAGCCATCATGAGTCCCTGGATCTCATTGCAATCGCGTACTTGAGTTTTTGCCTGTAAGCTTATCTCATACCACGCGGCTCTCACCACCTTGCAAACCTTAGCGAGTACGATATAGTGTCTACCATCCGACCAACTCGGCAAGTTCCCTAGGCGCCAAGATAGCGATTTTCCTTGACGGGCTCGCAGCCAACGTTGTTTCCCTTGTCATGCAATTTGAGGCAACCTCGGTTTGCTCAGAGACTAAACGAATAACGATGGTATGACGATGCCACACAAGTCAGCAGCCCACACATTCAGAGCCTCCAAAGATGAAGTCCAAGGTCCGAGCGCCCTCCCAAAGATCGGCTTGAAGACTTCTAGCGCGAAAGTCTCCAGCCTCTAGCGATCAAGTTCCCACTTTCAACATCGCCGGCCGCGAGTGGGCGCATTCTGTACCGTTGGACGGACCTCCAGCGAGCAGGTAATCGTCTAATAGCGGAGCAGCAGCAGCAGTAGTAGTAGGACCCAGGGTAAGGAATGCTCTCGCACCTCTCCTTCCTCCTACACACCATCATCTCGAGTCTACCCCCAAAACCAACACCTCTCCGCGCAAAACAACAACCATGCCCTCCCTAACCTCGCACCTAATCGGCACCGAGCCCCTCCGCCTCCTCGAAGCAACCCAACACCCCTTCCTCCGCGCCGCCGCAACCTCCCAGCTCTCACCCGCGCACCTCAAAACCTGGCTAGCACAAGACCGGCTCTACGCAATGTCCTACGTGAACTTCATGGGGACCATGCTCTCACGGCTGCCAATCCCAGGCTCCTCGCAGCGCGACAGCACGCTCGAATGGCGCGTCGCAGACCTGCTGATCGACGCGCTGGTGAACATCAAGCGCGAGCTCAAACTCTTCGAAGACACCGCAGAATCCGAGGGCTGGCTGGAAGACATCTGCGACGCGATCCCCACGCCGCAGACGCGCGCGTACCAGGACTTATTCGCGGGCGCGGCGCACCCGGCGCGGCCGCTGGTGGTGTCGCTGGTGGCGCTGTGGGCGACGGAGGAGTGTTACTTGCGGTCGTGGCGGCATGCGTGGTCGAAGATGGACCATGCGCTGTCGGCGAAGGAGAAGGATGTTATGCAGCGGGTGTTTATTCCGAATTGGAGTTCGTCGGAGTTTGAGGCTTTTGTGAGGAGGATTGGGGGGCTTGTGAATAAGTATGGGGCTACGATTGAGGAGGGTGGGTGGGAGTGGGGCGAGTGCGAGGAGGTTTGGAGGCAGGTTCTTTGGGCGGAGAAGAACTTCTGGCCGGACATGTGAGTATTGTGGAAGACGATCTGATTTTTACCGCGAAACGAAGTGGATGATTCGAACGATATCACGAAGAGGAGAATGCGAAGATCACAACGTATGTGCTGAAGGTATGCAATTTTTACTGTCTCGAATAAAGTCTACCATAGAAGATAGCCATGCTCCTTTTTGCAAATGATGCAAGTCAATTGACAAGAAATCGATCGAGCAAGCAGACAGTCCATGAGCATCTACCCTTGAGAATGCACCAGAGCATAGCCAGTCGATACAGCTGCACTTCAGTAGACAGCAGGCCTAGTTCAAGCCTCTTGCCTCGCTCTCGCTCATGAACACAACCACTCTCCACACCTTCTTGACCAGCAGCTGCGCTTCCTCTTCCAAAGCCGGCTCAAGCTCACCAACCAGCTCTTCGGGAGCACGGTGGTTCTTGATGCCATCCACGACAGCATGAACGAGCAGCTCTTCCTGCACGCCAAGGTACTCGACGACCTTCTTCTCCACTGTCGGCCTGATCTGGGACTCGATGTTCTCGGACGACAACGAGGACCAGCGAACCTTGTATGCGAACAACGCATCCACGTCTGTAGGGATCTCAGCCGCGAGTTGTGCGCGGGCGGCGGCACGGTCTTCCTCGCTGAGGTCGGCACCGTTCGTCGGCAGCGTCGAAGTGTCAGCAAGCGGCTTGAGGGCGGTCTTACGACCCGCAGCTACAGCATCTTCTTCGTCCTCCAGAAGACCTTCGAGATCCACAGCATTGCGCTTGGGTGCAGGTGCAGCAGCCGATGCAGCAGCAGACACCTTGTTCTTCGCCGCACCCAGACTGAGCTTGAATGCACCACCAGCCGCGGCAGGCTCTGCGTTGGATCTCGTCGCGATGTCGCTGTCCAACTGATCGAGGAAGGCGTCAGCCTGGCCACGAGCTTCGGCATTCCTGGCCTCTTGACTGGAAGCCTCCTTAGCTTCGTTGGCACGATCTGCGTCGTCGCGGCGGGCCTCTGTATCGCGGTAAGCACCACGTTTGCGCAGCCAAGCTGAACGGTCGACGTAGTACTCCTCGTGGCCGAGACGGTTCTCCTCGTCGTCGTTCCACTTGCGCAAACGTTCGATCATGACTTCCTTCTGCCTCTCCTTCAGGTCGTTTGTCCTTGCCTCGTTATCGCGATCGCGCTGCCTGGCACTACCAGACACACGCTCACGGTTCAGCCACTTGCGCTCCTGGTCGATGTACTGCTTCTCCAGCTCCTCTTCATGCTTCTTGCGACGGCGTGCCTCCAGCTCCTCGTCGCTCTCCTCTGCATCCTCGTCTTCGCGGTTGAGGGAGATGCCATTGATGGCACCGTTCGCGCCGACAAATGTGACACCGTTGACGTAGTCGGACGGCATTTGACCACGGTAGCCTCTGGGTCCACTGGGTGCGCCAGATAGGCCTGCAGTGCGGTCGCGAGGACCAAGCGGAATTCCGTTTGTCGATCCAGCCGGGCCTCCCCTGGGTGGTGAAGCCAGACGGTTCATACGTGATCCAGCAGCTCGCTGACGTTCCTTCTGCTCCAACTCTTCTTCCTGTCTAAGTCTGTCGAGGTCGCGGCGGTTGGAGCGATCGCGGAAGTTCCTAATCTCGGCGGCCACAGTTGCGCGCATATCTTCGGGAACATCTGCAAGGTCGTCTTCGGTTTGGGCAGTCAACGGAATGTTGACCACCTCGGCGTTATCGTCCTCTTTGTTGTCGCCATTCGCGTCGTGGAGAGCATCGTCGCCGTTGCCGTTCAAACCAGCGTTGGCCATGAAAGAATCGGTGTTGGTGATGGAAGTGAGACACTGGCGCATGTCCTCTTTGCAGCCGTCGAGGCGAAACTGGCGCGCATCGTCGTCCTCGTTGCGCTTGCTTGTCCACTCCTCAATGTATTTCTGACTCTGCTCGTCGATGACAACCAGCAGCTTGATTTGTTTGACCTCATTGCTCTCACCTTCGCGGATCACCTGGCCGGCCTTGAATGCAGGCACCTCGATGCCTTGGCCGAATAGCTCGTTGGCAGCCTCGAGCGAGTCGACGTCTTCGTACTCCGCGAAGCCGAACTTGCACTTCTTGTCGTCAGCGTCCCTAGCTCTAGTCCAGCGACGAAGCTTGCCGGCGCACCGTAGAATGTTCTCGATAGCCCCATCCTCAGGCGCATCGTCTCCCAAGCCACCCACAAAGATCGTGCGTGCGACTTCCTCCCTGGTAGGCGGGTGAATGACCTGCATGCTCTCGCGAATCTGCGCACGGTCGCGCTCGAGATTCCTGCTGCCACCGTCTGCGCCCAAGCCTGCGCGCCTGTTGTTGCCTACAGGCTCTGTGTTGCCTCCTCTGCCATCACGTCCTCCACGGTCGCGGTCGCGGTCTGACGAGGGCGGGCCAGCCTTTTGGTCCATGCCGAGTCTGATCACGGGTGCATTGAAGTTGACTCCAGGGATGTTGAACTGCGCTGTAGCAGCAGCAAGCGGCGCGTCCATGCCGGGAGGTGCCACGCCAGGTGCGCCATAGCTAGACTGGCGCCCACCGTACGCTCCAGGAGGTGCGCCGTAGTTGTAAGCCATGGTGCTACTGTTCGAGGTCAGTTGGCTTTGGCAGTGCGCTTTGGCAGAGCGCTTGGTGGTTCGTAGTTCACGCTTCGTGAAAGTTGCTACGAGCACGCGGGCTGTCAAGCAACGCACGAGTCATGTGGCAAAGGTTCGCCGCAAACCCCCGAACTCAGCAGGCACAAGGCATCTCACCCCAGACAGGCAGGCACAGAAAGTCCGTAAGTGAAGGTGAACGCTGGACTGTGAGCGGCAAGCCAGCACCAGCAAGCAAGCACCATTGGCCTTCCTATTGCACTCCACTGCTGCACACCAGCCGACCCTCCACCAATACTCGCACTCAGTCACGTGCGGCGATGGACCTCATGAAGGCCGGCGAGACCATCATGCGCTCCTCGCACTCACTCATGCCCTTCCTGGCTCCCACCGCATACAGGCAGCCCGCCAGGAGGGCCGTCTTCTCGCAATGCCGCGCACAACCCATGCGCGCCTCAGCATCACGATCCTTCGCAACTTCCATGCGCAGATGCCAGGACGACAACGCCTCTTCCGGCGTCAAGACCAGCCCTCAGCAACCCGCAAAACCCACAACCGCCAGCCAGGAGATTTCGAGCATCCTCGATGGCGCCCTCGACATGAAGAAGGGCACACCCACCGCTCCCACCGGACGAACCTCGCGCTTCGCCTCCAACTACGCCCAGACCACCAGCTCGCCCGCTCGCGCTCAGCTCGAAGCAGACAGGCAGAGCAACCGCAGCAGCATGGACGACCTCATGGCTGGACTCCTCGGACCAGCCATGGGCGGCAAGCGTGATGTCGCCGGCTCACTCAACCCCAGAGCCCGCAGTGGCCCGCCTCCAGTGCCCCAGCCAGCGCCCATGAAGCTCGGCCCTACATTGGGAAGGACAGTCTACGTGGACAACCAGCGAGGCATCGACGTTGCCAGGGCGTTTAGATCGATGGAAATCTCGGTGGGCAAGAATAATGTGCGCAGGGACTTCACTAGGCAAAGGTTCCACGAGCGAGGCGGAACGAAGAGGAAGCGTCTGCACAGTTCGAGATGGCGGGCCAGGTTCAAGCTCGGTTTCCAGGCAACTGTGAAGCGTATCTTGAAGATGAGGAAGCAGGGCTGGTAAGGGGAATACGGGTCTCTTGTATGTGTATTGCATAGCGTGGAGAAATGTTGCAGGCCTTGCAACGGAATAGCCTAGGGTATAGGCATTGTATTGTACAAAACGGCTATGATTCATTCATGTTTAAAAGGCTGGACATCGACGTGACCTACCGTGAGATCTATAAACAGGGAAGGACCGTTCTCCAACATCAAAAAATCCACAATGACCACAACCCACCAACTCACTCCTCCTCAAACTCCACAGCCTGCCTCCTCGCCAACCCCACCACATCCCCCTCAACACCGTCAGCACCCTCAGGAATAAACCTCCTCATAACCTTCTCCACATACTCCCCCGGCACGCCCTCCTCA
>Ga0265797_10001688_pt1 | contig 38606 bp, 31 predicted proteins | sample P2T30metagenome_FD_192433 | JGI IMG/M metagenome (GOLD analysis project Ga0265797, IMG submission 192433) | Plant litter microbial communities from East Loma Ridge, Irvine, California - P2 T30 | ecosystem: Environmental > Terrestrial > Plant litter > Unclassified | place: USA: California...
ATCGGTCTGCCCTAGAGTCATAGAGCCAATCCGAACCACTAGGCTTCTTCCCGAGTACAATCACGCCCTGGAAGCTTCTGTTGTGCTTGGAGTGTCGCAACTTCAGCATACGCTCAAGACCTCCGATACCAAGTCACACCCCACGACAGCAGACGATAAACCACAATGATCCCAACCAGGATCCCAGCCCACTCTCCTTGCCGACCAGTCGCATATCCGTAGTTCGACAGCACCGCAGTGCCCGCAATCTTGCACTCCGCCTCCAGCTCGCTCGAATACATGCACTGACACGCATCTCCAGCCCAGCCACAAGCATACTCCCGATTCTGGAACTCATTGACCATCATGCCCTGGAAGACATATGCTTGATAGTCGATGTAGTGGAACACGTTTTTCCAGAAGACATTGAGGACGGGCATCGAGACCAGGAAGCCTCCGACACTCATCCACAGGCCGTTGGCGAAAGCGATCAGAGCGAGAGCGACGACGAAGTTCGGGAAGATGCTGGCGATAAGTACTACAAGCGATTCTGCGGCGATGAGGTCGAGGAACAACCACATGATCCAGGTGAAGAAGGCGGTTGCGGTGGGTTGCATGTTGATGAGCCAGTATGACACCAGTGAGAAGAGGATGCTGATGAGGAAGAGGAAGGGGAGGCCGATGAGGAAGTTCGAGACGAGGAAGGCTGTTGGGCCGTATAGCCCGTTGGAGCGCTCTTTGACGAACATTGCGCGGTCTTCGAGGAAGGCGGGGACGTAGGCTACGGCCATGAAGGACATGAAGGCTGAGCCGAAGAACTACCAGGAACAAACTGTTAGTCGGAACCTCCAAAGATGTCAGGCAAGATACTTACGATGGCATTGATGAACGGCTGGATGTGAGCTTGGTTCGTGCTCAGTCTGAGCCACACCGTGCCCATCATGATCGCGAGTCCCATGTACATGGCGACTCTGATCCAGTACGCCGTGAGATCACGGTAGCCTTTGACAGATGAGCGGTGCAGGAGAGTGAAGACTTGGCGCATGGCAGAAGGCTTCTGTCCTGATGTTGAACTCAGTGGCTGATGTTCGCTCAATGCGGTGGAGCTTTGTATATCGCGCTGTAGATTGGCTGCCTGCAAGGACTGTCCCCATGCGTGAGTGATCAGGTCGAGTCGCGATTGTCCGGCGTTTGAGTTTGTCGAGAAGTCGACGTTCGTGACATCAAGGATGTGCTCAGCTGGGTTTGTCATTGCTGGGACGGGGAGGTCGATCGACTGGAGGAAGGAGATCAAATCCGGCCTAGAGCCATAGAAGCAAGATCTGCCTTGTGAGAGCAAGCACACCTTGTCGAACAGCTCAAATGTTTTCGTTGATGGCTGATGGATACTTGCGATCATCAAGATGTTGTTTCGCTGGGCGAAGTCTCGGAGGAAAGACACAACTTCGAAGCTAGCTGTCGAATCAAGGCCGCTCGTCGGCTCGTCCAGGTAGAGGATCTTCGGACTAGTGATCAGTTGCGTGGCAACACTGACCCTTCGCTTCTGTCCTCCGCTGAGGCCCTTTTGCAAAGGTGTGCCGACGAGCGTTTGACTTTGGTTTCTTAGCCCAAAAGACTCGAGGAGATGTTCGATCCGATGCTGCAGTTCGTGAGCAGCAATGTCGCGAGGGAGCGCAAGCTTTGCTGAGTATCTCAAAGTCTCGCTCACTGTAAGTGATCCGATAAGTGTGTCCTCCTGTTCGACAAAGGCGCTGACATCGCGGTGTGTAGCCAACGAGCGTTCACGGCCGTTGATGGCGATCTTGCCCGACGTTGTGGCATTTTGGCGTTGTGCGAGGGTATTGAGCAGTGTGGTCTTGCCAGATCCCGACGGGCCCATGAGTGCAACAATCTCTCCTGTTATGCCGTCAGCGCCTGATATCAAAGAAAATAAAGGGCGTGTGATTGCAACTGTGGCGACTTACCTGCTTGAACGTGCCCAGAGACCGCGGACAAGATGTATTTATCCGCTCCGGTTGCACGATCGGTGACCTTCACTGACAAGTCCTCCCAAGTCAGAGCCGCAACATCGTCATTGTGAAATGCGAGCGCCGATGGTTCGTTCTTCTCGATCCCGGAAGCATCAGACTGCTGTAAGCGAAGGTCGGCCATTTGTGAGTAGGGCGTGTGGAAATCTGTGATCGGCTCGATGCGCACGTAGCGAAAATGTGAGAGACCTGTGAGGTGTCACAGTCCGACTATATAATTGTTGCGGTCGCCGAATGTGTGATGTTGATGTTATCGTAAGCTCAGCTCGGGCTCTTGGGTGAACTTTCGGGGACTACTTGTTTGTAGTCCCCGGCGGATCGCAACAGTGTACATACGCAACACCACAATCACGAGTACAAAATCCGGGGTTAATGAACATGAAGAAGATCGCACTATTATGATTGGCAAGTGAGTCTCTGCGAATGAGTCATGTTCAGTCTCCGATCTCAAACATCGCTTGTCTCACTCGACCTTCCAAAGTGAGGCGTTTGCCCGGAATAATTGCTTCAGTTCGCCACCCATCACTCTTCACCTACGTAATCTTCTCCTCGGCGCCATCAGTCCTGACGCGCTTCTTCATCACCACATAAGTATCCTCCTTCAACAAACTAACCCCTCCGAACTCAATCCACTGTGGCTGCCTATTCTCAGGGAACGACTCGATCTCAAAGTTAAGCACCAGATAGGCCAGCATGAGTTTCAGAGTGCTAACCGCGAAGAAGCGACCGGGGCTGTACACGTAGAGCAGTCAGTAAATCTACAATCGCACTGCTGTTTGCCACACATCTAACCATCAGGGAGACTCACCAAGCGTGCTTCCCCAACCCAAACAGCATATACCGCTCCGAAATCTGCACAGCGCTGATCTGACCTCTATCAGCCACCACCTTTTCCTCCTCCGTAGCATCGTCTCCCTCATTCGTCTCTGACGCTTTCCGCTGCGCCGCGGCAGCCATCTCATAATATCGAAACGGCTGGAACGACGTCCAGTCCTGCCCCTTCCCAGACCACTCCGAGCGCTGCATGAGACGCGTGTGCATCGCTACATGCGAGCCGCACGGGAGGTAAACGCCTTCGGGCGTGTGCACGCCTGCGGGCGCGACGACTTCGCGGAGCATGGAGTCGTCGAAGGCAGGGTTGAGGCGGAGGGTTTCGCGGAGGATGGAATCGTGGAGGGGCATTTGCTTGGTGAGGGTGGGAGAGCTCTCGACTTGGGGGAGGATCTGTGCGGCTTCGGCGCGGAGGACTGAGAGGGTTGAGGCGCTGTCGCTGTGAGTGAGGAGGGTGGTTATGAGGGATGTGAAAGATGTGGTTAGAGTGTGAGTTGCTGGAAAGAAGATTAGCCAGGAAGTGGCGTTGATGATGTGGAGGCGGTCTTACCGAAGAGGTTGAAAAGGACTAATTTGTTCGAGAGGTTGCGAGGGGACATCTCTGCGGGATCTTTGCTGTGCACAGATTGTTCGATGAGCCACTGCATGAGGTCGTTTGATCGGTCGTCGTCTTTGTTCGGTTTCAATGGCTCGCCTCTGGCGAAGGCGTCATGTATGAGTTTGACACGCCTTGCCACTTCAGGCTCAAACATATTCGCGATCCTTCTTCGCCAGTACCGAGTCGGTAGACTCAATATAGGCATAATCACTCGTTGAAATGGTCTCGGGATGAACGACCGGAAGACAAGACCCGTAAGCCCAAAGCATATCCACCACTTCTGGACCGCGTCAAAGTACTCCTGACTCCGGCAAACAGGAAGTCCAATGATGACCCGATTCGCCACGCCGCAAACTGCTTTGCGAATAGCATCATTGATCATAACGTTTTTCCAGCCATCTCCTGCATCCTCGCCCATGGTAAAGTGCGTGTCGAAAGTGTACCGGATCTCGTCAAGAACTTCCGGTATGCAGGCGTTGATCTGCCTCGTCAAGTCTCTCCGGATGACCGTAAAGTCATGAATGAAAGCGTTGCTCGGCCCAGAAGCGAGCCACTCGAGCCCAAGCACCTCGTCTTGCACTTTGGCATCTGCGATGATATGCTCCGGCTGGCGGGCGAGCCATTCGGCATCACAGGGAGGCAGCACAACCGAAGGCCAATGTAGCGATGGCCTGACGAATGGCTTCCCTTTACTGCTGTACTAGACATCCTCGCTTTAGCTCATTACAAGTTAGAAATCCCGCCAGGACGTAGACAAACCTTCTCCCACCCCTCCTCGAGATTCAGCCGCTCATTCTTCAGCGCCACAAGACTAGACCTCAACTTCGGGAACCAAATATGATCCCCCTGCCCAACCCACGGAAGGTCTTTCGGAGCGAAAGAAATGCGGTGCAGCTGCAGTGGCACTGTCACGACGAGAAGTGTCACGATTGGTGCTGCGACTAAGATCGCGACGCCCGCGGCGCCTCTCGTCATGCCATAGATGAGGATGTCTAGGTATGAGTTGTCGGAAGGAGCTGGAAGGGTGAGCATGATGGGTAGCAAGCTGCTCTTGTAAGAAGGCAACTGAGTGCAAGAGTGTGTGGTCCAGATGGAAAGCAGTGTCGTCCGCCGGATGCTGTTATACCAAGCTCTCAAGACAGCAAGAGCTCTAGATACTCATATACACCAGGCAACCGAGTCACATCATTTCCTCTCGGAGGTCGTAACAAAGAAAAACAACACCAGGCTGCTGGATTCGCCCGGAGCCGTATGGACCGCCGGTGTTTCGTCAGGTGACGGGTCACGCCACGGCGCTACATGAGGCTGAATCGTCGGATGAGCATCCTATGTGGCCCATCAGCATTCCCTCAAAGCTTGTTGATGCTGCGAGGCAGACAACAGCGACAATGCGCTGGAGTGCCAAGATGAGGCGAGGTCTTGGTTGTCGGTGGTCATTGTGGTCCGACGACCGGCTTGTTTTCTTTCGAATCCCCGATATGACCCGCTTGGGGATTCTACACTCTTGTACCACATACGGCTGGCTCTGGCAATCAACATTATTGATCCTCTGGTACACAACGATCGGTATTCAGAGAGCGGTATAACTATGGATACGTCGCATGGAAAGATACTGAGTGCTACTGGATCACATCTCTTCTCACCACGCATCACGACATGAATCAACTTTGACATAAAGTGTAAGTCGCGAAATCATCAACCTGAATAACGACAATCTCATTTTAAATTTTTTGGTGGATGGTTCCTACTTAATACAATTTCGAATCACGATAACGGCTTGAGCACAACTACTCAGTGTAGCCATTGCTGGCCAGCTCCTTGCGGACCTGCTCCTCAGTGCCGATCTTGAGCACCTGGGTGCCCTCAAGCTTCTCACCACCGGCCTGGCGCATCTTCAGGTCATCGATGGCGCGCAGCTTCTTGAGCAGCGAGCGGACCTTCTTCTCCGCAGGCGAGCCGGCAATCGGGCTCGTAACGGTGAGCTCCGGGGCGGGAGCCGCAGGGGCGGCGGCAGGAGCGGCCCTTGGGGCAGGAGCGTTGGTGTTGACAGCTGGGCCACGAGGACGCTCTCCGTCTCTCCTTCGCGAAGGAGCACGAGGCGCATCCTGACCGTTCTTGGAGCGGCTACGCGGGCGGTCAGTGCGAGGAGACTGAGTGCCGCTGCCGTTGCCATTGGTTGTAGGAGCAAGACCACCAGTCTTCGCTTCAGCCTCCTTGGCCTTCTTTGCCTCTCTCTTCTTCTTGTTCTTGAGAGCGGCCTTGCTCAGATTCTCGTCATCAAGGCTCACACCGCCACCGGGAGCGGCGGCGGGAGGTGCGGGGCCATCGGTGGTCTCAGCACCAGGGACTTCACGTCTCCTGGGCTTGCCAAAGCCGTTGGTTGGCATCTCCTGCTGGCCAGACATGGCCTCGCGGATGAAAGCAGCACCACCCTGGTCTTCACGCTTGAAGGAGAGGGGAGTGGCGGCACCACGAGCACCCGGCGGGCGGTACGCACCGGCAGGTTTGGACGGAGTCTTAATACGTCCAAGGTACTCAATCGCAGACGCGTGAGGGGCAGGTGCAGGGTTGATCGGCGACTCCAAGGGGTGCTTTGTGGTTGACTGCGGGCGCCAAGTGACGTGGTACAGCTCGTGCATCTCCTCGTTGTACATGACACCACCCAAAACGTGGTAAATTTTCAGACCGTTGTCGACACGGAGACGCGGGCTGGTCGTAGCGGTAAGAATGTGTTTGCCGTCAGGGCTCCACTCGCAAACACTTGTGTTGCTTGCCTCAATTGTAGTGATCTTGTTGTAGTTCTTCTCCAAATCGTAGATGTCCATCTGGCCAGCCAAGTTTCCAAAGCCAGCAACAATAACGAAACGTCCGTGAGGAGAGAAAATAATGGTGTTGCGTGGGGCCAGGTTGAAGCTGTGCTGGGCCACAGCACGCTGGTTGAAGATCGTAGTCTTCGCGGGCATGTATCCGTACACTACACCGAACTCCTTGCCGTTGGGAGACCAGGTAACATCGTGGATCGGACCCTCCTTGTCGAGCTGAATCCTCGAGTCGAAACCACCGTTGGCGCTCAGGATGTACAGGTTGGTCTCGCCGTAGTAACTCTTGTTGCTCTTGTCGACCTCAGTCTGAGCGAGCACAATCAAGCTTGTGCCCTGGTTGTTCCAGTTAAGTTGAACCTTGTCGCCCTTGAAGAATGTCTTCTGAGAAACAGGCGAGTTGAACTGCGGTACGTTGAAGACCTTGACAGCGGCGGGCTGACCCTTGCGCTCAGGAATAAAGACTGCAACGCTGGCGTTGTTGCTAGGAGACAAAGCAAAGTCCGCAACACCCTCGACGCGCAGCTTTTGCCAGACGCTTCCAAGGTTGTCGCTCTTGTAGAATTGGACCTCGTTGGTCACGGAGCGAGCGCAGTATTGTTCGTCGTGCGTGTACTGCAAGTTCCAGCCGGTCTGGGCCTTCTGGACGAACTTGCCAACAACTTGTCTCTCTCCTTCCGCAGCCTCATCAATAGTGCGCCACACCTTCAAGTTCTTGGTCGCATCTCCATTCTCGTCCTTAGTCGGCCTCTGCCAGGTGATAATGTATGTGCCGGCAGGGGAGAAGCCGAGCTCGTAGACGTTGTCGGTAGGCAAGGTGGTCACAACGTTGCCAGTGGAAGCATCCACAACGGTCACGTTCTCGATCGAGGCGTAGGCGAAGAAGCGGCCATCAGGGGAGTACTTGCAGCATCGGAGGTTACCCTCGGGGCGCTGGAAAGCAGAGACGTTTTGGTAGACGGGAGCAGCATCAAGAAGACCAATGTGCTTGGAAGTGCGGACTATGAGGGATGTCAGCAATGCAAATGGTGGAAGGGTGTGGAAGCGCACTTACAGGCAAGCTGAGTAGGCTGGGCCATGATTGCGGTATTGTGTTATTCCTGGGTAATCCTGCAGATCTTCAAGACAAAGCAAGGAACACGCCGGTGACAATAGCGGTCTGGGGGATTTGGGCGGTAGTGTGCGCGCTTGGGGGTGACTGGGTGTGTGGATTGATGACGGATGGGACCAGGCAGATGGCTGATTTCGCTCGTGAACCGTCAGATAGTCAAATCGACGGCGGATTGCGGATTGGCAGCAAAAGGCAGGCAGCTGGAGCGCGCAGAGGGAGGTGGGGAGGTGGTGGTGGTGGTGGTGTACGGGGGTTGTCGTCGTGAACAAGGCGGAAACGTGAAAGAAGTGCCCCAGGCCAGCGCGCGTGTCACATTCGCCCATTTTCAGTCGAGCGTCAGATTACATCATCCCATTGGTTGAAATTAAGCTTGAGGTTCGGCACGGTCCGTCGGTCCGACTTACGCTTCTTCGCTGCCTCTCGAACAACTCTCCATCTGAGATCATGTCGAACAATGTTCACTCTCAGTAAATGACTGATTAGCACTGTAAGCCGCGCTGTAGATGCTTTCCCCTCAGAGGGAGAGTATAGTAGCCCGCATGTATGTACTTCTGAATTACCAGAAAGCACAAAAGAACAAAAACGCATGCCAACACGACGCTTGCCACGTTTTGTTCATTAGCATCAGTAGGCCACTTCGTCTGGTCAAGGAAAGACACTAAATCGCAATTAAGGCTGTTTCGGTCACATACGAGACATACTGCGACTTTCCATCTGCTCGCGATAGAGACTTATTTTGGGCCCACATACGAGACACGCTGCGTTTGGCCCCGCTTCCTTCTCTCAGGCAACAGAATTCCTGCCGTGTTCTTTGATTATACGATGTCGTACGTGGGATATCCTGAACACATGTTGCGCTCTAATCGACAGCGAAGAAAACAATGCTCACCAAATTACTATGCATTCAAATTTTGTTGCCGTCAATGTATCGCTGAACGTGTTATTAGCAACTGGTAATCGAGATTGGCACCTCCCATAATTCCACTACCGGACAATACTTAGCGGACGATTGATATCTCCGGAGCGCTAGCCTATGCATGGATCTCCACTAATATCGGCATTGGCGAGTGCGCTAGGATATAGTATAGCAGTGTTGTAGGCGACAAGCAGCATTGCAGGCGACAGGATTACAGTTCAGATATAAGCAGCCTCCGCCGCACTCTAATCGATGCCCAACGCAAAAAAGTTGGATGCACTCTATCAATTAGAAGAGACGCCAGTCAACACTTCCAACCCATCCATAACAAAAACAGTCAACCAGAACCATGAGACTTACAACCATCGCCCTCGCCCCTCTCTTCTGGGCCCTCAGCCTCGCAACAATCACCCTTGAACCCGTCCCCTCCGAACTCAGAGCAGGCTCAGAATACTACATCAAATGGAACCAAACCCGCGACTACGTGAGTAGCAGAACACCCAACCGTTCTCTCTTCGGGGAAATAATCTCAACTAACCTCCGTCGCCACCAACAGCGCCTCTGGAATTTCGACCTCACCGTCCTCACGCGCGAGAAAGACGGTGACGAATGGTACAAGAACGTGCGCGTCGTCGACCACATGCTCGACTTTGAAGTCGGCGCGCACGAGATCTATTGGAAAGTCCCTGCTTTTAAAGACAATGGGTTAGTCTTGTTCCCCCTTCTTTACCTGCATCTTGGTTGAACCACTTCCAGTGGCAGTCCATCAGACTCAACCGACATGTCGACATCATCGAATGGGTGTTACGTTTGACGCTTCGCTGCACTAGCTGACACACGTTTTGCAGAGTCTACAAATTCTACGTCCACGGAATGCCTGTTGGTCCACCTGAAGAGGGCGAGTGGCTGCCCGGGACGCCCGCATATGACTTTTCGAACGAGTTTAGGATTGTCGGTGGGCCAAGGTTGTACAAGAAGGAGATTGCCGTCATCACGGCCGGGACGCTGGGGGCGATGGCGCTGGTCATCGGCACTGTCGTGGTTGGCGTGAGAGTTTGGCGGAAGAAGAGAGAAGGAACGGTGGCGCTGTGAGGGAGATGGCGTGGAAATATGGAGGAATGCTATCATCAGAGAGTGTACTTGAAGTCAGGATGATGATCGCCCAAACTCTCAAACTGCTCCTGCACAGACAACTGATCCACTTCTCTCAAAAGGTGTTCCCTAGACTCCTTCTTCTGCTTATTCTTCCACTTCAGCAACCAGATCTCCCCTCCAACCACAGCAATAGTGATACACACCAGCGAGAGATTGTACTTCGCCGCAAACTTATATCCCGGCGCCGCCGACTTGGGATAGATCCACGTGCTAACGATCCCTCCAGCGTTAGTCAAAATGAATCCCAGCGCTACAGCCGTCGCACGTCGAATGTGCGCAGCGGTATTGTTCGGCATCCAGCTGATCAAACTCGGTGCGGATGAGTAAACTCCGGTGATCATAAAGCAGAGCGCCGTGTACCGCATCGCGATCGTTTCGCCTTCGAGGAACATTGCAAAACCGATCAGCGCGAGCAATGTGGTGCAGATTGCTGTGATGCCGCGAGCTTTGTACCGATCCGCCATATAAGCCGAGACAAGCGTAACGAAAAACGCGATTGCATAAGGCGGCACGGTAAGAAGCTGAGTTTTGGTAGAGTCGTAGCCCAGACCTTGTACGATGCTTGGCGTGAAGTAGGCAAGGCCGAAGAGGGAACTGCCATTACAGAAGAGCGCGATGCCCAGGAGCCAGATGTGCAGGTCTTTGAACGTCGATAACAGCGCTTTCATGTTGAATTTGGGACTTTCTACGGCTAGGACATCGGTCTCTAGTCGCTTGACGATAATGTCTGCTTGTGCAGCAGTGAGCGAGATGGCTTGGTGTGGTGTGTTCGGTAGGATGAATGCTGTCATGGCTCCGAAACACACAGTGAAAAGGCCCTCCAGGAGGAAGATCCATTGCCAACCGGTCATACCTGCAATACCGTCCATCTGAACAATAGCTGCAGCCAACAAGCCAGAAAAGGCGCCGCTCATAGCAGCCGCTGAGAAGAAAAGTCCGATGCGCATCTGCAGCTCATGTCTGCGGTAGAAGCCAGAGAGATAGAGGACGATACCAGGGAAGAGTCCGCCTTCCAGGAGACCCAGGAAGAAGCGACATGCAACGAGGCCGCCGAAAGTCTTCACCTGCGATTGAAGTGTCGTGACTATGCCCCATGAGACACAGAGAAAAGGGAGGAGGATGCGAGGTCCGACTTTGGCCAGTATCAGGTTGGATGGAAGCTCTGCCAGGATGTATGGGACGTATGTGACGGTTATTGCTTGTGGGTGTTAGCTTTGACTTCTGGGCTTGGATATGTCGAGACGTACCAATCTGATACTGATGATCCGAGATGTCCAGGTCTGTCTGTAATCCCGCAACGCGAGCATTCCCGATGTTCGCCCTGTCAAGGAACGCTAAGAGGTATAATGAACACATAAGGCTCACGAGTAGCAAATCCAGCTTCAGGAGCGCTTTTCGTTCCATCTTCTGGTCGAAGTGTACCTCTGTCGAGTCCTTCCCTCCATTCTTTCCTAGGACATCTGCTTCTTCAAGCTGAATGGCCGCGTAGTCTTTATCGACATCATCATGTGTTGTGGTCATGATGACTAGAGAGAGCTCGTGCAGATCTCACAAGACAGAGTATGAGGTGGGTAGATAACATTTTCGAGGCAACGATCTCCTGGCTATATAGAAGAGTCAGACTCGGTCAAAGATCTCCCTCAAATGCGTGCCGTAAGCATAAGCTTCAAAATATATGGGGCCTCGAGAATGGGGGTGGAGGCGGGAGTGGAGTGTGGAGTCGCCCATGAGAGAGGGAACCAATTAGTTGCGGAGGTCGTAGTTGTACACGCTCAACGCAGTGCTACCGAAAAACATGCCGGGGACGAATACAAGGTGACGCCAAGCATATAAAAGCCTTCTTACGCTGGTATTGCCGAGGTTCGGCGTATGGCTTTGCGTTGTTCGTCGAAATGGCCGATGCGTCGTAAAAGTACATAACGATTCGGACGTTGACCAATTGCGTATAAAGGTCACCACTGTCCATTGGGAATCAGTCTTTCCTCACAATTTGAGCAAGTATGCAGGGGTTCTCGAAGGATTTCAGAAAATCTGAGTCGACGCTGATGCGCATCTGCTTTTGCGATGTTCGCACACCATGGCGGAATGCGGACTAAGACGGGTTCTTTGCGACGCGGTGTTGATGTACAGAGGCATACAGGATAAAACTGCGTGGGTATTCGATTCATACTTTACATTCCCATCCGCTTAGTCCTTGGACTTGCTCTTCTTCTCCTTTTTGTCTTTCTTATCCTTCTTCTCCTTCTTGTCCTTCTTGCTGTGACCCGAAGCAACCAGTGCTTTCGGGAACTGGAAGGTCGCCTCCTTGCCTACAGGCTCTACATCGCTCTCAGAGTCTGATCCGATGCGTCCGGGGTCTCCACTACCGAATCCCGGGGGCTTGTATCGCATCCTCATGCCTTTGGGTTGTGGGCGCACTGCATAAACTGAAGGTTTCGCAACGTCGGCTGCGTCGGTGCCGCCAGTCACGTCGGAGGTTTGCTTCTCGCCGAAGTTGGGCAGAACAACGTGTTGGCGTAGGTGGAAAGTCTTGGAAACGGGTTGCGAAATAGGCTTGTATCCATCCTTCTCCGGGAGCAATACCAGCGTTGCGTTACCGCTCTGCGCGCCCTTGTCTTCGCTCATAACGTAGTCGACGCCCTTGTGAGACAGAATTGGCTTGCCGCTTTGTATCGAATCCAGAGCCACCTCGGTGAGTGCTGATATGGAGAGGTCGGCGGGCGCGGTAATGTGCCAGACCTGCTTGCCTTCCAGTTGTGCGTGTGAGAGTGCTGTCCGTGCAGATGTGTCTAGTGTTGTGTAACCGAGTGGTGCGTCGAAGGGCTTCGCTGTGACTGAGCTGACCATGCCTGCCGGCAGAGGCGCAGGCTTGTCGACCTCCATCTTGTCTGCTTCCGCCTCGTCCTCTGATTCCTCTTCAGACGACTCGGATTCTGTTCGTGCCTTCTTGGATTCCGGCGCATCGGGCAGTTCCTCATCGTTGTCGTCGCTAGAGCTCTCGTCCGACTTTCTCTTGACGCCATTGGCCTTTGGTGTCTCTTTCTTCGAGCTCTTTGAGGACTTCTTCGCCTTCTTCTTTTGCTCTTCCTCTTCGCTGCTGCTGTCGCTGCTGTCGTCCGAAGGTACTGGCACGTCCAGAGGCTCTGTAGCCTTCACCTTCTTCGCGTTGGGCTTCTTTGTGTTTTGTCTCTTCTCCGCCTCGCTCTCGGTGTCGCTGCCGCCTCCACTGCTTCCAGACTCGGACTCGCTTCCAGACTCCAGTACATTTTCCTCGCTCAATTGCGACGGCTTCGCACGAGCAGTGACAGAAGCCTTGGGCGCCTTGCTCTTCTTCTCACCCTTCAAAGCCACCTTGGGCTCCTTCACTTTTGATTTGGCCATGTTGTTGGTGTTGCTGTAATCCCAATCGGATAGGCGAATGGATTGCGAACTTCACATGAAATCTTTGGCGCTGCACGGCGAAGCTTGAAGCGGCAGAAAAGCGGGCGGTGAGCTGGAATTTTCCCGGGTCGCGACTTCCCAATTTGGACATTCACTTCCGCCGAACGACATATCAAAATTGACATAATGGCGCAAAAAAGAAAAGTGCAGGATGCCTTTGGCAAGCCTGAAGGTAGGCCGCTCATTTCGATAAGAGTATGCAACCACTGACACATCAAAGGCCAACTCAGCGCGTTCGCAGCTGCTCGTCTTGCAAAGCAGAACAAGCCAATTCCTGTAGCTGCCGCTCTGTCTGGAGCAGATAATGGAGAAGATCCAGCTGCTCTTGCTATTGCCGTTGGCGCCATCCCTTATGATGGTCACCACAGCGATGACATTTCATCTGCGCTTCCTAGTGCTGCAGTCACGCCTGCTGTGACCCCACCCAGGACGCTTCCATCCCGGAAATTGTCGACATTCGCTCTCGAACCACGTCGGATCCTACAGGACGATGAGAGCACTCTGGAAATGGCCATGAACGCTGGCGACACAGCCGTATTTGCGGGCGAGTATGTCCTTGAGGTTGTCAAGGGTACCGCAACCATCTATGGTGGCGCATTCCACGGCTCATCCGGCCCTCAAAGGATTTATGCGCCTACTGTGCAAGCTTTGCCGCCTATCACTGCTCGCAGGAGCCCGACTGTCATCCGTGTCTCATCGGTGAAATCAACCATGAAACGTATGGAGAAGCTATCGCCTCTCTTCCGCAATATCTGGACTGCAGACCCTAAAGGCCGCTCGTTCACGTTCCTTGAGACCACGGCAGACGATCCTTTGCAACGCTCTTTAAACCTGTTAGAAACCGACTCGACTACTCAGCGAGTCTTCACCCAGCTCACTGGAAAAGTAGAGGAGAAGAAGGGTGCACTTTGTGCCATGGCTGTTGGACCTAAATCGTCTGGCAAATCCACCTTTAACAGACAGCTGTGCAATGCAATGCTCACAACAAAACTCCCGAGCAAAAGGTGCCTATATCTTGATCTCGACCCCGGGCAACCAGAGTTTGGCCCTCCCGGGCAAATATCGCTTGTGGAAGTCAGCAAGCCATTACTTGGACCTTCTTTCACAAACCAAGCTTCGGAGACGTCTCAGACAAACAAAATTCTATCATACCACACTCTTGCAGCAACGACCTTCAAAGATGATCCAGACCACTATCTTGCATGCATCCGTGAGCTTGCCATCGTTATGGAGTCGAGGAAGCGCGAGAAAGGAGTGGCTCCTGTCATCATAAACGCATGCGGCTGGACTAACGGTCTCGGCGCTGCTGTCCTCACAGACCTCTACGATATCCTCCCCATCACCGACACAATCTGTATCGAAGGCGTCGATTCAAACCTCCAACAGACCACACAAGCTCGTAGCCAGAACTCATACACCCTCTCGCGCGCGCCTCCTCGCTCCACCATCCGGTCCCCAGCTGAGCTCCGCGCCATGCAAACAATGGCATACTTCCACTCCAAAGCTCCCACCAAGCCCTCCACCTCAAAGGCCGCTCAATGGTCCAGCAAAGCCATCAACACCCTCCGCCCCTGGATCGTCCGCTACTCCGGCCCAGAGCCAGGCATCTTCGCCACAATCTCCTACGGCCAAAGCGTTCCCAGCGACTTCCTGCCCGAAATCCTCGACGGCGCCCTCGTGGCCATCGTCGCGGCCGAAAACACAGAGGACCTCCACCAAGCCTTCGCTACTTCTTTAAATTCCCCTCCGGAGCCCTCATACACACCAGAGCCCCATTCGCTGCCTTACATCGCAACACCACCGGCAGGTTACCTCCGCGCTCTCGACCCTCGCTTCACTACCTGCGCCGGCCTAGCTCTTGTCCGCGGCATCGATGCCAAAACACAAGAGCTTCACCTCGTGACGCCACTCAGTCAAACGCAAATCCAAGAGCTCACAAGCAAGAAGGTCCTCCTGGTGCGCGGCAGCTTTGATGCGCCCGAGTGGGCGTACCTGGAGGACTTGTACGCGGCCGGAGGCAAAGGCGACGAAGAGAGCGAAGCGAAAGTGCGCCCTTGGGTGACGAAGAAGGAGATGGTGGGAATTGAGGGCGCGGTGTGGAGGCTGAGGCATCCACCTACCGCGGCGCAGATTAATGGTGGGCGGTAGAACAGAGTTGTGAGGACCTCATCATCCGAAGCACTACGTTGTACAAGTAATCAATCAGCATTTCGGTCGAAGCCTATATTAAGTTGACTTGATCTCGTTTAGCGGTCCGTGTTCGACTTACGCAGTCTTCTGCTCGGCCAGAACTCGAAGGATTGGACAGTATCGAACCACAGATGATTTCCACAAGCCTCCGAGCATGACCTTGCAACGTGTCCGCACCAAAGAAATTTCAAGATCCAAGACAATTCTGCTACTGACTCGATCGAGCCAAAATGAAGAAAAGTACGAAATATGTAAAGAAGAGCACACGCAATCAGCGAAAAGCAACAAATGCGTCTGCTCCAACCAGTCCCTGCTTTCCACGCATGGATGATAGTCCCTCGCGTCATTTCCTTTTTCAAGTCCTATACACCAACAACGCCTCATTATCCATATCCGGTGTCATGCACATCATCCCTCGTACGACAGGAAATATCTCCCAACCCACGAGCCAAAGAAAGGGAGAAAAAGCAATTCTATCGTGCGGTGATATAGTCCTTGTTTTCTACCGTGACACTCTTGGTCTGTGAAGCGATTTGGTCAGTACATATTCTAAGTGACAGAAGCGGGAGATTGTGGTACGCACCATGTGATTGACCTTGTACACACCGACGAGCCTTGAGGCAAGCTCGAACATGTTGTTGCGCAACGAAATGACGATGAATTGGGCGTTCTTGGTGCGTTCTTTGATGTAAGCGGCAACGATGGAAACCTGGAAAACATTAGCTTTGAGATCACGACGTCGAAGCGTCGAGCGTGACTTACGTTCTTGAAATCCAGCGCAGCATCAATCTCGTCCATGACATAAAGCGGTGTAGGTTTGTAGTGATGCAGCGCGAACACGAGCGCAAGCGAACTGAGCGTCTTCTCACCACCGGACAAGTTGCTGATGTTCTTCCAGCTCTTCTTGGGCGGCATGACACTGAACAGGATACCTTCCGCGAAAGGATCGAGGGAATCGACAAGTTCCAGCTCTGCGTTACCACCCATGGTGATCATCTGGTACATCTCCTTCAAACGCATGGAGATGAGCGAGAACCCTTCCATGAAGCCCTCAAGGCGCAGGCGACGAAGGTCATCAGTGCGCTTCTTGGCCGCGTCACGCGCCACGAGCGCTGTATTGAGATCGGCGAGACGAACTGTGTGCTCCTCGACACGACGGCGGTACTCGGCCAGGACCGCCAACTCAACGTGCGAGCTCGTGCGCTCCTCGAGGCCGGCAATTGCTGCCTTGAGTGACTCCTTGTTGAGGTCCTCAAGCTCGTCACGAGATAGTTGGGGCATAGGCTCGGGCTCGTACTCTTCGCCTTCTTCGCTGACATTCTGCAGCGAGAGCTTGGAGAGCTTTTCTTCCCAATACCTGAGACGCTTCTGGTTGTCAAGCAGGATCTTTTGGTTCTCCTCAAGCTTGTTCCGCATCTCAACCTCAGCGCCTCGGGTCTCATTGAGTTCGGCGACCAATTCATCCAACTGGGCCTTGAGCGCTTGTAGATCTTCTTTGCGGTCGTCGAGCGCTTGTTGTGCCTCCTCAGCTTGTCTGCGGAATTCAGATGTACCTCGGGTTTGGTTGCGTGCGTCTTCCTCAATTTGTTCAAGTTCTTGAGTGACCTTCTCGAGCTCAGCGCTGGTGTCAGCATTGACCTTGTCTTGCTTCTTGCCCTGCTTCTCTGCCTTTGACTTGGCGACTTCTGCTGAGCTGAGGCCCTCGTTGCGCGTGTCAATTTCTTCTCTCAGGCCATCGACCTTGGCCTTCTGGCTGCGAAGCTTGATACCGCCCACCTCCATGATCTTGTCCTGAAGCTCTTGGATTTCCTCCTCGATGCTTGCCGACTGAGACTGGATTTGCTCGATCTCGTTTTGCAGAGACACAAGAGTCTTTTCAAGACTGGCAATCTGTTGCTTGTCCGACTTCGAGAACTGTTGTTCAGCAGCGATTTCTTGGATGCGCTTCTGTGAGTCTGTGATGTTACGCTCGATGCTGTCCAGCTCGAGACTGAGCTTCTGTGCTTGAGTTTCGAGGCGAGGAACCTGATTCTGCAAGTCGTGGAGTTGTCGCTCAAGCTCTCTGTAGCCCTCCTGCATCTCAGTGTACTGCCTTTCGACGGCATCGCGATCAACTTCAAGCTTGGTCACCTGCTCCTTCGAGACGTCCGCGCTGAGCTTGGATGACATGCCGCCCTTAGCAACACGTGTGCCACCACCACTCATTGTACCAGACTTGTCGATGAGCTGTCCATCCAGAGTCACAACGCGCCATCTCTTGGCGCCGTAGGCAATGCGATTAGCTTGCTCGAGGTCTTTGGCAACCAAGGTGTTTTGCATGACACTGTAGAAAGCTGGTAGGAAGCGATCGTGCTTGCTCTTGACAAGGTCGAACAAACGGGGTACATTCTCGGGCGTCTGGATGGCGGACAGATCGCGCTGAGGTAGGCGGTCGAGAAGGATAAAGTTCGCTCGGCCGAGGTTGTTTTTGCGAAGGTAGTCGATACATTGCTGACCGACTTCGACAGTGTCGACGACAAGATTGTCTAGTGCAGGGCATGCAGTAGAAATTGCAACATCGAATCGCTGATCGATGGCGCCGAGGTTTCCCAGACGGCCATGGAATCCATCAATACGACCTGACTCCTTCAGTCTTGTCAAGCCCGCAAGCACGTTGCCTTGACTTTGTGTCGCTGAAAGACTTGCGCGTGCCTCATCAGCTTTTTGACGGGCTCCGGACAGCTTGGATTTGAGTGCAGGTTCCTGGGCTCCAAGCTGATCAACCTCCTTCTGAAGACGCTGGATCTCCTTTGCGGCAACCTTGCGCTTCTGTTTGCATTCCTCGAGCTCAGCGGCTTTCGTTGATTGCTGCTCCTGCAGCGTGGCGATCTTGGCTTCGGTCTCAGCGATAGCTGTCGCGCCAGCACTCTCCTTCTCATGAAGAATGTCAAGCTCACTTTGAGCGACCGCCATAGAGGACTGCTTCTCGTTGATCTTTGCGTTCCAGGGTTCGAGCTGCTTCTGCTTGGCGGCGATTTGATCACTCAGTCCTTGGGTCTTGCCTTTGAGGCTCTCGCGAATCTTTGCAAGCTCCTCATCTTCGGCCTGCATTTCTTGCTCAAGCGCCTCGATCTCAGCAGCAATACGAGCGATGTCATCTTCCGCGTTCTTGGCTTGTGTTGCCGAATCCTGAACGGCCAGTCTTGAACTCTCAAAAGTCTTCTCCAGCTTTTTGGCCTTGTTCGCGAGAAATTTCTTCTTTTCTTCGATCTTGACGGTCTCCTTATCGAGCTGCGACATCTCCTTTAGAATTCCCTGAGTACTCTTCTCGAGTTTCTCGAGCTCCCGAGAACCGCCCTTCACCTGCTTCTTCAAGCTCTCGATCTCTTCCTCGCTGCCCTGGTGCTTTTGCAATTCGCCGTTCAGTTGCTCCTGAATCTGCGCAATAGCTTCGTCGGTAACCTGCAAGTTATCGCCACACTCCGAAACGTAAATCTGGTAGAGAGCGGATTGTTTGGAGGCCAGCTCATTCTCATCCCTGATGTAGGCCAGAGCTTTGTTCTTCTTGTCCTCGAGGCTATTCCGCTCTTTCTCCACGTGCTGCACTCTGGTGCTCTTCTCAAGACACACTTCGTTAAGCTGCTCAGTCTCCACAGCAGCTTCGTCAATTGGCGTCTTGTACTTCGAAGTGCCGATAATATCCTCCAAGTATTCCAGAAGACCGTCGTCGTGTTCTCCAGCAGCCTTGGGCTTCATCTGTGCGATCGACTCGACTTCACCTTGCAAGATGAGGAAACGCTTGTGGTCGAGATCCACACCTTTGCCTTTGAGGAGAGTGGTAACGGTGGTGAAATCCGAAGTCCGTCCATTGATGTAGTATTTGCTCGAGTTGTTCTTGAATGCGCGGCGTGCGATGACAATTTGCGAGTTTGGAACGACTGTTGAGCTGCCATCGGGCTCATCCATCACTTCATTGAAGTGCACCTCGACCTCGCAATAATCCAGGTCCGGGTATTGGGCGCTGTTGTGGATCAGGGCGGAGATCTTGCCCTGACGCATCTTGCTGGCACGGAAACCAAACACAAAAAGTAGAGAATCAATGACATTTGACTTTCCAGATCCGTTCGGTCCCACGACAGATGAGAAAGAGGAATGGAAAGGTCCCACCATCTGCTTCCCAGCGTATGACTTGAAGTTCATCAAGGTCAGGTATGTGATCGTCATGCGCGACTTTGGTGCGGCAGGCTCTTGCGACTGTGGCACACCCAGCGCTCTTGTTCGCACTACGATGTCCATGGGTTTCTCCAGATGCGTGACCTGAGCGTCCACCTTCTTTACCTCCGTCTTGGTCGCCTTAGGTGTCGCTGTCACCGTAGCCTGCGTGTCGTCCTCTATAGTAGATGCGTTCTCGTCGACTGGTGCTGTATGGCGCGAGCTTGGTCGCGGCGTCTGCTCGTTGATCGTATTGTCAGTGATATCTGTCAAAGGCGTTTCCTGTCGTGGGGCGGGTTCCGGTGATTCTGTAGGTTGTGGTGTTGGCATTGGAGGCTGTAGCTCAGGCGTATCAGGCATGATTGAGACTCTGCTCTTCCGCGCAGCTCTGGCATCCTTCACTGATCTTCGCTTGGGCGCAGCTTTCTTGGAGGGCGACAGAGGCTCTTCTGCGACACTCTCAGGCGGGCTGAAGACTTGTGAAGGTTCCACTGATTCGCTTGCGCGTGGTCGTCTGGCAGTGCTCGTTCTCGGTGTCGCAGCTACTGTTCGACGCCGTGGCGATGCGCGTGTATTCTTTGGTGCGGGTGTGAACTCCTCTTCCTCGCTCTCTTGTTTGACTATGCTGTTTTCGACATCTGAGTCGTCTTCGTCGTCGACCACCACCTTCCGCCTGGAGGCGGTGCGTCGCGAGGGCCGTTCAGGCGATGCTGCAGACATTGCGACCGTATCTTCGTCGATCACACGCTGCTGTGGTTAGTAGGTCGTTATCGTTGTTGTAGTCCTCGTCCAAACAACATTCGTCCAATGTTTACGCGGGTAAACACGCTAAGCCTAATTCATCTCGAGGGCGCCAAAAGACGTGAAGGTGTACCGAAAGATTTGCGCTTGTCGGCTGTCACTCCCGAGCCTTCGCCGTGCACCTTCCATTTCATCTGTGCTCAGAGTCCACGTGACTGACGAGGTGAATTGGTTTCCTGATTTCCTCACATCCGGCCGAAAGAGGCTGCCGCGATCCTGCCGTGGAGAGGCCATAAGGCGAACTCTATCTTCACCACAACAAGCGCGTGGAAGCATACAACTGATCACCATCAGGCAACTAGTGTGCACATACCGCCATGGCCAATGCTACGCATGCACGAAAACATGACACTTTTGCGTATCTGACAATTAGATAACGCGTCCTTTTGTGCTCGTCATTGTGCTACATCGACAACGGTCACCACGGCGGCATGTGATTTACATCCTGTGATGGCCTCACGTGCGAGCTTCAATGTTCTTCCACAGATCTGTAGAGCCACGTCATATACTTCGCGCCCTACCAGAGAGCATATCCTGCTAAAATGCTTCCATGAAGACTACTGAGCAGCGCACGGCCATACCGCTCGCCCAACATGGCTGACTCAATCCCGCTAAGGCTGACAATCGGCAGATTCGGCACTCCGCGGAACTGACTTCTAAGAAATTTGTATTCTCACCGAGGAGCAGGCGGGCAGCAAGCCAACGAGACTCAATCGACTTGGTGCGCATAGTTGGTTAAAGTGATCGCGGTCAAGCCGGAACCGATCGCAAGTTGGTGGGTGAGCCAACGGCTTTGTCGGAATCTCTGTCCATCGAAGTGCTTTGCTGTGTGTTCATTCCCATGTCATTTTTCGATCATAGTGGTCTCTCATATGAGTGTAGCCGTACGCTACAAGAGCGCCGGTCGCCCTTGAATTGACCGGTACTTGCGTATCCAGAATCCCAAAACATCAGCACCTGCAACATTAATCAAAACGACAGCAACTTGATCATCAAAAATCTTCTCAAGACTTGTCAGCACGAACGACATATCGATCACCTTGCCACACGCAACCAACAATGTCAACCTACAACCGACCTTCATTCCCACGGCGCTCAAAAACATCAAACCCCATCAACGAGCTGCACTACCAAGCAAAACTCCTGCACTACCGCTACGAGATTAACACCGGACTCTACGTCATGTCGCCAGGCGAGAAACTAGCCTTCAACTTGATCTTCCTAGCCCTGGCCACTTTGGTACTCAGCGCCTTCTACTACTGCTTGCCGCTGTTCGTTATTCACAACTTCCACCGCCTCGCCGGTGTCGTTAGCAGCGGCGTTAAAGGCAGCGTGTACCGGGTCGAGGTCAGGACAGCTGTTTTGCAAGCAGGCGTCGCTGGAGAGCACGTTGCTAGTCTCTTGCCAGATCACGGGGGACTAATGCGACGATGATGTCCGTTCCGGGGCTGTGAGCTGGACCTGGAGGGAGTTCGCAATAATGCATTCTAGTTAATTGGAGCTCCGACGGTGCTGGTCACTGCGAAGTTGCAAGCGGCTTTGAACATGGGCAGGAGTGAGGAGGAAAGGTCCATCAACGACTTAATGAATGACACGTCATTGATGACTTGGACTATATGGATGGTAATAACAAAACAGAGATGCAGTCTTAGTTGACAGTTGCGTGAGCAGCACAAACGAACATTGTCTCACTACCGAATGTTGACCATGCTTACAATGCTGCCTCGTTACCTCCGCTTGCAAATACACTCACCAACGTCTATGTGCTGCTCTTCTTCGTAAGAACGGAAAAGTAAAGTGGTCCCCATTTGCCGCCACCCGCGTGGTCAGGCAGCACAGCCCATCCCTTTGCAGTCTTCTCCGCCCAGTCGGCCTCCAACCGCCGTTCTACTTCACCGTCCAAATTCTCCACCTCAGCAGTCCACAGGAGATCACCCTTCTTCGCTTCTTTCTCAATGAGCGCGAGAGCCTCTTCAACAACGCCGTCATTCTCTTCCTTTGATATCGAGCGCGTCGAGTACACAACGCGCCCTCCAATCCGCGCAGCCTTCAGTGCCGTCATCAAAAGCTTCGATTGCACTTCAGCCATAGGCTTAGACGAGGAGAAATCCCAACCTCTCAGCTCCCTCGAATTCTGGCCCGGGGTAGCCTTCGCTTGTGCTTGCACAACACGTCGCTCATCTGACGATGGTGCATCGACGAGCACTTTGTCGTAGCCACCAGGGCCGAGATAAAGCTGCCTCGCACCTTTCGTGCCATCCAGGTGGCTGAATTTTAGTTGGGCTGTGCCGACAACACTTGCGGGCAGGTAATGAGCCAGGTTGTATTCCGAATCGAGGTTGTTGGAGTGCAGAGTGCCCTTCTTTGCGCCCATCATGGGTGGCGTGGTTGAATCTGGATAAAGAGATGGCCAGATTGGTTGGGCGAGTGTGATTGAGTTTCCGCCTTGGCCGGCGCAGAGGTCGAGGACGTTGTCGCCTGGCACGACTTGGAGGATGTGGACTGCAAGGACGGAGGCAGCATCGACTGTGGAGTGAGTGTTGATGCCGTTGGAGGCTCTCTCAGCAGCTGGGATGGTTGCGGCATTTGATTCGTAATCTTGGTTGCGAGTGAAGCACAGGAGGTTGTCGGCTTGAATGTCGCCTGTGGCGGAAGGAAATCGTACACGTTCGAGAGAGTCTGGACGGCCGACAACGCGGTGAAAGTCTTCTAGTGGTGCGTAGCGATTGTAGAGAGCAGCATGGCGAGGTTCGGCTTTGAGTGCTGGAAGAAGGGTCGAGTGCCAGCGTTGACCATATTCAGTGGCAAAGCGGTCCTCGAAGGCGCCTTGAGAAGAAGACTTCAGGGGCTCTGTACTGGTCATATTCGAAGCGAAGACCTGCTGATTGTGCTCGAAGATGTTGCGGCAATTGCCAATAGTGAATAATGAAAGGAAGAGAAGTAATAGGAGCATAAGGTTGATCTAGGCAGCAAGCTACTTACTGTTGTCGTGAGTAAGCTAAAAGTTCAGGTGAAACGGCTCGAATACGTCAAGCGTACAGATAACCTCAGGTTGATTTACAGGGGCTCCTTCTAGCGCAACGTTTATTGCTTGAAAAGGTAGGATGATGGGAAGGTATGCTCTTGCGATGTGGTTAATTGATGGTCTTCACGCAAACGCACCTCCGTGCAAGGGACCTTTGCTGGCAGCCAATTGCGACCAACTCTCTCCGCAGTCCCGAAGAGGCTAGCTTGCAGTCTGATCATATGTTCGTATACTAGGATCAGGTCATGCCAATGACTGATCTGCTTTCATGGTGGCAGAAATAAGATCACAACATGTGTAGAAATGAAGTATCACTTTTCAATTCGTATGCAATCGAATTGCGATACCAGCAATAATGATGGTGGCAGTCTTACATCCCACCAAGGTGTCATCGTATTCAGACTCACGCTCACTTACAGCATCTAACCTTGCAGGACCGCCAAGGACCGCGAGTCATGCAACTCGGAGCTCTGCGAGGAAATTCTTGAACTTCCAACTGCGATGCAAGCATTGCGCTGCGCAGCCTCCACTTCACAGCTATCGCCCACGCAGCATACCGTAGCTGCACCCTCCAATCGACTCTCCGAACGGTCGCGCAAAGCGAACGTCTTCAATAAAACCAGCTCGCCGGTATCCCTCCGACTGAGCCTTCCGGACCCCGATCCTCGGACGAAAACCCGTACAACAACCAGAACAAAATGTCTTTCCGTGGCGGTGGACGTGGCGGCTTCAGAGGTGACCGCGGTGGTGGAGGACGCGGTGGTGGACGCGGTGGATTCCAGTCTTACGGTCCTCCTGCGACCGTCCTTGGTATGCGCTTGCAAAAATCGCGATTCGAGCATTGAAGCTCCGCGAGAAGTGAGAAAGTGAGAAAGACAAATCCACTAACAACCCCACCTTACAGAGATGGGCACCTTCATGCACGCTACCGAGGGCGAGATGGTCTGCGAATCCATCAACCCCAAGATCCCCTACTTCAACGCCCCGATCTTCCTCGAGAACAAGTCGCAGATCGGCAAGGTCGACGAGATCCTCGGCCCGCTGAACCAGGTCTACTTCACCGTCAAGCCCAGCGACGGCATCCACGCCACCAGCTTCAAGTCTGGCGACAAGGTCTACATTGGCGGCGACAAGCTTCTTCCCCTCGAGAAGTTCCTGCCCAAGCCTAAGCCCCACCCCGGTGCGGCCAAGGTCAAGAAGCCGAGAGGTGCTGGTGGTGCCGGCGGTCCCCGTGGCCGTGGCGCCCCGAGAGGTCGTGGTGCTCCCCGAGGCCGTGGTGGCTTCAGCTCCGGTGGCCGTGGCGGCTCATCGTTCGGTGGTCGCGGTGGCTCCAGGGGTGGCTTCGGCGACCGCGGTGGATTCGGTGGTCGTGGCCGTGGCACTCCTAGGGGCCGCGGCAGGGGTGGTTACTAAGCTGCTCGCGTCCTCACCAGCTAGGAGCGGACGAGTATGATGCATCATTGGCAACGGCGTTCGAGGCGAAAGACGGAAATGGCTGGCTGTACTGTGCTACAAAGGCGCCGGGTTATGCGCCTATATTCTTTGGTAGCTACGCTACAGATGTTTCAATAGAAAAAAGGGAAGATTTTGAAAGACTGTTACTTTATTGATTGGCCTCATACCTTACATTTCTTGCTGTACACTGCGTGTACTCAAGTTGATTGACAAGCATTTCCCGTGGTCGCAGGTTCAGTTACAGCTGATGGATTAGCCTGCAACACCGAAATTTTGTACGCATCAAGCTGTCACGCTACAGCCGTGGGATAATGCGCTGGTCTACCGTATTACACCCAGAGGTTTCCCTGGCACGCAATCGCGAGCTCCAATACTTCTCACATGCGGTAATCGCACCGGTCACTCCGCCGAATGTGATCGCACTGGAACTTGAATGCCCCATGAAGTGATGCCAGGCGACACGCAGTTCAAAAATATCATTTCACCTCGACTTTCAAGGACAGGCACATCCGCCATTTCTAACACGCAAGGTGGCAAATGTCAAATCAATCGGTTCGCGAAAACTTTTTGAACTTTCTCTATGCTTTTATTTAAGTTGAATCACGCCTGGAAGTAACATCTCTTCAGCGAAGTCCACCTGTGGTATGCTTGCCCAAAAGAGGCCAGCAATTCACATCATTCACATGCTGCTCAACTGAAAGACTCTACAACTTCGACAGGTTCTCAGGAACACGGTTGCCAATCTCGTCGAAGTTGAGCTTCTTGCCAGTCCGCAGAGCCTCTTGCAAATAGCTGCCGATCTGCAGCGACTGCACCGCGCCCGCCAACTTGAATGGCAGAGGCTTGTCATCCAGAATAGCCTCTGTGAACTCGTTGCTCTCACGAATGAAAGCAGGCTCGAAGCGGTCCCAGTATGTCTGGGCGATTTCTCTGCGAATGCCAGTCGCTTCGTGGTGCTCGACAAGGTCGTGGACGGGGTTGGCGTTAATGGTCAATTTGCCGTGCGTGCCGATAACTTCGGTCATGTCGTGTTGGCCGACCGCCATCATGCGGCAAGCGTAGAAATAGGCGATCTTGCCGGACCAGAACTCGACGATTCCTACACCGTTGTCGACGTCGCCGTACTGCTTCAGGCCTTGGTAGCGGGCGCAAGTGCCAACAGCGGAAACGCTCTTGACGACGCTGTCTGAACCGAAGAACCATAGAGCCAGATCGATATCGTGGACGGATGCGTCTACGAAGATCGAGCCTGAGGTCTTTGAGTAGCCGATAAAGTAGTCGTCGTCACGGTACTTGTCGCAAGTCTGAGATCTGAAAACGACGGGGCGACCGATATCTCCAGCATCAGCCTTCTTCCACGCATTGCGATAGCTCTGATCAAACCGGCGCGAGAACCCAGTCATAACCTTGAGATGCGGGTATTGCTTCGCAACATCAAGCACGCCCTGGCTGATCTGTACATCAGTGGACAGCGGCTTCTCGCACAAGACGTGCTTGCCCGCCTTGATGGCCCGGATAGACTGAGGGGCATGCTCGGTCGTGATTCCAGAGATGATGACAGCCTCGATGCCGGGGTGTGCTAGCATCTCGTCGAAGTCGGCGTAGACGGCGACGCCTTCGAAGCGGCCTTTGGCCCATGCCATAGTTTCTGGGTTGGGGTCGCAGACTGCGACGAGCTCGGCTCGGGGGGTCTTTTCGAAGTAGTTGATGGCGTGGCGGGCACCCATGCGGCCGAGGCCGCTGACGGCGACTTTGAGTGTGCGGACCATTGTGAGGTGATGTGCGATATGGGAGAGTCGTGTGTATGGCGGTGGTACCGCGATTGATTTGGGGACTAGAGACAGGGTTCAAGGAGTAACGATGGTTTGAAAGAAGTGTTCAATGGTTCAATGGCTCCTTGCTGGTGAGTGATTGACTTCAACATCGAAGACGACTTGTTCACAACTTATACCTTTGATCTGGATCTCATTATGAGGGGCCCCTCGTGGGGCACATTGTGGATCATACGGCCGAATCTACCACATCTGTTGTCGGCGGTTGACTTGCATGTATCGGAATATGTCAGATATTCGACTGCTCGAGTGTTGTTCTCGTGGTGATGTGTCGATGGAGGCAGACTCGCCGACACTCCGCTCCGGCTAGCCTATTTCTCGGTGAGAATTTCCTTTTCCACGGACATCTCTGCTCAATGAAGCGCTCTCGAGAAGTGGGGACTTCCACTTCGGCACAATCCCACACCTCTGCACTGCGTGAGACGTCTGACCCTGCACGCCACACCAGGCCGGACCGACCGAATGGCCCAAGTCTGAGGCCGCAGTCTGCGTGAAATCTGCCGTAGACGCCCCGAACTGTGAGGTCTCTGCATGGCCATAAGGTTTGAGATGATTGCCTCTCTCCACGCGGGGCCCCGAGTCTGGGAGATCGTGGATGATGTCCGTTCCAGGCCACACACGTGTGCCCTATTACTGATACTGCAGAGCAGATGCCGAATTTGAGTCTCGATATGTATAAAGTCTTGCTGCCCTTCGCCTTGAGTAGTGGCCTTTATCACAAGGCATCAACAGCTCAATTGTCAAGAGCATCTTTGCACTGAATCGGCCGTCACCATTGTACTCCTCTAGTCATTCCATTTCTAGTCTGAGGACTCTCACTTCATCATGGCTACCGTCAAGCGCAACGACAGCGAGGACGTGCAACTCGAAAAGAGCGACGTACAGGTCATCGAGGACGTCAAGGGCATAGACAACTTGGATTCGATCGAGGACACCAAGCCAGGCGCCTTCGTCTGGCTTTGTGCCGCAGCAACAGCTATTGGTGGCATGCTGTTTGGCTGTGAGTATCACACTTCCCACATTCTTCTATGTAAGCGACTGACACTTGATCACAGACGACACCGGTGTCATCTCAGGTGTTCTCGTCGTACTCGGAACTGATCTCGGCGGCAGAGAGGTCACAGACTCTGAGAAGGAAGCCATTACTGCCCTGTGCGCTGCAGGAGCGCTCGTTGGTGCCATCCTGGCCGGTATTACCTCTGATAAGTATGGCCGCAAGCCTGCTATCTGGTTCTCGAGTGTCCTTTTTGTGAGTATACAACCATCTGCTACTGGGCTCATACAAGTGATAAGAGGCTGACGATTATCTCATCTGCAGACCATCGGTGCCATCATCCAAGCGACCGCCTTCGAAATCATTCAGATGTGTGCTGGCCGTTTCTGCATCGGTCTTGGAGTCGGATCAGCGTCTATGATCGTTCCGCTGTATATTGCTGAGATCAGTCCAGCACGCTTCAGAGGTCGCATGATCTCAGTCGACATGATCTTCCTCGGTACCGGTTCCGTCCTCGCCTACGCCTTCGATGCAGCATTCTATAAGGTCGCACACGGCTGGAGATACATGATCGGCATTGGCGCTATCCCATCGATCATCCTCGGAATCCTACTCTTCTGGTGCCCCGAGTCTCCAAGACAGCTCATGTACCACGGTCACAGAGACCAGTGCGAGCGCGTCATCCGCCGTATCTACGCCAACGCCTCGGAGCAGCAGGTACAAGAGAAGCTTATATCAATCGAACACGGTGTCAATGCTGCAAAGAGCCTGAATGAGGAGATCTCGCTGCGCAAGTCGATGAAGATGCTCTTCACCATTCCGGCGAACCGGAGAGCAGCAATTGCTGCCTGTGGACTCATGTTCTTCCAGCAATTCTGCGGTTTCAACACGCTCATGTACTACTCCTCGACTCTCTTCGACATCGTTGGCTTCTCCAACCCCATCGCAGTTGGTAGCGTCGTCGCCGTCGTCAACTGGATCTTCACCGTCCTGAGCATCTTCATCATAGATCGCGTCGGTCGCCGCCGTCTCCTACTATGGACAATGTGGGGAATGCCTGTCTGTCTCCTTCTCGCTGCCATCGCATTCGTCTGGGTTCCGATCGATCACAAGACTCTCGAGTTGACCTCCGACAAAGTCGGCTGGCCCGCGTACCTCGTTCTGGTCGCAATGATACTCTTCGTAGCCTTCTACGCCGCTGGTCTCGGTTGTGTCCCGTGGCAGGCGAACGAGTTCCTGCCCATGGAAGTCCGAGCAATGGGCACAATGATGATCAACGTCTTCAACTGGGGTCCCAACATTGTGGTTTCGGCTACGTTCCTCACTATGATGAAACACATGACACCGTCTGGCACTTTCGGATTCTATGCTGGCCTTTGTGTAGTGGGTTGGATCTTCGTCTACTTCTGCTTCCCAGAGGCTTCTCAGATGACACTGGAAGAGGTCAGACAGGTCTTCGAGCACGGCTTTGGTGTGAAGTACGCGGAAGAATGGAGGAAGGAGTACAAGCGGGGCGAGAAGGCCAGAGGTCCTGCCGACCACGCTGTCAAGGCATGAAGCTTGGATCTACAAGATGTTGGAGGTACATTTCGAGTGGATATGTTGTTCTATACAGTACGGGTTCTTTGTTTATGTACTAGATTCCAATGGTTCGTTCGCTTTTATAATCATCGTACACACCTTGCCTTCGTATCTCCAAGCACAGGTGGTTGGTCATTTTCCGAACATCGTTCAACATCAGTAATCATATGAGATTTCATGTAAGTTACATGTACATCCTTTCGTGTTTACAGGCACGTGGACACATTCTTAGGGTTAGAGTTTTATCAAACATTTTGCCAAGTGAGGACTTGTCTTGCCCTAACCCCTCCCGAAGTTGGTCTTACCACCGTTTTACACTTCCATTCTTCGAAGACAAGATGTCAACCCACAGTCTACATGTCAATTTGACATCAATGTTCCATCGATACCCTCCGCCTTGACGCTGGTGATGAGTGGCACGGTCCCGAAGCCGCTACCAGTCTGCGAAGGATGTCGTGCTCGAAAGATCCGATGTGACTTCTACCAGGATGTCTGCGGAGAATGCCACAAGATTGGCATGGAATGCGTTCGCACCCCAGCGATCATCTTCAAGCACCATTCGGTCCATAAGTCTCGAGATGCGCAGGATTTCCCGGCTCGCCAGGTATGGGCTTTGCCGAAGACGACTCTGCGTTACCACGATGAGACGCCTGGAATAATCGACTTGTACAGCGCGGATACATCGTCGTATGTGTTTTCCCAGCCGCAGAATGGATCCAACAGCGCCATGGAAACCTTTGGCAATGATCAGATGATGCCCGATGATCACGAGCAGCCTCAGTACATGACAACCACCAGCGTGGACAGCTTCTCGGCTTTGAAGAGCCCTTCTTCTCATCATAATTCGCCTCAAGTCTCAATGACACATGCTGAGGCCGTCCTGGCACAATCTCCGGCTACTGGGTCGCAAACTCACGTATCACCTTGGGCACAATCAATAGATTCCGACCATGCCGCAGCGTCTCGCCTGGAGCTAACGCGTCCGCTGTCCGAGATGGAAGCTATGTTGCTCCGGAATTACACAGAGAACATGGCATTATGGGCAGATGATACCGATCCCGGTCGCACTTTCGAGCTTGAGGCGTCAAGACGTGCGCTTTCTGAGCCTGTCTTGCTTTATGCTATATGCGCTTTTTCGTCACGACACATGAATCGTCAGCAACCAGATCAGGATCATGTGGCGCTCGAGTATCAGAGTTTGTGCTTGCAGCTGCTCATACCAGCTATTTCTGGCCCGCAACCGGCGGACGAGTCTGTCTTGGCGGCTGTTGCGATCTTGAGACAGAACGAAGAGATGGATGGTAAGTTTTGCAAGAGGTCGATGACATGCATCATCTAACCTCTTCTACAGAAGAAGACAAGCGGTTCCATCTTGAAGGTGTCACTCGTATTCTTGACAATGTTCCCGACTTCATCAGCTCCGGTGGTCTCGGAGAAGCCACTGCATGGCTCTGCTTGCGCGAGGAGATTTACATGTCCTTGGTGACACAGACCTCCATACGATCGAGCGTTGCAATGTTCCGGAATGCACGATGGATTCAAGGCAACGGTGATGCCGCTTGGGCAAACCGCATGGTGCTCTTGCTCGCCGAATTATTGACGCATGCATTTGTCGACACAACAGACCCGTCCGTGACAGAAGAGATGAAGACCAGGATCTCGGACTGGCACCTCCTCAAACCAGAATCGCTCCGACCCATTCGCTATCTTGCAAGAAGCCCAGCTGCCCATCGATACCTGCCTGAGATCTGGATGCTGGCTTCGTTTCATGCAGTAGCGCTGCAGTACTACCACATCGCACAGCTGGTGTTTGCGATATCGTCTCGGACGCCTTCGGCTAACTTCCTCGACTACTCTCGCAACCACCAAGCCGTGGAACAACAAGTCAGACATCACTTGCTACACGTTGTCGGCATTGCGTGCTCAAATGCACGCGCACAGAACACCTGGTTCACTGCACATCACTGTCTGGCGGTCTGGGGCGGAAGTTTGCGGAAGCACGGTGACCAGCAAGCTTGCCTTGATTTCCTGCTCAAGATGGAGAGTGTGGTAGGGTGGCGAGTAGGGCGGCTGACTCAGAAGTTAAAGTCTCAATGGGGTGATGATGGAGAGTGAAGTGAGGCCTGATCGTGGCTTGCTTCACTTGGTGGCTTGCTACATTTGATGGACAACATACTTCTCGCCTTGCTTGTCACCTTGCCTTGCGACTTCGCATGGCTCTCGCACATTACTTTCCACCACGAGAGCCATCGTTGGCATCGACGGCCGATATGGCCTTGAGCCCAAGCACCTGTTCCTGCACGCGACGCCCAGTATCTTCTACGGAAGTAATACCACACGTACGAGTCTCAACCGAGCTGTTGCACTCGATGCGAGGCGGTCAGTCTCTGATATGTGCTTACGAGGCAGGTGCAGATTTTATCGGCAGCATATTTGAAGGCGCATGGGCTGTGCGTGCCGGGCGTCGCTTCTCTCCTTAGCTACCGAGGTTTCCTCCTTCATCAAAGCTGACTACAGATGCTCATATGACTTGCCTCATCTCGATGTCGCTCTTTTCCTCTTCCTCGTGCTCGTTCACTCATCCATCAGTGCACATACTGAGTAACCCAACACGTAAATCTCAATCTTCACACGCAGCACCACAACACGACACCACTTTTTGCTCCGCGGGAACGTCCAACAATGGAGTGGAAGTGCCTCCCGAGAAACACCTCAAGCTCCATCAGCGCGCGAAACTGCTCCAGATGCATCCCACATCTAGATCCTTCCTCGTTCACATTCGCAGAATGCCTCCCGAGAAACGCTTCATGCCCCAAGTGCACGCAATTCTGTGTCAACTGCATACCGCGTCAAGAGCCCTTCCCGTTCACGCTCGACGAATGCCTCTATGTTTTCCTTTTCGCCACTATTGTCGCCGTGCTCGTTTTCAAAACCGTGGAGCGAGGACTTCGGCAACGCTGACTATAAGAAGAGCGCGTGGTCGGCTCTGAATCCGCACCTCTCAGCAAAGATTGATCGTAAGTTGACCTTTACTCTCTCTTTCTTTGATTTCAAGCTGACTCGAGACTCACAGCATCCAACCCAGCGCGCGCGGCTCTCACTGGCAAATCACGCGAAGGCCAAAGCTGTTGCAGTCGTCAGGAGGGCAAGAGACATTGAGAAGTCTCGGAGAGGAGAGAACGGCCAGCACTTGAGGGAGAGGTAGCGATACCGCGACGGATGCGAGAAATCGTTGTTCAGATCTCACATGTCTTTTAGTTTCACAATGATTGGTCTACGGGACGATTGAAGGGTAAAGCGGTGGGAAGCATCTCAGAGGGCGCCCGGTCTCAAAAGAGCGCGAAGCATGTCTCGTATAGCTCGGTGTCATCAACAAAACACACATCAACCTCTCATCCATTGCTCAAATGTCTTCTTCAATGCTCTCAATGTACATCGTGATACTATATGTATGCCCCTCGCAGTTTGTGCATCGATTTCCAGCTAGTAGCGTCATTTTCGTGTGAAATCCATGCGATCTTCCAAAACCATGGCGTTCGTTCTGCTGCAGTGCAAGCGGACAGCCCTCAGCCAAAGCTCGTTCCAAACCTTCGACCGTGATATCTCAACGCACGACCACGACACCAACATAATAACAAGCCAGATATATTTCGAACCGCCCATAGTACTTCCCTGATGATTTATAGATTCTCAACATACCCACGACGCGAGATATAGCATATCGTCTCGTGACAGCCCTAACCCTGCCAACCCCATTTTACGATCAGCACGCTCCTAGCGGCGTACCAGATCTGTATCGGTTCATGGGTATTTCGAAATCGCTGGATATTAATGTGTCTGGCTGTATACCAGTAGGTGAAAGACCTAAAGGGAGAGTCTGCGATCACGATCTCAAGCTGTCATACATGTATTCAATGTTGCCAACATGAAAGGGAACACCAATACTCTAACCCTGCCGCAAACGCCAGAGGCTGGACTGCAGTGGATTGGAACAAGCACAAGTACGCTGTCATGGAAGAAACGAAGGCAAGCTACAGAAGATAGAATGTACAGAGCCATGGAAGGCACGGAGCCGATGTTTCGTATGCTACAATCGTGGCCCCACTTTGAATCTATGTGGACGAAGAGGATCGCCGTCCATCATGGCCTCATTCCCTCCTCGAGAGCGGGCAATTTCCCAAAACAAGAACGCCGAGCGAGACCATGTGCTTGCGACAATATGATGCGATGCAAGCGCCTGTAATGCAACTGTGAAGCCTCGATGAGGAACGCGAAAAGAGAAGAAAAGGAAGAGGAAAGCGGAAAAGCCCAAGCTGAGCTCAGCCAAGACCACTCCTGCCAGTCCTCATAATCTGCTCGACAGGTGTGAGCATACCACTGCCATCCTTGCCGAGCGCGGTGCCGGTCTGCCAGCCCATCTTCTCCATGAGCCTGTGACCGAAGTTCTCTCTGCCGATCTCCTTCGCGCCGCCGCCGACAACTTCACCGTGTCTGAGACCAGTGGAGCTGGTGTCTGCACCGCGGCCCTTGCCGCCTCTCTGCATCTTGGGGACGGCGCCGCCCTTGGGCTTCTTTCCCTTGAATGCTGAGTTCTTGAGGAAGCCTCTGGTGGCGGCGGCGGTGACGCGGTTGAAGGTCGCATCGGTGTAATCCGCGGTGCGGTTGGTCTTGTAGAGAACTGGAGCGCGGTTCTTACCTGCACCCACACTCTTAGACTTGAGGTTCAGGGCGTTCGCAATCTCGTGTAGACTCTTGCGGTCGTGCTTGTCCATGGGCGGGAAAGCACGCGTGGTCTTTGTGACGTCTTGCAGGAAGATGCGGAGCTCGTCGTGGATCTGCACGACAGTCATACCCTGTAGGTATTTCTGGCTGAGGTCCGCCTTGCCCTTCTTCGCTACGCCAGCGCCGAGCAGACCCTCGCGGCGTAGTTCTTCACGCTCCGCCTTCTTAAGGCGCTTCTTCTCGCGATCATTAGACCAGTGACCGATCATCTCGTCCTTGAGCTCGTCGTCGGAAAGCGCCTCCAGCTCGGGAGGCAGCTTGCCCTTACGTCCACCACGCTTGGGGCGAAGCGAGGGACGGTCAAAGTCCATGATGTCGAATCCAGCGTCACCATACTGGTCGAGTGTGTCGGCAAAGGCAGTGGCATTTGGGAAGTTCATGCCACCACTCTTCTTGCTGCTGCGCTTAGTCGTTGACCGCGCAAATGAAGAGTTCTTGAGAGCATCGAGACCAGCCTTGGCTTCGTCGACATCACCGAACTCGTCAAGATCATCCTCAACGAATGTGCCGTCGTCTATCACGAGGTCGTCATCGCTAATGCCTAGCTCAGCCTGCTTCGCCCACAAGCGCGCAAGTGTCTCGTCATCCATGGCAGCTATGCGACGCTCACGAAGGTCTTCCTCGTCCTCCCATTGCTCCTTCTCGTTGTAGGCCAGCTCGCTTTCGAGATCGGAGGAATCGAATTCGGAGGGATCTTCGTCTTCTTCAAGATCATCGATGTCGAGGCCAAGCTCTTCATCATCAGAGTCGTCTGAATCCGTGTCCATCATACGTAGCTCATCGTAGTTGATGTCTCGTGTGTTGCGGTCCAAGACATCGTTTTCGTCAATAGCCTCACCGTCAACGACAAGTGAAGGACCTCCCTCGGCTGAGCGGATACCCATGATTTCCATATCGTCGTCAGCCTCAAGTTGTGCCTTGAGGTTCTCCATGTAATCATTGTATGCTGCTTCATCCTCATCGGTCTGGTCAGTTTGCAGGTCACGAAGGAGCTTGTTGGAGCGCTTGCGGCCACGCTTGCCTCGCCTGTTTGTTTTTGCCCCTAGATCGTGTGCCACTGCCCGATTCACCACCTTTGGTGCAGCACTTGAACTGGGTTCATCCTCGTCTACGGTCTCAAAATCGTCATCGAGCTCCTGGGTCGCCTTCTTGTTGCGCTTCTTCTCGCGGAGGGCCTGGTCCCACTCGGCTTTTGCGGTGGCGATTTTCTCGATTCCAACCGTATCATTTTCTGCGGTGGACGCAAAAGCGACCTTTGAAACTTTGGGTGCAGCGGATTCGAACGTCATCTTCTCTTCAGGCGAGGGGCCCAGATCAGGTCTTGGCATGCCTTTGTTCTTCCACCACGAACCAGGAGGCGCCGGGGTGAAGTCGGTAGGCGCAGTTTGCTGCTGCTGGTTCCATTTTGGCGACTTCGCTGCCCATCCACTGGCCTGTGCTCCTTGTGGTACTGCTTGTCCAAGCGCAGCAAGTAGCGCATCTGTCATATGAGCTTCGCTGGCCTGAGGCTGTGGGGTGGCAATCTTTGGTGCGGCCTGTTGAACGGGCCTTGAAGGTTTGGGAGCCTGAGGCGGTTGACGGCGAGTTGAGGAATTGCGCGAAGAGGTCACTGGATCGTCAACCACCGTCGGCCTGTTGCGACCGTGGAAAAGAATGACCTCCTCGCTGGAATCTGAAGGTGTTGGCGATGCTGGGCGTACGGGAACTTTGGCGTTGGAGTGACGAGGGCGACTCAGCGAAGGATCACCTTCGATGTCGATGACAAACGACAATGTCTCTTCTTGTGGTGGTGTGGGAGGCTTGCTCGAGGATGCTTGCGCAACATCGGGTAATGTGTCCATGGCCCCGTCGAGAGCAGCGATGGGCGCGGGTACGTTCTCGTGGATGTGCATGGCCTTGGTGTCGCGTGAGATCTCCACGTCGGTATCTGTGACCAGTGTGTTGTCCAGAGCGGAGTTGTCATGTTCGTCAACCACAGTGTCCTCCATTGCTTCGTCCTCAAGATCGTCGTCGTCGTCGCCTTCCTCAACTAGAGCAGCGACAATGTCCGCCTCTTCAAGAATTTCCTCCTTCTTCTCAACCGGGGTGTTGGTGCCGGCGCTGACAAAGGCGATGGCTTGGTGGCGTAGCTTCAGCCCAGAATCGCGTGGAGTGGACTCGCCGGAGCGCTGTGCAAAGCCGCGGAACATTGGGCCGTTGTTATCGTCGTCTGTGATGGAAGGGAGTCTCAGCGAGTGGTGCCTCGTAGGTGTTTGAGGGCGGACAGGTGAGGGAGGGTGTGTGGGATTGGCATGTGAATGTGAAGGTCAAGGTGATTGCAGGGCAGGAGCGACGGACCGTCATCGAAGCTTTTGGCAAACTTCTTCATCCACGCGGGCTTGCCACCTGCATGATGTACGTTCTGTGCCTTGGCCTTTTGCTTCGCGCGGCCTTGCACCTTGCCTCCCTTCTTCTTGGGCATTGGAGTAGCTTGTGGCGAATTCGAGATGGGAGTACTAGATCGATCTGGGGGCGAAAAGTCGAATGCGATGGGTTGTGTACACGCGGCGAGAGGAGCGTAGCAAGCGACCCAGCACCAGCAAACGCGCAATGAATGAAAAGAGACAGGGCGAGGAAGAGTGAGGCGAGAAAGTGTCGGGAGAGGAATAGAGGAATCGGGTCTGGCTGCACGTGTGAACAAAGCACTGGCTGAGAATGAGAGAGTATGACGCCTAGCCTAGCACAGAGTGGATCAGCATCTTTGCGCGCGCTTATCGATAACTACCCGCACGACCCTGCAGCAGGCGGGGGATGTGCGAGGTGCGAGGTGCCTTTGCCGTGTGGCCGGTCTCGTGCTGTGCTGTGATGCCATCTGACTCCAGGCACCTGTTCATAATAACAGACACACACCTGACTGACTGACTACTGCTGCTACCACCACTGTTTGCACCTCATCACACTGCTTGCTGCTCGCGTGGAGGCTCCATTCACTACCCTTTGCGAGAGTCTGTCTTGCACATCCCTCTGCTCTGCCCTGCCCTGCCTGCCAGCCATCTTCCCCACCAGGCTCGCTCGCCTTATCAACGCTACGCCACACCTGAGCTCTGATCACGCCGCATGTCCTCCACCTACTATTACTGACAAAACATCATCCTGTGACCAGTCTACCGCGCTACCACTTTCCTCTCTCTCACGCTCGTAACAACTTCTATACCGTCGTCCACTCTGTCCTTCTGGTGAGCGTGTTAGCCAGCCATGGCCAATAACGACTTCACCCGTTTCAGCAAGAAGGTTGTCCAGTACTTCTGGGATCCGCTGCCTAAGAACGAGGATCCATCTCAAATCTGGTGCCTGGGCCGCTCATACGACTCTCGCTACCAGCATCCTCGCGTCTCGAAGCCGAGCGGCACTTCGCCGTCTGCCCACTCTGACTCTGGTACATCGCAGGCCGACTCAGGCGTGGACACTGCTGCATCGCATGTCAAGGATGCCGAGCCAGTACAGCCCAGCGAGGATGCCACTTCAAAAAGCCAGGCTGAGCTCTCGCGAGCTGAAGAAGAAGCACTAGGCTGGCCATCCGAGTTCCTTGACGACCTGCAGTCTCGCATATGGCTCACCTACCGCAGTAACTTTCCACCTATACTGAAGTCTAGCGATCCCGCAGCAACATCAGCCATGTCCTTCTCTACCAAGCTACGCAATCTGGCCAACCCAGGATCTTTCACTAGTGACACTGGTTGGGGCTGCATGATTCGCAGCGGTCAGTCTATGCTTGCCAACACATTTGCGCTCCTTCAGCTTGGACGAGACTGGCGATTCGGTCAACGAGAGCAAGAACACAAGGCTCTACTTGTTCTGTTCGCCGATGCACCAGAAGCTCCCTTCTCGATACACAAGTTTGTCGAACATGGCGCTGAAGCTTGTGGCAAACATCCTGGCGAGTGGTTTGGTCCCAGCGCCACAGCCAATTGTATCCAGTGAGTCCGCATTCACAATCCACACGAAAACATCACTAACAACTCATGCAGAGCCCTTGCTTCGAAGACTCCCACATCAGACCTCCGTGTATATGTCAGGCCCAACGACAGCGACATCTACGCCGACTCCCTGATCGCAGCCGCCACATCCGATTCATCGGAAGCCTTCCATCCGACTCTGATTTTACTCGGCGTTCGTCTAGGCATCGACCGCATCACTCCTGTCTATCACGCTGCTCTCGCCGCTACACTGGAACTCCCACACTGCGTCGGCATTGCTGGTGGCCGACCTGCAAGCTCACACTACTTCATCGGCCATCAAGGTGGGCAGTCCTTCTTTTACCTCGACCCACACTCAACACGATCTGCGCTACCACTCGATCCATCACCCGAGGACATCGCATCATGCCACACGCGCCGTGTCCGTAGGCTTGGAATTGCGGAATTGGATCCAAGCATGTTACTTGGCTTCCTCGTACGCTCTCAAGAAGAATTTGAGGAATGGAGAAAGGCTGTGGCCGCCATCCCTGGCAAAGCGATCATCCACATTCATGACACTGAATCGAAATACGCCACTGGGCCCGAGCGACCTGGCGCTGTGGACGAAGTGGAAGCATGGGAGACTGGAGACGAGGAGTCGTGATCCCCGTCGCAGCGCAAAGAGCGAGGAGAAGGAGTGGCAGCCCGTCACCAAGCTCGGTCGTCGTAGTGGTGGCGGACGTGCAATTTGAAGGACCACTTTGGAGTTCTTTTTGTCCGTTTTCCCTCCCAGCAAGGAACTGGAATCATACGCATTGGAGGATGAAGGAGAGCACTGCACCAGGCCGGAGTTACTGGCGTTTTGAAATCGATACCTCACGCCGTGTCACGACGAGCAAGCGCGAGAGTCTCGCGAGCAATAACACCCGCAGATAAGTAGTAG
>Ga0265797_10001689_pt1 | contig 38603 bp, 34 predicted proteins | sample P2T30metagenome_FD_192433 | JGI IMG/M metagenome (GOLD analysis project Ga0265797, IMG submission 192433) | Plant litter microbial communities from East Loma Ridge, Irvine, California - P2 T30 | ecosystem: Environmental > Terrestrial > Plant litter > Unclassified | place: USA: California...
CACTCGATCAACCGCGTCGAATACAACTACTCCAAGCACGTCGGCTACCAGCTCGGGCTGCGCGAACTCGACATCTGCACCGGCTGCGGCCCGGGCGCGATGAAGGGGCCGATGAAGGGCGCCACCATCGGCCACGCCAAGCAGCGCCTGCAGGGCGGGCGCTATCTCGGCATCTCGGAGCCGGGCATCATCGCCGCCGAAAGTCCGAACCCGATCGTCAACGACCTGGTGATCATGCCGGACATCGAGAAGCGCCTGGAAGCGTTCGTGCGTACCGGCCACGGCATCGTCGTGTTCCCGGGCGGCGCCGGCACGGCCGAGGAGATCCTGTACATCCTCGGCATCCTGCTGCATCCGGAAAATGCCGACGTGCCTTTCCCGCTGGTGTTCACCGGCCCTTCGACAGCCAAGGAATACTTCGAGCAGATCGACCAGTTCATCGGCCTGACCCTGGGCGCGCAGGCGCAGAAGCGCTACAAGATCATCGTCGACGACCCGGAAGCGGTGGCGCGCGAGATGCACACCGGGATCCGCCAGGTGCGCGAATACCGCAAGTCGCGCAGCGACGCCTATTACTTCAACTGGGGTTTACGGATCGATCCGGAGTTCCAGAAGCCGTTCCGGCCGACGCACGAGAACATGCGCAACCTGTCGCTGCACAAGAACCAGGAAACGCACCTGCTGGCGGCCAACCTGCGGCGCGCATTTTCGGGTGTGGTGGCGGGGAACGTGAAGGACGACGGCATCCGCGCGATCGAACAGTACGGCAAGTTCGAGATCCACGGCGAGGATGAGATCATGGCGCCGATGGACAAGCTGCTGCAGTCGTTCGTGGAGCAGAGCCGGATGAAGTTGCCGGGTAAGGAATATATTCCGTGCTATCGCGTGGTGCGGTAGGGTGGACGGCTCCGCCGTCCACGCGTTCGACCATCATTTGAATTGCCGCGCCGGCCGTGCACGCACCGTTTGAACGCGTGGACAGGAAACCCGTCCACCCTACGTGAACGTGGCATGAAAAAGGGGCGCCGCGGCGCCCCTTCCGTTATCCCGTCACAACGACGCTATCAGTCTTCCTTACGCAAGTGCGGGAACAGCAGCACGTCACGGATGTTCGGCGAATCGGTAATGATCATCATCAGGCGATCGATGCCGATGCCGCAGCCACCGGCCGGCGGCATGCCGTATTCCAGCGCGCGGATGTAGTCGGCGTCGTAGTACATCGCCTCGTCGTCGCCGGCTTCCTTGGCATCGACCTGGGCCAGGAAGCGCGCGGCCTGGTCTTCCGGATCGTTCAGCTCGGAGAAGCCGTTGGCGATTTCGCGGCCGACCATGAACAGCTCGAAGCGCTCGGTGATGCCTTCGCGCGTGTCCGAGGCGCGCGCCAGCGGCGAGACTTCGATCGGGTAGTCAATGATGAAGGTCGGTTCCCACAGCTGGGCTTCCGCGGTCTCCTCGAACAGCGCCAGTTGCAGCGCGCCCAGGCCGGCGTGGGCCAGCGGCTTGACGCCGAACTTCAGCAGTTCGGTGCGCAGGAATTCGCTGCTCTCCAGCTGCTCCGGTGCATAGCCCGGCGCGAATTTGTTGATCGCTTCGACGATCGTCAGGCGGTGGAAGGGTTTGCTCAAATCCAGCGCGCGCCCACCGTAGGTCAGCTCGGCGGTGCCGTGGGCGTCCACGGCGGCCTGGCGGATCACGGCTTCGGTAAAGTCCATGATCCACTTGTAGTCGGTGTAGGCCGCGTAGAACTCCATCATCGTGAATTCCGGATTGTGGCGGATCGACACGCCCTCGTTGCGGAAGTTACGGTTGATTTCGAACACGCGATCGAAGCCGCCCACCACCAGGCGCTTCAGGTACAGCTCGGGCGCGATACGCAGGAACATCTGCATGTCGAGCGCATTGTGGTGGGTGATGAAGGGTTTCGCCGCGGCGCCGCCCGGGATGGCGTGCAGCATCGGCGTTTCCACTTCCATGAACTGGTGTTCCTGCATGAAGCGGCGGATCGACGCGATGGCTGCGGTACGGGCCTTGAAGGTGCGGCGGGTTTCCTCGCTCACGATCAGGTCGACGTAGCGCTGGCGATATTTCGTTTCCTGGTCCGCCAGGCCGTGGAACTTGTCCGGCAGCGGGCGCAGCGACTTGGTCACCAGGCGCAGCTTGTTCACCTTGATGGTCAGTTCGTCGACCTTGGTCTTGAACAGGGTGCCTTCGACGCCCAGGATGTCGCCCAGGTCATAGGTGCGGAAGGCTTCCATCGCTTCCTCGCCGGTATTGTCGAGGGTGACGTAGATCTGGATGCGGCCGTCGGCGCGCGGTCCCGACGCGTCCTGCAGCGTCGCGAACGCGGCTTTCTTGCCGGCTTCGCGCTTGAGCATCATGCGGCCGGCCAGCACCACCTGCTGCGGCTCGGCTTCCAGCGCTTCGCGGGTCCAGCCGCCGTAGGTCTCGACCAGGTCGGCCGCCTTGTGCTGCGGGACGAAGTCGTTCGGGAAGGCCTGGCCTTTGGTGCGGATCGCACCCAGCTTGGCGCGGCGCTCGGCGATGATCTTGTTGTCGTCGGCGTTCAGGGCCGCGGTTTGCTCTTGTTCTTGGTTGTTCTCGGTGCTCATATCAGGTTCACTCTAGTATTTATTACAGGCTTGATTCACAGACTCGCGCACAGCTCGTTGATGTCCAGGTCCGCATAATCGTCGACCACGCGGATCACGTTGTCGAATTCCGCAAACGCCTCGGCCGGCAGGGTGGTGGTGATCACCACCGCGCGCATGCCGGCGCGGCGCGCCGCTTCCACGCCCATCGGCGCATCTTCGAACACGATGCAGTCGGCCGGGTCGACGCCCAGCTGTTCGGCCGCCTTCAGGAACACGTCCGGATGCGGCTTGCCCTGCTTGACGTCGGCGGCGCCGACCACGGTGTCGAAGTGGCGGCGCAGGTCGAGTTCATCGAGCGTGAACACGATGTTCTTCGGCGGCGCGGACGTCGCCACGGCCAGCTTGACGCCGGTCGCGCGCGCGTTCGTCACCAGGTGCTCGAAGCCCTCGATGGCGCGGCGGTGCGGGCCGTACATCTCGCGGTACAGCGCATCCTTTTCCTGGGCCAGCACGGCGATCTCGTCGTCCGGGACGTCCGGGCCGAGGCGCGCGCGCAGGATCTCGCGGCCCTGGGCGCCGGCGGTTTCGCGGAAAAAGGCGTCCGCTTCGTACGTCTTGCCGCGGCGTTCGAAGAACGCGAGCCAGGAGTCGGTATGGAAGGCCATGTTGTCGACGATGGTGCCGTCCATGTCGAAGATAAATGCGCGCGCTTTGGTCATCGGTGCTGTACTTTCTTTTAGACGCCTTGTTTCAGGGAGGCGGAGATGAAGTCGTCGAGGTCGCCGTCCAGCACGTTCTTGGTGTTGCCGGTCTCGAAGCCGGTACGCAAGTCCTTGATGCGCGACTGGTCCAGCACGTAGGAACGGATCTGGTGGCCCCAGCCGACATCGGTCTTGGAGTCTTCCAGCTTCTGCTGCTCGGCCATGCGCTTGCGCATTTCGAGCTCGAACAGTTTCGAACGCAGCATGTCGAAGGCTTCGGCCTTGTTGCGGTGCTGCGAGCGGTCGTTCTGGCACTGCACCACGATACCCGAAGGCGCGTGCGTCAGGCGCACGGCGGAGTCGGTCTTGTTGATGTGCTGACCGCCGGCACCGGATGCGCGGTAGGTATCGATGCGCACGTCGGCCGGGTTGATCTCGATCTCGAACGATTCGTCGACTTCCGGATACACGAACAGCGAGGTGAACGAGGTATGGCGGCCGTTGGCCGAGTCGAACGGCGACTTGCGCACCAGGCGGTGCACGCCGGTTTCGGTGCGCAGGTGGCCGTAGGCGTACTCGCCCTCGACCTTGATGGTGGCGGTCTTGATGCCCGCGACCTCGCCGTCGGACACTTCCAGCACCTCGGCCTTGAAGCCCTTGCGCTCGCAATAGCGCAGGTACTGGCGCATCAGCATCGAGGCCCAGTCCTGGGCTTCGGTGCCGCCGGCGCCGGCCTGGATGTCGATGAAGCAGTTGGCGTGGTCCATCGGGTTGCTGAACATGCGGCGGAATTCCATCGCCTCGATGACCTTCTTGATCGCTTCGGCGTCGCCTTCGACCGATTCGATGGTGTCGTCATCGCCTTCTTCGCGTGCCATCTCGAACAGGTCGTTCGCATCGCCGAGATCGGCGCGCGCTTTTTCCAGCGTCAGCACGACGCCTTCGAGGGCCTTCTTTTCCTTGCCCATTTCGAGGGCGCGTTTCTGGTCGTTCCAGATGGCTGGATCTTCCAGTTCCTGGTTGACCTGTTCTAGTTTCTCCGACTTCTTATCGAAGTCAAAGATACCTCCGAAGTTCGGCTTCACGACTGGTCATGTCGTTCAGCAGGGCGGAGAGGGCGTTGATGCGTTCAGCTTCCATGGTCGGTGGTATGTCTTGTAGTTGAATCGAACCGAAGATTATACCCGACTGCGCCGGCGCCAAGCGCCAACTTGGACTGTCCTTGCCGCAGGACACGCCGCTTCTGTATGATGGCCCGCTATTGCCCATGTTTCTTGCCATTTCCGCCATGCCGATCCGCTCAATCTCCAGCTTGTCCATCCTTTTGTTGTCCTCCCTGGTCGCCCAGGCTTACGCCGCGCCGGCCGCCGGAACGCCGGCCGCCAAAACGCCGGCCGGCACCCGCGCCGAACTGGCGATCCTGGAAACCACCGACATCCATTCGAACGTGGTCGGCTACGATTACTTCAAGCTGGCCGACGAGCCCTCGCTGGGCCTGGACCGCGCCGCGACCCTGATCGCCCAGGCCCGCGCCGACTTCCCGAACACCCTGCTGTTCGATAACGGCGACACCATCCAGGGTACCGCGCTGGCCGACTACCAGGCGCTGGTCAAGCCGGTGAAGTGCGACGAGCAGCTCGGCATCTATAAAGTCATGCAGCGCCTCGGCTACGACGGCGGCGGCATCGGCAACCACGATTTCAATTATGGCCTCGGCTTCCTGGGCCAGATCAGCGGCAAAGGCTTCGATGCCGACGGCCTGCCAGGCAAGAGCGCCAAGCACTGCGCCGGCCCGGGTTTTCCGCTGGTGCTGGCCAACGTCTACAGCGTCAAGACCAGGAAGCCGCTGTTCGCGCCCTATGAAATCATCGAAAAGCGCGTGAAGGCGGTCGATGCCGCAGGACGCCCGGTCGAATCGACAATCAAGGTCGGCATCATCGGCTTCACGCCGCCGACCATCCTGGCCTGGGACAAGCGCTGGCTGGAAGGGAAGGTCTACACCGAAGGCCTGGTCGAAACCGCGAAGCGCTATGTGCCCGAGATGCGCAGGAAGGGCGCCGATCTGGTGCTGGTGATCTCGCACGGCGGCCTCGATGCCGCGCCGTATTCGCCGACGATGGAAAACGGGAATTATTATCTGGCGAAGGAGAGCGGTGAGATCGGCGGCATCGACGCGCTGCTGCTCGGCCACTCGCACGTGCTGTTCCCGAACCCGACAAGCACGGTCCCGCAATTCAATTTGCCGAACGTCGACAAGGTGAAGGGCACCGTGTTCGGCGTGCCGACCGTGATGGCCAATTTGTGGGGCAAGAACCTGGGCGTGATCAAGTTCGCGCTGCGCCATGACGGCAAGGGCTGGCAGGTCGACAAGACCCGGACCGTGGTCGAGAGCCGCACGACCGACCGCGGCAACAAGCAGTATGTCGCTGCCGACCCGCAGGTGATGCAGCTGGTGCGCGCCGAGCACGAGGCCACCATCCAGTATGTGAAGACGCCGGTGGGCAGCACCGACTTCCGCCTGTCGACTTATTTTGCCGACGTCGGCGACAGCTCCGCGATCCAGGTCGTGAACCAGGCCCAGACCGAGTACGTGCGCAAGTACGTCGCCGCCAACCTGCCGCAGTACGCGAACCTGCCGGTGCTGTCGATGGCGGCTGCCTTCAAGAGCGGCTTCGGCGGCGCGGGCGACTATACCGACGTCGCCCCGGGCAAGCTGGCGCTGAACAACGCGGCCGATTTGTACCTGTATCCGAACGCGCTGTACGCAGTAAAGGTGGACGGCGCCGGCCTGAAGGCCTGGCTGGAAAAGGCGGCGGGCCGCTTCAACACCATTGACCCGGCCAAGTCCGAGCCGCAGGAACTGCTGAATCCGGCCTTCCCCAGTTTTAACTTCGACACCGTCACCTCGCCGGAACTCGGCTACGAGATCGACGTGACCCGCGCGCCGGGCCAGCGCATCCGTAACCTGACCCTGAACGGCAAGCCGGTGGCGGACGGCCAGGCCTTCCTGGTCGCGACCAACAACTACCGCGCCAGCGGCGGCGGCAACTTCCCGGGCCTGGACGGCAGCAAGACCGTGGTCGCTTCGCCGGATGCGAGCCGCGACGTGCTGATCGAGTACATCCGCACCGCGAAACAGCTGACGCGTGCGGCCAACGGTGCGCAGCGCAGCTGGCGCTTCGCCCAGGTCAAGACTGCCGGTCCGGTGGTGTTCCACTCGGCGCCGGGCAAGATCGAGCTGGCGCGCGCCGCCGGCCTGGCCAACGTGTCGCAGTTGCGCGAGGACGATGGGCAGGGCAAGGGGTTTGCCTTGTACGCGGTGGATCTGTCGAAATGAGATTGAGGCCGCTGGCGGTGCTGCTGTCGTTGCCGCTGCTGGCGCTGACGGCAGCTATTGCAGCTGCCCAGCCAGTGCCGGCTGCCGTGGTAGATGACAATGCGGTGATAGCCTCTTCGTCAGTCGATCAGGATTTTCGGCGCGGGCTGGCCTATCGCAACGGCGACGGCGTGCCGCGCGATGCGGCCCAGGCCGTGCGCTGCCTGACACGTGCGGCCGAGCGCGGCGTGCCCGCGGCGATGTTCATCCTGTCGCACATGCTGGCCGAGGGCGAGGGCGCCGCGCGCGATGCGGCCGCAGCACGGCGCTGGCTGGAGATGGCGGCGCAGGCCGAGTATCCGGAAGCCTTGCAGGAAATGGCGATGACGGAGCGCGACCCGGCGCGCGCGGCCGAGCTGGTGCGCGAAGCGGCGCATGCGATGCAGCACCGCGCGCACGAACAGGAACCGTAGGGTGGACGGGTTTCCCGTCCACGCGGCGATACGTACTGGTTGAATTGTCGCGCCCTTAATCGGCGCCGGTGGTTACGTAATCGAACCGCACCCGCCGAATGAACGCGTGGACGGGAGACCCGTCCACCCTACGATCAATGCCGGGACGGGCGACTCGGCGCTTGAATTTCGTTGGCCGCGATATCGGCCAGATCGAGCAGGCTCTGCACTTCGGAAGCGCGCAGGCGGCGCGGTTCGCGGTCGATCACGCACAGGGTGCCGAGCGGCTGCCCCGATTTATCGCGCAGCGGTACGCCCGCATAAAACCGGATGTGCGGATCCTGCTGCACCAGCGGATTGCTGCGGAAGCGCTCGTCTACGAGCGCGTCTTCTACCACGAACAATTCGTTCTGCATGATCGCGTGCGAACAGAACGCCCAGTCGCGCGGCGTTTCACGCGCCTGCAAACCGACGCGCGCCTTGAACCACTGGCGGGTCGAGGTCAGCAGCGAGATCAGGGCGATCGGCGAACCGGTGACCATCGACGCCAGGCGCACCACGCGGTCGAAGCGGGGTTCCTCGTCGCTGTCCACCAGGCCGGACGCGGCCAGCGCCGCCAGGCGCGTGCGCTCGGTGGCCAGTACCGGATAGTTCGTCGACGGCGCCGGCTGGTATTCGGTATCGGTATTCGGATCCGGCGTATTGCGCGCTTCGTCGCCGTGCATCAGGCCCTGGACCAGGCTCAAGCGGGTACGACGGTGTCCTCCCGGCGTTTTCCAGGATTCGATCGCGCCGCTTTCCATCCAGATCTGGACAGTGCTGGTCGCCACGCCTAACAAACGTGCGACCTCGCTGGTGGTGAGAATGGGATCGTCTTCTTTGATGTTGCTCTGCATAAACAGCCTCGTTTCGCGTCAGTATAACGGATTCGAGCCAATGTTTTACCCTTTCTGTAACCTATTTTGTCGTACTTTCCAAGTGTGCACCTCCAATATCTGTTACTTTTTTCATGAATTTGAGCAAGATATTACCCAATGTTGAATATTTGTAACTACTTCGGTGGTATGCTCATCAATTGAATCAATTTCCGCTAATAAATTTCTCCCAACCCGCTGAGAAAAAAATGACAAAAAAATCCCACAGTGTTGGCATTGCTGCACAACTATATGGCGCTTTCGCGCTGGTGGTCGTGGTGACCGTCGCGCTGGCGTTGTTTTCTGTGTCGCGTGTCAACGACATCGAAGGGGCGCTCGGCAATGCCGATGCCATGCGCAGTACCCGTCTCGACCCGCTGTACGATGCGCGCGAAGCGCTCGACCAATCCGGCATCGCCGCGCGCAACGCGTATATATTCAAGAGCGATGCCGATGCCGTGCGTGAGCTCGACCTGGTCGACCGGCACGCGGCGGCGTTCCGCGCCGCACTCGGCCAGCTCGACGGTCCGCTGCAGGGCGACCCGCAATACGCCAAGGTGCGCGAAGAGCTGATGGCGATGAGCCAGGAACTGCAGCGCCCGCGCCGTTACCGCACTGCCGGCGACATGGAAGGCTTCGGCACCTTCCTGACCCAGGAGTGCACGCCGCTGCGGCGCCGCATCGTGGCCGACATCGACGTCCTGCTCAAGCGTCTGCAGGACGGCAGCGTCGAAGCCAGCGCGGCCGCGCGCGCCACCGCCGCGTCGGCGCGCACCACGATTGCCGGCCTGACGGTACTGTGCGTGGTGCTGGCGGCCACGGTCGGCCTGCTGATCGTGCGCAGCCTGGTGCGCCAGCTGGGCGGCGAGCCGGCCTACGCCTCGAGCGTGGCGCATGCGATCGCGCGCGGCGAACTGCAGCATCAGGTCGACGTGCGCCGTGCGCCGCCGAGCAGCCTGCTGGCGGCGATGAGCGCGATGCGCGACAGCCTGAGTGGCATCGTCGGCAAGGTGCGCGGCGGTACCGATGCGATCGCGTCGGCCTCGGCCGAAATCGCGCTCGGCAACGTCGATCTGTCGCGCCGCACCGAATCGCAGGCCGCCGAACTGGCCCAGGTGGCCGGCTCGATGAAGCAGCTGATCGACTCGGTGCGCCGCAACGCCGACTATGCGACCGAAGCCAGCAAGCTGGCGCTGGATGCGTCGACGGTGTCGCGTGAAGGCGGCGCCGCGGTCGACGGCGTGGTCCAGACCATGCACCTGATCAACGACTCGTCGAAGAAGATCGTCGACATCATCGCCGTGATCGACGGCATCGCCTTCCAGACCAATATCCTGGCGCTGAACGCGGCGGTCGAGGCGGCGCGCGCCGGCGAGCAGGGCCGCGGCTTTGCCGTGGTGGCGTCCGAGGTGCGCAACCTGGCCCACCGTTCGGCCGGCGCCGCCAAGGAAATCAAGGCGCTGATCGAGGATTCGGTCAACAAGGTGGAGACCGGCACCGAACTGGTCGGGCGTGCCGGCGAGACCATGCGCAAGGTGGTCGACGGCGTGCACCGCGTGACCGACATCATGGGCCGCATTTCGGAAGCGACCCGCAGCCAGAGCCAGGACATCGAACGCGTCGACAGCGCCATCGTGCAGCTCGACGAGATGACGCTGCAGAATGCGGCGCTGGTGGAAGAAGCCACCGCGGCCGCGCACTCGCTGCAGCAGCAGGCCGACCAGCTGGCCGAGCTGGTGAATACCTTCCAGCTCGAAGCCGGCCGCGCCGGCCGTGGCGAGCGCAATGCGCTGCGCCTGACTGCTTAATTATTAGAAGCGCCCAATCGTAGGGTGGACGGGTCTCCCGTCCACGCGTCCGACACTGCGGGCGCTGTCTACCCTACGACGTTCTGCAGTCAATGCAGGCTTTTCTTTTCCGGCTGCACCAGCACGAAGGGACTCACCACCGAGGCCCACAGCGGGCTGTCGGCCGCCTGCCAGGTCGCGGCCTGGACCGAGGACACCTTGGCCAGTTTGCCTGCATCCATCCAGCGCGCGATGCTGGCCTTGTCGTCGTGGGCGATACGCAGCGCGACTTCGATCAGGTCGAGTTCTTCGCTCACCCAGACCACCACGCCCTGCGCGAAGTGGCGTTCCAGTTCCGACCACTGGACGCGCCCGGTCTCGCGGTTGATCTTGTCGTGCAGTTCGCTGTCTTTCAGCGGGTCGGTCTTCAAAGGTTCAGTGCTCATAGCAGTACTATCTGTATTAAATGGGTTCGATGCCGGGAACCGGCGAACCCGCCCATGTTAACCGATAGGCCTGGCCCTTGCGGACATTCCCGACCAGCGCCGGCCGGAAGCAGGCCAGGTTGGTGCCTCCAGGAGCGCGCACGCTCGGGTAAATCACACCCATCGACCCCAGCTCCAGCAATCCGGCGGCCAGCTGTTGCGAGGCGAGGTAGCTGCGCGAATCGAGGCAGCTGTTGAAGGCATCCAGTCCGCGCAGGTCGTGGAAGCCGGCGCTGAAGTCGGCCAGCAGGCACTGGTAATTGACGCTGTCGCTGAAGTCGCCGCCAAGGCGCCCGATCTCCTGGTACTCGACCGCCTTGTGGAAGGCGATTTCGGCCAGCGCCGTCTCGACGTCGAAGGCGCAGTACCAGGCGCCGCGCTGGCCATCGTTGAAGCGGCTGCCTTCCGGCCGCGCATACGTGTAGGCGGCGTTGATGATGCGGAAGTTGGGCACGCCGAACACCAGTTCATCCATGCCGATACCGGCCAGCTGCCCGGCTTCGCCGCGCAGGCGGTCGTTGGTGGCGTTGTCGAGATCGAACAGATCGCGCAGGACGCCGTCGTCGTCGCCGGCCAGCGGGGCCAGCACCGAATCCTCGGCGTCGGCAAAACGCGACGGGATCAGGCGGCAGGTGTCGAACCGGCGCAGCAGGGTCACCGGCGGCAGCGCGCGGCTGGCCGGCTTGTCGAGGAGCCTCACGTCAGAGTCCTCCGCGCCGCGCGTCGAGCAGGCGCCGCACCGTCTGCATGGCCAGCATGCCGCCGCCGAGCATGTAGGCCAGCGGGGTGCGGCCCTGGAAGATGGCGTTGGTGTTGGGCAGGTGGATCCACTCGTCGGCCAGCTTGTCGCCGTACAGGATGTGCAGCGCCTTGTAGATGCCGAGCAGGTAGGAGATGCGCGTGATGCGGTCGACTTCAAGTACGCGGTCGTGCTGCTTCTTCCATTCGTAGAACGAGGACGAGGACAGGCCGCCGAGCAGCTCGCGCGCATCGTCGTCGCGCAGGCGCCAGGCGGCGGCCAGCTGGAAGAAACCCTTGAGCGCGGAGCGCGACAGCCGCTCGCGTTCGGCTTTGGCATTCAGGTCGACCAGCGGCGTGGTTTCGAACTGGCTGGTGGGGTAAGCGTAGGCTCGGTGCATGGAGATCCTCCGGTTTCGGATAATTTATACTCCGACTCTGGATCGAATGCAAGCAGCTTGTGCAAAGTCCGCGCCAGTGGCAGAATTGTTCAGTTGATAATAGGTAACTAATATCGGGGACCCAGCGCGGAGGTGCATCATGCGTCTGCTGTCGATTGGCGTACTGGGCATCAGCGTGCTGATGCTGGCCTTTGCCGGCGCGGCGCGGCCGTCGAATGCCGACCTGAAACGGCAGGTCGTGAATGCCGAGCGTGCGTTCGCCGCCACCATGAAGGCGCGCGACCATGCCGCCTTTACCGGCTTCCTGGCCGAGGAAGCGATCTTTTTTTCCGGCAGCACGCCGCTGCGCGGGCGCGAAGCCATCGCGCGCGCCTGGCGTCCGTATTACGATGGTCCACGGGCACCGTTTTCGTGGGAGCCGGAACAGGTCGAGGTGGTCGATTCCGGCACCCTGGCCTACAGCGGCGGCCCGGTGTTCGATGCCGGCGGCAAGCGCGTCGGTCGCTTCAATTCGATCTGGCGGCTGGAAGCGCCGGGCAAGTGGAAGATCGTGTTCGACCGTGGCGACGAACCGTGCGCGTGCAGGGCCGGCGCGCCTGAGCAAAAGGCGCAAGCAGCGCAGCCACCACAACCACCGCAAGCAGCGAGGAGCGTTCCATGAAACGAGTAACCGGCATCGGCGGCATCTTCTTCCACGCGCAGGACCCGGCGGCATTGCGCGCCTGGTACGCGCGCCATCTCGGCATCGACGTGCAGGCCTGGGGCGGCGCGGCCTTCAGTTGGGCCGGCGACGACGGCACGCCCAGCGCCGGCACCACGATCTGGTCGATAGGCGCGGCCGGCAGCGATCACTTCGCGCCGGGCACGGCAAACTTCATGGTGAATTACCGGGTCGACGACCTGGGCGCGCTGCTGCAGGCGCTGCGCGACGAGGGTTGCAATGTCCTCGACAGGACCGACGACGGCGAGTTCGGCAAGTTCGGCTGGGTCATCGACCCGGAGGGGAACAAGCTCGAGCTGTGGCAGCCGCCGGCAGGACAATAAACGATACCTGGCCACCCCATGCGCAAACGCCCCCTGCAGATCGCCACCGCCATCCTCGCCTGCGTGCCGACGCTCACCGGCCTGCTGGCCATGACCGGCCTCGACGACCCGCTGTACCGCGCGCTGCAACTGCCGCCCGACGCCACCCTCGACAGCAACCTGCGCTTCTACGGCGGCGTATGGCTGGGCGTGGGTCTGGCCGCCTTCTGGCTGCTGCCGCGCATCGAGCGCGAGACCACGCTGTTCCGCTGCCTGTGGCTGATGATTTTCCTGGGCGGCGCCGGGCGTCTGCTGTCGCTGGCGCTGGCCGGCATGCCGTTCCCGCCCTTTGTCGGCTTCACTGCCCTGGAAGTGCTGGGAGCGCCGCTGTTCGTCTGGTGGCAGGCGCGGGTGGCGCGGGCGGCTGCCGTGGGCGCGGCCGCGCCGCCGGTGTTGCGCCGCGTCGCCTGAACGCCTCTTGAAAGCGCAGTCACGGCCGCATGTCTGCATGCCAGCCGACCGAAAGGAGTCCATCTTGTCACAGCCCGCACCGAAGCCTGTCGCCGTCGCCGCCTCCGACGCGCCGCCGCGTACCAAACCGTCGAATTACCCCGAACCGTTCGCGTCGATGATGCAGGGCCGGATCAAGCGGCCGCTGGGCGACCCGTTCGGCTTGCAGAGCTTCGGCGTCAACCACGTGACGCTGGCGCCGGGCGCCATGTCGGCGCTGTTCCATCGGCATGCCGTGCAGGATGAATGGATCTACGTCCTGAGCGGCGAACTGGTGCTGGTCCACGACGATGGCGAAACGGTGCTCACTGCCGGCATGTGCGCCGGCTTTCCCGCCGGCGGCACGGCGCACCAGTTGCTCAACCGCTCGGCGCAAGAGGCCAGCTACCTGGAAGTGGGCGACCGCCGTCCCGGCGACAGCGCCGTCTACCCGCGCGACGACCTGGTCGCGGTGCGCGCCGGGACCGGCTGGGGCTTCACGTACAAGGACGGTACGCCGTACGCGGGCTCCTGAGCAAAACACGCGGTCCATACGGTGCCCGTGACAAAGCGCGCATTTTCACCGCAGTCCAATCTGATAAGCTCCCCGACCATTCACATCACGTTTGCAGGCCGACATGATCGGGAAGTTATTTGATGCGCCGAAGCGCGCAGCGACGCCGGCGCTCAGCGCTGCGCAAAGACAGTGGTCGGAAGCACTGCGCGGCAGCCCCGGTGCACCGAGGCCGGCCAATGCGCAGGCGGATCCTGCGGCCAAGGCGCCGGCCGATCCGCTAACCACCGCCAACATCGGCGGCGGGGAAGTGTTCCACCGCCTGTACGCGGCGATGAAGAACGAGCAGGGCGTGCACGTCGAATCGATGCTGTGCGTGCTGGGTGCCCTGGCCGGCTACGCCTGCCAGGCCGAGGTGCGCGCCATCGCCCGCGCCAAGAACCTGCCCGACGATGCCGTGTTCCAGATCGTCAGCGCCGTGGACGGCCGCCGCTACTACTTCGGCGAGCTGCTCAACCAGCCGCTGTTGAACGCGCAGCCATCCCTGTGGGAGATGGTGGCCGCCGCCGCAACCACGGCCGGCGCCGGCGCCTTGCCCGATGCGCACGGTCTGTTCCGCCACGTCGCGGCATCGGTCGGCAGCGATGCCTTCGGCATGCCGCGCGTGCCGACGAAGCACAGGGCCGGCGACACGCCGCGCGGCTACCTGAAGCAGTTGTGGCCGGCGCTGTTCCCGCTGGTGCGCAACCTGTGCCCGGACCCGGCGCTGTGGCCGGTGGTGTTCGGGGTGGCGATCGAACGCACCATCGAGGCCGCGCAGGGCGCGATCGATCCGGCGCTGGCCTTCACCATCGTGATGGAAGCGGCGGTCCCGATGTCGCGGGTCGACCTGGACGGCGCCTGAGACTTTACGCCTGCTTGCGGCCGAGCGAGGCCACCAGCGGCGCAATGATGACCGCCAGCACCGCGATCGCGGCCGAGACGTAGCCGATCTTGTCGAGTCCCAGCGTCGGGATCACGACGCCGCCCAGCATCGCGCCGATGCCGATGCCGGCATTCGCCGCCGACACGTTGGTGGTGCCGGCCAGCGCCTGCGAGTGCGTCGCCGACGACATCACGCGCACCTGGCAGATCGGGAACAGGGCGGTGTAGGCGATGCCCCACAAGCCCAGCACCGCGCAGAACATGATGGTCGAACTGATCGCCGGCACGCTCAGCGCCATGCCGATGGCGAGCAGCGCCGCGAAGGCGGCGGTGGCCTTGACCGGGGCACGGTCGACCGCTTTGCCGCCCAGCCAGTTGCCGATCAGGCCGATCGCGCCGAAGCCCATCAGCCACCAGCCGACTTGCGCCGGGGCGATGCCGGCCAGGCGCTCGAGGATGTCGGCCAGGTAGGTGTAGGCGGTGAACATCGCGGTGAACACGACGATCGACAGCACGACGTTGGCCAGGAAGTAGGGTTCGCGGAACAGGCGCGCCTGCTGTTTGAAGTTCATGCGCGGCGAGCGCGCCACCGCCGGCATCAGCGCCCACAGGGCGGCGGCCATCAGCAGCGACAGCGCAGCCAGCATCCAGAACGAATTGCGCCAGCCGATGCTGTTGGCGGCCACGGTCCCGAGCGGAATCCCGAACAGCAGCGCCGCCGAAATGCCAAGGTAGACGCGCGACACGGCCTGGCCGGCCTTGGCCGGACCGGCCAGCTGGCCCGCGGTTTCGCTGGCCGTGCCCCAGAACACGGGCAGCGCCAGCGCCGGGATGAAGCGCGCCAGCGCCAGCACCCAGATGTTGGGCGCCACCGCGGCCAGCGCATTGGATAACGCGAACACGATGAGGATGGCGACGAACAGTTTTTTACGGTCGAGGTGCGACAGCCAGGCCGTCAGCGGCGGCCCGAACAGCATGACGGTAAAGGCGAACAGGGTCACCAGCTGGCCGGCTGCGGAGATCGAGATAGCGAGGTCGCGCGACAGTGCCGGCAGCAGGCCGACGATCAGGTATTCGGTGGTGACGATGACGAAGGCGGCGATCGCCAGGATCAGGATCGAGATGGCGGCGCCGGGCTGGGTGGCCGCTTGGTTGGCCGATTTTGCCGCGGATGTTGGGATTGCTTGGTTGGACATGGTCAATATTTAAATTGCACGGCTAAGCATGCTATTCGATATCCACTTTCCTATCTCGGGTATTTTTTCTATACTTGGCGGAATATTTTTCCGGAATCGAGTATGCAGAACAGCGAGCGTTTGAAAGGGGTCGAAGTCTTCGTCGCCGTGGCCCGGGCCGGTAGTTTCGTGCGCGCCGGCGAGCGCCTGAATCTCACCAGCTCGGCGGTCGGCAAGGGGGTGGCGCGGCTGGAAGCGCGCCTGCAGGTACGCCTGTTCGAGCGCAGCACGCGGCGCCTGGCGCTGACCGAAGCGGGTACGAAATTCCTGGCGGCCTGCACCCGTGTCCTGAGCGAACTGGAAGAAGCCGAGCATGCCCTCGGCAGCGACGGCGAGGTGCTGGCCGGGCGCCTGCGCATCGACCTGCCGGTCACGTTCGGCCGGCTGGTGGTATTGCCGGCACTGGCGCCGTTCTTCCAGCGCTATCCGCGCCTGCAGCCGGTACTGTCCTTCACCGACCGCTTCGTCGACATCCTGGACGAAGGCATCGACGTGGCGGTGCGCATCGGCAGTCCGGAAGCCTGGCCGCCGTCGCTCGGGCACAGCTACCTGGGCCAGGAACAGAAAGTGTTCTGCGCGGCGCCGGCCTACCTGGCGGCGCAGGGCACGCCGGCGTCGATTGAAGAGCTGGCGCAGCACGCCGCCATCATGTACCGCAAGGCCGACGGCACCACCAGTCCGTGGCTGGTGCGGCACGGCGATGGGCGGGCCGAACCGCGCATCGAAAAGACCGCACTCGACGCCCGCATCGTGGCCGGCAACGCCGAGGCCCAGCTCGACCTGACGCTGGCCGGCCTCGGCATTGCCCAGCTGCCGACCTGGCTGGTCGGGCGCCACCTGGCCGGCGGCAGCCTGGTGCAGGTACTGCCGGCACATGCGGCGCCCGGGCTGCCGATGCACGTCGTGTGGCCGAAGGCCAAGGCGGCGCTGCCGCGCGTCAGCCAGGTAGTGGCCGCCTTGAGCGAATTGCCGGGCGCTTTACTGATGCAGGAAACTTGACAATGTGTCTTTATTTCTTGTCTCTCCTCTGCTAGAGTCCGGCAAAACTTTCGGGAGAGCTTGACATGAGACGCATCGTCGGAGCGGCCGTGCTGGCCTGCGTGCTGGGTGGTGGTTTGGCAGCGTGTGGCGGGGCAGACGAGGGACCGGCGCTGGGCGCCTTCCCGGCGATCAGCAAGAAGGAAACCGACGCGCCCTTCGTGATCACCGCACCGTCGTCGCGCAGCCCGGCCGCCTTCGTGTACACCAGCTCGAATCCCGCGGTCGCCACGGTCGACGGCGCCACGGTCACGATCAAGGGCGTCGGCGACACCGTGATCAGCGCTGCACAGCCGAGCTACGAAAGCTACGGGCCGACCCACACCTCGGCCACGCTGACCGTCAGCGCCACCTGCGTCAGTCCGGCCACGGTGGCGCACTACGCCTGCATCGCACCGGTGTCGCCGGGGGCGACCGCCACCACGCTCGGCGGCCTGATCTGGGCACGGGTGCTGCACACGGACACCTATGCCCACGCAACCGACTTCTGCGCCGGCACCGAGATCGACAGCGTCGCCAACTGGCGCCTGCCGACCCAGGCCGAGCTGGCGCTGCTGGTGGCGTCCGGTGCGATCGCAGGGCATAACTGGCAGCTGGGCACGGCCTGGACCTCGACCGCGGCGAGCGGAACGAGTGGCACGCACGTGGTGGTGGACCTGGAGACCGGGGCCGCGGCCAACCGCGCGGATACCGAAGTGGCTTACGTCAGCTGCGTGCGTTGAGCTGAGCTACGACGGTGGTAGGCCGGCGCGTACACCTACGCCGGCTCGGCGTGCTCCACCAGCAGCTGCACCTTGGTCACGCCGTTGTACTCGTTGGCATCGAGCCGGAAGGCCACGCGCGCCATGTCGCCCAGCGCATCGGTGTGGCCGAACCAGATCGCATCGTAGCGCCGTCCGTTCCGTTCCAGCAGCAGCTTGAGGTGCTTGTCCTTGAGGATGCGCTGGCTGACCACGCGGAATTCGTCGACGAACACCGGCGGCGCAAAGCCCTGGCCCCAGACCTGGCCGTCGAGCAGCTCGATGAACTGGGTCGAGTAGAAATCGTCTTCCAGCGGGCCGTCGGTCTCGACCACGCGCTCCAGCTGGGCGGCGCTGAGCCAGGCCTGGCCGACCGCTTCGAACGCCTGGCTGAAGGTATCGAAATGGTCGCCGCGGATGGTGAGACCGGCCGCCATCGCGTGGCCGCCGAACTTGTCGATCAGGCCGGGCACGCGCTTGGACACCAGGTCGAGAGCATCGCGCAGATGAAAGCCCGGGATCGAACGGCCGGAACCCTTGATCCAGCCGTCGCCGGCCGGCGCGAAGGTGATGGTCGGGCGGTAGAACTTTTCCTTGAGACGCGACGCCACGATGCCGATCACACCCTGGTGCCAGCCATCGTCGAACACGGCGATGGTGCTGGCGGCGGCCGGCTCGAAATCGTCCAGGTGCAGCAGGGCGGTGCCCTGCATGTCGGCTTCGATTTCGCGCCGTTTGAGGTTGATCTCGTTGAGCTGCTGGGCGATGGCCCAGGCACGCCCTTCGTCGTCGGTGGTCAGGCACTCGATCCCGAGCGACATGTCTTCCAGGCGGCCGGCGGCGTTCAGGCGCGGACCCAGCGCGAAACCGAGGTCGAACGGCGAGGCGGTGCGCGCTTCGCGTCCGGCCACGCGGAACAGCGCCGCCACGCCGGCATGCATGCGTCCCGCGCGCATGCGCTTTAAACCTTGCGCCACCAGGATGCGGTTGTTGGTGTCGAGTTTGACCACGTCGGCGACGGTGCCCAGCGCGACCAGGTCGAGCAGGTTGTCGAGCTTGGGCTGGGTTTGCGCATCGAACACGCCGCGCTTGCGCAATTCCGCGCGCAGGGCCAGCAGCACATAAAACACCACGCCGACGCCGGCCAGGTTTTTACTGGGGAAGCCGCACTCGGGCTGGTTCGGGTTGACGATCACGCGCGCGTCCGGCAGCCGGTCGCCCGGCAGGTGGTGGTCGGTGACGACCACGTCGATGCCACGCGCCTTGGCCGCTTCCACGCCGTCGATGCTGGCGATGCCGTTGTCGACCGTGATGATGATGTCCGGCGCCTTTTCGCGCGCGGTCAGCTCGACGATTTCCGGCGTCAGGCCGTAGCCGTATTCGAAGCGGTTGGGCACGATGAAGTCGACCGTGGCGCCCATCGCGCGCAGGCCGCGCAGGGCGACCGCGCAGGCGGTGGCGCCGTCGCAATCGTAGTCGGCGACGATGGTCATCTTCTTGCCGGCGCCAATCGCGTCGGCCAGATACACGGCGGCGGCGTCGATCTGCAGCAGGGCGGCCGGCGGCAGCAGCGCCTGCAGCTCGCTGGCGAGTTCGCGCGCGTCGGTCAGGCCGCGCGATGCGAACACACGCGCGAGCACGGGATGGATGCCGCCCTGGCGCAGCATTTCGGAATGGCGTACCGGGCAGGGGCGGATGGCGATGCGGGTTTTCACAGTGCGGTCTTTAAATGAGTGCTTCCAGGCTCAAGCGGCGCCAGAATTTGCGCTGTGCCATCGATGTCGTGACGAATTCCATGTGGCCGTCGCGGTGGCTCAGCACCAGACGCAGGCTCTTTACGCGGCCTTTATGCAGCGCTTCCAGCAGCGGCGCGAACAGCCCGGCTTCCAGGGCCTGCATCGCGCGCAGCCAGCCGTCCCAGTCGGCGGCGATGGCCGGGCTGGCGGCATTGCCGGCCACCAGCAGCAACTGCTCGGCCTGGGCCGTGTCGATGGCGGCCAGCAGCGCCGCCGGCGTGTCCGCGCGCACGGTCGCGAGGGCATCCAGCCAGCCCGGCACAGCATGGGTCAACAGCGCCGGCTTGTTCAGGGCCTTGCCGCGGGCGCCGGCAATCAGCCGGCCGGCCTCCTCGGTGGCGATGCTGGCGCCGCCCCAGGGCCAGATCGAATTGATCGGCGCCTGGCCGCGCGCCTCGCGCGCCAAGTTGACCGGGTCGGTATACCAGGTCACCTGCACCTCGTTCTGCAGCTTGCGGAAGGCGCGTGCCTGGGCGCCGGTCGGCATCCAGTCGGTCAGGTTCATGCCCACCGCCGCGTCCGGGCTCGCCGTGTGCAGGTCGTCCCAGCCGTCGGCGCGCATGAACCAGGTGTCGGCGCTGCCGTAGCGCAGGGCGTAGCCGGCTTCGGTAAAGTTGATCAGGGCGCTGTCGAACAGGGCGCGGCCCTCGTCCTCGCGCAGGTCGAGCTGGCGCGGGTCGCCCATCATCAGGTGGGTGCGGGCGATCTGGATATGCGCCGGATTGACCACGAACCAGGTGCCGTCTTCAGGATCGAGGCCGAAGCCGCGCATGGCGCTGATGGCCACGGCCGGCTCCGCGCCGCGCGCCAGGCCAAGGGCTTGCGCGATCCACAACTCGTGCGGCAGGGCGCGCGCCTTGGGATCGAGCGGGTGGAAGCGGGACTCGGCGGTGCGCGACGACAGCGCCGCCAGCGCCGGCGCTTGCAGGGCGCGGATCAGGTCGGGCGCGAATTCGGGGACGGGGAGGGCGAACGGCAGGACAAGCGAAATGTGGGCCATGCCGTATTGTAGGCCAAAACGGCGCTTTTCATAAGTTGTCCGGGCCCGCGGGTTAGGCCGTCACTGGTTCGAAGTGAACCTGCAGACCAATCGCTTTGGTCACTTTCAGGATGGTGTCGAAGCTGGGATTGCCTTCGCCGGAAAGTGCTTTATATAGACTCTCCCTGCCCAGACCCGTCTCGTTGGACAGCTGGGTCATGCCATATGCACGGGCAAGCACGCCAATGGATTTGGCGATGAACGCTGTGTCATCGCCGGCTTCTTCCAGGCATGCCTCCAGGTAGAGAGCCATGTCCTCTCGCGTTTTCAAGTGTTCAGCGGTATCCCAATTCTTCAGTTTCATGGCTCACTCCTCAGAGTTGCCGCGCAAGTTCCAGCGCGGTTTTGATATCCTGTCTCTGGGTCGACTTGTCGCCCCCGGCCAGGAGGACGACGATTTGCCTGCCCACAAACTTGTAGTAGACGCGGTAACCAGGGCCGCAGTGGATGCGCATTTCCGACACGCCTTCATCTACCGGTTCGCTGTCTCCAAAGTTGCCATCTTCTGCTCGATCGATGCGCATGGCGATGCGGGCAGAAGCTCTGCGGTCTTTCAACTGTTCATACCAGTGGTCAAATATGTCAGTTGTCTGGATCGTATTCATCGGTCACTCTTGTCATGTTCATTGTAGACTTTGGGATACAGCAGCACAAGCGAAATACCTCGATATTGTTGCTGGATCCAGACAGACCATGGCGCAGGTGCCGAGATATGGAGACAGGTGGGTGGGCGCAAAGGTCCAACGACATCGCCCATCGCGCCGATAGGAAATTGTTATTCCAATTGTGACAAGACCCCACATGGATGAGCGTTGTGTGGCACACTGCGACACCAGAAGGTTTTAGCCCGGAGCCCATGAGCATCATCCACAAATTGCCCTACGAATGGCTGGTCGGCCTGCGCTATACGCGCGCCGGCAAGCGCAGCAACCGCAACAGCTTCATCTCCTTCATTTCCCTGATTTCGGTGTCCGGCATCGCACTCGGGGTGGCGGCGCTGATCGTGGTGCTGTCGGTCATGAACGGCTTCCAGAAAGAAGTCACCGACCGCATGCTGTCGGTGCTGGCGCACGTCGAAGTGTTCGACGCCAGCGGCAGCATGCCCGACTGGCGCAAGGCCGAGCAGGAAGCCTTCCGAAACCCGGCCGTGCGCGGCGCCGCACCCTTCGTCGAGACCCAGGGCCTGCTGGTCAAGGACGATGCGATGAAACCCTCCGTCATCCGCGGCATCCTGCCCGAGGAAGAACCCAAGGTGTCCGACGTGGCGAAACAGGTGCGCAGCGGCAGCCTGCAGGACCTGCGCCCGGGCCAGTTCAACATCGTGCTCGGCTACGTGCTGGCGCGCTCGCTCGGGGTCGGCATCGGCGACAAGGTCAACATGATGCTGGCTCAGGGCCAGACCACGCCGGCCGGCATCGTGCCGCGCTCGCGCCTGTTCACCGTGGTCGGCATCTTCGAGGCCGGCCACTACGAATTCGATTCGAGCATGGCCTTCATCCATATGCAGGACGCCCAGCGCATGGAGCGACTTAGCGCGCCCAACGGCCTGCGCCTGCGCATCGCCGACATGCACCAGGCACCCCAGGTGGCCGCGCAGCTGAAAACGACGATGTCGGGCGACCTGGTCATGCGCGACTGGTCCAAGCTCAACGCCAACTGGTTCGCCGCGGTACAGACCGAAAAGCGCATGATGTTCATCATCCTGACCCTGATCATCGCGGTGGCGGCCTTCAACCTGGTCTCGACGCTGGTGATGACCGTCACCGACAAGCAGCCCGACATCGCCATCCTGCGCACCCTCGGCGCCTCGCCGCAGTCGATCATGAAGATCTTCATGATCCAGGGCGCGCTGGTCGGCATCATGGGTACGCTGGCCGGCGTCGGCCTGGGGGTGCTGGTGGCGCTCAACATCGACGTCATCGTGCCCTTCATCGAGCACCTGTTCGGCATCCAGTTCCTGTCCAAGGACATTTATCTGATCAGCACGATCCCGTCGGACATGCGCTGGCCGGACGTTTTCAAGATCGGCGGCGTCTCGGTGCTGCTGGCATTCGTGGCGACGATCTACCCGAGCTTCTCGGCGTCGCGCGTCAAACCGGCTGAGGCCCTGCGTTATGAATAATATGAACCACGTAACTAATAACAATACTGCCGCCGCCGGGGTGGCGGTGCTGGCCTGCCGCGGCGTCGGCAAGACTTTTACCCAGGGCGACTATTCGGTCCAGGTGCTGGGCAACATCGATTTTTCGATCGGCCGCGGCGAACGCGTGGCGATTGTCGGCGCTTCCGGTTCCGGCAAGTCGACGCTGCTGCACATCCTCGGCGGCCTCGATACGCCAAGCACCGGCTCGGTGACGCTGCAGGGCGAGGATTTCGCGTCGCTGTCCGAAGCCCGCCGCGGCGAGTTGCGCAACTCGTCGCTCGGCTTCGTCTACCAATTCCACCATCTGCTGCCGGAATTCTCGGCGCTCGACAACGTCGCCATGCCGCTCTTGATCCGCCGCATGAAGCGTGCCGATGCGGTGGCCCAGGCCGAAGCCATGCTGGCGCGCGTGGGGCTGACCAAGCGCGCCATCCACCGCCCGGGCGAACTGTCCGGCGGCGAGCGCCAGCGCGTGGCCCTGGCCCGTGCGCTGGTCACCCAGCCCGCCTGCGTGCTGGCCGACGAGCCGACCGGGAACCTGGACAGCGTCACCGCACAGGGCATCTTCGATTTGATGCTGGAACTGTCCAAGACCCTCGGCACTTCCTTCGTGATCGTCACCCACGACCGCGAACTGGCGGGCCGCTGCGACCGCGCGCTGCGCCTGGCCGAGCACGGGCTGCATCCGGAGCCGTGAACCCATGACGATGGCGCCGATCTGGATCGACACCCACTGCCACCTCGACGCCCACGAGTTCGGCGCCGAGTCGCTCGACATCGCCGGCCGCGCTGCCGGGCAGGACGTCAGCATGATCGTGATCCCGGCGGTCGAACGCGGCAACTTCGCGGTCGTGAAACGCCTGGCCGACGGCGCGCCGAACGCTAGTTATGCGCTCGGCATCCATCCGATCTTCGTGCCGCAGGCAAGCGATGACGACCTGGCCGCGCTGCGGCAACTGGTCGAAACGTCGATTGGCGACCCGCGCTTGGTCGCCATCGGCGAGATCGGCCTCGATTACTTCATCCCGATGCTGTGCGAACCGGCCATGCGCGAGAAGCAGGAGCGCTTTTTCCGTGAGCAGCTGCGCATTGCGCGCGACTTCGATCTGCCGGTGCTGACCCACGTGCGCCGTTCGCAGGACCAGGTGCTCAAGCACCTGCGCCAGATCCGCCCGGCCGGCGGCATCGCCCACGCCTTCAACGGCAGCTTCCAGCAGGCGCAGAACTTCATCGACCTCGGTTTCCACCTCGGCTTCGGCGGCGCCATGACCTTTACGCGCGCGCTGCAGATCCGGCGGCTGGCGGCCGAATTGCCGCTCGAGGCGATCGTGCTGGAGACCGATGCGCCCGACATCGCGCCGAGCTGGGTACATCCGGGGCGGAACAGCCCGGAGGAGCTGCCGGCGATCGGGCGGGTGCTGGCCGAGTTGCGCGGTGTTGCGGTCGATGAGGTGCAGGCGGCCACGTTCCGCAGCGCGCTGGCGGCCATGCCTCGCCTGGAAGCGATCCTCGAATCCTGACGTAGGGTGGGCACTCCGTGCCCACGCGAACGTTGGCGTTATGCATACGCATGCGTGGGCGGAGGCCGCCCACCCTACGAACCATCCCGCATACCTTTCACGCATAAACTGCGTTCAGACCGGCCCCGCTGCACCGAGTTCCGCCGCCTTCTCATCGTCCGCGATACACACCTCCACGGCGCACCGCACGCCACCCTGCAGATGCGCTGGAATCGCTTCCGCGCGTCTGCGCCAGCTTAATCTTCGTGTCCGGGAAGCATGGAAAAATGACCACATCTACCGCATTGCGGCATCGTCATCGGAGAGATTGTGGAAAGCGCCAGCGAGTTCCTGCGGGTCCTGCAGCATGAAAAGTCCCTGAGCACCGCCCGTCGCGCGCTGCGCCTGCGCCTGGCGCACGGCAGCCAGTCCGCCGGCGCGCCGGCCTTCGACGACGTGCTGCTGCCGCAGCGGGTCGTGGGCAGCGAGGCGATCTGTGGCGGCATCGAGTACCGCATCGCCTGCCTGGCCGGCAGCCCGGCGCTGCCGCTCAAGGAATTCATCGCGCTGCCGGCCGAACTGCAGTTCGTGACCGACCGCGGCCAGCTGCGCAGCGTGTGCGGCATCGTCACCGAAGCGCGTGCCGGCGATGCCGACGGCGGCCTGGCCGCCTACGAACTGGTGCTGCGCGACGTGTTCGCCGTCATGGAAAAACGCAGCAGCAGCCGCATCTTCCGCTTTCACAACGAGCTCGAGATCGTGCAGCTGCTGTGCGACGAATGGCGCCATGCGAATACGGTGCTGGCCAGTGCCTTCGAGGTCGAGCTGGACCCGCTGTTCGACATGCGCCAGTACCCGCCGCGCGAGCAGACCATGCAGTACAACGAATCCGACGCCGCTTTTGTCCGCCGCCTGCTGAAGCGGCGCGGTATCGGCTGGCTGTTCCGTCCGGGCCGCAGCCGTACCACCGCGGTCGACCCGCTGCACGACCGCACCCCGGCGCACACGCTGGTGCTGTTCAACGATCCGAACAGCCTGCCGCGCAATGCCGCCGGCACGGTGCGCTACCACCGCGATGCCGCCGCCGACGGCCGCGACACCGTCAGTTCCTGGACCGCGGCGCGGCGCCTGCAGCCGGGCGTCACCACCCGCCACAGCTGGGATTATAAAAACCCGGGATCGCCGCAATTCATGAGCACCAGCAGCCGCGGCAACGCCGACCAGGGTCCGGGCGGCAACCGTCTCGCCGCCACGCTGGACGACTACCTGGTCGACATCCCGCATGCCGGCAACGACGTCGACGACAGCTGGCGCCTCGGCCAGGTACGCATGCAGCGCCACGAATTCGCGTCCAAATGCTTCGAAGGCGAGGGCAGCGTGCGCGACTTCTGCGCCGGCCAGTATTTTTCGCTGGAAGGCCATCCGGAAATCGACACCCACCCGGCGCCCGAGCGCGACTTCGTCATCACCGAACTGCACGTCAGCGCCGACAACAACCTGCCGCGCGAACTCGATGCCCGCGCCAGCCGCCTGCTGGCCGATCCCGCCTGGCCAGCCATGGCGGCGCCACGCGCGGGCGATGGCGCTGCGCGCGTACGGGTGCGCTTTGCCGCGGTGCGGCGCGGGATCCCGATCGTGCCGGCCTTCGACCCGCGCAGCGACCTGCCGCATCCCGAGCTGCAAAGCGCGATCGTGGTCGGGCCGAAGAGCGAAGAGGTGCACTGCGACGCCCTGGGCCGCGTGAAGATCCGCTTTCCCGGCATGCGCGCCGCCGACCACAAGCACGCGCACGGCGCCGGCGCCTCCGATTCGCCGGCCGACTCGGCCTGGGTAAGGGTGGCCTCGAACTGGGCCGGCAATGGCAATGGCGGCGGCGGCGGAGGAGGAAGCAACGGCGGCCAGCACCAGTCCGGCTTTCTGGGTTTGCCGCGCGTCGGCACCGAGGTGCTGGTGGCCTTCCTCGGCGGTGACCCCGACCGCCCCATCGTGCTGGCCCAGCTCTACAACCAGCGTGCCGCGCCGCCCGCCTTCAGCACCGTCGGCGACCTGCCCGGCAACCGCTACCTGTCCGGCACCCGTACCCGCGAAATCAAAGGCCAGCGCGGCAACCAGCTGCGCTTCGACGACAGCCAGGGCGAAATCAGCGCCCAGCTGGCTAGCGACCATGGCACGTCCGAACTGAACCTCGGCTGGCTGACCCGGCCCAGGGCCGGCGGCGCAGGCAGCCCGCGCGGCGAGGGCGCCGAACTACGCAGCGACAAGGCGGTGGCGGTGCGCGGCGCCGAGGGTGTGCTGGTCAGCGCCGAAGCGAGTCACGATGCCGAAGGCGCCCAGCTGGCGCGCGCCGGCCTGGTCGGCCTGGCCGAAGTCATGCAGGGCATCCTCGACGAAGTCGGCAAGCTGGCGGCGGTGCACACCGGCGACGACCCGGCCGGCGAGCGCATGGCGGCGCTGGTCGACAAGCTGAAACGCTGGCACGAAGGCAGCAACGTGGCCGAAGCGGGCAGCAGCGGCGCGGCCATCGTCGCCGCCACCGCGCCGGCCGGCATCATCGTCGCCAGCCAGGACAACCTGGCGCTGGGCGCGACCAGCAAGATCGACGTGGTCAGCGCCGGCGATACCGAAGTCGCGGCCGGGCGCAACCTGTTCCTGCGCGCCGCCCGCAGCGTTGCCATGTTCGCCCACGAACTGGGCCTGAAGCTGGTGGCGGGGCGCGGCAACATCGTCATCCAGACCGACCAGGGCCACATCGAAATCAAGTCGTCGGGCCGTATCAGCCTGATCGCGGCCGAAGGCATCGAGCTCGATGCGCCTTTCGTGAAAGTGGTGGCGCCGGGCGCCCAGACCGACTGGGCCGAAGGCGCGATCACGCACCAGACCAGCGGCGCGCAGGTCATGAAGGGCGCCGACTTCGTGCACCTGGGACCGGGCGGGGCGACGCCCGAGGGCCTCAAGCTGCCGAGCGCGCGCCTGCAGACCGATGAATATGTGGTGCTGACCCACAAGCAGACCGGCAAACCGATCCCGAACCAGCGCTACAAGGCGACGCTCGAGGATGGCCGCGTCGTTACCGGGCGCACCGACGACATGGGGCGCACTTCGCTCCTGATCGCCGAGCTGATCGGCGACATCGCGTTCGCCTTCCTGCCCAACGAGCCGACGCATTGAGCGGTCCCACACCAACCCGACGACGATCACGGAGCGCGCATGGCCGATCCTACCCGCCCCTTGCCCAATCTCATCCCGCAATCCGACGGGAGCTGGGTCGGGCATTCCACGCTGACCCCGACCTCGCTGAAAACGCGCGGCCAGTTCACCCTGCCATCGTCGAAAGTGGTGCCGGTGATCGTCGTCCCGGGCATCATGGGCAGCAACCTGCGCGCGGCGACCAGCCCGGCGAAGCGGGCCAACAAGATACTCAACCCGGGCGAGGCGGCCTGGCGCGCCCCGAACGGCACCATGGATGGCCTGAGCGCGGCCCGCCTCTGGCGCAGCCGCGATCCGGGCACGCGCCAGCAGATCCTGGACCGCGAGACGCTCGAAGTCGACACCCGCGGCGCGATCGACCTGCCGGGCGAGGCCAGCCAGTATGGTGCCACCGAGGGCGAGATGCGTAAGTACGGCTGGGGCGAAGTCCATTGGGATTCCTACGGCAAGCTGCTGTACGGTCTGTACGTCGGCCTGAACCATACCTTCGAGATGGATGTGCCGGGCAAGGAGCGGGTCGTGCGCCGCCACTGGCGCGAGGTGATGGACTGCGATCCGGCCGATTGGGGCGTGCGCTCGATCGAGAGGATCACCGAAAAGGAGCTGGAAAAGCACGCCGACTATTATTATCCGGTGTATGCCTGCGGTTACAACTGGCTGGAATCCTGCGAAGACTCGGCAAAAACGCTGCAGGCGCGCATCGACAGGATCATACAAACCTGGCACGACTACAAATGCGAATGCAGCCAGGTGATCCTGGTGACCCACTCGATGGGCGGCCTGGTGGCGCGCGCCTGCGCCAAGCAGATCCCGGACAAGATTCTCGGCATCGTCCACGGCGTGATGCCGGCACTGGGCGCACCCGTATGCTACCGGCGCATCGCCTGCGGCACCGAAAAGTGGAGCCCCAGTAATGGCAAGCTCGACAACAAAAAATCGGAAGCCGTGTCCGACATCCTGGGCGACCGGCCGGAAACGACCATGCCGGTGATGGCGACCTCGCCCGGGGCGCTGCAGTTGCTGCCCACGCATCTGTATCCGGGGCGGTGGCTGCATGTGTATATGGTGGGTAAGGTCAACAACAAGGAGGTCGGGCGGGATGTGGTGCATTTGCCGGCTGGGAATCCTTACGATCTATATCGCGATATGGATTCCTGGTATCGGCTGGTGGATCCGCAATTGGTCGATCCGGCCGACAAGCATCGCGGGGATCAGCGCAAGATCAAAAGCAGTGTTCGTTCTGCCATCGACAGTGCGGAACGTTTTCATCGGCAGACGCTCGACACTTACTATCATCCAAACACGTACGTGTTCTTCGGTGCCGACCCGGAACAAATGTCCTTCGGTGCGGTGCGATGGGTGGCACGTGATCCTGGCAAGGGGGCGGTTTTCACCGAAGCGAACTTGCGTGGCGCAGAAAGGAATGGCTATGGTCCTGCAGGGGGACGGCGCGTGCTTGTCGAGGGACGCACCGACCTCCATTTCGTCCCGGCACGACAAGACATCGCCGGCGATGGGACGGTTCCGCGCCAGTCCGGTGCCGGCCCGAATGGCCTCGCTCGCCAGGTGTTCGAAATCCGTGGGTTTGACCATCAAGGGGCATTCAACCATGATGCCATCCTGTTGCTGAGCCAGCACCTCATCGTCAAAATGGTACAGGCACTAGCATGAAGCGAATAAGCATACATGGATGGCGAAAGCCGGCCGTGATTCTGGCAGGCCTTGCCTTTGCAGCAAACTGGGCAACTGGGCAAGTCCGTAGCGTCCAGGATAGAGCCGAGGTGACGCGCATGATCGAAAATAAGAAGACAGTATGCGTCGGGCGCTATTTGGTCGATGTGCCGGCATCAGCGGCTGTGACTTCATCGCACCAGATGATCGATGGATTCGAGATCGACCAGGTTCGGGAAAACGAGGCAAGTTTCCGTGATCGAGTCGCAATGCGCGAGACCGCACTGATGGCACAGCGAACGGATCGCAATGTCGATGACAAAGGGGCGCTGATGGAAGCCCGTGACATTCGCGTGCCAGGTATGGTCGGGCGCACTCTGATTTATGGTAAAGATCACACCTATGGTATCGAACAGGGGCATCGCGTTGAAGTCGAGTGGGTGTCTGTCGAAGCATATGTCCACAAGGCTGGCAGGAACTTTGTACTCTCCATGCGATACGGGAGCGAGGCGAAAGCGGACGTGGCCGAAGCACTGCTCGCACGATTGCAGATCCGTGACGAGAACGAAGTTCCATCGGCGTCAGGTTTCTGCATTTTGGGGGGACTTTTCGTCGAGCCTCTTCCCCCTCACCAGACAGAACACATCGTCGTGCACCTCGGCCTGCCCGGCCATGCCGATATAGGTATGACGGTAGCCAGCCTGCCCGGTGGCGGCAGAAAGAGCAGCCTGCTTTCACGGGCTGCCATTAACGACGAGGAAGCCAGTCTGGACGAGTTGTTGCGCGTGACGGTATTACGCGCGGGAAAGCGCACAATCAACGGCATGGACGGCGAGGAAGTACTGGAGCGCGCGCGCGAAGTCAATTTCGTAACGACTTTCGGATTCATGTGGGAAACGCAAGGTCGAATCGATGACGTTCTTCGACCATTCATCTCGCTTGAACTGCAAGGCGGTATGAATCCGGCGCAAGGTGGTAAGCAGGTTGAGTCGAGCCTGCGCCAGGATGCTCTTCTAGCCCTTTGGGACAGTATTTCGTCCAGCATTCGTCTACGTGGAAGAGGTTTCGTCCCCTTGATGGACGACAGTCAGCCGACTGGAGAGCGCGAGTTGACATTCAATCGGTTGAATCGGCGCGAACTACCTGGACGCGGTAGTGGCGATGTCGACCGTACCCAGACTGGTGACTCGCACCCGTTTAGCATCCGCCGTTTCGTCGCCAAGCTGATGTAGAAGTTTGCCATGATGCGAATGAAGAAACGCGGATGGCGCGAAGTCATCGTTTTACTGGCGGCCCTCGCTTGTGCAGGAAGCTGGGCAGCCGGCCAGGTCCGCAGCATGCGGGACAGATCCGAGGTGGCAAAAATGACCGAAAAGATGAAGACGGTATGTGTCGGGCGCTTCCTTGTTGACGTCCCGATGGAGGCTGAGGTGAGTTTGTCGCGGGAGATGATGGATGGGTTCACGATCGAAACGCGCGAAGAGACCGAAACAGCATTCCGCGAGCGTGTGGCGGCGCGCGAGGCTGACCTCCAATCGCGTGGTCCCGCGACCGACGGAACGGGTGGCATGGTTGCAGCGAGCGATCTGCACATCGTTGAGATGACGGGGCGTACCTTCGTGTATGGCCGCGATCGCGGCTACTTGATGAAAGGCGACCAGCGGATCGATGATGAGTTTGTTTCGGTGGAGGCGCACGCACACACGGGCGGTTTCAGCTTTTTGCTTTCGATGAAAGTTGCGGATGAGACCGATGCTCAAGCCGCCGAAGCGTTGCTGGCACGGCTCAAACTACGCGGCGACGACGAGGTGACGGTCATGCCTGGGTTCTGTATCAGGCGCGCCGTGTTCGCCGAGCCGCTGCCGCCCCATAACACCGAGCACATCGTCATGCACATCGGTTTGCCGGACCACCCGGACCTGGGCATGGCCCTGGCCAGCCTGCCCGGGGGCGGCCGCAGTCGCAGCCTGCTGACCCGCGTGTCCGAGAACGATGAGCAAGCCAGTCCCGACGAAATGCTGCGCGTCACCAAGCTGCGTGCGGAAAAGCGCGACATCAACAACTTGCCCGGCGAGGAAGTGCTGGAACGCGTACGCGAGCTGAATTTCGCGACCACCTTCGGCTTCATGTGGGAGACCCAGGGCGTCAAGAACGATCCGCTGCAGCCTTTCCTGTCGCTCGAACTGCACGCCGGCATCAGCCGCGAACCCGGCGGCAAGCCTGCCAACTCCAGCCTGCATGAGGATGCGGTGCTGGCACTCTGGGATGCGGTCGCCTCCAGCATCCGTCTGCGCCCGAGCGGGCCGCCCCCGGCCGCCGATCCGCCGCAGGACCCGCCCGGACCGAAGCTCGGCACCGCCGCCAACGCCGGCGACGTCTGCCCGCAATCCGGCTGGTGGCAATGCCGCGAGGGCGGCCCCGGCATCGACGTGCATGGCGGCCAGGTGCAGTACATCCGCAAGGGCGAACGCATGCCGCAGGCATTGCTGCTGCCGCGGCAGACGCTGTGGCAAAAAGTCAGGCGCATCCAGCCAAGCATGGAAAGCCCGCGCCTGACCGCCTGGACCCTTGTCGACAAACGCATGCGGCCGCGCGTGGCGGCAGTGGTGTCGCTGGCGCAGGCCGGCGCGCCGGCTTTTGACCTTGAGCCGGAGCAGGGCGGCGCGTCGGCAGCCGTGGGCAGCTATGTGCGTACCGGCGAACCGTGCCCCGCCAGCGGCTGGTGGCGCTGCGAAGAAGTGCATGCGCTCGACGGCACGCGCTGGTTCGCGCGCGGCAGCACGTTGCCGCCGGCGACCTTCCAGGTGCCGGCCGGTGTGTTCGGCAGGGTGGACGGACCGGAGGTGATCCAGCGCCGCAGCCTGTGGCAGCTGGTGCGCCAGGTCGAGGCGCCGGTGCTGGCGCAGTCGATGCCGCCGCCCGCCGCCGGTGCGCCCACTAGTGTGCCCGCGGGCGAGCCGCCGGCGCTCGTATGAAGCTGCGGCCGGCGCCGCGCCGGCGCCGCTGAATGCGTTGCCTCGTCCTCGGCTTCGCGGCCGGCGTGCTGTGGCTGCAGAACGCGGCCACGCTGCCGGGCGGGGTGCTGGCGGCCTGCTGCGGGGCCGCCGCGCTGGCGCTGCTGGCATTTGCGCTGGGGTCGGCGCGCCGGGCCCCGGCACGGCGCCCGCTCCGGCATGCCGCCAGGGCCGCCGCCGGTATCCTGCTCGGCTATGCCTGGGCCGCGCTGCTGGCCCAGCTCGCGCTGGCGCCGGCGCTGGCCGCGGCCGACGAGGGCCGCGATCTGCAGGTCGTCGGCATCGTCGACAGCCTGCCGGCCCGTTTCGAGCAGGGCATCCGCTTCAATTTCAAGGTCGAGCAGACGCTGACACCGGGGACGGTCGTCCCGCCGCGCGTTGCCCTGTCCTGGTACGCGGACCGTGGCGGGGGCGGCGACGCGGTCAGCGACCTGCAGCCCGGCCAGCGCTGGCAGCTCACCGTGCGCCTGCAGCGGCCGCACGGCAATGCCAATCCCGGCGGTTTCGATTACGAAGCGTGGCTGCTGGAGCAGGGCGTACGCGCCACCGGCTATGTGCGCGCCGCAGGCCGGGACAACCGCCGCCTCGACGATTTCGTCCCCGGCATCGGCACCGCGGTCGAACGCAGCCGCGCCTTCCTGCGCGCGCGTATCCTGCATACGCTGGCGGGCAGGGAATACGCCGGCGTGATCGTGGCCCTCGTCATCGGCGACCAGCGCGGCATCGAGCAGTCGGACTGGCAGGTGTTCAACCGCACCGGCATCGGCCACCTCATCTCCATCTCCGGACTGCACATCACGATGATCGCCGGCCTGGCTGCGCTGGGGGCGTCCGCGCTGTGGCGGCGTTCGTTCTTCACCGGCGCCCAGTTGCCGCTGCTGCTGCCGGCGCAGAAGGTAGCGGCGCTGGCCGGCGCCATCGCCGCCTTGCTGTATGTGCTGCTGGCCGGCTTTGGCGTACCGGCCCAGCGCACTTTATATATGTTGGCGGTGGTGGCGCTGGCGCTGTGGACCGGACGCCTGAGCGCCGTCACGCACGTGCTGTGCGCGGCGCTCGGCGTGGTCCTGCTGCTCGATCCGTGGGCGGTGCTGTGGCCGGGCTTCTGGCTGTCCTTCGGCGCGGTGGCGATGATCCTGTTCGCCGGTCACGGCCGCCTCGGACCCGCGCCGTCCGGCATGCGCGGCGCGCTGCTGCTGGCCGGACGTACCCAGTGGGCGGTGACGCTCGGCCTGGTGCCGCTGACGATGCTGCTGTTCGGCCAGGTCTCGCTGGTCAGCCCGCTGGCGAACGCGGTCGCAATCCCGCTGGTGAGCTTCGTCGTCACGCCGCTGGCACTGGCCGGCAGCCTGCTGCCCGCGCCGCTGTGCGGCTGGCTGCTGGTGCCCGCGCATGCGGCGATCGCGGCGCTGGCCTGGCTGCTGGGTCACCTGGCGGCACTGCCTGCCGCCGTGTGGCGCGCGCCGGCGCCGCAGGCATGGACGCAGTTCTGGATATTGCTGCTGGCCCTGGGCGGCACGCTGTGGCTCTTGACCCCGCGCGGCTGGCCGCGGCGCTGGGCCGGCGCCGTGGCCTGGCTGCCGCTGCTGCTGCAACTGCCCGACCGTCCGGCCCCGGGCAGTTTCCGCGTTACGGCGTTCGACGTCGGGCAGGGCATGGCGCTGCTGGTCGAAACGTCCGGCCACCGCCTGCTGTACGACACCGGCCCGGGCTACGCGCCCGGGCTTGATGCCGGCAGCCGCGTGATCCTGCCTTACCTGCGCATGCGCGGGATCGGGGCGCTGGACGGCATCGTGATCAGCCACGGCGACCTCGATCACACCGGCGGCGCGCTGGCGCTGCTGCAGGAACTGCGGGTCGGCTGGCTGGCCTCGTCGCTGGGCGCGCAGCACCCGGTGGCGCGGGCCGCAAAGCGCCACCTGCAGTGCGCGGCCGGCCAGCGCTGGGAGTGGGACGGCATCCGCTTCGAGATGCTGCACCCGGCGCCGGCCAGCTATGCCGACAGCGGCCTGAAGGCGAATGCGCGCAGTTGCGTATTGCGCATCAGCGGCAGCGGCAGCGGCAGTAGCGGCGGCCATGCGGTGCTGCTGGCCGGCGACATCGAAGCAGCCCAGGAAGCCGCGCTGGTGGCCGGCACGCCGGGCCAGCTGCAGGCCGACGTCCTGCTGGCGCCCCATCATGGCAGCGGCACCTCGTCGACGCCCGCATTTTTGCGGGCGGTGCAGCCTGCCATCGGGATCTTCCAGGTTGGCTACCGTAACCGCTACAAGCATCCTAAAAAAGAAGTCTACGAACGCTATGGCGAGCTCGGCGTCGAGCGCCTGCGCACCGACATCGACGGCGCCCTGACGCTCGATGCCGGCAGCACGATCGCGGTCGAACGTTATCGCGCGGCGCATCCCCGCTATTGGTACGGGCGCTGAGGCATGCAATGTGCATGTCGAGAAATTTAACAGTCGGCGGCGTTTGGCTGCGCTGAATTGACGTAAGTCATTGAAATTGTGGGGAAGAAATCAAATGGCATAAGTTGTGCTTGTGAAAGATGGTTACTGCAAACAAGCGCGACTTATGAAAAAGCTGATCACCTGTGCCCTGGCCGCACTCTCCATCCACGCCAGCAGCCACGCCAACGTCGTCTACGAATGGCAAGGCAACGGCAATGCCGCACCCTACGACATCACCCTGCGCATGGAATTCACTGATGCCGCGTTTGAAGCCGGTGCCGTGCACTTGCGTGCGCGCCAGTATCAGTTCCTGCCGAATACCGGGCTAGTGTCCTTCATTTACACCGTCCCCGGGACGGCCTTGCCGATCACCTACGCACCGCACGAGCGGCCGTTCGCCACGGGCGACCTGCTCGACATGGATATCGTGTTCGAGGACGACCGGACGCTGTCCGGGAATTTCAGGGCGATCAGTATCGAAAGCCATATTTTCATGGACAGCGTGGGCAGCCTGTTCACGGTCACCAATGCCAACAGCGATGCCGACATCACGCCGGCTGGTTGCGCGTACTGGGTGGGCTGCTCGGGTGCGACCGGCGTCTTCCGCCAGGTGTCCGGGCCTGCCGGTCAAGCGCCCGAGCCCGGCAGTCAAGTACCCGAGCCGGGCAGCATGGCGCTGATGGGACTCGGCCTGCTGGGCCTGGTCTGGCGGCGCCGGGCCCGCCGCAACAAGCCGCTACCGGCCTGACGCCGGTCAGACCGGCCGTGCGGCGGCCAGCGGCAGGGTGATCGTCACCCGCAACCCGCCGCCGATGCGGTTGGCGGCGGTGATGCGTCCGCCATGGGTCTCGACCACGCGCTTGGCGATCGCCAGGCCGAGGCCGTGACCGTCGACGTTGTTCATGGTCGGGTTGGAGCGGAAGAAAGGCTCGAAGATCTCGCCCAGGTGCTCCGGTGCGATGCCGGGACCGCGGTCCAGCACCTCGATATGGACTTCGCCGTCCCGGCCTTGCAATTCGACGTCGACTGCGCCGTCGGCGCCGCCGTGCTTGACCGCGTTGCGCACGATGTTTTCCACCGCGCTCCACAGGAGGTCGGGTGCGCCCCGTACCGTCACCGGCGACAAGGCGGGCGCCGGCGCGTGGACGTCGATGCGGGCGCCGGCTTCGAAACGCGCGTCGTCGGCGATCTGGTCGATCATCTCCACCAGGTCGACCGGTTCGCAGGCCGGCAGCGTGGTGGTCGCTTCCAGGCGCGACAGCGTGAGCAGCTCGCCGACCAGGCGGTCCATGCGCACGCTCTCGCGCTCGATGCGCTCCAGCGAGGGCTGGATCTTGTCGGGCTGCTGGTGCGCCAGGCCGATCGCCGCCTGCAGGCGCGCCAGCGGCGAGCGCAATTCGTGCGACACGTCGTGCAGCAAGCGGCGCTGGCCCTCCATCAGGGCGCGCAGGCGGGCGCTCATGCGGTCGAAGTCCTGGCCCAGTTCCGCCAGTTCGTCGCCCCCGGCGCGGAAGCGCGAGACCGCGAACTTGGGTGCCAGGTCGCCGGCGGCGGCCGATTCGAAGGCGCTGCGCAGGGCGCGGATCGGACGCGAGAAGTACCAGGCGAGCAGCGCGGCGAACAGCAGGCTGGCCACGGTCGCGGCGGCCACGCCGAACCAGCGGCCGAGGTGCGGCGGAAAGCCGAAGCCGCCCATCCCGCCCGGCATCGGACCGGGGCCGTAGCCGGGGCCGGGACCGGGACCGGCGCCCATCCTCGGGTTCTGGCCGCCATCTCCCATGCCGCCGCCGCCCATGCCGCCGATCGGGCCGACGGTACCGATGGCGCCGCCGCCGGCTTCGAGTCGTGCCGCATCCTGCAGGATCGCATCCTGGGCGCTGCGCGGGATGCGCGAGACGAAGGCGATGTAGGTGCGGCCGTCGGGGCCGCTCAGGCGTGCCACTGCGCGCGCCGGATTGTCGTCGCCGAGATTGCGCGTCACGTCCGCGCGCAGTTTGGCCGACACCGTGCGGCCCAGCAGCTCGTGGCCCTGGTCGTCGAGCACGTACAGGCGCATGCGGCGGGTGTTCTGCGCCAGGTCGCGCAGGCCGTCGATGCCGGCGTGGCGCAACGTGGCGCGGGCGGCGTCGAGCATGACCATGCCGGGCGGACCGACATCGAGCGTGGCTTCGCCGCTGCGGTTGCGTGCCTGGTTCTGCCACCAGACCGTGGCCAGGGTGCCGATCGTGGCCGTCACCTGGGCCAGCAGGATGCACAGGAAGAACTTCCAGAACAGCCGGCCCATCTTCATTCGCGGATCAGCTGGTAGCCGAGACGGTAGACGGTCTGCAGGCAGGAGCGGCCGTCGGACAGGGTGCCGAGCTTGTGGCGCAGGCTGCTCAGGTGGACGTCGATGTTGCGGTCGAAGCGCGCCAGCGGCCGGCCCAGGCCCTGTTCCGACAGGTCGTTCTTGCTGACCGGGCGGCCGGCATTGCGCGCCAGGACTTCGAGCAAATTGAATTCGGTGCTGGTCAGTTCCAGCCCGACGCCTTCCCAGGTGGCGCGGCGCTGCTCCGGCAGCATGGTCAGCTTGCCGACCGTGAGCGTGATGCCGGGACCGTCGTTGGGCGAGCTCTGGGTGCGGCGCAGGATGGCGCGTACGCGGGCGGTCAGCTCGCGCGGCGTGCAGGGCTTGGCCACATAGTCGTCGGCGCCCAGCTCGAGGCCGAGGATGCGGTCGGCATCGTCGCCGCGGCCGGTCAGCATCAGCACCGGCATGCGGCTGGCGGCGCGGATGCGGCGCAGGGTTTCGATGCCGTTCATGCGCGGCATCATGACGTCGAGGATGGCGATGGCATATTGGCCGGACAGGGCTTCGCGGGCGCCGCTTTCGCCATCATGGGCGCACGCCACGCGGAAGCCTTCCTGTTCCAGATATTCCGTGAACATCCCGACAAGTTCGGTATCGTCGTCGATTAACAGCACTTGGTTCATGTTCGCATCTTAACAAAAGCGGGCCTGTACGGCGCGGGCTGCCGGCTCGTCTTTACCCCGATTTACACGCGATTAACACCGCTTAACGCGGGACACCATGAGAATGGCATTTCTGAATCAACAAGGATGTAGATATGACACTTTCTCGCCGTTTTCTCCACCGTACCGCGGCGTCCGCGTTGCTTGCGGCCTGCGTTGCCGCCACCTGTGCCGATGTCGCCTTTGCCGCCGGCCAGGCCGGTGCGCCTGCTGGCGCCGAGGCGGGCCCGGGGAACGGCCCGCAGCAAGGTTTCGGCGGTTCCAGGCCCGGTGCACCGGGCCTGGACGGGCCGAACCCGCATGAGATGCCTGCACATGACAGGCCGGGCCACGATCGGCCGGGCCGCGATTGGCCAGATCATCACGGTCCGGGCCGCGACGAGCCGCCGCACGGACCAGGCGGCTTCGGCCTGTTCGGCCGGCTGCACCGCCTGGACCTGAGCGAGGCCCAGGAAGACAAGCTGTTCGCCCTCACGCACGCCGCCGCGCCCCAGCAGCGCAACCAGGAAAAAGCCGAGCGCACCGCGCACGACAAGCTGCGCGCGCTGGGTGGTTCGGAGCGCTTCGACGAAGCCCGCGCCAACGCCGCCGCACGCGAACTCGGCCAGGCGATCGCCAACGGCGTACTACTGCGGGCGCGTCTGGAATCGCAGGTGCTGGCAGTGCTGACGCCCGAACAGCGCGAGCAACTGCGCCAGGATCGCGCGCCGGGTCCGCAGGACCGTCCCTGAGCGTCCCTGAGCGAGGCAGGCAGAGCCATATGGCTTGTAGTGTTTTCCCTCTAATTCGGCCACAGGGGGTACGACGCGGTGTCGTAAGGACATTACAATAAGCCTCGATTCTGCTCAGCCTGCCGCCATGAACAAACCATTCCTCCACTTCACGCACGGAAACAGTTATCCGGCGGGCTCGTACGTGAAGCTGCTGGAGGACCTGGGCCGCGACTTCGAAGTGCGCGTCAGTCCCATGCTCGGCCACGATCCGCGTTTCCCGGTCAGCGACAACTGGCATACGCTGGTCGACGAGCTGATCTGCCAGCTGGAGCGCTACGACGGGCCGGCGATCCTGGTCGGCCACTCGCTCGGCGGCGCGGTCAGCATGCTGGCGGCCTGGCGCCGTCCCGAGCTGGCACGCTGCGTGGTAATGCTGGACTCGCCGGTGGTGGCGGGCTGGCGCGCCGCCGTCTGGCGCCTGGCCAAGATGCTCGGCCTGGGACGCCGGCTGTCGCCGGGCGGCGTGGCAGAGCGGCGCCGCAATATCTGGCCGTCGCACGAAGCCGCCTTCGACCACTTCCACGCCAAGCCGATGTTCCGCGCCTGGGCGCCCGGTGCCCTGCACGACTACCTGCACCATGGCCTCAAACCGCACCCGGACGGCGTGCAGCTGCGCTTTTCGCGCGAAGTCGAAGCCGACATCTACGCCACGCTGCCGCA
>Ga0265797_10001690_pt1 | contig 38583 bp, 37 predicted proteins | sample P2T30metagenome_FD_192433 | JGI IMG/M metagenome (GOLD analysis project Ga0265797, IMG submission 192433) | Plant litter microbial communities from East Loma Ridge, Irvine, California - P2 T30 | ecosystem: Environmental > Terrestrial > Plant litter > Unclassified | place: USA: California...
TGGAAAACGTTGGATTTGAACAATATAAGGATCTGGATTTTAAAGGAAAGGTAGCCAATATCGGCGATATGTCGGCAATTCCATGTGCAGAAACGATTGTAAGCGGGATACTGGCATTTTACCGGGGTGTTCACAGCATGGTACGAAACCAGCTTGAAAAGCGATGGACAGGAGATGAGGGCAGTAATGAACTTGAAATACTGGGAGAAAAAAAAGTAATCATCCTCGGTTCGGGAGCAATAGGGGAGCATATCAAAAAGATCCTGACTGCATTTGGATGCGAAATTCAGATGACGGCAAAAAGTGATCCTGATGCGGAAATCCACTCTTTTAAAGATCTGTTAAAGCAGCTGCCGGAGACGGACCTGGTAATTAATACATTGCCGGGAAATCTGGATAAATATGTTTCCGCTGAATTTTTTGACGCAATGAAAGAAGGAAGCCTTTATGCAAATATTGGCAGAGGAAATACAACAGACGAAGAAGCACTGATCAAAGCACTGAAAAGTGGTAAACTGGCCGGGGCTGTACTGGATGTAACGGAAAAAGAGCCATTGCCCAAAGGAAGTGAATTATGGGAAATGGAAAACGTTATTTTAACGCAGCATACGGGTGCCGGACACAAAGGACGAGACAGAGATAAGGTTGAAAAATTTGTTACTAACATTGATAAATTTTTGAAGAAGAAGAAGATTGAAGATGAGGTGAAATTGTCTGATGGATACTAGAGCTTTGTGAAATGTGAAATGTAAGGTGTAAATACAAAAAAGGAGACCTGGAATAATTCCGGATCTCCTTTTTGAATTTATTGAACCTAGTTATCTTTATTTTTCTTCTTTTTAGAATTATCAACTATCGCTCCGGTACCGGCACCTACACCAGCTCCAATCAAGCTTCCGATAAGTGCTCCTTCACCCCGCTTTTTGTTGATGATCGCACCTGTTACAGCTCCTGTTCCTGCACCAACCACAGCTCCTTTTGCTGTATGGTTCCAACCTTTCTTTCTGGTGGCAACGGGCGCGGCTGCGTTGTTGTTGGCTACAATTTGTCGGTTTTTTTCCTCATTTTGAGCCTTTAGTTCTTCCTCACGTAAAGCAGCTTCTTCTTCACGTTTTGCCATTACGCCGTTCATGGAATCAATAGCTGCCTGTTTTGCCAATACCACTTTCATAGAATCGATAGTAGCCTGTTTGGTAGCTGCCAGCGTATTAGCCTCCTGATTAGACCCATTGTTTCCAGTATTACAGGATGTTAAGAACAATAGTGCGCCAAATATTGAAACTAAGAATTTCATAATTGAGATTTTGATGTTTTGCCATATACGTTACAAAACTGTGCCAATATATCTGAAATTTGTAAAAATGTTAATCCAGCCTTAATATTCGACCTGGCGGGGGAAGCTAACTTTGTCTTTAACCTATTGTTGCTTATGCCCGGTTTCAATAGGCGCCATTGGCCATTTCAGATTCAAATAATCAGTAGGTTTAATAAATTCAGTTCTTCTTGTATTCAGACCCGCACATACTTTGTGCACTAAGTAAAACCTAAACCATAACATTAATGATTTTTTTTAAACAAATAATGAAATCCGGATTGCTGGTGTTTTGCATTGCAATCCTTTTTGCCGGAAAAGCGATTGCGCAGGACATGCGGGTGATGAGCTATAACGTACGTTATAAAAATTCAATAGACAGTATCAATGGCTGGGAGTACAGAAAAGCAAATGTAGCTGCGCTGGTAAAATATCATAAAGCGGATATTTTTGGCACGCAGGAGGCAAATTGGGATCAGCTGGGCGATCTGGAAAAAAGCCTCCCTGAATTTAAATGGTATGGTATCCCCCGTGTGGCCGGTAAAAACGGAGAATTTACGGCTATTTTTTATCTGAAAGACCGCTTTACACTACTGGATTCAGGAACGTTCTGGTATTCGGAGACACCGGATGTAAAGGAAAGCAAAAGTTGGGATGCTTTTTATCCGCGTATTGCTTCCTGGTGCAAACTGAAAGATAAAAAATCAGGAAGTGTATTTTTCTTCTTCAACACTCACTTTGACCACAGAGGCGAAGTTGCTAAGGAAAAAAGTGCTGAAATACTGAGATCGAAGATCAGTTCAATTGCTAAAAATGCTCCGGTTATCGTAACCGGCGACTTTAATAGTATTGATTCTTCCGTTCCTTATAAAACAATGGTAGCCGGAGGAGTTTTGAAAGATGCATTGCATATCTCTGAAATGCCACACTATGGTCCTGTCAATACGTCCAGCGGATTCACAGTAAGCAATAAACCAATCAGGGGAAGGATTGATTATATTTTTGTGAATGACAAATTAAAGGTATTACAGCACGCTACCATCACCGATCAGCAGGAAGGCCGCTATTATTCTGATCACCTGCCGGTTATTTCGGAGGTGAGGATATTAAAGTAAATAAAGCAATGATGGTGAGGCTATTCAGTCTCACCAGCTTTACGCACTCCTGAGGGCATCTATATCAATCTTTTTCATTCCCATCATTGCCTGCATCACGCGCCGGGACTTTTCCGGGTCTGACATCAGTTCACCCATATTTGAAGGGACAATTTGCCAGGAGAATCCGAATTTATCTTTCAGCCAGCCGCACCTGCTTTCTTTTCCGCCATCAGCGGTAAGCTTTTCCCAGTAGTAGTCGATTTCCTCCTGGCTGTCGCAGCTGACGACGAGTGATACCGCTTCATTAAATGTAAAACTGGGTCCGCCATTTAATCCCATTACCTTAAATCCGTTCACCTCGAAGATCACGACCATCGCGTTGCTTTCGAGAATACGTGAATTTTTGAAAATCGAACAGTAAAAATCAGCTGCTGATCTGGCGTTGCCGTCAAACCAAAAACACGGATATATCTGCTTGCTCATGGATTATAAGATAAGGATTTAAGACTATTACTGTTACAATTTAAAAATAGAAGCCAGAAAGAATGAAGCATTAACCATACTTCACAACGGCTGGCCGACCCATTTTACCGGCTCGATTTCATCGCCTTAACAACTTTAACCGTCTGGTCATTGGACAGCTTATCATACGTGTCTGTACCAACACCGAACATTGCGATTTTGCCTTTTTCATCATTGTGGATTCCCCATCCGTACCTTTTTGTCAGTGGCGAAGCGCGCATACAAGGCTGGCCTTTTGAGAAAAACTCTTTCCTTGCTTCTTCCAGTTCGTCCTCTGTAAGATCCTTACGTTCGGCATAAACATGAAAAAGAACATCATCAGAAGTATACTTATACGGGTTTTTGCTTACCATTTCAAAAGCAATATTCGCTACTGTTTTTGAATCACCTTTTACCGGCGGTACTTCACCGGAAGTTGCAGGGCTATCCTCAGCCACTGCAATAAATGTGTTTTCGTAATTGGTTGTATGTACTTTCATAGCTGTGTTTTTGAATAAAGTTAAAAATCCCGGATGACAACTGTTTGTCAGCAGCCTGAAAATATTTTATTTCACGGGATACAAAAGCCGTAAAGCATTAAAAACAGCCTGGTGCGTAACGGTCGCATGGTCTTCCTGTGGCAAATAGTCAAAGTAAGTAGTCACTTTGTTGCTTTCAGATTTCTTTAATTTTTCGGCCAGCAGGTTGGCATCAACTTCCATAACGCGCGGAACTGCCCCGGGAGAAAGTCCTTCTTTGCCAACACCAATGTAGATATCCGTTTTATTGGCAAATGCCGGTTTGAGTATCTCCGGATCTAATTTTAGCAAAGAACCATTGTCCCACCATAAACTCGGGCTGATGATCACATATTTGTCAAACAAAAAAGGTTTTTTGAACAGGATCTCCGTTGCCAGAAGCCCGCCCAGCGATTGCCCGATGATCATTTTGGACGCACTGGTTTTATATTTTTTTTCGATAAAAGGCTGCAATTCTTTTTCAATAAAGCGGATAAACGGACCGGATCTCCCGGAAGACGGCGTTCGTTTTTTGTCCTCTGCAACGGTTGTCGCGTAAGTAAAATCTCTTTTCCTGTCTACATTGGCAATGCCGACGATAATGGATTTTGGTACTCTGTCGATCCAGGAAAAGTTATTGAACTGAAACAATCCTGCAATGTGTATGAAATCTTCATCAGCTGAGCCGTCCAGCAAATACACAACCGGATATTTCAAAGTATCCTGCGCATGGTAACCTTCCGGCAGATAGATGTTTAATGTCCTGTTTTCTCCAAGCTCTTTGGATTGTAATTGTTCAATATAACCAAGAACGAACGGAGCGGGTGACGTGCTTTTGTTGTTCTGACCAAATGATAAAGCCGCGTAGCAGATCAGCAAAATTGTATAGAGAAGCCGCATGAAAAATTTATTTTTCAGCAATATAGGTCATTGACTGATGTTTTCAGGCAAGAGCAAACGCAACAGCTGCCTGTGAATGAATTCTGGTTGTGTCAAAAACCGGAACAAAAATATCCTCCTGGCTTAAAATCATTGGTATTTCTGTGCATCCCAGAATGATCCCCTCTGCACCGTTTTTGATCAATTCATCAATGATTGCCAGGTATGCCTTTTTGGTTTCTTCCTTAATAATCCCTTTTCCCAGTTCGTCTCTAAGTGTCTGCTGAATAAAATCACGTGTTTCCTGGCTTTCAGGAATAATACATTCAATACCCGAGAGCGCAAGTTTGCTTTTATAAAAATCCATTTCCATGGTAAATTTGGTGCCCAGTAAGCCAACTTTTTTTAAGCCCTTTTTTTTTATTTCATTACCTGTTACAATGGCGATATGGATGAGCGGCACACGGATGTTTTGTTCCAGCCTGTCTGCTACGGCATGGGCAGTATTGGCTCCCAGAATAATTACATCAGCCCCGCTTTTTTCCAAACTTTGACACGCGTCCAATAAAAGCTGGTAGGTAGCTTCCCAATTATTTGCCGTGTTGTTGCTGACAAAATCGTTGAAGTTTACTGAATAAATAAGGCATTCAGCAAAGTGTATCCCGCCCAGTTTTTCATTAACTCCCTCATTAATGAATTTATAATAATCAATGGTTGATACCCAGCTGATACCTCCGACAATTCCTATCTTTTTCATTTTCCTTAAATTTCATTGGTATAATCCGATGCTTTACTAATCGCATAAGCTATCGTAGCATTTCTTAAACTGTTGCGCTGGTATCCACTTCGCAGTTAACACCCGACCGTTCCATATCCCGGAAAGCCCAGGCAGCCATGGCATTAATTACCGATTCCAGCTCTTGTCCGGCTTCGGTAAGCGAATAGGTAACATAAGGCGGGACTACCGGTTTGGCTTCGCGGATCAGCAGTTTATCATTTTCCAGTTGTTTTAAATGCTGTATCAGCATCTTCTCGGTGATGTGCGGCATTGCGCGTTTTATTTCACTATACCGTTTGCTTCCGGAAAGCAGGTGATGTAAAATAATCGGTTTCCAGTGACCGCCGATTTTATTCATCACATAGGTTACGGGACAGGTTTGCAAGGCAATTTCCTTATTGGCATTGTATGTCGAGCTTTCTTTGATCTTGGTCATGGATACATACTTTGGGGTAAGTACTTGTATAAAAGTAAGTACAAAGATAGTTTTGCAAAACATTAAATCAATCAAAATCATGAAATATATCATCACAGGTTCTTTGGGACATATCAGTTTGCCGGTTGTTAAAAATCTGGTCGGCGCAGGCCATGAAGTAATCGTTATCAGCAGCAGTGAAAGTAAAAAGGAAGAAATAGAATCGCTTAGAGCACAGGCCGCAATCGGTTCAGTTCATGATACAGACTTTCTTAAAAATGCTTTTACAGGTGCGGATGCAGTCTATCTGATGGTGCCCAGCGACTTTTCAGTTGCGGATTATCCAAAATTTCAGCACGAAATAGCGGACCGTTATGTAGAGACAATTTCTGCGGCAAAAATCAAAAATGTGGTATTGCTGAGCAGTATCGGAGCACATATGAAAACAGGGGCAGGGCCTATTGATGGTCTGGCCTATCTGGAAGACAAGCTGCGTGCCGTTGAGAACCTCAATGTGAATGCGCTTCGCCCTTCCTATTTCTTTTACAATCTGTTTTCACAAGCCGGCCTGATCCAAAATGCCGGTATTATGGGTAGTAATTTCGGTGATACAGATGAACAACTGGTTTTAACCTATACCGGCGATATTGCGAAAGTAGCTACAGCGGAATTGCTTGCCCTTTCATTTACGGGTTTTAAAGTTACCTACATTGCCAGCGATGAAAGGCACCCGAATGAAATTGCGGAAGTTCTGGGTGCGGCTGTCGATAAAGCAGGTACGCCCTGGATCACATTCACAGACGAGCAGTCCACAGAAGGAATGCTTGGCGCAGGGTTGAATCCTGTATTTGCAAAATTATATACCGACATGGGTAAAGCCATTCGTGATGGTAAATTGCAGGAAGAGTACTGGAAAAACCGTCCGGAAGTTTTGGGTGATTACAAACTGGAAGATTTTGCAAAGGAATTTGCAACGGCTTACAATAATCAATAAAATGAAAAATCAGCCTGAAATTTATTGTATAAAAAATTTCAGGCTGATTTTAGTATTTTGGAGCAACATTTAGTCTCCATAACCTCCACGGGATGTTCTATAACATTCATACACATCTGGAAAATACTTCTCAGGCGAATGTACTGGCGGTAAAAAATATGCATCAGAATTTTGACGGTAATAATTCTGGTCAAAAAGTAAGCATGGGGCTGCATCCCTGGTATCTGAGTAATATTGATGTAGAATTACAGTTTAAAAGTTTAAGAGACAGTATCTTAGCTCCCAATGTAATTGCCGTCGGCGAATGTGGCTTGGATAAGATTACTTCTACCGACTGGGATTTGCAACTCAAAGTTTTCCGGTGGCAGATTTCCCTGGCTGAAGAAGTAGGAAAGCCATTGATTATCCATTGCGTGAAAGCTTTTTCGGAGGTTTTATCGGAATTAAAACATGTGAAAATTCCGGTTATTTTTCATGGAGTCAATAATAAAAGAACGGTTGTACAGCCTGTAATTGACAGCGGTTATTATTTGTCATTTGGGAAAGCACTGCTCACCGGGCGTGACTATATTCTTGAAACTTTTTGGGCTGTTCCTCTGAACCAGGTGTTTTTGGAAACCGATGACGCCGATGTAGATATCAGGGAAATATATAAATCAGCCGCAGAAATTAAGAATATTACGGAAAAAGAGATTGTTTTGCAGCTGGAACAAAACTTCTTAAACATATTTAAATGATGGAGGATTTCTCCTGGCTCTCCAGAACCGAATTATTAATTGGAAAAGAAAACCTGATCTGGCTTAGTAAGGCACATGTACTTGTGATCGGACTGGGCGGAGTAGGTTCATTTGCCGCAGAATTTATCTGCAGAAATGGTATCGGTACGATGACCATCGTCGATGGCGACACGATTGATCCCACCAACCGGAACAGACAGTTGCCGGCGCTCGCCACCAATCACGGAGAAAGCAAAGCTGATATTATGGCCGAAAGATTAAAAGCCATAAACCCGGAGCTTAGTCTGCATGTCATCAAAACGTTCATCAATCCCGATGCCGTAGCGGAGATTCTTTCAGCGCATCATTATGATTATATCGTCGATGCGATTGACAGTGTTACACCCAAAATTACTTTTTTGAAAGAGGCTTATCACCGGAGAATGCGCATTGTAAGTTCAATGGGCGCTGGTGGCCGAATGGACCCGACGATGCTGAAAGTGGTGGATATTTCCAAAACCTACAACTGTAATTTTGCTCAGCAAATCAGGAAGAATCTGAAAAAGGAAGGGATTTCAAAAGGAATTAAAGCTGTTTTCTCAACCGAAGAGCAACTGAAAGAATCGCTCGTACTAACGGACGGCACGAATTATAAAAAATCGGCCTATGGTACGATGTCCTACCTGCCCGCTGTATTTGGCGCCACCTGTGCTTCGGTGGTGATACGGGATTTGATCGGGGAGAATCAGGTCGAAAAGTAGATATTTTAATTTTAATTCACAGGTTTCTGCGGGCGATTACCCGGCTTGCTAAGGTAATAATGCCACAAAATCATGCAAGCCACCGTCCGGAAAGGTTTCCATTCTGTTGCGATACCAATAACTTCTTCCCTGGTTGTAGCCAGGGGAAGTGATTTGACTTTTTTTACCGCATTCACTGCTGCCAGATCGCCGGCCGGAAATATGTCTGTCCGGTGCAGAATCATCATCAGATAAATATCAACCGTCCAGTTGCCAATTCCTTTTAACTTCGTCAGTTCCCTGCGAATTTCTTCGTCTTCCTGATTCTCAAAATGATTAAGATCGATTTGTCCCGAAAGAATTGCTTCGGCAAGATGCCTGACATAAACCGTTTTCTGACGGCTGAAATAGCATTCTCTTAGTTCACTATCGGATAATGCGAGTACATTGGCCGGTGTAATTTCCGGAACGTGTTCCCTCAGCTTATTGATAGCAGACAGTGCAGAAGCCAGCGAAACCTGCTGTTCCAAAATAATGTTAACCAGACTTTCAAAAGTGTTTGGCCTACTCCAAAATATCGGATAGCCGTATCTGTCAATGATATATTTCAGATCCGGATCCGTTAAAGCCAGTTTGTCGCAGATCGGGTAGTATGTTGTTGGAGTGAATATTTCAGGCATGAAAGATTGCTTTCAGAGTATCAGGTTTTCAGAGATAAACATCTATGATCTGTGTAATATAAAACATTTATTTATTCTTTTTACAAAGTTTACCTTCTGTAATTATGATAGTTATTATATAATTATTTTAATATTTTCTAATATGGTTATATTGCCTGAATTTCTCGTCAATACTATATTTATTATTAATTAACTGTTGCTGACTTATGATTTAAATTGTACTATTCAAATTAATCTGTTAAAGCGTTAAAGAACTTTTCATATGTCTGTCAATAAATTTATGTTATATAAACTATTGACAGACAATATTAGTTTAGAAATTGATGGGGTGATTTAAAGAAAAAAATATCGTTTTCTTATTCATCACTATTTAAATATTAATATAAACTGAGCGAACTGATTTAAGAAGTTGACTACACGAATGTTCAACTTGTTCAGAAACAGAGGAATTTGTACAAAAACAATATAGCCTCTGAATCTCCCAAATCAATTCTTTAAACATGAAAAGACTATGACACAAATACAAAAATATTTCCGCAACTCATTCAGAAGTTTGCTTTCATCTAAGAACCGCAAAAAGCCGGATTTTCAATCTAAACTGGAAAATGCCAACCAGGATGTTTCTGAGAACCGTTATTCGGTGTTATACCTGCTCAACGGACATTATCATCATGTTGGCTGTTCATCTCAGGAAGAGGCGCAGTCTGTTCAGGGTTCACTGATGACAGATGGAAACCGTATTCCGGTAGGTATTTACGATGTCGTCACAGATGCTTTCGAGTGGGAAATTATCGGCCAGTATTTTCACAGCCAGGATTCGGCCAGTGAGCAAAGAGAACGTCTGGAAGAAGTTTTAACCATGTCCCGCACCCTGCGCCGCCGCGATTCCAGCTGGGAGCCAGGTGTTCTGCAAAGGCCGGGTTTATTTGCGTAAGGGTAAAAGAACTTTTGGAAGTTAATCTGAAAAGCAATACACTAATTATTGCTTTTCAGATTAACTGTTATTAGTTGATTAAGCTTGATTACAAATTTTAAATATTAATCGCAACCTCCGGGTCTTGTACTTTTTTCTTGGCCGCAGCGGCGGGCCGCAAAAAAGTACCAAAAACCCAAGGCAAAAAAATGCTTCCCCGCACATTTCCAACGCATACCCCGCTTTTTTGCCGCGGCCCACGCATACATTACGCATGACGGGAAGGTTCTTAAAAAGGTGTTTCTAGTAACCTATATTAGGTGCAAAACAACCAGCGCTACGATAGCAGGTAAAGCCTGTACATAAAAAATCTTCTTACTGGCTGTAACGGCACCGTATAAACCGGCGACGATGACGCAGGAAAGAAAGAAAATGGCAACGTAAAACGACCAGTGATGATCCTCGATCAATAAAGACCAGATCAGTCCTGCGGATAAAAAACCATTGTAAAGTCCCTGATTCGCAGCCAGTGTTTTGGTAGGTTTGAAAAGCTCCGGTGAAAGTGAACCTTTAAAAGTCTTTTTGCCCAAAGTTTCCCAGGCAAACATTTCAATATAAAGAATATACAAATGCTCTAATGCCACGAGGCCGACAAAAACTTTTCCGAGGATTTCCATTTGTATGTAAAGGGTTGATTGTTATTCAGTTATACTAATAAATAAGGATTGCAATGACTAATCTAACCGGTGTTTTATCATTACAACTATTGTGGTTAACAGCAGTACACCTAAGACTACGAACCACCTGAACCGGACAGATTTATTTCGGGTAACATATTCTATGGCTGCTGCCATGAGTGATGTAGTGATACCTGTAAGAAAAAAATGACTTAATGTGGGTCTGTCTATTTTGTAAAAGTCCGTTAATACCTTAGCGCCGTAATGTAAAATGCTGGAATTCAACATAAAGAATATGAATATCCACTTTTGTTTGTTTTGTGTGGTAGTGTCCATTTAGGCAGGCATGTTGGATCCAGCTTCCAATTAATCATCCGGTCCGGCTAATTATTTAGAAAAATGTCAGATAATCTGTAGTTCAGTTGCTTACAGATTATCTGACTAAATAAAGTTTCTACTTCACCCCCTTACCCGTAGCAGCCCAATAGATCCCGCCGTACAAATGATCCAGGAAAGTCTGGTCTGAATACACTAAGCCGATGTGCCCCAGGCCGGTGTAGAAAGCTCTTCCGCCATCGTAATTGTGGTACCAGGCAATCGGGTGCTGGTCGCCCATGCCGGGGCCTTTGTTGGTTTTCGGGTTGTAGGTTTTTTCGTCCAGGTTCAGCAGGAATTTCAGATCGTTGGATTTGTATGGTTTCTGGTATTCATACCATTCGTCGGTCCATAGCATACGTTTCGGGAAGCGTTCCATGCCAGGAAAATTGCTGTCAACTACATCAATATAAGCCGTTTGCTGTGCCGGATGGATATTGAACATCATTCCAACCATTTTGGTATACCAGGGCCAGTCGTATTCCGTATCGGCGGCGGCATGGATACCTACCCAGCCTTTTCCGCTTTGTATGTATTTTTCAAAAGCAGCCTGCTGTTCAGCATTCAGGACATCGCCGGTGGTGTTCAGGAAAATAACAACATCATAATTTTTCAGCTGTCCTTCATTAAAAACAGAAGCATTTTCCTGCCAGTCCACACGGAAACTGTGCCGTGCTGCGAGGTTTCGGACGCCGGCAACACCTTCATGAATCGATTCGTGGTGGAAACCGGCCGTTTTGGTAAACAGCAATGCTTTAAACTGCTGCGCATAAGCCGAAGATGTACTCAGGATAACAAAAAGCAGAATGGATAATTTCTTTAACATGTCGTTTTGGATTCGGGGTTGTTCTAAAATTCGGGTTGCCTTTGAGCCACCGTTTTGTTATAAAGGAATTGTGTGCGGCGATATACTTTTCAGGTTTAGCCACGGATGCACGAATTTACACGAATAGTTTTAATCCGATTATTTTAAATTAAAAAGGAATTGATGTGGCGAAATACTTTGCAGGTTTAGCCACGGATGCATGAATTTACACGGATAGTTTTAATCCGATTCTTTTAAATGCAAAAGAGAGGTTTGTACCAAGTACGAACCTCTCTTTGCGTTAAATATTTGGTGAAACGTTATCTGCCCATCACGAGCCTCGTTTGTGCAGCGCCATTTCCTTCAACCAACTGGATATTAAGGTTTCTTTCTTTGAATGTACCACGATCCACGGCGAGAGTAACCGAATGGATTCCCGGTGCCAGTTCAGCAGCCAGGCCAGTGCCGGTTAACTTTACCGGTTTTCCTGCAACCCATGCTGTAACACCATTGGTTGTGTTGAAAGCCAGACTTACATTTCCTTTGTTCATTACCTCAATTTCAAACCGTATAAAGCTGTACCGTTTTCCGGCTCCCGCTTCCACCACAGGCAATTCATCCAGGGGCAGATCGCCCGCTACTTTACTGTAAAGCGGCTCAAAAGAAACTTTTGCATTGTCTTTCAGGATATATCCCGGCCCTTCTGCCTGTATTTTTTTTGCAAGCTGGCTGGTTGGTGCCACTGTGCTCCATCTGCGTACAAAGCGGGTTGTCGGTACCCGGAACTTTCCTGATTCGCCCATTCTGGAAAGAAAACTGATCAGATCAATAAACTCCTGTTTGTCCAGAACGGCTGTCAGGCCGGGAGGCATTAAAGAGCCGGGTACTTTTTCCAGCAGCTGCACCTGACTTTTTGAAATTGATACTTCCCTGCCTGTTACATCCCGCATTACGATATCTGCAGAGCCATCGCTTACCAGATAACCCATCATTTCGCTGCCGTCCTTTTTAACAAGACGCTTCATGTCATATCCTTCTTTGATGGAAACATTGGGATAAATCACGGAACGGATGATGGTTTCTACGGGAGAGCTTGTTCCAAGGCTGCTCAGATCCGGACCTATTAGTCCGCCTGCTCCGCCAATGGCATGACAGGTCGTGCAGCTTACGGTACTTCTTCTGAATATCTGTTCGCCTTTTTCCGGATCCGCGGATGTTTTTACTTCTTTGGCAAGACTGGCAATCGCCTGGTCATTGAGTTCCTGCGGCATTTTTTCGGCTGGTAACGTCCCGCCGGAAGCTTCCAGGGCTTTTTTCAGTGCAATCACTTCCTCTGCCTTTTGCCGGTTGAAAGGGATACGGCTTTGCATCAGCTGTCTGGCTGTTTTTGCCGTTGCTTCAGGAATTTTTTTCTCGGTTATCGCGGCAGCCAATGCGTTCGTTCCGGGTTTGTTAGTCAGGAAAGCGAGGTAAAGATCAGTGAGGTCCGTTTGTGCCGGTAAAGTACGCATCAGATCTGTTCCGATCCGCGCTGCTTCGGTTGCGTTCAAAGCTGCAAGCTGGGCAGTTGCAAGTATTCTCAGTTCAGCAGGATTTTTCGCTCCTGTCATTTCCGCAAGTTGTTTTTGTGCTTTGTCTTTATCCAAAGCTGCAATGGCTCCCAGCGCTGCTTTTTTAATATTTTTATCTCCCTTTTGGGTTAAAGTTACCAGCTGTCCAGTCATTTCATTCATTTTCCAAAGGCCGATCAGGCGGATTGCACTGATGGCAACCGTTTCGTCGTCATTTCCTGTAAAACCGGCAATGCGGTTGAGATCATGATCCGGTTTGAGTCCTTTCTGGCGGGCAGCATCTTCCAGTGCGCTTAGCTGTGCAGCTGTATTTTTATTGTTGGGTGTTACGGCCATGTCAAAAAGTATGTTCAGGTCTGCCGGTTTTCCTGATTTGGCAATGGCGTTAAGTACATCTTTCTGGTATTCTTCGGGAACCTGACCTTTTTGGTAAAGCTGTACTAGTTGTGTCACAGCTTCCGGACTGACGGATGATTTTAATGCGAAAACCGTTTTTTTTGCATTGCCAAAAAAGTCCGGCTGTGTTTTTAGTTTCGCCATCCACTGCGGTTCCAGTTGGCGTGTGGTTTGCCATAAAGCAAAATCCAGAAATTCGTCCATCTGGAAATCTACTGCTGAAAGGGCTGTGCGTGCAGCCTCCGCAGTAGGTGTTTTGCGCAATGCAATTACGGCCTCCAGGCGAACCTGTGCATGTTTGTCACTGACTGCTTTGGCAAGCAGTGCTGGTACGCTTGTGATTTTGTTATGCCAAAGTCCGAGTGCCCGCAAAGCAGCTGCACGTGCCTGATGATTTTCGGCATTTAACAAACTTTCCAGAAGCGGCTGATTCACCACGTCCAGTGCCTGATATACCCAAAGCGCTTCCAGCAGGTTGTGTTTGTAATCTGCTGTCTTTTTATCCAGAGCGCCAACCCAGGTTTGCAGCGCGGGAATAACTTCTTTTGCTCCGCGTTCTTTCAGGGTTTGTCTTGCATTCAGTCTTGTAAGATCTTCCGGTACTTTTAATACTTCCAGTAGTTCCTTTACAGGTGCTTTGCTCAGCTTCGGCGTTTTTACCAGAGGGCGGTTTTTAGCGGTTATTTTCCAGATGCGGCCATGTTCCTGATCGCGGCGCGGGTCAAAGAAATCAACTTCTCCGTGCTGTATAATCGGGTTGTACCAGTCGGCAACATAAATGGCGCCATCGGGCCCCACATTGATATCTACCGGACGAAAAGCGACATTATCTGTCCAGATCAGGTCTTCCATTTGTTTGGAAGCATATCCGCTGCCTTGTTCGGTGAGTTTAAAGCTATTGATACGGTTCGCACGGAAATCGTTGGCGAGCATGCGTCCCTGCCAGGCATCAGGCAAATGACGGCCGGAAATAACATCCAGTCCGCTGTGTTTGGGTTGCCCCGGGTTCAGTCCGCGTACCAGCCTTTCTGCGCCCGGTGCTGTTACAAAAGTGGCTCCCGGAAATGCGTAGTTTATTCCTTCTCCGCCGGCACCATCGGTCAGGAACGACTGTCCCCATTTATCAAACTGCAGGCCCCAGAAATTGATCCCGCCTTTTGCATATACATCCAGTTCCAGGGTTTTAGGGTTCAGCTGCCATACGCCGCCGCCTTCAAGGCGTTTTGTGCCAAAAGGTGTTTCTACGTGGCTGTAAATGTAAATGGACTGGTTGAAATACAGATTTCCTTCCGGCCCCCAGCGAAAGGTGTGGATCAGGTGATGTGCATCACCGGTACCGAAGCCGTTTAATATTCTCCGTTTTTTATCCGCTTTTCCGTCTCCGTCTGTATCTGCGAAGTGCAGGATTTCCGTAGAGTTGGCAACGTATACGCCACCGTCTCCGGGCAGAATCCCTGTCGGCGTCATCAGACCTTCGGCGAAAATGGTGGTTTTATCTGCTTTTCCATCGTTGTCTGTATCTTCGATGACAAAGATTTTATCATTCGCTACTTCCCCGGTTTTCAGATGCGGGTAAGCCGTACTGCTCACTACCCAAAGACGCCCGTCGGCATCCCAGTTCATTTGAATCGGTTTTGCCACCAGCGGTTCGGCGGCCCAGAGCGTTACTTCAAAACCATCTGCAACTTTAAAAGAGGCCAGTTCTTTTTGTACATCCGGATCCGGATTGTCTTTTCTGCTGTCCTGATTAACCGAAGAGGTCATGAGCAGGATCATCGGAAGTATCGCAGCTCCGTAAAACAACTTTATATTTTTAAATGCTTTCATTGTTGGGTATCGGCTTTGAGCGAACAGCTGTCAGCTTTTTAATGTGATTACAAGATTCGTTTTTGCTTTTAAGGATTAATTGCCCACTGCTACAAGCTTATAAATATGTTCTTTCGGTTTGCGGTTCAGTGCGATCTGGCTTTCGATCCATTTGATCAGGATACTCTGGTCTTCAAGATCTTTAGTGTGCTTTCCCTGTTCATAAGCGCGGAAACCGATAATGTACGTTTCGTTCATGGGGCGATACTGAAAAAAGTGCAGTTCGTTTTTTTGCAGGATCATTTGCTGTAATGCTTTGGTCTGAACAAATGAAGGACCTTGTCTGATTCCTACACCCTCTGACCACTTTTTTGCAGAGGCAGTTGTAACTTCTTCGTTATCAATAAACAGCGTATAAATTCCTTTTTTCAAACCGGCAATTTTGATCTTTTTTTGCTGGTCCGTAATGGTAACGGGTACCGGCAGTGCGAGGTGATTTTCCTCAACGCTAAATTTTAGGTTATTAAAATCTTTTCCTGAATCCAGAATTTTAACGGACGAACTTCCTTCGGCAACGCTTTTTGTTACCGTGATATCAAACGATTTATTTTCCCGTGCAAGTCCAAGGCCTTTTTCAAGCGCTCCGGCCAGATAGTAGTATCCTGTATCGTTCAGATGTACACCGTCTTCGGTTATTACCGCCTTTTTGCCTGCTTCCTGAACAGGGGTAAAAACATCGATAAACCGTTTGTTTCTTTCAGAAGCTATTTTGGCAATAGCAGAGGAATATAGCTGGAGATCGGCATTACGTCTGGCAAGATTGGCCGACGAATCTCCCGACAAAACGGGAACGGGTGAAAGCAATACGACCCTGGATCCCAGTTCGTCAATCTTGTTAAGCAGACTGTTCAGGCCATCCTGAAACCGGGCTAAACCTGCCTGACCATCCTGTGCCTCCACACCTCCGTATGCCAGGAAAACCACCGTAGGCTGAGCGTCTTTAATGTTACGCATCAGGTGCTGATAGGCGGTCGGCGGGTTGGTGAAAGTACTTCTTGCATCACCCCACACATTATCTCCTGACCAGCCCAGATTTCGGAAAGTGACGTTGCGGTCAGGGAAACGGGTTGTCAGCGCAAGTTCCAGATAGCCGTCCTGGAAATCATCCTCAAAAACGGAACTTCCAAGGAAGACAACCCGGTCGCCATTTTTAAGGTCAAAGTTTTCACCCGGTTTCTCAGCTACGCCCTGCGTTTTGTTCTGGGCAGCTGCAAATTCCGGAGTAAGTGTAGAAAAAAGTAATAAAATGTAGCCAAGAAGAGTCTGTAACTTTGTATTTCTCATTGAAACAAATTTAGGATTCAGGTTAATGGGGGATCAGGATGTTTTCAGGGAAAAAGCGGTACAGGGGGGCATTTATACTCCCAAAGTTTGACGGATTGACGGGTTATATGAAGCCGGGTTTCACACACACAGCCATCATTAATTACGTAAACAGGATTTGGAGGCATTTTATAACTGTTTTTAGCTTAAAAATTATATTTTTACATTGTTATTTTATAATAAATACAATTTAACTTACCGTAAATTATTTTTTAACTTAAAGCGTAAAGTATGAAAAGGTTGGCGCGAGATAGCTTTTTTACTATGTATTTGCTATGGCTTCTGGTGTTCATCCTAAGCTGCGGACAATCGGGAGATAAGAACCTATATGGTATTCCGGTTACAAAGCCTGAAAATATTTTAAGCAGCTTTAACGGTTACTGGAATTATACCTCCGGACATATCAAGTTTTACGAAGAATATACAGCGTTGGATACGACCGGAAAACCGATGGACAAAGGCAAGTTTATGCAACTACTTTCTTCTGGTGATTTTCTTCCGGTAAAACGTATAACCACAGATTCGGTGTTTTATTATCAGCTTCACCGTCTGGATCCCACGGTAAACGACGATATCAGAATGACTTTAAAAGACTGGGCATACACCGAGTTTAGTAATTATCAGCATGAAGGGAAACCCTTAACGCAATTTAACTTTACGGATCTGAATGGAAAAGTATATAATGCGGAGACAACGAAGGGAAAGATTACGGTTATGAAATTCTGGTTCATTGGATGTAAGCCATGTGTTGCAGAAATGCCTGAGCTTAATAAACTGGTTGCGCGCTACAAAAATCGTGATGATGTTGTCTTTATGAGTCTGGCACTGGATTCAAAAGAAAAGCTCGAACAATTTCTGGAAAAGGTTCAGTTTGATTATGCGGTCGTTGCTGACCAGGAAAAATATCTGACTGATGAATTAAATATAAGACAATATCCGACTCATCTTATCATTGATAAAAAAGGGAAGGTTGTTAATATAGTCGGTCAGGCATCGGAGATAATTTATGTCCTTGACCGGGAGGTCTCAAAAAATAATACAATTTGATCCATCTGTTTATCTCCATTTTAAGTATATTTCAGATATTATATTTTCGGAAAAGCTATCCGGCTTATTATTTCTGAAACCGATGATACTAGTGATTTTCAGTTGATAAAGAAAGGTTCTGAAAAGGTTGCTGATACTGGCATGATTTTTCTAAAACGGATAATCTTGAAGAAGGATATGATTTTAAATTTTGAAAAAATACCTATTTAAATGAGCTTAGAACCCTCACAAGAAAACAAAATAGCATTTAGATCTCTTCCAAAATCGAAGACGGGAATTACGGGGTTGGATGAAATTACGGAAGGCGGTCTGCCAAGAGACAGGCCTACTTTAATATGTGGGGCAGCAGGATCCGGCAAGACCCTTTTTTCGATAGAGTTTATTGTTCATGGTGCATTAAAATTCAATGAACCAGGGGTTTTTGTGGCTTTTGAAGAAAAGGCAGAAGAGCTTTCTATGAACGTGGCATCGCTGGGATATGATCTTGATAAGCTCCAAAATGATAAATTAATAAAGCTGGATCATGTTCACATTGAACGCAGTGAAATAGAAGAAACAGGTGAGTATGATCTGGATGGGCTATTTATCCGGCTTGGATATGCGATTGACAGTATTGGTGCAAAACGAGTTGTACTGGATACAATCGAAAACCTTTTTGCCAGTCTGAATGACCAGGGAACGATCCGGGCAGAACTGCGCAGGCTTTTCACATGGCTTAAAGAGAAAAAAGTAACTACTATTATTACGGGTGAAAGAGGAGCAGGACCATTGACCAGGAATGGACTGGAAGAGTATGTTTCTGATTGTGTAATCCTGCTTGATCATCGTGTAAGCAATAAAATTTCTACCCGTTTACTTCGTATCGTTAAATACCGTGGTTCGGTACACGGTACAAACGAGTATCCTTTTCTGATTGATGAAGACGGAATATCGGTGCTGCCTGTAACGTCTCTCACCCTGGATCACGAAGTGTCTTCCGAAAGGATATCGTCCGGAATAGCGGGCCTGGATAAAATGCTGGGCGGAAAAGGGTTCTTCAAAGGCAGCAGTGTGCTGGTTTCAGGAACGGCAGGTACGGGTAAAACAAGTATAGGAGGGTGTTTTGCAAATGAAACCTGTCTTAAAGGTGATCGCTGTATCTATTTTGCTTTTGAAGAATCACCAAAGCAGATTATCAGAAATATGCAGTCGATCAATATCAATTTGCAAAAACATATTGACGATGGACTGCTTGAATTCCATGCATCGAGGCCTACTGTCAACGGTCTGGAAATGCATCTTGTGTCCATTCATAAAATGGTAAAACAATTTAAACCGGCTGTGGTTATTCTTGATCCGATTACGAACCTGATTACAGTGGGCTCGGTAAGTGAGGTGAAAAGTTTGCTTATCAGGCTGATCGATTTTCTTCAGGCTGAACAGATTACCGTGATGTTTACCGCACTTACGCTCAATGATAATGTGACCGGGCAGACAGATGAGAGCATTTCCTCACTTGTGGACGCCTGGCTTCTGGTAAGGGATATAGAATTTAATGGGGAAAGAAACCGTGGCCTTTATGTCATGAAATCGAGAGGGATGAAGCATTCAAACCAGATCAGGGAATTTGTCATATCGGATAGCGGTCTGGATATGGTGGATGTGTATCTTGGACCGGATGGCGTTCTGACAGGTTCAGCCAGAGAAGCCCAGCAATTGCTGGAAGAGACGGGCGTAGTAATAAAAGACCATGCGGTGTCGATGAAAGACAGGGAGATTGAAAGAAAACGGATGGTGCTGGAAGCTAAAATAGGCAGCCTGAAAGAGGAGTTTGAGTCGTTTCAGGAAGATCTTAACAAAAGTTATGTCGAGGACGAACTAAGAAAGACGGTAATGGAGAAAAACCGGACCGAACTGACACAAAAACGGGATGGCAATGCTTAGTATATGCCTTAAATGAATTATTATATCAGCTTAACAGAATGGAAGTAACTGAGGATATTTGGGAATTAAGACTATATGTGGCCGGAAAAACTGCGAAATCAGTCATGGCACTTTCAAATTTAAAGAGGTATTGTGAAGAGCATTTGAAAGATAAGTACGTTATTGAAGTAATCGATTTGCTCGTTGAACCGCAATTAGCCGAAGGTGATCAGATCCTGGCAATTCCAACGCTGGTAAAAAAGGTACCCGAACCAATAAGAAAAATTATTGGGGATTTGTCCAACGAAGAGAAAGTACTGGTAGGTTTAAACATCCGTCCGGCAAAAAAATAACGAATGAGTCAACGTGTAGATATAGATAAGGGTAATGACGAGAGCAATGGCGAACCGCCCTACGTGCTGCGTTTGTTCATTGCAGGCGCATCCATTAATTCACTGAGGGCTGTTAATAACCTGAAAGAAATATGTGAACTATATCTGGACGGAAATTATGAACTCGAAATTATTGATGTATATCAGCAGAAATCCCTTGCAGAAAGAGAAAATATTATTGCGTTGCCATTGCTGATTAAAAGTTTTCCCTTACCCGAAAGAAGAATGGTTGGAGATATGTCCGACACCCGCAAGGTACTTAAAGGATTAGGCCTTTCAATTTAATATAATGCAAGAGGGAAAAACATACGAACAACTTGTTGAAGAAAACCAGGCACTGCACGACCAGCTGGAAGAAGCTGCGGAAACAATCAATGCCATCAGGACCGGACAGGTGGATGCGTTGGTAGTAAACGGTGTGGACGGCCACCAGCTGTATACACTAAAAACGGCTGATCAGACTTACAGGGTTTTTATTGAAAAAATGAATGAAGGAGCTGTTACACTAAACCGTGACGGCATTATATTATATTGCAATACCCAATTTGCTTCTATTGTTGGCCTGCCGTTGTATAAGGTAATAGGCCTGTCTTTCCGGTCCTTTATTGCAACGGAATATCTTGAAATCTATAATACTGTTTTTAAAAACGGATGGAAGGAAGACGGTAAGGCAGAAGTATTTATAACCGGTGCTGAAAAACAGATACCTTTTCAGCTCTCGGTGACAACACTGGATCTGGATGAGGGCTTTTCTATGAGTGTTATTCTAACAGATCTTACGTTTCAGAAAGACATTGAAAAACTCCTGATCCTGAACAATGAGAAACTTGCTGACGCCAATGCCGAGCTTGAAAAAAGTAACTATGATCTTCAGCAATTTGCATCCGTTGCTTCCCATGATCTTCAGGAACCGCTGCGCAAAATACTGATCTTCGCTACACTGATGCGCGATAAGCACGGGCCTGAACTGACTGGTGACGGATCGGTTTTTCTGGATAAGATTATTTCTTCCTCCAACCGGATGAAGACCATGATCTTTGATATTTTAAGTTATTCCCGGCTGGCAACCAATAACGATAATTTTGTTTTGACTGATTTAAACGAAGTCGTCGCAGAAGTTCTGGAAGATTACGAAATCGTCATTGCAGAAAAGCAGGCCGCAGTAACAGTGGAAAATCTGCCCGTTATAGAAGTAAACAGGGGGCAGATCAGACAGGTTTTTCAAAATTTAATAAGCAATGCATTGAAATTTGCAAAACCGGATGAAGCGCCGGCTATAAAAATTGTCGGTCAGTCTTGTTCATCACCTTTTAATGAGCAGGCAAAACAGGCTGGTAAAGAATATTGCTCCATAACAGTGACTGATAATGGCATTGGTTTCAATGATCTTTATGTCGAAAAAATATTTTCTCTTTTTCAAAGATTAAATACAAAGGACAAATTTGAGGGATCAGGTATCGGGCTGGCCATTACAAAGAAAATTATTGACAAGCATTACGGAAAAATAGCAGCTTCCAGCAAAGAAGGTAAGGGATCTGAATTTGTTATTACGCTTCCGGTCCGGCATTTACAAAACATATAGTATTTCTGTTATTTATCCTAATGAAGATATTACTGGCAGACGACGACACCGATGACCGGTGGTTTTTTCTGGATTTTCTTAGGCATCGGACAGATGTTACCTTTCTTCCCAGTGTCACAGATGGTACTGAAATAGTAGCGTATCTTGATTCACTCAGCCAGGATAGGGATCTTCCTCATGTTATTATTCTGGATCAGAATATGCCGAAACTGAATGGAAAGGAAACACTATCTAAATTAAAAGCGAGTCAACGGTACAGGAAAATAGCGATTGTTGTTTATTCCACCTATACAGATCAGCAACTTATTGAAGATTGCATTCTCCAGGGCGCTCTTACCGTACAGGCTAAACCGGTATCTCTGGAAGGTTATAATGAGATGATTGATTTGATTTTAAGAGAATATAACGAATATGTTCCCGGCTGATCTCAGGATACAACATTCTGGGGTTTGCCATTCATAAAAGATCTTAAATTATCAGTTGCCATTTGTAATAGGCGTGTTCGTGCTTCAAAAGTTGCCCAGGCGATGTGGGGTGTGATCACACAATTTGGTGCCGACAATAAAGGATTATCTGCTGCCGGAGGTTCTGTGGAAAGTACGTCCAGTCCTGCTCCTGCAATAATTCCTTTTTCCAGAGCTTCTGCCAGATCTGCTTCGTTGATTAAAGGACCTCGTCCGGTATTGATCAGGAGTACATTCGGCTTCATTGTAGCAAGTGCCGACGCATTGATAATTTCACGCGTTTCATCCGTAAGCGGACAATGCAGGCTGATGATATCGCTGTTTCTGAATACAGCTTCCATCGTTACCATGGTAATATTACTATCCTGGGTACGGCCCGGATTCTTTCGGTAAGCAACTACTTTCATTCCAAATGCAGCCGCGATTCTGGCAACCTGTGATCCAATGTCACCCAATCCGATTAATCCCATTGTTTTGCCCGCCAGTTCGGTAAGAGCACTTTTTGTATAGGCAAAATCTTTGGATGCAGACCATTCGCCGGCAAAAACACTTTGGCTGTGTGTTTCAATCCGGTTAACCAAAGCTAGCAGTAACGCAAAGGTATGCTGCGCAGCAGAAGCCGGGCCATAGGCCTTAACGTTCGTAACGATGACCCCGTTTTTCTTAGCGGCAGTTACATCAATGTTATTATAACCTGTGGCTACTACGCCGATGTATTTCAAAAGGGGTAACTGATTCAGTGTTTCTTCATCAAGCACCACCTTATTAACGATCAGGACTTCGGCATTGGCTGCACGTTCTGTGATCTGTTCCTTTGAAGTACGGTCATAAACCGTTACATCCCCCAGGTCACAAAGTGGTGAATCGTCCAGGTCGCCCGGATTTAAGGTATAGTTGTCGAGGATAACGATATTCATGATAATTGGTATAGTTTAATTTGCCGATCCTAAGTGCAGCGAATGTTAGTTTTTCTGGTTTTTGAAATTACATAAAAAAGCCTTCCAGACTGAATCCGGAAGGCTTTTAGCTATATCAAAATCCTAATTTTTAGGTGTTGTACCAATTTTCCCTGCACCTTCTGCCTGCATTGGATTTGCGGGACGGCGCATTTGCTGCTGTTTGTAGATCTGGAAGCGGGTTGGTTTCGCCACTTTTGGAAATGAGTTGTTGGCTGTATCAATATCCGCAATCTGGAAATATGGATCCAGTGTCCATTGTGTTACCTTTTTACTGGTTGAGATGATTTTGTTGATCTGACCATCGTTAAAACGCCATATTTCAGCCGGGAAAGTAACCGTCGAATCTGTACCGTCTTCAAACTCCATTTTAACAATCACCGGCATCACCAGTCCGCCTTTGTTTTTAACCGAAAGCGTGTAAAAATTAGTATTGTTCTGGATCAGTTCGCGTTCGCTCTGAGAAAGTCCGGCAAGATATTGCTCGTACTTCTGGCGATCGGCAGCTGTTACTTTGAAAGGATCATAACGGTTGTAAAAATCGGCCATGGTGGAATCCTGTGCAACAACTGTATTTGATTTGTTTGCAAGATCGCGTTCCTTGCTTATTGTACTTGCTTTTCTGGCTGCTTCCTTGCGGGCAAGTTCCTTTTCAATTTCCGGGTTTTGTGTATCAATACTGAACCAGTCTACACTTACCAGATCCTGATCTACGGGCTCAACGCCATAAAACCAGCCTTTCCAAAACCAGTCCAGGTCAACACCTGAGGCATCCTCCATTGTTCTGAAAAAATCGGAAGGAGTCGGGCTTTTAAATCTCCAGCGCGTTGCATATTCCTTAAAAGCATGGTCGAACAACTCACGTCCCATTACGGTTTCACGAAGGATGTTCAGCGCAGTAGCCGGTTTGGCATAGGCATTTGGCCCGAGACCGATCACATTTTCAGCCGAACTCATGATTGGGGAAAGCACCGATTTGTCGGATGACATATAGTCCGTAATCTGGTTTGGCTCGCCACGGCGCGTCGGGAAATTGTAATCCCATTCTTTCTCGGCAAGATACTGGCAGAAAGTATTGAGGCCTTCGTCCATCCACGCCCACTGACGTTCGTCGGAGTTGACGATCATCGGAAAAAAGTTGTGACCGACCTCATGAATAATCACGCCGATCATGCCATATTTGGTCGCTTCGCTATACGTTCCGTCTTCTTCCGGACGTCCGCCATTGAAGCTGATCATCGGATATTCCATCCCACCGCCTGAGGTAGAATGACAGGAGATCGCAACAGGGTAGGGGTATTCAAAAGTACGGTTACCGTATGATTTCAAAGTATGCTCAATGGTGCGGGTAGAGTATTGTTCCCAAAGCGGATTTCCTTCTTTTGGATAAACCGACATGCACCAGATTTTTTTACCACCTTTATAAACATCGCTCAGCATGGCATCCCAGATAAATTTGCGGCTGCTTGCAAAAGCGAAGTCACGAACATTATCTGCTTTGTAAATCCATGTTTTCTTACCCGGATTTTTGTTCTCCCGTTTTTCAGCTTTTTCTGCCTCAGCCTGTGTCACAATCATAACCGGCGTTTTGGAAGTTTCTGCCTTTTTCAGGCGCTGTTTCTGGGTAGCTGTTAAAACCTGTGTATAATTCTGGCACTCGCCGCTTGCAACTACCACGTGATCCGAAGGAACCGTAACCGCCACTTTATAATTTCCGAAGATCAGTGCAAACTCACCCTGTCCCAGGAATTGTTTGTGGTTCCAGCCATTTACATCATCATAAGGTGCCAGGCGTGGGAACCAGTGTGCGATAAAATAATTGGTGTTGCCGTCTTTTGGAAAAAATTCATAGCCGCTGCGGCCATAATATTCTGTGATATTATATGCCCAGTCAACAGAGAAAACGACGTTAGCACCTGGTTTCAGTAAAACCGGAAGGTCAATCCGCATCATCGTGTTGACGATCGTGTAAGGCAGCGCTTTACCTGCTTTGTCTTTTACCGCGCCGATTTCATAACCATATTCGGTTTTTGGATCCAGAGAAGACCCTCTTCCGTTGTTCATGGATTGTAACTGGGCGATGCTCATCCCTCTTTCGTTCAGCGTTCCGGTACGTGAAGTTGCACCGATGCCGTCTTTTTTGAAAAGATTCTGATCCAGCTGCATCCAGATATATTTCAGATCGTCAGGAGAATTATTAAAAAAAGTAATGGTCTCCGAACCGGTGATTCTTCTTTTGTCATCATCAAGTTCTGCCTTGATGTCATAATCTGCACGCATTTGCCAGTACTCGCGGCCGGGTGCGCCGGAAGCCGACCGGAACGAATTGGGCGTTGGCAAAATGGTGCCGAGTTGTTCAAATCGGTCATTTGCCTTGTAATTCGGGTTGGCCGGCATTTGCTGGGCGATCGTCACCATCGGGATCAGCAGCATGACCAACGGAAGCAGTAGTGTTTTCATTTGATTAGCAGGTTGTTTTGTTTTGATGTCAGGAAGTTTGTTACACAGAGGACCACAGAGTAAAAAAGAGGACCACTGAGATTTATTTTAAATTTAATGTTGCCCAAGTAAATTTTTAGGATTTATAAACTGTTTTGTAAAAACTCATTGTTGATAATCAGCGATAAGGACATTCCGGCTATAATTCCGGACAGGATGTGAACCCAGGTCAGTTTATTTATTCTTAAAATTTCAATCAGGACAAAGGCAATGGTCAGGACGATAAATACAATAACGAGCTGTCCCAGTTCAAGTCCGATATTAAAGCCTAACAGCGGGTTGACAATATTCGCTTCTTTCCCCAGTAATGCTCTCAGATAATTAGAAAAGCCCAGTCCGTGGATCAATCCAAAAAACAAGGCTAACGGATATCGTGCAGTGTAGCTGTTTTTACTTTGGCTGTAAGTTGTTTTTTGTTCTTTGAAAAAAAAGTTAAGGAATGCGGTAATTAAAATAGTAACCGGAATAAGCAGCTCAATGACATCCGGATCAATGTTAACCAGGCCCAGGGTTGACAATGCCAGGGTAACTGAATGTCCTATCGTGAAAGCGGTAACAAGGATAATTACTTTTTTCCAGTCAATCAGCGTGTAAACGGTACAAAGCGCCATGATAAATAAAATATGATCATAGCCTTTTGAATCGGTAATATGTTCAAAACCCAATTGGAGGTAAGCCTGAAATTCGGACATTCAGTAAAAATTAATAAATAAGATTGGATGCTAATAGTTGTCAGGACAAAAATCAAATCCGAAGTTATTGTTTTTGCAGCAGGATTGCAACACTAGGTTTCGAAACCTAAAATATTGCAGATTAATCTGTTTTAAGCAAAAAACCGGAAGCGTGTAGCTCCGGTTTTTTTTGGAAATACAAGACTGATTTAAGTTTCTCAGTCAATGTAAGGAAAAGGTCTTGGGTCATTCAATTTTGATACAGGTTCAATAGAAAACTCTATCGCTCCTGTACCGACTGAATAATAAGTGGTTGAATTCAAAAGTACTGGATTATCAAAAAGTACTCTTGCATCTCCAAGTTGGTCAGATTCGTTAGAAATTGCAATGACCTCTGACTGATTTTTTTCGAAGCTTCCGTTAGCTCCAAACTTAACTCCAAGCTTTACAAATAGTTTAAATTCCGCTGCAGCTTCAAAGTTATATCCAAAAGTTGATTTCGAAGAAACTGTTTTTGTAGTAGTTCCACCAGCATCATGTTCGAGAAAACTAAATTTCCATTCATCGCCATATCTATACATATCCCATTGATTAATTTCAACATTAGGATTATAAAGAATAGGATTATTATTATTATCCTTTAAGTCATTAGAGTTACAAAAGAATACCTTCAAATCGTTTTGCATACTGCCATCACGGTGCACAAAGGAAACGATTATGTGAAACTCTAGGTTTCCTTCGGTCCATGAGTCTGTAATAGCTTCTAATCCAGCACTATTTATGAATTTAAATTTAGTCAGCTTTTCCGTATAATACACATCGCCCAACTTTCCTTTACTCCAATCATAATCATTTCCACCATTAATATTAGGATTTATTAGTTCAATGTCATTATACTTAGGCCAAATTCGGTAATAGATCCAGTCTCTTTGACTACCAGGCTCATTTGGATAATCCTGTTTGTGATACATGAAGCTGTGTAATATGCCTATCGCGGAATTCAATGTCTTACTAGTACGTGATTGGGCTACAACTTTTGGATTAACATCTCCTATAAAGTAAAAGGAATGGCTATTATTATCATTAATTATCTGTTTTGATTTTTCTTCAAAAATGGTTGAAGTTTTTTTTGATCCGTTATCAAACTTGCTTTTCGCAATAATCCTTTCATTTTCCTTTACAACGACAACAGGGAAAGCAGGTGCTTTTTTTGCATCAACATCATATTGTCTTAGATCAGAAGAAAATGCTACAAGCTTATCTGTCTTCTCTTTCAAGTGGTTGTTGTCTACTACAACATCAGGCGTTTGAGAATCTATGTTCCATGTCTCAGGAGTGAACCCTGCAAGGTTTGGAATAAAGACAGTCATTAATGGGACTTGGGCACTCCATTTTATTACATCGCCACCATTGGCATACTTTGTTAATGTTTCTTCCAACGTTTTTCCGTTTGTTAGCTTTTTGTCCTTCACAAATGCGTAAAGTACGTCGTAATCGCCATCATACTTTTGCAATGCTTCGTTTTTCAAAAACTCCCGGACTTCCTTTTCTTTTAAGGCCTGGGCAAGTGCTTTTGAAAATTCAATTCTTACCTTTTCAATGTCGACAACTTCATTAGAAGTTGCAGGTTCAAGGCCATTCTTTTCCTGCTCACAGGATACCAGAAATGTACTCAGGGTTAAAGCCAACCCAAGCACCGCACAATACATCTTTTTCATACAAAAAAAATTAAGTTGTGAAAGAATTATTTAACTATACTAATAACCTCATTCACAGAATTAATAACAATACACTTGGTTAATGGTAATATATTGATAATATATAGGTCAAATAAGTGTTTATTATTTTCAATTTGATAAAGTACTTTGGTTTTTTATGTAGAAGTAGTTTTGTATAACCTGTCAACGAGTGATAGTGAAAAACTTGGAAGAAGCGCTCTTTGGTTTCGGCCACGTCATAGTAGGAGAAGTGGATATTAATCAGCTCTCAAACCTTAAATGATGTATTGATTGATAACAGATCCTGGATTAAGGCAGTGGATGTCGCTGTTGATAATGGGCAAACTCAGAATGAAGTAAACGCCACAGGGAAGAGACGGGAATAAAGGATTATCGATCCTGACACAAAGAACAGAATGGTTTTTGTGTCCACGGCACATGTCACCAACTTCCTGGAAAACCATGGCTGGGCGTACCACAGTACACTGACCAGAGAGAACATATTTTACTATTATTTCAGACGGATCAAAGAATGATATTGTTCGGAAGAAGGAATACCTCACCTTTCATAAAAAAAACCGGAAGCATGTGCTTCCGGCCTTTTTAAATTCTGACACCAATTATAAGGTTTTTTAATATTCTGTATTCTGAGGATCGAAGTTTGTCCATCCTTTTGTCCAGTCTGTTGTTCCGAAAGCACCTACATAAGTATTTGCTTCAAATCCAGCTGGAAGTGTTACACCACCTGTTAGCAATGGAGAGCCTGTTTGAGGAAGAACTTTAACTCCTGTGCCAAGTATGTTATATGCAGGGTCGAGTTTAAGTGTTGCCAGGTCTGCTGCGAAATTGTTTTTACGGGCAGGGTCTGTAAGTAATGTATTGTCTCCTGATACGAGTCCTTTGGTCATGCCAGATAGAATAAGCCCTCTGTAATCTGCTTTTCCGCTCGTAAAGTTTAATTGAGTTTCAGGGCCTTCAAGTTCCAATCCACCTTTTGTATAAGCACCGGATACTACCGAATTGTAAATACTTACAGCAGAATTACGGCGGATTCTGAAAGCAGAGCGATATTTTGCATTTACGGTACCAGGAGCAATAAATATGCTAATGTTACTGAATTTAGCACTGGTTTGTGGTGTAGCTGTTGAGCTATTGGAATCATTGTCTGATTCAAATCCATTAGAATCGGAGCAAGAGCACTGATCAGCAACTGCAGGATCACGTAAGGCCATACCATATTGTACATTTCCACTGTAACCCCAATCCGTATCAAAATCATCATCCAGCGTTCTGTATGAGATCAAATGCTTAGCATTAACTGTTCCACCAAACCACTCAAAAGCGTCATCGCCGGTGTAAGAGGTTTGAATATAATCAATTGTTGTACCTGAGCCCACCCCACCGAAAGTAAGTCCGTTGATCTCTTTATCTGTTTCGAAGCTAATCCCTGCAAACTCTATTCTTACATATTTCATTACACCTGAATTGTCTGCTGCATCAGTACCCCCAAACTCAGAAACGTTTTCTCCTTCGATAGTAGCAGGTGCCCTGTTAACAGGTGCTTTTCCAAGCAAAATTACACCACCCCAGTCTCCGTAGTTGCGTGAGCCCTTTGCAACACTTGAAGTGAAAACGATTGGCTTATCAGCTGTACCTTCTGCCATGATTTTCGCACCTCTTTTAATGATCAATGACCCTTTGGTAAGTTTGTCTCCTTTAATGATTGTACCTGGTTCAATAGTCAATATTGCGTTGTTATCTACATACACAAATCCTTCAAGGACATATTTATTAGTAGCTTTCCATGTTGTAGAGGTTGTAATTGTGCCCTTCACAGTTATTGTTTCACCTACTACCGGTTCTGTTCCCGGATCTACACCATCATCATCTGTCTTACAAGATTCAATAAAAGTTGCTGAACATATTACTAATACTGTCAGTAACCAGGTTGTTAATTTTCTCATGAAATAATTGTTTAATAAAATGAATTGTTGTGGTAGAATTATAAAGTGTAGCGAAGCCCAACCATTGAATAAGAACCTCTGCGGTATTGCTGATAGACACCGTCTTCCGAAGTAATCTTATTATCTCTGTTCGTGTCCTGAATCAGACGGAAAGGCTGGTTTAAAAGATCCTGAATGCTCGCCCTGATTTCAAGATGTTTACCAATTGTTTTGATAATATTAACATCGATAACATTACGGGGCATTTCGAAAATATTTGCGCTTGCAAGATTATCGCCAATGATAAAGATCCGTTTTCCAATAATGTTGTAGAGTGCATTGATTTGGAAGCCATTTACATCATCATTATAAAATAAACCGGTGTTGATCAGATAAGGCGATTGCCCCTGCAGGTAACGGTCTGTGTTCCCTATTGTAACATTTGTTTTAACATCACTGGTTATTAAAGATGCATTCAGGGTGAACAACATCTTGCTCATAAAATTGTTATTCTCAATGTTACCAAGAGCCTTTCTTACTTCTAACTCTACACCTCGCGCATAAGCTGTTTTTGCATTTTCAACTGTAAAGGCAACTGTGCTACCATTATAAAATAAAGCTGCTTCGATAGGGTTTTTGAATGTTTTGTTGAAGAAAGAAAAGGTAATTAGTTCGCTTTTGCTTGGATAAAATTCATACCTGAAATCATAATTCTGAATCGTAGCATTGACAAGGTTTGGATTTCCCTTTCTGGACACGTCAAAGTTAAAGTCATAATAGGTACTTGGTGATAATTCTCTGAATTCCGGTCTATTTACCGTTGTACTGTAAGCTGCTCGCAAAGCGTGTTTGTCATTGAATTTATAACCAACATTTATAGAAGGCAGTGGCGTAAACACAGGGCGATCTACGTTAACTTCAATTCCGCCTCCTCTTTCAAACCCTTGCAATTGCTGGCGGTTATATTCTCCACGGAAACCGACTGTCGCAGTTAAATGTTGAGTAAGTGGCCAGTAAAGAGAAGCATAACCTGCCGCTAATAGATTTTGTGCCTGGTACTTGTCGTCAAAATTGGTTCCTTCGGAATAGTATACCCGGCTTGATCCAAGATTGGATGGCTGGAAAAATTGTTCTGGTGAAAGCTCAAGTAATTCTCCGGTGACCCTATTTGGATTAACGATCCCAAACCATCGTGCAGAATATTTACGGTCCTTATATTCTACATAAGTTCCGCCAATTAGTTTAGGCTGTAATTCTGCATTTTCTCTTTTAGCTCCGATAAGATGTTCAACATTGACAGTACCTGTTCCTACGATTTCACCAAGTCTTGAATAAAAACGAGCAGCTTGCTGAAGCGTAGGACTCTCAAATTGCTGTAAGTTCATTACAAACGGTTGGTCAGTTCCGCTCGGACGTGTAGATGTAAACCTGCGGAAATCTGGTTCATTCCTGTAAGTATAGCCAGCTCCTCCAATCCACTTTAACCGGGTTTTGCTGGTTAACTCATGCGTACCACTTAACTGACCTGAGTAAATGCTTCTTGACTCGTAACGGAAAGCGCCATTGTTATAATCAAGATTGTTTTCCAGGTTTGCTCCTCCACGTAGTACTGTTTCCTTATTCCCCATCTGATTAAACAGATTTCGAAATTCAATTTTGTTCTTCGGGTTCAGGATAAAAGCCCAGTTAGACATCACACCAAGACGTGCATTCTCCTGAAAAGACTGATCGTTCATGGTTTCAATCTTAGCTGCCTGATAGTTAAAACGATTTTGGCTAATCTCATTACTAACCCTAGTCAAAGAATAATTGATGTAGGAAGTATTCGTTACCTCGATGTCCTTTACAAAAAATCTGCGGCTAAAATTAATACCGCCTCTCCAGTCGGGAGTTACAGAAGACATTCTTTTAGGAGCATAGTAATCAGGCAAGTCCTGAAATTTTTTGATTATCCCGTCAGTAGACGCATTTAATATAACTGCTCTTCTGTTAGGGAAATTATCAGGGAGTGTTCGGGTGCCATTTTCAATTCCTAGAAATTCAAGTGCTCCTCCGCGATGACTTGTCGCAGATCCAAACGTTGTTCCTGCTCTATAACCCGCCGAAAAATTGACTGAAATACTGTTGCCGTCTGGAACTGTCTTTGTGTAAATTTTAATAGCTCCTCCACTTACATCCCCGGGAAGATCAGCAGATGCAGATTTAAATACAAGCATGCGGTCAATTGCAGATGCCGGTATCAAATCGAAAGAAAAGGATTTGGTGTCCACCTCCGTAGAAGGTGTAATGATGTCGTTAAGTAAAACAGTATTATAACGTTCATTCAATCCGCGAACGACAATAAAGCGGTCGTCAAAAATTGAGATTCCCGGTACTCTTCGAATAACTGCAGATGCATCCCGGTCCTGAGTTCTTTGGATTTGCTGAGCCGAAATACCCACTGCAATCTGCTGTACTTGTTTAAGTTCTGTGATGACAGACACTTCCGTGTTAGTCTGACGCTGCCCTTTCACAACAACCTCTTGTAAGGTTTTGTTATCTTCGTCAAGAGCAGTAGTAATTACGGTAGCTTTATCTGCCTCTACCCTTACATTGTCTATTTCTTTGGTAGCGTAAGAAACATAGCTGATCTGAACTTTATAAGATCCGGCTGGTACTTTTGAAATTTCAAAATTCCCTTCAACATCGGTTACGGAACCTATTGGAGAGCTTGCGGAAATAATCTGAACAGTAGCCCCAATAATAGCTTCGTTGTTCTTGCTGTCTTTAACAGTTCCTTTAATCGATCCGTTTTGCGCAAATGCAAAAGATACGGTGAAGAAGAACAGGAGGATGGTAGATAATTTGGTTTTCATACTTTTAAGGTGTCATATTTTCGACACAAAAGTAGACTTCCAATATTACCTCAATGTTAACTGTATGTTATCGCTTGGTTATTTAAAAATGCACGTTATGATTGATAATCAATAATTTATAAATTTTATCAGAAGTAATTTTAAATAATAACTGTCTTGTGGAGCGTATCAGACGTATTTCTGCATTTTCTTTCTATTCAATAATACCATTACCGGTAACACTTTTGAAATTGTCCAGATCATAGACAAATCCATTGATCACGGCATACTTTACTTTGCTCCCTTTTTTCAGGATAAATGTTGCCGTATTTCCAAGTCCGGGTGTACCGGAAGGTGCTGGTTGTCCGCCGCGTAAAATATGCAGGGGTGAGGTAGTAAAATAAAGCCCGAGTGCGCGTGTGTTGCTGTCGGAGGCGAGACGGACGTAAGTATATCCCTCTTTCAACAAATTCAGTGCATTGAGCTTGCTTACCTCGCTAACGTTTTTGTATATAGTCGGATATACTTTACCTTTTTCAACAGTTAACCCGGTTGCGTCCAGCTCTTCACTTCCATACTGCGGGTGCAGATCGCCGAAGTCCTCAATTTTACTGTAATAAAAGAATTTGGTTGCGTTGGAATAGCTTATTTCGTTTCGGTTGATACCTAAATCCGTCGTGAATGTTTTACCAGCTTGTTTCACACTTGCATTTCGTACTACCAGGTCATACAGCCAACGGCCGTTTTCCGGAATTTTGTAATAATCCTCCCGGTTCTCCTTTGTCAGTGAATTGTCCGAAACCGATCCGAGAGCGGAAAGGATGGCCATGAAGTTCAGCTGGCGGATGTATTGTTTTTCCGGGTCGCCCACATAACCGCCTGATTCGATCAGGACCAGGGTGGTTCCCCATTTTTGTACATTATCACCAAATCCGCGCGGCTCATGGTCGTCGCTGTAGCGGGCAACCTGGCCGGGAATGTAGGTTTGTAATAGCTTGTTCATGCCTACGATCAGCTGCATGGAACGTTCGCGAACCTTGTTCATGGAAAGCTCATAATCGTAGGAAGTAGCCAGAAAAGAAATTGTTGCCACCTTGGGGCTGCGTCCGGCGGAATATCTCGGGCTCTGATCGTGCAGGTTGAAGCCATAATCAGGCTTTAACTGATCGACAAGGCCTTTTAAAATAACTGCTTCCGGCGTTTGTCTGGCGGCGGCATCACGGTTCATGTCAATCCCCTGCATAGTCCGTCGCTGGTATTTTTCGGCGCCGTCAGGATTAAGCATAGGCACAAAATATAATGTAGTATTATCCAATATTTTTTTTCTGAAATCATCAAAACCGTCATTTTGACCTTCAAAGAAGTTGAACATGTCGAAGCTGGCCATGGTTGCCGTGGGTTCGTCGCCATGCATTTGGGTCCAGAGTAAGACCTTCTTTTTCCCGCTTCCTATTTTCAGCATTTGTATATTCCGGCCTTCAAAAGATGCGCCCACACTTTGAACTTCATACAAGGGATTGGTTTTCCTTTTTTCGATCAGCGGAAGGATGTCCTTTTGCTTGAACCGCCGCTGGGTCAGAGCTGCTTCCTTATAATTTTTGTGTGCATCAAATATGCGGCGCGCCTGATCTGCAGACTGCGCCATGGCCAGCGAAGTTGTCAAGGTAATGAAAGAGAAAAAAAGTTTTGAAATAAATGATTTCATGGATCTGCAAATTAATGACCTGAACATGGATGTCGGGAGCAATTCATCATGCAATTTACAAATAGAATAATTGCTAAGACTAATCCATAAGAATTTCCCGGGTTCTGCTCTGTGGAGTATGTAATTGCTAAATTTCTTCTAACGAAATTTTAATATAATATTTAATTGACCTGTTTTCATCTAATGTAAAATTTATTTACATTTGCTGCATGATAAAAGCTAAAACATATCATCAATTTCATCATAGTCTTTTGGCTTTCAGGCGTCTTGGATGACATGTTTTTGCAAGTAGTGTTGTAATAAGGTTGAATACATAGTATCCCAGAAGCCCGATTTTTTAGAATCGGGCTTTTTTATTTATCATAATCCCGGATCCTCAGATCCTATTTCAATGAAAACCGTAATTATTAAATACAATGCAGGAAATGTTCAGTCGGTCATGTACGCTCTCGACCGGATCGGAGCAGGCTATTTGTATACGGACGATGTAGCGGAAATACAGTCGGCAGACAAAGTTATTTTTCCCGGTGTCGGCGAGGCAAGCACAGCGATGGCTTATCTCAAAAAAACAGGGCTGGATCTGGTGATCCCGTCGTTAAAACAGCCGGTATTCGGGACTTGTATTGGTATGCAGCTGATGTGCCGCTATTCAGAGGAAAACGACACGAAGTGCATGGGTATTTTTGATGTAGATGTAAAGCGTTTTCCTGCTACACCGGGTTTCAAAGTACCTCATATGGGCTGGAATAATATTTCAGGGTATACGGGAGCGCTCACTGCGGGCTTGCCGGATAATGCGTATGTGTATTTCGTACATAGTTACGCGGCACCGGTTTGTTCATATACGATGGCAAGCTGTGATTATGTTACCCCTTTTAGTGCGATGCTGCAGAGGGATAATTTTTATGCAGCCCAGTTTCACTGTGAGATCAGTGGCAATGTCGGTCAGCAGATTATTGAGAATTTTCTAAAAATATAAAATTTTAATAGCCTGAAAGGCTTAAATATCTTAACCCAGGCCAGCGGCCTGGGAAACTAAATAATATGATTGAAATTATCCCAGCCATAGACATGATCGACGGGAAATGCGTCAGATTAACGCAGGGCGATTATGGAAAAAAAACGATATACAACGAAAACCCGCTGGAGGTAGCACTGGAATTTGAAGATGCCGGACTGAAACGTTTGCATCTGGTGGATCTGGACGGTGCAAAAGCAAAGAAGGTAATTAATTGGAAAGTTCTTGAAAAAATTTCTTCCAGAACTTCACTTCATGTAGACTTTGGCGGCGGTGTTCAGTCAGAAGAAGATATCCGGATTGTCTTTGAAAGCGGTGCGAAACAAGTGACCGGCGGAAGTGTTGCCGTCAAACAACCGGACTTATTTAAGGAATGGCTTTCTGTTTACGGAGGTGAAAAGATTATCCTGGGTGCTGATGCGAAAAATGAAAAAGTAGCGGTTAGCGGCTGGGAAGAAGGAACGGAGCTCTGGGTTTATGACTTTGTAGAAACCTATGTAGAACTGGGCGTGAAATATGCGATCAGTACCGACGTAGCCAAGGATGGTTTATTGCAGGGGCCTTCTTTTGACCTTTATAAGAATTTGCAGGATAAATGTCCGGATCTGAAAATAATAGCCAGCGGCGGTGTAAGTGATATCGGTGATGTGGAGAAACTGGCTGAGATGAACATTTATGGTATAATTATCGGCAAGGCAATTTATGAAAACCGGATCAGTCTGCCGGAGTTACAAAGGTTCATGGTTTAATATTCACAATAACTATTTATTGTTATTTAGAAATGCTGACAAAACGGATTATTCCCTGTCTGGATGTAAAAGAGGGCAGAACGGTGAAAGGAGTTAATTTCGTAAATCTTCGGGATGCCGGCGATGCTGTTGAACTGGGTGCCCTGTATGCAGCGCAGGGAGCGGATGAGCTTGTTTACCTGGATATTACTGCTACCGTTGAAGGACGTTCTACCTTTATTGATCTGGTCAGAAGAGTAGCGCATACGATCAATATTCCTTTTACAGTGGGTGGCGGAATTTCTTCAATCGCGGATGTTTCTGCACTGCTCCATGCGGGCGCGGACAAGGTTTCGATTAACTCATCGGCGGTGCGTAATCCGGATCTGATCAATGAATTAGCGCTTGAATTTGGCAGCCAGTGTATTGTTGTTGCTATCGATACAAGATACATTGAAACTGAAAATGGAAGTGAGCATATCGTGCATACACATGGCGGAAGAAAACCGACTGATCTGCGTACCATTCCGTGGGCAAAAGAAGTGGAAGACCGGGGTGCAGGAGAAATTTTGCTAACCTCCATGGATACTGATGGAACGAAAAACGGATTTGCACTGGAGCTGACTGCCACGATTTCGGGAAATGCAAATATTCCTGTCATTGCTTCCGGAGGAGCGGGTAATATGGAGCATTTTTATGATGTTTTTACTGCCGGAAAAGCGGATGCAGGATTGGCGGCAAGTATTTTTCACTTTCGCGAAATTGGCATTCCGGATTTGAAACAGTACCTGACGGACAGAAGTCTGGCAATGAGAATGACGATATAATAGTAATGCTGAATCAATAGAAAATCCAAAATTGTTTATAATGAGTGATTTAATGAGTAATACAATTTCAGATCTTGATTTTTCTAAATCGGCTGACGGTTTGTTGCCGGCGGTTATACAGGATGTAGCGACCGGCAAAGTACTTATGGTAGGCTACATGAATGCCGAGGCTCTTGAAAAAACACAGGATGAAGGTACGGTTACTTTCTTTAGCCGAAGCAAACAACGTCTTTGGACAAAAGGAGAAACTTCCAATAATTTTTTGTTTGTAAAAGAAATTCTGGCAGACTGTGACGGAGATACGATCCTGATCAAAGCGACACCGGCCGGTCCTACATGCCATACCGGAGCAGATACTTGTTTTGGGGAAAAAAATAGCCAGGATACACGAATCGGGGAAGCTGCTTTTTTAAATTACCTGCAAAAACAGGTGATAAGAGAAAGGAAACTTAACCCTTCCGACGAGTCCTACACAAGCAGTTTGTTTAGTCGTGGTATTAATAAGATTGCCCAAAAGGTTGGTGAAGAAGCAGTTGAGGTAGTTATTGAGGCAAAAGATGATGATTCTGATCTGTTCAAAGGTGAAGTTTCTGATCTGTTGTTTCACCTTCTGGTACTTCTTGAGCAAAAAAACATTGACTTAGATGAGGTAATTAGCGTACTTCGCAGCCGTCACTCATAAAAATAAAATAGCAATGAATTTACTTATACGTCTTGTAGTCAGTACATTAGCAGTTCTTGTTGCGGCGCATTTGATCCCTGGTGTAGGTGTTGCCAGTTTCACTACGGCAGTGGTTGTTGCCATTGTACTGGGTATTTTGAATACTTTTTTAAAACCGGTTCTCCAGATTCTGGCCCTGCCAATTACGATACTGACGCTTGGGCTTTTCTATTTTGTAATCAACGTATTGATCATTTATCTCGCTGCGTACCTGGTTTCCGGATTTTCAGTCGACGGATTTATAGCAGCTTTGCTATTTGGTTTTGTAGTTTCTATTGTATCGGCTATTCTTGGTATGTTTTTAGATTAGAAATCAGCGAACTCATTCAGAGCGTCTAATTTTACACATGATTTGAAAACTACAATTGTATGATAAGTCAACTCGAGGAAATCAAGGATACACTTTTTAAGTATTTCGAAACCCGGATCGATTTATTTAAAATCGAAGTCAGAGATAAGATTGAGCGTGCCGTCATTATGGCGATTTACGCGGCTACACTGCTTTGTATAGGCCTTACGGTACTGATCCTGATCGTAATTTTGTTGGGTACTTTTTTAAATAAGTGGCTGAACAGTGATTATTTGGGCTTTGTAATTTTGCTTGGTTTTTTTGCTCTCATACTCACTCTTTGTATCGTTTTCCGGGAAAAATTCATTCGTTTTATACGAAAGTTTATTGTCCGGTTTATACAACCGAAAGAAGACTGATACGATTTAGATCATATTTTGAAGATACATTTCGCTTAAAATTGTTATTTTTGGAATCCTTACGGTTTCCTGACACACATAAACAGGTTTAAAATGAGTCAATCACTGGATTCTTCCGTAAAACTGTCAAAACCTTTTTCTTCCGATACAGATCTGGAAAAAGAGTCGCTGATGTATGAGGCAAATCTTTACCGCGATAAGCTGGAAGATCAATGGGGTGATCTTAAAACTGATGCGAGACAGTATGGCAAACAAGCACTGATTATTGGAGGCGTTGTTACCACAACCTTTTTGGTAGTAAATGCTTTGCTC
>Ga0265797_10001692_pt1 | contig 38573 bp, 32 predicted proteins | sample P2T30metagenome_FD_192433 | JGI IMG/M metagenome (GOLD analysis project Ga0265797, IMG submission 192433) | Plant litter microbial communities from East Loma Ridge, Irvine, California - P2 T30 | ecosystem: Environmental > Terrestrial > Plant litter > Unclassified | place: USA: California...
CAGCGAATGAAGGGACAATTTCTGATCAGAGATGCACACAGGTCTTCAATGGGAGGAGCGTGCATTGTTGGACAGATGGCGGCATCCGCTGCCTTCATTGTAAGTGCACCATCTCGCTGGTGTGAGCTAGAGGGTCATTTACTGACGTGTGTTATAGGGCGTCGACAGCGCTGTCCACATGGCTGAGGAGGTCAAGAACGCTTCTCGTACAGTTCCACGCATGGGTAAGATTTAAAACTCCTATGGATTGACGCAATGATGATACTGACTTGCATGCAGTAAGCTACTCTCCATATTCACCCGTCCAATATCAACCACGGAACATCAGTCAGCTGTGATCGACTCATGATAGCAGCACAACACTACACCTGACAACCGTCTAAACTGCCAAGGTCCCATACTAACTCCCTCCCAGATGATGGCAACCGTCTTTCTCAACGGCGCCCTCGGCTTCATCATGATCGTGACCTTCTGCTTCGCCATCCAATCCGTCGAAGAGCAAATCATCATGTCCTCAGCGCCCTACCCCTTCGTCGAAGTCTTCGCCACCGCGACCGGCAGCACCGCCGCCGCCATCGGAATGACCGTCCCCATGGTCCTAATGACACTATCCATGTGCATAAACTCGACAGCCGCCGCTTCCCGACAGGCATGGTCTTTCGCCCGCGACGATGGCCTACCCTTCCCACGCTGGTTCACGCGTCTCGTCCCGATCAACTCGACGCCGCTGCCCATCAATGCGATGATTACGTCGCTTGTGATTCTCATTGTCGTTGCGCTGCTGAACTTCGGCGGCAGCGAGGTCTTCAACAGTATCATCGGCCTGATGACCGGCGCCGTGGGCCTGACCTACGCTCTCAGCATCGGCTGCGTGTTGTGGCGCAGACTCTACGGCGAGCCTTTGCCGCCGGCTCGCTGGTCGCTTGGACGCTGGGCCGTGCCGATTAACATCATCGCTGTGCTGTACGAGCTGTTCTCGACGGTCATCAGTTTCTTCCCGCTGTTTGCAAAGGTTGATGCAAAGGGGATGAATTGGGGTAAGTTTACGAGTCTCGATCGCTGATTGTGATGGAGGATGCCGCTAACGCAGAACTTGTAGGAATCGCTATGTTTGGTGGTGTTGCCATCATCTGTCTCATCAACTACTTCGTGCACGCCAGGAAGATCTACCGCGGTCCCGTCGTGCACGTGATACAAAATTGAAGGATGGTCCATCAAGAGGTAGTTCACATCTCGTTGGGATCAAGGGAGTGCTTCTTGCGCCGAGTGTAATTTGACACCATGATCTTGACTTGCTTGGTATTGCGAAAAGTTATACAGCATTGATTTGGTCAATACACAGAAATGGCACGTCAACCCGGCGTTGACACTTTCGCTATCATTGAACCAACCGTTTTATGTTATAAAGTTGTGATTGATGAGTATATGCGGCCAAGAATGCTACCCTCTCCTTTCGGGCCCGCCGCCGTATCGAGTTGAGACCTCTTTCCAAAGTAGAGTAGCCAGCATATAATATGCTGTTCTTCTCACAGCGAATGAAATGTGCTTGCTGCTGGATCGTTGTACGTCCAACATACCAAGCCATAAAAAAGTCTCCTGCTTTCCCCGAGCCTTTGCACCTGCACCACCTCCGAAACAAAAGAAAGCCAACAGCGGAAAAACGCCAGTCGTCACAAATCCGTGAAATTCATGTATACCATATTCCTCATGCTGCCCATTTCATATGCGTGTTCCATCCAATGCAGTCATATCCCCATGACTCGTGATTCGTCGATCGCGTGCTCAATGCAAAAGCTCAACCTCAGACAAGCGCCAGCCAAAAGCACTCAAACATGCAGCGCCTCCCTGGCCAAACTACGCTTCAAGCCCATACTCCTGCTCGCCACTTCTCTCGCGCAGCCGGCTTCGCGTCCAGATCCAAGATCGACAAGACCTCCGCCGAAACCGTCGGCTTCTAGCCGGCCAGCTTCGCGGCCTAGTGAGTAGCCTGCTGAGAAGCTGATGGCTGATAGCACGACCACGACGCCTGCGGATACCACCCATGTGAGTAGTGTGGGTGAGATAGCGGCTGGGTCTGATGAGGCGTGGCGGGACTTCTTTGCTGGGCTACTGCGGCGGGACTTGGAAGGTGAAGACTTGCGTTTGGCGAGGTGGAGGTCTTTGGTGATGCGGTCTGTGGCGGGCGACGGAGAGTTGGAGGTTGTGGATGTGGAGGCACGGCGGAGGGTGGGCTTGAAAGTTGGTTCTTGGACGGTTGATGTGGGTTGTTGAGCTTGTTGTTGTGGGAGAGCAGATTCTGGAATGAGGCGGAAGGACATTGGGTCGACTCTGTTGCCTCGTTGGGTTGGTTGGTTTTGCTGAGGCAGAACCTTCGCGTTTGGTTTGGAGAGGTTGCGGGCAGCGGCAGCGCAGGATAGAAGGGTATTCAAGCTGGAGCGCAGGGCTTCATCGTGATGAGCTGCTGCGTTGTAGGATGGAGAGAGGATGTTTTGTGGTAGATGGCTGATGGAGGGGTGATCCTGTGAGGGAAGCGAACGGCGGGTTGATGGCCGTGAAGAAGGCGAGGGAAAGTAGGAGCCTGGCACAGGTTGGCTGGCATTTCGTGTGTGGCCAACTGAAGAAGGATGCGTGAAAGCATTAGGCTGTGGCGTAAATCCGCCGCTGTGTATGGGATAGTTGATCGCTGTGCGGTTCTCATCGTCTGAGGATTCGTTTGGTGCATGTTGTACCGCATGCTGTGCTTGACTGGCATGTGCATTGCGTGGCAAGATGTTGGCGATATATGGGCCTTCACCAGAAGAAGTCATAACGCGGTCAGACTCGCTCTCGCTCTCCTCGTACTCGTCCTGGCTGCTCGTGCCACCGATGCTGGAAGAACGAGCCATCATGTTTAATGCAGACGGAGCGCCAGGCCTGGCCACTCTCCTGCGTCGCTGTCGAGGTTCATGCTGTACACGCAGTCCGGTGGTGACGATCTCGTCATTTGCCGACGACAGCGAAGAAGAGGAAGGCTGCGAGCTGATTTCAACCCACGAGTCTGGAGGAGTAAGATAGTCAGTATAAGCGTCGTAGCGTTGCGAGCACCATTCCAAGTCCATGATAGCAAGGTTGTACATAGTGCAGATAAGCGATACCCTCAAATCCAACGACAAACACATAGAACATGTATACTGGGAAACTCACCTTCCGATCGCACTCGATTCCCAAACGAAGCCGATCGAGCATCCATGTCGCGCAGCTGACCAAGTTGCGGTCGGCTGGTCGAAGTCGAGTGTGAGTTGGGTTGCGCCATGGTCGGCCGCCCTTCTTTATCTTATCGTTTCCTCGCGCCAAAGAGGTCTACCGGCTCTTGCTACTGTTCGCCAACGTCCGTAACGACAGTTATTATGGTCTGATCGAGGTCGAGGTCGAGGTCGAGGTCGAGTTCAACGGTAGCGATGTCGGCGTCTCCACTGCCAGCGCAAGAGGGTCGGTCGGTCGGAGGATGGGTTGATGAATCGGTCGCAGGCAGCCGTGGGGTCAGGCTGGCGCAGGTGGTCTATGAAGAGAGGAACAGAAGCTCAGGTCGACAGCAACCACTGACACAATATCACACTCGCAACAATAGAACAGCGGTCCGGCGCGCACACAAGCAGAGCGAAGCGCAGCCAAGTCAGCAGGACAGCCACGCACGCACGTCTCGAGGACAGGCAGGGCCACTACTATTCAACGACGCAATCGACGTGAGCACGTAGTCGCGCGCGCGCGGGACCACAGGACTGCTGCTCTACACCGCCCGCCGTCGATCGCCCTCAAGGCCGCCCCTCGCAAGGCAGCACGAGAGCGTGGGGTTGTCTCCATGGGCCTTGGGCCCTGCTTCTAGGCGTGCTGCGTGCTGCGTGGTGGGGTTGTTTGGGTTCGGTTGCTTCGGTTCCGATGACGAGTCAAGGGCTGAGCGAGATTGAGCTTGGTGGGATTGTTCTAGTGTGCTTCTTGGATCTCACTGTTCGTGGTGATAGCAGATATGTGTTATTGTCGTGCCAGTAATCTCGAAGGGAAATACCATTGAGACTATGTATCACGTGTTACCACACAGAGTTCCCGACTGTTAATACTGCCAGGTCGAACAAAGGAACCCAAGAGACAGATGGCAGGTGACACGAGAGGAAGCAGATTCGTGCCAGCCAGCCAATCAAAGCGGTCAGATGGCTGGTACATCTGGAACATGAAGGCACGTCAGGCTAAGGAGCTGATCACCGCCACAGCAGCCATGCGGACACACTATATGTCAGCCTGAAGCGGTGACCAAGGCACGCGTTTCGGGCCTCGTTGCAGCTTGATATACTCGAGCTGTTCATACATATGTATATATCTGGACAGCTAATGCTGCCTGCTAAGGTAAGATAAAGGCACAAATGGCGCGACAAATCCCCATGAGTGCGCCAGCCAGCTAGCTCAGCAAACCATTGGAAGAGAGATAAATGATAAATGTACAGTAATATACAGAGATAAGGTTACAGAATGCTCGCGATATACTTAGCCTCATGCAGATGTGGAGAATATGGTACAGAAAACATGTGAACAGTAATGCGCCTACCATGCATTCGCTTCAACGCTGCAAGCCAAACATAAATGCCACTTAGATCCCTCAGAACACGCGGTTTTTGACGCTGCCAGATGTGCCTGGCGTCTTCGGTGACGGGTCGCGCATGAAAGCGTCCACAAGCACGCCAGTCGCAACACCCACGTTCATGCTATCGACGCCGACATCGACGACATGCTTCGCCGACGAGCCACGCTCAATGGTGACTTCGAGGTCTGCCTTGGAGCGAAGGTTTTCGCGAAGGCCCTCGCCTTCCGAGCCCATCATCAGAATGCAAGGGCTGCTTGCCAGTGGGCTCTTCGCTGCAATGCTAACAGAAGTTAACTGCTTTTGCCTCTTCTGCGACCCCACATCAGGTGCGACGGCAGCACAAATCTTCCAGCCTGCAGTGCTGCTTTTGGAAATGAAGTCTGCTGGCTTGGAGACGGCGAGGATGGGGATCGCTTCACAAGCGCCTGCACTTGCTTTTGCGAGAACAGGAGAGCTAAGATTACAACAAGTGTTCGTTGCGACGGCCACAGCATCGACACCGTAGAAGTGGGCGGTACGCAGAATACCGCCTAAATTGCCGGGATCGGTAATACCGTCTACAAAGAGAATGATGGGCTGTCGCCAGGACTTGCCATCGTACTGCAGCTTGTTGGATGTTCCGTTCACCGCGGTATCTTCGGCGTTCTGCTTGTGGAGCTCCAGAGGGATTACGTTTAGCTGAGGATTAGGCTTGAACAATCGTGCGGTGGGCAGCGCCGGAAGTGTTGACGTTTCCAATACCGCGCCGTTGTGAGGGCGGCCTTCACTCAGTTTATCGAGCAAACGAGTATCGTCGTGAGTTTGAATTGTGATGCCTGCGCTGTTTGCAAGTCTGAGGATCTGGCTTGCATCAGAGCTTCTCTCGCCCTTCTTGACGATCAATTGGTAGATCTTGCGTCTGTTGCCGCGCAGAGCTGCTACGACGGTGTTGACACCATACAGCCACTGGCTTGCAGCGCTCGAATAAGGTATTGTGATTGGCACATCATCGTGCTGGATGCGGTCGCTTTTGACGGGTCGGTCGGCGCCTTTGTCAGAAGTGTTCCTGTCTCCATCGCGTGAAGGCCTGGCACTCCGTTCGAAAGAGCCGGCTGAGCGTTTATCTCCATCGCGTGTAGGGCGAGCAGTTCTGTCGAAAGAACTGCTGGGGTTTCTGTCTCCACCACGTGTGGGTCGAGTGCTCCTATCGAAAGAACCCGGCGAGTCTCCTGCAGGCCGCTCAGTCCTGTCACCAGAGCTTCGCGGAGGTCTGTCTCCAGCTCGTCTTGACCTAGATCCCTTCGAGAAGAATCCAGTGCTGTCTCCATACGCCCGAACTCCTTCGTTCTCGAAACGCGATTTCTTCTCATAGGCAGGCCCAGATGGTTTGCTCTCGTCCTTGCCTGCCCATGCGCCTCTTTCGCTTGAGCCTGCCGATGTCCTGTCACCATCTCGCTGAGGTCGTTTGTCGAATGACCGCGATGAGCCTCTGTCGTCGTCTCGCGAAGGGCGAGCGCCCCTATCGAAGCCACGAGTGCGATCCCTGCCGCCGCTAGAGAATGATGATGGCTTGGATCCGCTCATTTCTTGTTGTGAGAAGGCATCGTTGTATTGCGAACCCTTGGTATCATTGCCTCCATCTTTCCTGCTGCTTCGCCGTTGATCTCTTCTTGTTTCTCTCTTGTCACTCGATCGTCCTCCACTTCGGCTTGAAGATCTGGTAGCATCTCTCGAGTCCGAAAAAGCGTCTGGCTTGCGTTGGAAAGACGAGGCGGCTCCGCGTCCAGATGGCGCATCCCTATTGCTTCTGCTGTATTCAGATGGCGCAGATGATCTGTGTCCTTCCCGAAGCGTTGTCGACCTTTGACTAGCATTGATGCCGCGGTTGATGGCCGATGTGCGAGAGACATTTCGTATAAAGCTGCGCGATTGCCATTGCGGGCCTCTTGTCCAGGCTCGAGCACAAAGGCTGGCAGCTGATAGTGATGAAGCGGCCATTATTTGATGTGTGATGGGCAAACAGAGAAAAAGGGTTTCGGCATTTGAAGCATGTGAAAGTCGGTCCCTTGATCCTTCCATCGGGCAAGGCAAGCACCACCAAAGGCACCCCCGCGTCCTCGAGCTTGAAGTCGCGTCGTCTTGGACACCGCGTTCAATTACCTTCGACATTGATCTCTCTCGCCAACCATGACATCGCACACTTGTCTTACACTTTCACTTCAACAATACACACTCTGAGTCACTACCACTCATTCACACTTTATCCTAAGTGGCACCCAAACATGCTGGCTCGGCTGCTATAGGACGCGATAATTCCGACCCGACAATTCGATAACGACTTTCTGGCCGTAACGGAGCATTGCGACAACTTAGCTCGTCGTTTTCATGGACTTTCGCTACCAACATGGCGTTCAACTTTGGATCGCCAAACGACTCTTCAGACGATGAAATTGTCGCTGATGTCTCAGCATGGAAAGCCGGTGCGAAACCCAAGCGCGCGACGCCTCCGCGACGGACTTCTGGCTTTCAAGCTGTGAACCAGCCGTCAGCAGAGGATATCGCCATGCAATCGCCTGAACCAGAACCGGTCCCTGCCCGTCGAAGTGCTCCTGTTGCGCAGATGCAACCTGCGACAGAACCTACCGTTATCTCTTCCGGCGAGGAATCCAGCTCGGATGAAGAAGAGGGAGAAGCTGCGCCAGTTGCGCCCACGACTCTGCCTATTGAGGTGGAGGACGATGAGGATGATATTTGGGCGACTGTGGACGAACTTGCTGGAGGGTTCGCTGCTGCACAAGAAGATGAGGAATCGCAAACACAACACCAGCCCGAGCAAGATTCAGATTCGGGAGAAGACGAGGTCCAAGAGGTTCCACAAGCGCAACAGCCATTGGAGGTATCTTCGGACTCAGAAGAAGACGGCGACAACTTGTCAATTCCAACCCGCAAAGTGGAGGTTGTTATTTCGCGTAATGAGCTCGACGACGATGAGCGCGCCGACTACGTTGACCTCACTGCTGGCGGTGATGTCGTGCGCCGCGTGCTATCTGAGCGTGAAAACCGCGATGGAATGATGGAGTACACCGTCGAATTTGAGGATTATCACGTGGAAGAGGTAAGATTTGCATGTGATCTCACGAGCCGCAATAGGCTATATATGTCACCTCAGCATTGCCGCCTACACCTTCTCATCAACATCAACATCCACCATCTGCTCAAGCAATACTGACCAGCGACCTAGCTTTCCTTTGACGATCTCCTCAATTATCCTAACAGACAAGAAGCACTCAACAACCTCGAAACCAGGCCTTCGCCAGACCCAATCACCGAAACAGAAGCGACAACCAAATCGCGACGATCCAGCGAGAGAATGTCCTCCACAAGGCCTCGTGCGCGCCTATCAAGGCAAGCAGGTTTTGTGAACACTGTGGACGTGGTGGAGGTCTCAGATACTGAGCCTGTTTCCGACGATGAACTGATGTCTACTCGCCGCCGTGGCCGAAAACGCCAGCAAGAGCAGTCTCAGAACTTTGAAAAGATGCCCTCTGACGACGATGACGACGACGATGAAGACGATGAGGACGACTCTGCTGCGGAAGCGGCCAAGCCCGGACCTCGATCCAAGAGACCCGTTGGTCGCCCGAAGCAGTCGCTTCGGAAATCCAATCGCGCACCGGCTCTTGACGACTCCGATCGGGATATTCTTGCTAAATCCTCAGACGAGGATGAGGACGAAGATGACGAGGATGGGGTGTTCCGGCTCAAATCAGACGTCGTGGCGAGCAGGAAACGCACACACAGATCTCGAGGCAGCGACGTCGATTCTCGTCGGATCAAGCGCCAACGTGAAGGCGAACGCCAGAGCGGTCGCACAAACAAGCACAACATGAGCATGAAGGAGATCGACATTGATAATATCTATCGCTCCGACAGCAGTGTTGCTGCGAAGCCTCCACCGAAGCCCAAAGTCATAGCTGCGAAGGAAGTGTTCAAGCCGCTTCCGCGCAATGATGAGTTCAGAATGCGCCACAGCCAGTTCTGTGAGGTCTGCTCTGACGGCCAGAATTCTGCACCACTTGTGTACTGTCAAGGTTGCACGTTTGCATACCACAAATCATGCATCGGTTCAAGGCAGACCCGTGAACATTTGGTGACCAAGGTGGGAGAGGAAGATTACGTGTTACAATGCAGGCGTTGTGTTGCATTCGTTCACAAAAAGGAGCCCACTGCTCCCGGCCAAGGCAAGTGCCAGGACTGTACACACCATGGCGCAGGATGTCGACCGTTCCGCCGTCGCAAAACCCCATCACAAGAGCAACGTGAGCGCGAAGAGAATGATGGCGTCGAGCCAGCACAAGAGGTCAACCCAGAGCTCATCAACAATGCGGACAATGTACTCTTCCGTTGCGTGAAGTGCTTCCGGGGCTTCCACTTTGAGCATTTGCCATCTCGTACTGACATGATGGAAATGGACACCGAGGCTGATGCCGAACAACGCTTCCGAGAGTACAGCAGATCTTGGGAATGTAAAGACTGTATACAGCACACCACGAAAGTTGCTGGAATTATTGCCTGGAAGCCAACCGATGAGGACAACTACGACGATGCGATGACATGCGAAGAGGTCAACGAAGACGAGAAGGCCTACCTGCTCAGGTGGGAAAACCAGTCCTACTTCAAAGCCTGTTGGATGCCTGGCGCTTGGGTTTGGGGGATAACATCCGCCACCATGCGCAAGGCATTTGCCAAACGTGAAGAAGGCCAAAGGCCTAAGATGCGCACAGAGGAGGCCATCCCCGAAGACTTCTTGCGTACCGACATTGTACTTGATATTAAGTTTACAAGCATTGTCGATATCCAGACAGAAGATATCGACAAGGCTCGCATCCGTGAGGTGGATCAAGCCTTGATCAAGTACAAGGGTCTTGGCTATGAAGATGCCGTCTGGGAGAAGCCACCAGATCCAGAAGACGGCGACCGCTGGACCGACTTTGTGACTGCCTACAATGATTGGGTCATGGGCCGTTACGTCAGGCCTGCCAGTGCAAAATCTTTAAAGACCCGCCACGACAGAACGAGAAAGCAGGATTTCATGGACCTCGAAAAGAAGTCACAGCCTGATTCAGTGCAAGGCGGCAAGCTGATGACCTATCAACTCGAAGGGTTGAATTGGCTCTACTACAAGTGGTTCCAGCAAAAGAACGCCATCCTCGCCGACGAGATGGGCTTGGGCAAGACGATTCAGATCATCGGCTTCTTAGCAACTCTGGTCCAGGAGCATAACACGTTCCCCTTCCTTGTTGTGGTGCCCAACTCTACTTGCCCAAACTGGCGCCGCGAAATCAAACGTTGGGCTCCCGCTCTGCGTGTGGTAGCCTACTACGGTTCCAAGGAGAGCAGAGAGCTCGCATACAAGCACGAGATGTTCCCGGACAACAGCAAGGATCTTCGTTGCCACGTGGTAGTGACTTCTTACGATGCGGCGGCTGACGATAGCTGCCGGAAGTTCTTTCGAGGCCAGCACTGGCAGGGTTTGATTGTTGACGAAGGACAACGGCTCAAGAACGAGAAGACTCTTCTGTATTCTGCTCTAGGAGCCCTCAAAGCACCCTTCAAGATCCTTATGACTGGTACCCCGCTGCAGAACAATCAGCGCGAGCTGTTCAACCTCTTGCATTTCCTTGACGACAGTTTCAATGTCGAGGAGCTGGAGAAGGAGTACGAAGACCTCGACCAGGCTAAGATTATCGAGCTTCACGACATGATTCGACCATTCTTCCTGCGTCGAACAAAGGCGCAGGTCTTGACCTTCCTACCGCCCATGGCACAAATCATCCTGCCTGTCAGCATGAGCGTGCTGCAAAAGAAGGTTTACCGCGGCATCCTAGCCAAGAATCCAGACCTGTTACGTGCTATCTTCAGCCCCGAGCAGAACCTGGGTAAAGGCGAGAGGGCGAGTCTGAGCAACGTGCTCATGCAGCTACGTAAGAGCTTGTGCCATCCATTCGTATACAACAGTGGTATCGAGGAGCGTGTCGATAACCATTCCCTCTCCCATCGTGGCTTGGTCGACGCTAGTAGCAAATTGAAGTTGCTTGAGGTCTTGCTGCCAAAACTACAAGAGCGTGGTCACCGAGTCCTCATTTTCAGCCAATTTCTCGATATGCTGAACATGGTCGAGGACTTCCTTGACGGTATGGCTCTCCAGTATCAGCGCCTCGACGGCTCCATCAGCAGTCTGCAAAAGCAAAAGCGCATCGACGAGTTCAATGAACCAGGGTCTCCACTTTTCGCCTTCCTCCTATCGACTCGTGCAGGAGGTGTGGGTATCAACTTGGCTACTGCCGACACAGTAATCATTCTTGATCCGGATTTCAACCCTCACCAGGACATCCAAGCCTTGAGCAGAGCTCACCGTATCGGCCAGACCAAAAAGGTGCTTTGCTTCCAATTGGTCACCCGTGCTAGTGCAGAGGAGAAGATCATGCAGATCGGCCGTAGGAAGCTAGCTCTTGACCATGTGCTGATTCAGGAGATGGATGCCGACGAGGCGGATGAGCAGGATCTCGCTTCGGTGCTAAGACACGGAGCCAGTGAGCTATTCGACGACGACGGCTCACACGACATCGTGTACGATAGTGCTAGCGTGGACCGACTCCTCGACAGGAGCCACATCGAAGATACGAATGCTGGCGGAGATAAATCTGCCGAAACGCAGTTCAGCCACGCTCGTGTTTGGGCCAACAACTCTGGTGGGCTCGAAGACTTGGAGTTAGATCAGAGCGAAGAGTCTGCCCCCGACCCGGGTGTATGGGCCAACATCCTCAAAGAGCGCGAGCGCGTTGCCAACGAAGAGGCTGCTGCAAAGGCAGAAGCGCTTGGCCGTGGCCGCCGCAACAGAGGCCAGATCGACTACACCACCGACACGATTCCCGAAGGAGCAGGACTGGAGATCTCACCGCTTAAGAAGCGGCGCAAGAACAAGAATCCCGATGAGAGTGATACTGACTTCCAAGCTAACGACAGCGACGCCGAGTCTGGCGCTGAGGATGGTGAGAACCTTGATGCTAACATGCTCGATCCGGATGACTTGGGCCTTGCTAAACAGAATCTAGCTCGCAAAAAACCTGGTAAGCAACCCTCTACTATCAAACCTAAACCCCCAACACCACCCAAAACTACGCCTGTGGAAAAGGGCAAGCCTGTTGTATCGAACGCCAAAGACAGCAAGACGTCTACACCGGTCAAAAAGGCCGTGGTGACGAAAAAGATTGCGCCGAAACCAGTTGCTAAGCCAAAGGTCGTTGCTGCGAAGAAGACGGTGGCGAAGAAGGTCGAAAAGAAGCCTGCCGCCAAACCCACTTCTAGCATGAAAACTACCAAAGCTAGCGCTGTGCAAGCAACGAACGGGAACTCACAAAAAACCAAAATCAAAACGTCCAAAGCTTCGGGAATGTCATCTGAGCCCATCGTTCTTGGTGATACGCCCGAGCCTGAGGCCGCTCCAAACACCACCTCCCCTGACAACACCAACCAATAATAATATGTCTTGTTCGCACATACACTTACGATCTCAATTGCAGCTCCGCCGACTTTCCGCCGTGCTCACGTACCTCAAACTCAAGTACCATCTCCGGGCGACGCTACCGCTCCGACATCAAACAACTCACTCAATCAATCAAATTTCACGGCCGACGACTACCTCCACTGCATGGCGTGCAAGACCACGCATTTGCTGGGTTCATGTCCTTTGAAGGTGGCAGGCGTGGAATACTGCAATCTTTGCGGTATCGCGCATTATGGACATGCGCGTGTTTGTCCACACATCACATCGGAGACTCAGGTATGATTCTCACTCTCGCTATCCCGGACATAATGATGTAACTGATCTAACGTTCGCTCCACAGGTGCGCTCAATGCTCGACGCCCTCAAGTCTTCCAACGAGCCCGAACATCTTGTCCAAGCAGCTACTCGTTATCTCAAAGGCCTGAAGGGCAATCTTGTACAATTGAAAAAGCAGAAGGCGGCCAAAGAGCATGCCGCCAAGGAGGAAGCTGCCGCTGCTGCATTCCAGCAATGCCATCAGCAGCAGTCATACAGTGGACAGCAGCAAATGTATGGTGGGCAGCAGCAATCATACGGACAGCCACAGCCGTACGGCCAACCAGCATACAGGCAGCAAAGTGGTCCCCCACCTACTGGGCCTGGGTACTACACAACTCATGGTTGGATGGGATGATTTTTGGAATGGCAATGTCAATAGCAGAACAGTGAACTACTTGTGATTACGAAGTGTATTTCGGCTTTCGGTCCTTATCTCTGGTTGTTCCATACCGCATTTGTTTATATCAAACGAACCGAATGTGTAGGTCAATGATACATGTACTCACACACTTTGTACATGGTGTTGGTCTTAATTTGATTACGACTAGGTCTGGACGTAAGCTTCGTCGTTATCGCCGGCATGTCATATGCACTTCTAAAGAACACCCTCTGCAGTATCTAAACCTGAAAGCAAGCGGTATTCAAATGCCGCACTGTATAGATCGGCGGACGCGTAGGTTTCCTGCCTGTTTTGTCTATATCGCTTGTGCCCGAAGGAGCGTGCAGGACGGCCGAACCGTACCAGCGGGACTGGCGCGGCACCCTTTCCCAGCTGAAGAGGTACCCTCAAAGAAAAAGGTGTTCGAGCGAATAATGGAGCACAATGTGGAACTCTCACAGACTAGTTGTACCAGACGATACAACATCTCGTTATCGAATAGCAGCGACTCCATGCCGTGGCTGCAGCTCATGTCCATCTAGACCTTTGTCCACACCACCACTGTTGCACCACACGCTCAAAGCACAGCTGAAAGTGGGCATACATCACCAACACGCCAGCCACGAACCAAATGATTCGATCCAGTAGCGATAGGGACATATGCAAGAACAACACCATCTATGCTCCCTTTATTGCGGATTCTCGCCGGGGTTCGCTTCCCTCCGAGTTGACAGCCAGCCACGAAGGGCGCCACAAAACGCCAACACTTGGGTTTTGTCGTGCATGTGAGAATGGACAGGAGCCGAAATGGAAGTTTGGTTTGAGAGATATATTACATACTGTTGCGATGTCCCGTGCTCGAGGTATTTTTTGCTGTTGAATAAGCAGGTCTGATAAATCCGGTCATCGACCCATTTTCGAGCAAACCAAGACATACAAGATACATCACAGTGTCCTAGTGGCCATGGAAGGACACAACATCTCTGTCAGTACGGATGTCACCGGAGCGCTTGACTTGACGATGGAAGTCTCGTCTTCGAACTGTTATGTCGCCGATGCGCAGCGCGAGTCGATGAGCCCACAGCAATTTACGGCGACTTATGATCAGGCTCGTGATTTCATACGTGAGGCCGGTAGGTCTACTATCGATGCCGAGCTTGAGAAAAAGAGACATGCTGACCGCGTTGCAGGCGTTACCGTCGAAGACATCACGAAGCTGACTGATCGTTTCTGGGCGTTCTACTTGGGCGGTGCGTTACCACATTACCTTTGCTTCATTACCGAAAGGATCATTCTAACACGTTCGTTTACAGGGCGATGCACCGTCGACCTTGCAGCATGCACCATCGTCTCCATTCATCAGAACCTTTGCATGGGATCCATCGCTCCACACGTCAAGCGCCAGCCGCACTTCAAAGGCCTCATCCAACAGCTCGAGAGGTTCGAAATATGTGGTGACTTCATGCTTACGGAGCTCGGGCACGGGCTCGATGCTCGAAATATCGAGACCACTGCCACACTGTCTGCGGACGGGACGTATTTCGATTTGCATTCGCCTTCGCCTGATGCAGCCAAATCGATGCCGCCGGTCACACCTCTAGGCGGATTGCCGAAGGTCGCAGTGGTGTTCGCACAACTGATCGTTGATGGCGCAACACATGGCGTTAGGACTCTCGTTGTACACCTTACAGATGGGACTCACATGTATCCAGGCATAACCACAGCGCTGCTGCCCCAACGACCGGGCTGTCGACCACTCGATCATGCGGTGACCTCTTTCAATCACGTCCGCTTGAGTCGTGATAGCCTGCTGGGAGAGATCAAGAATGCTGAGGACAAACGCATGAGTTTCTTCCGAGAGATCCACCGCGTCAATGTTGGAGGATTGGCCTTGAGCCTTGTCAACGTGCCTGCACTGAAAGCTGGCGCTTACCTTGCATACGCATTCAGCCAACAGCGCACAGTGATAAACCCAACGACACAGAAAGCTGTCCCTGTGTTGTCGTTCCCGACGCAATACGGGCCTATCATCTCTGCGGCAGCACATGCGTCTGTGATGGAAGCTGCCGGTCGGTATATCACTGACGTCTTCCAGCAGCCAGGTATTCCCCAAGCCTTGAAGCAAAATTTGGTCGGTGTCTTCAAGGCAACAGCAACTTACGCCACCCAGCGGCACCTCAGCGAACTGACAGACAGATGTGGTTGGAGAGGCCTTTTCAGCTTCAACAAGATTAGCGAGCTGCAACTGGCCCTCAAAGGAAACTCGATTGCGGAAGGTGATGTTATGGTTCTGTGTATCAGTAGGTGGCGCCTTTGAAAACATGAATATTCCCTTACCAATATTTGTTAGGACTCGCCTCAGAATTGCTGCAGGACAAATTCCCGCTTCCACCTTCAAACAACCCCGAAGCACTGCTTGCCCAACATGAACGCGGACTCTTCAACGATCTGCAGAAGTACCTGACCAGAGATGGCAAAGGTCGCTCGAACCACCGCTCGGATGCATTCGCACAACACGTCACTCCACGAGCCCGAGATCTAGTGCAAGCCATCGGACACCGCTTCGCTTATGACTGCGCCTCTGGCATAGTTCGTCAAGAGCTGATTGGCGTGTGGGAGTCTGACTGCATGCTTGAAGATGCAGCGTGGTACGTAGAGCATACCGGTATGTCGAACCGGGAGCTTCAGGAGAGGCGCATCTTGGCCATAGAAAGAGCGAGACCACATCTGCAGGCCATCATCGACGAGCTCGACATGGAAAAGCACCATGGATCCACGCCTCTGGTGTCAAGAGAGAGCTTGGCTGGGTTTGTAAGAGACCTGCCATCGTTTGATGCCGGTCTGCCGCGGAGCAGGCTGTAGCTTACCTAGGTATCCTGGGACCATGTTGGGCATTTTTGCAGGCTGGAAGGCGTTTGCGGAGATTGCTGGGAATTATCTGGTAGCCACAGCTTGATAGTCGTTAGGTTTTGGGACTCATTGAATCTTTCCAAATCGTCTTCATAGTAGGTAGATGCAGCGTAGTTGCCAGCACGGCGTGATGTGCAGTGCATCTCCAGTGAGACATTCGTGTCTCGGAGTAAGACATCTCGGATCCTTCGAGCTTTCAATGTTATAGAGGTGATGACAACAAAAAGAATGCACCCGGACTCTCCAGAACCCACCTTCGTCGTCATTTTTCAGGTGGACAGCCTTTGCTCACCCCACCAGTCTTGAATTCGCGCTGACATCCAACATCTCCATGAGCAGACCTTACCTGCCTGAGCGATGGAAGAGCACTTTTCCGGGTCCTCAGTATCAGTATAGCTATACTGCGCAAGAACATATTGTCAGACTGTAAAACCTTTCAGATTGCAGCGGTTAGATGGATCCAGGAATCGCCCATTCCGGCAAAAGGCTCAAAAATGGTACGACTGCTTCAAGGCTGAACGTCACCACGTCTTTTCAGCGCCATCTCGTGTTTCTTGTCTGTCCACTCACCACTGCTGTCATAGTACAGTCTTACCACTCCAAGATTGTTTGTTACTTCGCAAACGCCTTGGCCAAAAGCAAAACTGTGCCATGCTGGCTTGCGGCTGGGCAAAGCTGGACTATACGAGACGACTTCCCAAGCTGATGGAATGCTGCCTACGAGTCATGGGAGATGTATTGCTAAGAATATCCCAAGAGCTGGCGTGCTTCCATTGGCTGTCTGAGCATGGACGAGAAACCGCCGCAAGTCTACGTGCATGGCAGCATCTCAATATACAAGTGATAGTGAGGATGCGTCTGTCAACCATTGCTGCCTCGGGTATGCAAGATAAGTCCCAAAAATAATGAGTCTAACCAAAGAGATCTAGAAAGACTAAATGCAGATGTATGCATACTGAATATTTCTCTACCTCATACCAAGCCGCTGGAGTACCGACATTTCCGACCCCAAACTCAGATCAGCCGCAGTCCGGGGCTGCCTTGGCTGCCTACTGCTGACTTCGCCTCAAATCCACTGCATGTCTCGTGTAGCAACTGGCTCGGCCAGGGGCGTGAATCCTTCGCGCAGCAAGAAATGATGGTACATGTATATATAGCCAGAGTTCCGCGATACCATATGCCACGATGAAACCAAACACCTACACACATGATGCATTTCTCAAAGACATCACTGGCATCCGGCCTCTTGCTCGCCGGCAACGCCCTGGCGATTAATCTCGACCTGGACGACGAAAGCTCGATTCGCGATGCTGCGGCTATCATCGCGGCGAGTATTGTTCTGCGCTACACCAACGTCACCGAAGTTCCTGGCGGGATCCCAGGCCTGCTCGGCGAGCCGTATTACTTTTGGGAGAACGGCCTTGCTTGGGACTCTCTGATAAACTACTGGTACCAGACGGGAGACGACTCCTACAACGACTTCATTGCCTATTCCTTGCGGTTCCAGCTCGGCGAGAACAATGACTACATGCCCGCAAACCGGAAGGCAATGATGACCAGTCAACCTGGGCGTTGGCCGCCATGACAGCAGCAGAGTCTGGCTTCCCTTCGGACGTGCTCGCGGATCTGAACACCACCTGGGCTGATATTGCCATCACCATCTTCAACCAGCAGACTGAGCGTTGGGACTATGAGACTTGTGCCGGTGGTCTGCGCTGGCAGATCTTTCCCTTCAACGCTGGCTACGACTACATGAACGCTTTCAGCAACGGCAACTTCTACCAGCTCGCCAGTCGTCTTACTCGCTTTACTGGCAATTCGACTTACGAGGAGTGGAGCGACCGCGTGCTCGGATGGACCGTCAACGTCGGTCTCATCGCTGATGAAGACGCCACCATTCCTGGTGCTATCTTTGATGGCACTGGTGCGAAAGACGAGTGCTCGGACGTCAACCGTCTCCAGTGGTCAGCGAACGCTGGCACCTACCTCGCAGGCGCTGCGTATGCCTGGAACGCCGTAAGTCCCATCCATTCACATCACTTCACATCGAACTAAGCACAAGTACTTACATATCTCCCCCAGACCCAAACCCGCTGGACCGCCCTCCACGCCTCCCTCGTCCCAGCAATCGCCACAACCTTCGCCTCCGGCCGCAACAGCAACAGCACCAACGGCACCCTCACCGAAGTCGCCTGCGCGCCCAACAACAACTGCAACATCGACCAGCTCGCCTATCGCGCCATCCTCGCCCGCGCCCTCGCCCAGACTCGATCTCTCATAACCTCCCTCCCCACCACCGCCATCCCCTCCAACGTCTCCAGCATCGCCAACATCACCTCTGCCGCGCAATCCCAGTCCGCCGCAGCCGCCTCCGACCTCCAATCGCAAATCGACTTCATCCTGCGGACGTCTGCCAAAGGCGCTGCGGCGCAATGCTCGGGCGGGGACGACGGTCTGACGTGCGGTAGCGACTGGAGCAGGAGCGAGTGGGACGGCACGTCGGGGCTTGGGCAGGAGCTGAGCGCTTTGAATGTGATTGTGGCGAATTCGAAGGTTGGCGGCAGACTTGCGACGGCGAATGGCACGGCGACGGAGGCCGGGTCGGATGGGACTCATGGGTCGAACGACACTGAGAACATGGGAAGTCCTGGTGGTACGAATGGCACGACGACAGACTCTGCTAATTCGGCTAGCCAGATGGCTGTGTCGTCTATGGCATTGGCAGTGGCTGTGGGGTCTCTGATGGCGTTTCTTTAAGTAGACATGTAGTGAGTTTGTAGATGATAAGAAACCATAATGTTCAATGATGATGATCATCCCGCAACAACTCACCACTTAAAAAAGACTCATAATCCTTAGATCAAATCAAACTTTCATATTCATTCCATAACAAAACAAACAGCTGTATACAAATTCTGCGCTTTAAATCGCTCAGAAACATTCATTTCCTTCCCCCTCCTACAAGAAGGAAGAGCTGCGGAAACAGGCTGCGTATGACATGGAAAACAAAAACAAATAGCAGAAAAGCAAAAAAAGAAAAAACACAGCAGGCGCGATTGGCTAAACCCACGTGACGTAAGATAATGGATGATCGATCGAGTGGCGTCATACTGTGACACGTGCCTCGCATGGAGAAACAGAATGAGAAAACGCCGGGTAATATCTTTTTTGGAAGGCTGGCAGCAGCGGTATCCATAGCACGGCACAGCCGGAGGAGAGCGGAAAGAAAGGAAAGGAGAAGAGATATAGCATAAAAAGCTAGGCATTGATCTCATGATGAAAGAAAACAAACAACGACATACATTCCGAGTCCTGCCCAAGAATTTCCTGTCCGTCCATTTGCTCGACTACTCCGTTCGATGCGCGTCAGTGAAAGGACTAGAGTCCCTTTTACCGGCTATGCTTTGGACTTCAGATGCTCTTCTCGTAGCTTCTTCAATCACAGCGCTCAAAGCTCCAGGTCCGCGACCGCCGCCTCGGGCCCTGTCCTCGCGGCTGCGGGTGACGCTGGAAGTCATCGAAGCGTAAGGGTTGGGGCGGACTGCAGGAATTGCAGGCGCAGCGGGACTGGGGGCGGCTGGCGCTTCGGAAGCGTCGAAGAAGGGGCTCTCGGGGGGTTGGCTGGATGGAGAAGCGTTTATGGGCGAAAGAACAGTGGGCGAGCGGTCCTTGAGACGTTCAGGAGAAGTCGGTGGGCCGCCTTCGGCAAGCGGCGAAGAGACGCTGGGAGTGTGCTTGCTGGATGAGGAGCTGCCTTCGCGGGAAATTGGGAATCGGCCTTTGTTTTTGCCACCGGCCACGACGATTTGCTGTGCTTTGCCGTAGGAGGCGTTGCTTTTGACGGAGCCTGTTGCTGAGCGGTCGGTTTGACCGGGCATCATGACTTGGACGGGTTTGCCCTTGCCTGCGGGTGTGTTGGCAGCGAATTGAGCAGTGTCGGATCCCGAAGTGGTGGGTCTTGAAGCAGATCCAGCCCCAGGAGTTTCAGACGATGGTGTACCTCCAGATGATGAAGTTTTGACGGAAACCATGCGAGGAGCGGCGCGAACGACTTGCTGCGCAGGCATTGGCTCGCTGTTGTTGGTGTAGATGGCAGAAGTGATGGAAGAACGAGCAAGGGAAGGTGTGATCGAGGCACGGGTATATGTGGTGTCACGGCGGTCCGCGAAGTCTGATATTCCAGAGTATGTGCTGTCGCGAAGGTCGCCAGGTCTGAAGAATAGAGCGCCATCGTCGTTTGCGAGAGGAGAACGAGCAGCTTGATCGCGGCGTGCAGCAGGAATCGGCGGTACGGGTGTACTGTCATTGCCGTTTCTGTTGGTGACGCCTGGGATGTATGCAATGTGGATGACGTTGCTCATGCGGCTGAGCATGCTGTTCGCAAGCGAGCCTCTTGTCCTCGTCGAAGCAGCATCCTGGTGCATGGCCTGGAAAGACTGGGTAGTCTTTTGCGCGGCAATGTCGTCTTCTTCCCACTCCTCAGCCTCCAATTCTTGCTGCGCCCTCTTCTTCTTGATGTAAAAGCGCCAGAGGAGGAAGACAACAATAGCAACAAAGGCGATACCGCCCACGACGCCTCCAGCAATTGCGGGCACGTTCGGTCCTGAGCTCGAAGGTAGAGGGTTTGGGTTGCGCACGCAAACCATCTGGGCGCAGTTGTTGCAGTCTGACGGGACCAGGGAGCAGATCTCGTTCTTGGCACATGACGGGCATGTAGGGTTCACATTCTCTGGACAGCTGACACAGCGCTTGAAGACTGTGCGAAGGGCGCGTTCAGCCTCGTATCTGAGGTTGACGGAGCGTCGGGTGATGGGTATGCTGGAGTCCATGGTTGTGAAGGAGCCGCGAGCCAGCCGCGCTCGCAGTGAAGGGTATAAGGGTGGTGAGAAATGAGAAATGAGAAAGGAAGTCGTCAGAGGGTTTGTCGACAGCAGCAGGCAATTGACAGCGGTTATAGAGTGCCTGCAAAGGTTCTGTTCGCAGCTTGCGCGTCCGGCAGTTGGTGGAGGGTGGTGATCAGGCGTGCGTCGCTCGTCGCAATCCGAAGCGGGTGCTGAGCCTCCGGCGTGGCGTATTGTCGTGGTCTGCACTACACAAGGCTGCTAATAAGACGAGAGAAATGGATAAAGAACGTGGCGGTGGTGGTATAGCGAGCGTGGGTCCAGCAGATGAATGTGTTGTTGTCGAGGTGGTGGTGGTGTTGGTGGTGTAGTGTGTTGCACACGTGCAGACAGACAGACAGACAGGCAACCGCCAAGTGAGTGATGAATGGCAGTGGACTGGAGGATGATACGGACGTTGATGCTAGCGCGATTAGCTGGAACGGCCACGCACTGCACCACAGGGCTAGAAGTCCAGCCCGTCTCTCCCTCCCTCCACCAGCCCAATCTCAGCAGGACCACCCGTCCCCACTGTTTCTTTGTCTGTACAGTAGATTCTTTACCTCAAACATCCCCCCGGCCGGGACGAGCCTAAATTGTTCTCGGGTGGATCCGTCTTCTCTGTTCAAGAAAGATAATACCGGAGTCCGGATGGCCTGGAAAGATTACCGACTCGTTGATGATATACAATGCAGTGATATGCCAATGGTATCTCCATCTCATCGGAGATTGAACATAGGTTCGCTCATCCCGTCGCTCAAAGCACGTGCAGTACCCCGTCGTAGACGTGTGATGGCCTTCAAGGATTGTTGCATGGCAATTTCCACACCCAGGGCGACGTCCCTCCAATTCCTTGCACAAGACAAGCACAAGGCTCATCATGTCATTAATTACAATCTCGCATGCAATAATACTTCGTCCTGTCAATCGGGACCAAAGATCTCGTGACTGCAGGTGTCAAATCAACCGTGTTTCTGCCCATGGTCAGGGTCAGACCCAGCAGCACGGTCGCGCTCGTCACATGCGACGCCAACGAACGCTCCCACATAGTGTGAAACACGCAGAGATCGAAACACTTGAACGTGCGTAAACGATTAAAAAAAAAGGTATTACTGGCATTGGCAGCTATTCATAGTTCTTTCCTTTTAAACTATTGTTGTTGCCGTCTCCTGTCTCACGATTTACTACTTCATCTGCCTGGGCCCCAGAATCTGCCTCCTACCACCCATGGCAATACCGCTACCCGCCGAACTGCCTCTGTTCATGTTGTCGCCGCCCGTGTAGCCATACTGGTTCACGTCCCACGACTGACCTGGAGCATCGCCCTGGTTGGCGTCCTTCTTCCTCTCCGCCGTCTCCTTCTGCTCGCGCTCCCACTCTTTCTGCCTCTCCCTTTCGCGCTCCATCTCGCGCTCGAGCAGAGACTTGGACGCCCAGCCGCCGGCGTTGGTCTTTTGCTGGGATGCGAGACGACGGTCGCGGTCGGCGGCTTGCTCGAGGGCGGTATCGCCTGCTTCTGCTGAGGCTGAGATACGAGGACCCATGGGTTTGGGAGCTGGGTTTGCTGAGAGGTAGTCGTCGGTGCGGTTATGGCCACGTTGGGGAGGACTATAAGGCTCATATTCTTTTGGCTGAGGAGTCGGCAAAGGGCGGTTGCTGCTTCCTATTGGTGATGAAGTAGGTGCGCCATCGGGATCGTACGAGGGCATGGAGTTGCTCGAGTCCGAGACCTGGAGTGGTTGCAATGATCTGGTGGGTAGAGCAGGCGACTCAGGCTCTTCCAACTCTTCGTCGAACTCGTGTACCGGTTCAGGTGCTGAAGCATTGCCAGGTTGAGGCAGCGGCCGTGAGGGCAGAGATGGCGGTGCGCGTGTTTCTGACTGCCTCGCTGCACTACTTGCTGCTGGTCTTGATCCAGTGTCCTGACCTGCTTGCCACTGACTGCGTAGGAATTCTCTCTCATCACCAGCCCAACTGGCTTCGCTCTGCTGTGCGCTTGATGGCCTGTCGGTGTGCGCCGTGCCTGGCCGCGACCAGTCTTTTCCGCCACGCATTCTCTCCTCTCTCTCGGCTTGATAGCGTCGCTCACGCTCGCGAGCTTCTTCTAGTTGCTTTTCGAGCTCTCTGACACGCTTTCCTTCGGGCGTCTCGACACTGCCGTCTGTTCCGCCACTCATGGCACCCTGCTGGCGTTGGTAATCCGACAGCGATTGCCCACGTAAGATGCTGCTGGATGGCTGCAGAGGCTTCTCAGGTGCATCGCTCTTCTTCATCAAATTCTTGATCTCAGCATCTTCCTTCTTTCGCACTTCGTCGTCTTGTTTCCACCTACGCTCTTGCTCGGCCCATTGTCTCTTCTGTTCCTCCACCCTACGTCGCTCCTCCTCCCGGTGACGTTGCGCCTCTTCTTCCCATCGTCTCTCCTCTTCCGCTCTTTCCCTCTCCTCTTCAGCCTCCCGCTCAGTACGGCGTTTGTACTCGTTCTCCTCCGCCTGTTGCTTCAAACGCGCATCTTCTGCCTCCTTCTCCTTACGCTTACGATCTTTCTCGGCCGCACTCGGTACAGTCGGCGACTGACTAGTGATCTGACGCCGTGCTCCGAAGCTGATGCCTTGATTTCCTTGGGATGCTCCGCCCATGAATCCGTATTGTGCGATATTCCAGGCAGGCGCAGTGGCGCCCTCGTCCGCTCTGCTACTCCAGGATGACACTGGGTTGTTTGTCCTGCCAGATACTGAGCCAGTTTTGGAAGAGCCGTTCGAGCCGCCACTCAATGCAGGTGACAAGGCGCGACCGTATGAGGGCATGGCGACTGATGCTGAAGTTTTGGTAGGGCTGTTCGTCCGATATGGGCTCGCTCTTATTGAGCCAGATCCATTTGACGAGACTGATCCGATTGCAGATGGCGCCACTGCGTTGCCCTGCTTCTTGGGACCAATTGTTGACCCGAATTTGGACGGGTTTGCAGCATGTGCCTGGCGTGAGAAGGCACCAATACACTGCAGCACTTGTGCAGGGTCTTTTGCCTCGAAGAGATCCACAGTCAAGAAGCGATCGTGCGCGTGCATGTTTAAAGGAGGCATTTCGCATGCTTTCAGGAACTGGCTGATGTTCTCCATCTGAATGAAAGGCATCTGACTCTTCTTGAACTTGACACCCGGAGGCGGCAGCACCAGGTTTGCGAGCTCGCACAATGCGACACCGTCTTTGAGAGCATCCAGGAGGTCGCCGGATGGTAATGAGCGGCCTAGAGTTTCTTCTATCCAGGCTCTTGCTTCGTTGGCTGCCTGGGGAGTGTAGCGGGACATGCGCAGGTTGCGCATGTCGGAGTCGAGGGAAGTGACGGATGGCATGATTGTGGTGGTGGTGGTGGTGGTGTTGTTGTTGTTGTCGTATACTCTATAGAGTCAGGAGCAGGGCGCAGCAGATGTTGTCCATGCAAGAGTATATTGGTTCGCAAACAGCAGTAAAAAGCAGGGCGCACGTGGGATGGGCGATTAAGTTGGATATGGGAATTGGCAATGTTTGGGACAATAATGACAACATGCGCCCGCCGGCAAGAGCCCGATTTCATGGGAGATGACCAAGGCCAGCCAGCCAGCAGCAAGCAAGACCCCGCTGCTGCTTAGCAAGGATTCGGCGGGCGAAGTCCAGTCACATGTCCCAGGGCCTCTTGGTGGCTTCTGCAGGCTTTCAGCGACCTGGAAGCTTCTTTGTACACACCCTGCCTGCCACGAGAGCACGACGTCAATACACCAACTGCACTGCACATTTCTAACTTCACTGTTACCGCTGACTCTACGCATTTGCATACATCCGCCCATACCAACACACATCTTTGCCAGCAATCCGGGACAGCCGATAAGCCCAGTCTCTCTCTTCTTATCACACTCCCGCCCGGCAGCAGCTAGCGGGCGCCTGCACCACTTCCACTTCCTTCCTAGCGAGCCAGTGCCGATCCGTGCCTCAGCTCGTCACACCAATCCTCCACCAAGGATACACCTTACCGCAATACACAACACCCTACGGCAACTTGCCTGCTCGCTCTACGTCACAGCATAGCCATGGACTCCATGCGCCACCTCTCTTCATCGCTGCCTGGCAGTCGCCGCCGCAACGAGCAGCCCCACCAACTGCTAGCCGACTTCAAGGCCGCCGCTCTTTCAGTCACAAATCTTTACAAGACTGCCACTGCCGAGAACGCTCGTTCCCGCGAAGCAGGCTACCAGGATGCCTTGGACGACCTACTGGCCTTCCTGGACAGGGAGAACATGGGCTTGATGGACGGTGAGGGCTGGAGGGTCAGGAGATGGGCGACTGAGAGGCTGGATGATGCTCCTAAGGGAAGCGAGGATGAAGAAGATGCTACCAGGGAGGAAGCCGTAGAGACCAGGAGCTCGTCGCCTGAAGTGCAAAGGAAGCCTACAGTGCCTGCGGCTTCAACTTCACTACTGGAAGAAGAACACCAAAGACCTGCTTCCGAGCCTCCACAGCACGCAACACAATACCAACACCAACCTGCACCCACCAGTACTGCACCTCTGGCTCCAGCACCTGTTCCAGCTCTCGACGACTTCTCATTCCGCTCCGCACAAGCATATCCTACAAACCACAACCGAGAGGACAACGCAACCATGGATGTGGACCCAAGCTCTACCAACTCAGTGCGAGCAACACCCAACAAAGCCTCGACAAGAACCCGCCACACCAACCACGCAAGAAGTAGAGACAACAACCGCTCCTCCACCGGCCCAACTTTCAACTTCAACCTCGGCTCCGGCGCAGGCGGCAAGCGTAAGATGCCATACCCAGACTTCTTCGACATCTCCGGCTTGAACCCCGAAGGTGGCAACGACAACTCGAGGAGAGATGGCGGCGGAAGGGGAGGCAAGAAGGGCAGACATGCCTGATTAGAGGAAATTGTCAGCCACTAGAATCTGAGTCAGCAAACGGATAATCAACATTCTTTTGGTATGGCTAGGACACGAGTTGTGGCGAGGAAGAAGGAGGAAATGCCACAACAACATCACGATGCGCATGAGAAGAGGACTTGCAAGCGACACGCATTGCCGGGAGTTTTTGATTTTTCAATCTGGGAATTTGCACTTTCTTCTTCTAATTCAAAACATGGCGGAAGTTTTTTCCTTTGCTACCCTTTTTACCGGTTTCTTATGGCCGGATCTGCATGAGGAGGAAGGCGGAGCGAAGCATTCAACTGGCGAATTCAAATGCGGCATACTGTGCGTGGAATGGGAGGATATGGACATTAGGATAAGAGTAGGAATAGGAATAGGTCAGAAATACCCCCATGTTGCACGTAAGGCAGTCAGTTTTGTTTTTCGATGAATTGTTGTCGTTCATTTTTATTATTATGCATACACCGCTCTTTTTCTGCGTCGTGGCAGATCTCTTTAATCCTACGTCTTCCGTGTCTCGTGTCTCTCATCATGGTAAAATACCTAGTCGCTCGCAACACTCAACTCTCCCTCTCACTGTCCACCCGCACGCCCTCACTCGTGATCTTGAAATCGAAACCCTTCCCTCGTATACTCCCAGAATCTGCTACCCGGACTTCCCAACTCGACGCTTCGACCGCTCGCTGCCGATCGCCGGCTTCGCGGAGAGCTTCGGCCACGCTGATGGTAGGCGAGAAATTGCGGACTGCGCGGCGAGAAGCTGTGAGGCGGAGTGTTGGGAGGGCGGAGCGAGGCGTATTGATTGCGACCGAGTGAGAGGTTAGGAGGAGAGGAGCGGCGAGGATCGTGGCGGTCGATTTGAGGAGGGTTGGGAGATCTGGGTGGGGCGTAATGTTGGATGTTGACGATGCTAGCTCTGAAGGTTCGGGCTCTGGAAGATGTTGGTTTGCGAAAGCACGGTCTTCTTCGGCGGCTTTGGTTTGCCAGTGGAAGGCTGTGAGGGAGTCGAGGGCGAGAAAAGATAGTGGGCGGTGGGTCGATGGGTGAGAGCCTTCGAAGAAATAGTCTGGGAGTGACTGTAGTGTGGCTTGGAGCGAGGCGAGGGACTGTGGGCGGAAGATGTGGACGTGTGAGAGAGCTGATGCGATGGTTGAAGGTGGCGAGTCGGGTGGGAGTGCGATGCGGAGTTGTTGGACGAGTCTGGGGACTGAGAAGGTGTTGTCTGTGTCTAGGATGGCGACGCAGGATTCTTTGCCGCCTAGACTGGTGGGAAGGATTGCAGTCGCGATGAGCAGGTAGATTATTTGAGTTGTTCCACTTCCTGGTGCTTGTGATGCGATTTCGATTATTGGCGGAACGGCTGGAGGATTTGACTTGTCCAGGATGGCAGCATTGATAATTTTGTTTAGTGCTGGGAATCCAAATCGAGCAGGTTCGGGATCGTGTCGAAATCGTATTGTTTGTAATATCTGCGCGAATGTCAGTTCACTTCCATCTTTTCCCAATTCGGTGTTGGACATGTGACCGACTTCATCAAGCCCCACCTCTTCCACCTCCGCCAGCAACCGCTTTCCCAGATCTGCTGCCATCGTTCACACCACAATCATCTCATTTCATCTCGTTGTCGGCATCCGCATCAGTTAGAGCTCAATCTTAAATTCGCTCGACGACTTCAGCACCACATCGAGTGGCGGAACTTTCAAATGGCGCCTCTGGTCGAATCTTTCCCGGCCTCGCAGCTCGCCTCGCGCATACAATACGTGCCGAACGGCAAGCGACGCAAACCTCCCGTCGATCTCAAAGACTGTGAGCTCAAGGAGTTGTTGCAGTATCACTGCGATTTGAACGGGCCGAAGAATGACCCGAAGAGCGTGGTGGAGTGCGAGCCTATTCTGAGGTTGTTCCGAAAGTGAGTTTTTGTCCCTGTGTTTGGAGTGAGGGGTACGGGATGGGGCGTGCTGACACGGTCTTGTAGATGCTCAAATAAGTTGACTGTGGAGACTACGGATTGGGAGGATGAGATTCAGTGAGGCGAGATAGAACGATGTGAGGTGAGGTGAAGTGGGAAGTCTTCACGTGACGCGACGAGGAACCAAGATGCCTGGCAGAATATGGCATTGTAATTATTTTTGTACATTATTGTGAGGGTCATTAAAATGGTCATCTGTATTTATTTCGCTTGCATGCAGTCGTCCTGCTGTAACATTCCTATTTCATAGGGTATCTGAATAGTCCACTCCCAAACGCCTCGCTAAAATGATGATTTGACTACACGCAGTGCCTGTCACTCGTGTGTCTGTACAAGACGCAGGACCGCCCCTCAGAGCAGACCGCGTCCTGCACCTCCCCTCCAAGTTCCCATGCCAGAGTTGACCACAACTCTCTCCTCAAGCTCTGACTGTGTAGGCTGGCGTCCTCTGTCGTCCGCTCCGTCCAACGCCATAGCATAGTCCCCACCATTCGACTCCGTGACATCGTTCAGCACATCGTCGAACAGCATCTCTGGTGCTGCTCTCTTCCTGCCCGCTCCGTCTCTGACTCTGCCCACGCCCGCCAGTGGCGCGCTGGTTCTCCTTCTGCTCTCAGCCTTCATTGCGCCTGCCTTCGCAGCAGCAGCCAGTTTGCGCAGAGCTTGCTCCGCCAGCATTCCTTCTTCCGTAGCCTTTTCGCGCATCTTCCTGGAATCTTTCTCTCGGGTAGGGAAGACCGGTGTCTCTTTCCACGCGTGTTGCGGAGGCAGTTGTGGGAAATGTGAAGGGACGTATTGAGGCTGGGTCTCGACTAGCAGAGGTTGTAAAAGGGCTGAAAGGTCGGGCGCAGGCGCGGGAGGAGGGCCAGGCTGTGGTATTGAAGGGTATGCGATGGTCTCTGGGAGTGAAAGGTCGAGTTGGGGCGCGAGAAGAGACGCCGAGCGCGTGTTGGGCATATGTGCGATTGCCATACGGAAGTCTTGCGCCGTAGGAGATGCGCGGCGGTGAGTCTGCATTGAGGCGCGTATGTCGGATAGTAGCTTGAGCATATCTTCCGCAGAGTCAGTTGTGCGCCTATATGGCCATGACCCTAGTCCACTTACACTCCTCGGTATGCGCTCTGAACATCTCGAGAGCGGTCGGCTTGACGCTGTCGAAACCTGCCAGAGTTAAGGCAGCGCCAATGCTCTTCAACAACTGGCCCTCTGCGAACTCGGGATCTTGTGGCGCAGGCTCGACAGCATCTGGGAGTTGTTGCACATGGTGCAGGTGATGGTGTACGGTTACTTTCTGTCCAGAGGCCATACCGGAACCAGTAGAGGAGCTCGAGCGCTGCATGTCTATGTTTGCGCTCGCGGTTGCCATACCATGCACCTGTTGCGTATGTGATGCGGAGGCTGGCCGCTTTGTACTTTGAGTTGTGGTTGTCGCGAGCATGTGTAAGTGGAAGCATGTGAAGAAGCGCGCTTCACGCGGGATGGTGCACGGACTTTTGGAGGCATTCACTTCAATATCATTGACACCAACCGTCCTATGCTACTACCTAATTGTTCACTGCACCAAACATCGCCCCATCGGTGCGAGCCATGGGATGCCAAATTAGTGATTTGCCCTTTATTTGATTGCTATAAGAGTAGCCAGATTGCTCCTTTAAGTGTCAGACAAGTAGGGCGAAAGTTCCTATCTCATCACTCATTACCTTAGCTAGCAGTTCCAATTTCTGTAGATTCAACATTCTCTAGTCATGTTACACGTAATTAGCTATTGATACTATTCTAGCCACATAGCCGCCCATATGCAGCGCAAATCATAACAGAGCAGAGGTGCCTCAGGCTTTCATTCGTTTCATGTCAACCTGTAAACGGGGGCTCAGTGATTCCCTTTCATCACTAGCAACCTTTACAGATACACTCATACACTGACGACTGGAGATGACTCTTACCAATGCAGTTGAGTCTGCTGAGGATGTTCGCAAGCGCGGCAACGAGCTATACAAAGCCGGTAAGCTACTGGAAGCAGTAGCTTGCTACAAGCGTGCTGCTGAGCTCGCACCGTCTGACGCGGTACCGCTGTCCAATCTCTCTGCAGCTTACTCTGAGTTGGGTCAGTATATGGTGTGTCAAGATACTTGTCAGGCGGCTCTGAAGCTACTGAGCAATGGCAATGATCTTTCGGCGCAGAAATTGCACTTGAGGTCCCTCAAGGCCAGCCTGCTAGCTAAGGACATTGACCACGCGCAGGATTCGCTGGCCAGTCTTAATTCGAATGAGGAGAGGAACAAGCTGAAGAAATGCTTGGACCTGATCGAAGACAATCGCCATGGCGGGCTGGATGTCGAGATGCGGATCATTTCTGATTTGCCCCTGACCAAGCCACAACTGTAAGTGTTTGCAGAGTAGAGAGCACACTCCAATCATAGTCTTACATACTAGCAGTCAGAATGCTCTCGAGTACTATGTGGTGGGCCACGACTCACCTGAGCCGCTTTACGACAGCACGCTTGCCGAAACTGGCCGGGAGAAAATCTCCCTGTTGTTCGGTGGCATAGGAGATTGTCGCAACGTGCACTGCACTTTCATGCATATACTCGAAGATCGGCTGAATGGCAAGTTGAAGGGTCAAACCTTCCACCTTACGTTGGTGAAAAATTAGGCCAGCAGTCATCGCTCGTGATCTCGTCCTCTTCTTGCTCATGGACGACTTGAGTAAGGTCATCAGAACAAACCCATCGAAGCGATCTCTACTCCAAACATGCATTTACTACACATATCTATCACCCATCATGCCCGGCCGGCTTGCAGCTGTTCTCCAAACGCGTATTCAACTTGCCATAGCCATCCTTGAGGACAAGCAGCCGCCTCCAGCATATCTCGACATCCCGCACATTTACCGGCCAGAAGCGCTGAGAGTGCTCAAACAATGGCAACACGATGCAAGCGCAAGACTGCCTGTCTCAAAGATGCGCCGGGAAACCGTCCGGCAACGACACTTGGACAGGATGAGAATGGGGCTCCATGTGGGATCTGTGCCCGATGTACCGCCAGAGTGGCAATTGGAACAGCAGTTCTATGAGCAGACTGGCGTGCTCACAATGTCCAAGCCGCACGATGTCGTATATGGAGACGAGATTGGGGCAGCGTTCGAAGCCTCCTCCACTGGGAAGACCGAGCGGAAAGATGCAGTGGCTAAGAAGGTTGAAACGGACTGGGCGAGCAACGTCACAATGATAGACCTCGACTGGGTTGAGGCCTTTAGAAGCATTGATGGTACGGACATTGACTTGGCCCAGAACCCTTGGCAGTTCGCTGCTGCATTGCGTGATATCGTACCTCTGGGGTCAGGCGCGAGGTTGTACGACTTGGCCGCCGCATGGTTTGGACAGGTTGCATACTGCTTTGGCCAAATCAAGGCCGACATCAAGGTTGAATTCTGCCTCGGAAGCATAACCACAGTGCTTGAACAGATACGATGTGGTGTTATAGGACGCCGTCAGCGGTCATCTGCTCATTGCGACCCCTACACAGCCCAGGGAAACGACGCCATGATCAACGATGGTGAAGAGTATCCACGAGTCTACGACAGGATCCATCTCTCAAACATCCCTGACTACATAGGTGGAACCCTGACCTCCTTCATCTACGCCCTGCCCTTGACGCACCCGGGAGACAGTTCATATATCACGTCGACCTGCCTTCGTAACCCGCCGCGATGGAAGTCAGAAGCACACTTCCACAACGAGTACGTCGGTCTCAGCGCGCCATCTGACCTGGCGACGGTCTTCCAAGTGCGCAGCTCTGGCTCGCACGAGCCTGAATATGACGATATCATGTCCGGCTTACCAGATTTTCCAGAACCCATGCCCATGAATGGTGAGTATAGCATGACTGCAATGAGGCAAGCATCGAAACTAATTGCGCCTCTAGCCTACCACTTCTGGCACCGTCTCGACCAGCCGAAGAATTCCGCAGACCTGATGCCTCGAGAGGAACTGGAAACTTGGCTGTACCGGCTTCTGCTCAAACTGGCCATCCCTTCGCACAAACAAGCAATTCAGTCATATGTCCTGATCTACTCGCCTCTCAACTTGACTGTCTTTTATCGCCTACTCCTAAATCTGAGCAATGTCGGATATCCAGCACACTGGCTCAGTGGAGTGCTGGACAACCTGCTCGGAGGCAGTATCAATACAACAGCACGTCCGCCACGGTCAGACCCATTGATGATCAAAGAGACAAAAGCCAGGATGCCTGCACTCACTCAGTCCGTCAAGCCTTTCGTTGCAGAGCTGAGCACGTTGGCAAGCATGTGGCAGCCCGCTTTGCCATTCGGGTTGCTCTCGACCAACGTCCCGCGCAGGCAGGACATTCGAAAATACCGCATCAAGTTCATCAATGTCTCGGGAGACGTGGACAATGTCGCAACTTTTGTATTGGCGTTCTTCAAGACTCTCTTGTTCCCGACACAGCGGTCTTTCCGAACGCTTCTGCTAGACGACGAGGAGGGCCAAACGGACTCGCAGGCTGCAACGCTTCGCAAAGAGGGTCTGCATATTGTCACTACTTGGGAGTGGTCGAGAAGTTCCAAGACTGCTACTTTCTGGCTGTGCCGAGACGTTATGGAAGAAATGCTGCGCGGGCAGAGCTGGGGTGTCATGATTTGGCGGACGGACGATTGGACTAATCAGTCGGGGGCCCATAGATTGGATGTTGTGGACACTGGTGAGACGTGGGCAAACGCTGAATCAGCGGCGGCTTGATGTCGAGGCGAGAGGACCGTAGCGTTGGGCAAAAGTTCCTCGTGCTGGTTTGGTTGTCATACTATTCGCCGATGTTCATCCCAGCTACACTGAAGAAATGGTTCTTTCGACTGCTCTGCAATAATCTAAACTCAAAGTGTCCGCTCTAATTGCGAATTATATTCATGCCGAAACGCAAGCTTGCTGTTCGTGGTATAGACAACATTCATCATGGCTATAGAAATTGAGATCAATGTAAGTGGAATCCGCCGACAGCAGACTTTTTTGTCATGACGAAATGTCACGCATAGGGGAATGAGAGAGGCACGTATTATAGTCAGGTGGGCCTCTCTTAATGGTCTTTGATGTTGTTCATAGACGCGATGGAAGAGAACATGGCGTGCATTCATAATCTCAAGTAATCCCAACTCTAACCCTGGTCTGAGTTGCTGGGTGATTCAGTTCATATACATGAGTACATATAGATGTATATACGCGTAGACGTGGCGGTGCTGTGAGGGCACGAGATTGAATCCTTCATGGTGATATTGGCAATACGTGGTTTGCGCGATGGACTCATAAGTCGACAAGGAACACGGCTGTCATCAAAGCTAATAAGGCCGTCGGTACTGCTTACATGTTTGTAGTCGAAACAAGCTACTACGTCGTCGAACCCTCATCACTCCCACTTCCAGACCGCGTCTTCGCGTCCGCCAGCACCCGCTCGTGGGCTTCCATATCGTTGTGCAAGGCCTTTTGCATGTGTTCGAAGCTACGGATCTGCCCCTCGATCGCCGCGCGCTGTGGCCCGGTGATATTCGGGTCCTCCTTCAATGCTTTCTTGAGCATAGCGACAGCGCCTGGGGCTTGTAGTGAAGAGTCCCGCATCGACTTCAGACGCAATTCGAGCCCGAGTAACATGTACTCCAGCTTCACGTTTGGCGATTTGCCTAGTTGTGCTGGTGGCGGTGGCCAGTCGAGGCCTTGCTGCGTGGCTTTCCGCGCGAGGGCAAGGTGCCCTGTGGCGCCGGCCAGCATCCAGTCGCACTCGCTTACCGTGATCCAAGTTGCCAGGTACCAATGGCTGAGGACTTCGAGGTAGTGTTTGTCGGTCTGCAGTTTGTCGGTTTCATTGCCGGTCGCTGTGGCCTTTAGGTTGAAGTAGGCCGCTTCGCGCTCGTGGAGCCAGTCGCGCACGCTTTCAGCTTCTTTGCACACCCGCTGTCGTTGCACGCGAAGCTTGGCGATGTGGTCTTCGAGTTCTGGTATGGCGCGTGCAAGATGTGAGCTGTGGGACCAGTCGTAGTTTCGCTCGGCGTATGGCACCGGCTCGTACTTGTCCAGAGGCTTGTGGGTTTTGTGAAAGCCATCGGAATAGTTTGGATTCTTGTGTAATTCTTCGTTTGCAGTCTGCGGGTCCTTCGCTGGTTGGCGAGGACCGAATGACCAAGAAGTCTCGCGTTCTATCAGAGCGGCTATCATCTCTGGGCTGAGCTTGATCGCTCCGGTGCGAACCTGCCTCAAAGAATCGGGCACAGAAGCCAGGAGCTCCAGCACCTGCTCGCGGGCGACTTCAGGCGAATAGGATATTCTTTGCAACATAGCGATAGGTTTCTCGTGCGTCACTCGGTGCACGGCGAGCTTACGGCCCACAGTCGCAACTTCCTGTGCTGCGTGGCCCAAGCCTGCGATACAGACTCCGGACATGATGTGTATCGCATACCAAATTGTCCGAGAGACCGAAGGAAGCGGACATGGTCTGCGACTAGCTACAAATAGTCCTGCCAGACCACCCGACATGCTCCAATCGTCGGCGTCCCACGAAGCGAAACGGTCGACCAATTTGAATGGCGGAGGCTCGATGTGGCGACTGCGGAGGAAGGTAGAGGCTGCTCGACGCTCTCCCAGCTCATGATTGATGCTGCCTGCTGCGCCCAATGTGGCGGCCAGGGCAGTGGTTTTGAACAGAAAGCCTACAGTCCTTTGAGCTGGTAGCGAGTTTGAGTGCTTGATGACTCCTACAGCCGCAACGCAAGCAAGAGCGCAGATGCCATAGCTTTGACCCGATATGATGCCCAGCGATGGGTGAGCAAATGGTGGTCCAATCGAGATATGCGAGTCGCAAGGGCTGGAGTTACTGGGAAATGCCGGATGAAGGCCTTCCCATGTGTGTGGGAATAGCCTCATGTTTGTGTGTAGCACGTAAAGCCAGAGTGGGATTTGCGAGCATGTGGTCTCAGAATAAGTAGAGAGTCATCTGTGCCATCGTCTCGAATGCTTGCTAGCCTTGCATTCTTGTACTACGTGAAGAAATGTGTAGCTGCCTCAGGTGTGCCGCTGTATGCAAGCCTGCTACCAGGGACGGCTGGAAGCGAGTGCATTTGCAGGGTTCGTTGCAGCGCTTTGTGTAACCAGTCGATTCGGGGCTCAAGAACCGTAACATCGAATGCTGGACACATGTCGAAAGGCCTTGGAAGTTAGTAGTTCTCCAGTCTTGACGCAACGCGATAGCCTTGGAATCCGGTATGCGAGCATAAGATATCTGATCAAGAGTCTGCCAATGGATTTCCTGCCCGGTGAGGTCTGCATGCCGACGTTATCGGGGATGTGTATGAAATGGACTCGTCGTGACTGCCGACCATTCTGCTGCTGCAAGGAATACCCAGACAACTATTCTGCTCCCGTCAGAACTCTAGAAAGACTCAAGTATACTCACAGGCGCAGACTATCGAAGGCACATACCGTATGCACGTCCCGACAAGAAAGCCAACTGTCCGCATCATTATTCCCCAAACCTATCATAAATGGTATATAGACTTGGAGTAAAACATATTAAACCTCGACTTGCCAATGCCAGACTACTGCGTGGAGACGAGACTTAGTACACACATGCTCGCCCAAACTTTCATACGTACCAGGGCGACCGTGTATAGACTTGGAGTAAAACATATTGGAAACCTCAACTTGCCAATGCCAGCAGCTACTCCGAGGAAATTAATGGGAATCGTACGCCTCGCCCAAACCAAGAAAGAAAAACGAATTACGCGTCGTCAAGACTTGGAGCCAACGTAGGCCAGGAACTTGGAAGTAGAAGTCGGGGGCTCCTGCCGACGCTTGTTCGCTTGTTCCGAGGCGAGGCTGTGATTGGCTGCGGCGCTATTTAGCGTTTGAGTTGAATGGAGAATGCAACGCTGAGTGGCTGGCGCAGATAGTACCGCTTGTCAGTTTGCGACAAGGGCTGGTTTGTTCACGGCAGATAGAAGTATGTAGTAGGTAGAGTCTTCTATAGCAAGTGATCGACTCTGTTTTGACGAATATCCCGTGCAATAAATCGTCTACATTATTATTTACTCCTCGACGCTATCTTTGTTATCTCATCTGGGGGATGTGATCGCGAGCCAGATTGAGCAGATTGCGCGTGCGTCGTAGCGATGCGATAAGCCGGGCGGCCGAACACGGGATGGTAAGGCTGTGCCACATCGCTGCAGCGATGTCGCAATTGCCCGAAACAATGGCAATATTAGTCGTGGTTGGTAGTAGCGGTGCGTGAGAGGAGATAGAGAGAGGAGGTGAGGCCAGCTGTCCTTGTGTCTCCTAATTGTACGAGACAAAGATCTGAAACGATAAAACGAAATCTAACCTTTCGAAACTCTCGCAACAAACCTTTTTCTCTCACATTTGTTTTGGAGTAGAGGCAGAGTTGTCAAGTGTCATCTCATATTCAGGCAAAAGCTTGATTGAGATTATGGAGGTGAAGTCGAGCAGTTTTGCGTCGATCGCTGAAACATAGGTTTGTGCGTGACTCGGTTTGTGCGTGACTCGGTTTGTGCTGCCGCCCGGCGGCGATCGGACGGTCACGTGTGCTGTCCTTGTAACTTCCAGCATTAGATATAGGGAGCGAGTCTGGCCAACCAGGTCGCTTATCGCCAGCCGAGCGGAAAGTGGTAGCGAGAATGAGGGCAAAGTTGGGAATTTTTCTTTTGAGCACGATTAGTCTATCTCGCAGGAAGCCGTTCCGCGCGCCATCGCTGTTTGGGCGCAAAGGAGAAGGCGAGGAGGTTGGTTGGGCTGCGGACATGTGTGTAGGGCTCTATACCTTCCCGTCGCGCTAGTCGATGTCTAAACCGGATCCCAATTTCTGACAGATCGGATAATACTTCGAGGCGCAAACTTTGCTCGCAAGGCAGTGTAAGCGTGCTCGTTTCTGTCTGTGTGGCCCACGCAAGTCCAGTCGCTGCCTTTGCCGAGTTTCGACGATCGGGTGTTCCAAATTTTTGCGGCGTGTGGTTTGTTTGTGAGACATGCAACCGACTGCCTGAACCAGACCCAGAGAATTGCTGTCCTGCTCTGTCATCATCATTGTCATCGTCATCATCATCAGCAGCAGCAGCAGCAGACCAGTCAGACGACGACGACGCGTTCGACCGGTTTGGGCCATTGCACGCCCCGATTTGCGGCACAGCGTACTTGATCAATTTACATACAGCAGCTCCTTGTCTAGTAGGAGGTGGTCCCTCGGGGTCCCGCAGTGCTAGAGCAAGATCCAGGGCCCATTTATCATCTCCGAGGCCAGTGCTTCTCTCTGGATTCAGAGCGCCACGAAAGCTGTGCGCATGGCCCCGCTCGATGGATTTTCCTACTGCGCGTCCAATCGTCGTCGAGGAAGTGAGTAAGGGCAATATCGCGATGGGTGATTATGCGCCACGCCCTAGACGGGAAGCGATTATGGATTGTTACTCAACTCGCGATACCTAACGACCCACCGACCGCTTCTAACATCGACTGCCTAAAACCGCCGGCGGAGAAGCTGCAACGGGATGCGGTGAGAGAGCGTACTCGCTGTACTCGCAAAAAGTCTGCAGGGAGCCGCGGTGCTGTGCCACGCTAGGAGTTATTGGAAAAGAAAGTTACGAGCAGCAGTGCGAGCTAGTGCGGTTCCTCCCGGCGTGTCACAGATTAGTAGAGGCTAGAGACTGGAGATTATCGATGCTCTGCTTTTCGTATAGCTCGGCGTGCCCCGGTGCTACACGAGGGCAGTCGGTTGGTTTCCCGCTGAAGGAAGGATTGGGAAAGCATTGTCCTGGCGTTTCGCTGCACGCGAGGCGGATCATTTTGGGTCCCAAATGGTCACTTGTGTGTCAGCGAGTGCGAGCCGGATCGAGTAGACTTGACGAGAGATTGATGACGAGCTGGACTGGGATGCAGTTCCAGCGCAAGTACTTCGTATACATCTCGGGCCTAGGATGCATCTGGTGCTTGGCCCTGCACGCAACAGGTGATGCGTGTAGAGCTAGAGCAGGCCTGCAGTACAGCTGTCAAAGTGGACGAAGCTATGTAAGGTATGTACATAATACATTATTACAGCAGTACAAGACTACGAGGATGTGCCAGGCCAGGGTGATCAATGGCAGGGCAAATAGTAATATAGGCGTGCAGCGTTGGCTATCGCAATCGCGCAAGGGCTAGCGGCGTCAGGGCGATTGGCAGACTAGAGTCTAGAGGGCAACGGTCGCCTTCTTAATGGGCATAATGGGTGCTAGCGGGAGGACCTTGCGCAGTGCGGAAGTGTCAGAGGGCGTCCCAACGAGTTGCGTCCAGATGGCATGTGGCATGTGCTATACCCGCGCTGGCGATGCTGATTTGCTGGGGCGCGGCCATTGGCTCGGATGTTTTAGTATAGAGTACGAAAGAGGCGTAGTCGGGGTGGAGAGCGAGCTGCTAATCTCGACGGGAAGCTACTGTACTATGAAGGCGTGCAAAGCTACTTTTCTGCTGCTGGCGTGCCTCGAGCGTGCGTATCTTAGCTCCAGTCATCCCATGTCGCGCGTCTAACTTGCCTTGCCTTACCGTTTCCTTTCCCAGCTCGCTCACGCCTTGTCTTCCCATTGTTTCGTTTCGCCATTTCTCGCTACCTGATCAAGACTGATGCTTTCGCCCGCGCCGTGGATCTGCCACTACTACTGCACAACCAGGCGCACGCGCGGCTCCCAGTAATAATCATAATCTAGAGGTACGTCCGTCCTATCCCTATCGTTTGATTATTCTGTCCTGTCCTGTCCTGTCCTGCCTTTATCCCTTGACACACCACCACCACCACCACTACCCCTACTACATACCACTACTACATACCACCTGCAAGCTTTCTCCCTCCTGCACCTGCACGCACAGTAGTAGTAGCAGCAGTAGCAGCAGTAGCAGCAGTAGCAGCAGTAGCAGCAGTAGCAGCAGTAGTGTTTCGTCCGCCGAGCGCGCCCGGTCCTCCGCGCAGTGAAACAGCAACTGACGATCTCGTCCAGCGATCGCCGCC
>Ga0265797_10001693_pt1 | contig 38560 bp, 39 predicted proteins | sample P2T30metagenome_FD_192433 | JGI IMG/M metagenome (GOLD analysis project Ga0265797, IMG submission 192433) | Plant litter microbial communities from East Loma Ridge, Irvine, California - P2 T30 | ecosystem: Environmental > Terrestrial > Plant litter > Unclassified | place: USA: California...
TTGTCTACAGTGGCTGGAGATGTACCCGTCACCGGTAAACAGGGGACAGTTTCTGCTCGAGAAGGTCTAAGTATCATGTACCGACCGCAAGGCTGCGACGCGTCTCGACCTCGCGAATGCAGAGCAGGCAAGTAGGCTTTGAACGCAATTCGTAGACACTCGAGCGGAAGCATCGATTCGCATTTCGTTCTCTCCATTACTGTTCTATCGCCTCTCGCATTCGTCTCTACCCTGGTATGATCTAGCCATGTCCCACCTCAGGAAGTTCCCAGCAAGCCAGCCAACCAGATCATTTCATTAGCTCCGGAACGTCGAAGATAGACTTCGCAGATGATTTCGCGGAACGGCCAGCGAAACCCCAGCGAATCTGTAAAAGAAAGTCGTTGTCAGCATACTGCAAGTCGTTCGGAAGCTGTTGATATAGTCACATACCTGGTTCGGCATCTGGACCTGAACACCCAGCTCATCAGCCCAGGCAAAGACAAGACCGGGGTTCTTCTGGAAGCCTCTGCCAACATCGACGAGGTCGAGCCCATCCTGCTCCAGGAGCTTGTTGGCGAGCTTGGCGTCTGAGACCATGCCGACCACACTGACGGCGAGCTTGTCGCCGACGGCTTTCTTGACTTTGATGGCGAAGGGAGCTTGGTAGGCGGGGCCGGTGTGTGGGTGCTGGGCTGGGTGGTTGCCACCGCTGGATACGTCCAAGACATCCAAACCCTTGTCGGCAAGGATGCCGGCGAGCTTGACGGTGTCTTCTACGGTCCATGATTCGGGGATCTCGGAGGCCTCCTCGAGCCAGTCGGTGGCGGAGATGCGGAAGAAGAGTGGCATGTCTTTGGGGATGATCGCGCGGGTTTCTTCGACGAGCTCGACGGCAAGCTTGGTGCGCTTTTCGAAGCTGCCGCCGTAGGCATCTGTGCGCTGGTTGGAGACGGGGCTGAGGAAGGAGTGGATCAGGTAGCCGTGAGCTCCGTGGATTTCGATGGCGTCGAAACCAGCTTTCAGGGCACGCTTGACGGAAGCGGCGAAGGAAGCCTTGAAGTCTTTGATGTCTTGCAGGGTCATCTCCCTTGGGTTGGCGTGGTGTTCGTTCCAGGCGATCGCACTGGGAGCGTAGACGTCATCTGGCCAGCCGTTGAGGTCCTTGCCGGCAACAGCACCCGAGGATAGCCATGGAGCCACGGTGCTCGCTTTCCTGCCAGCGTGACCGAGTTGGATCATCAGCTTTTGACCTTGGCTGTGAGCGAACTCGCATGCTACGCGCAAGGGCTCGATCTGGCTGTCCTTCCAGAGTCCATTGTCTTCCGGGGTAATGCGGCCCTGGGGAGTGACGGCAGTTGCTTCGACGCAAGCAATACCGGGTCCTCTTTGCACAATGCCTCCCATGTGAGTTTGGTGCTGTGAATGAGTCAGTATTTCATTCACCGTAATTATCAGCAATCTGAACGGCAATAGTTTACTCACCCACATAGTGTAGTGCCCATCCTGAGCAGAGTACTGACACAGCGGCGAAAGGGCAATGCGGTTGTTGAGAGTGAGACCACGGAGCTTCAGTGGGTGGAAGAGTTTCGGGACGCTCTTGGTGTCTTCGGTGACGAGAGCCGTTCCTGCGGGCGGATCTTGAGCTGGAGTGTAGTAGCTGATGCCTTTGGCGGCTCTGTTGGTGTTGTGCGGCTCTTCTTTGATGTCGGCCTCCACGGCGTGGTGGGAAGACATGGCGGGTGTTTGTGCGGTGGTGGGTTATTTGTTTGTTGGAGGGTGATGTGAAGTTTTGTAGTGGCGATGGGATGTTGGAGAAGGTGAAGTGAAGAGGTCAAGATGTGAAATCAATGCAATGTCAAATTGCCTAAGGTGTCAAGAGTGATGGAGCCAAGTGAGGGAAGGCAGGCGCGAGAGAGAGAAAGATTTATACTTCACCTCATTATTACACGCAAAACGCCGACCCGCATGGAGTGATGTTACCAGTCGCTTATCAATCGCGCATGCAGGTGCAATTGCTGCCATGTCATTGAGGTCGCTATAGCGTCATTACCCACCACTTCACGAACCCTATACCAACAACTCCATCACTAACGGCACGGCGATCCACGGAAGCATCATGATTGACTGGGCGGGTTTGATTTCACACTCCCGCTATAGCACCGTGTAGCTGCAATATCATTGTTTGCTTGACGTGTGGAAAAGTGTAGGCTGATGATCAGGCCACTCGAGTCCAAAGTCCGCTTTAGCCGCCTCCATCTGTCATGGCTGACTAAGGCACCTGGGTGCTGGCAATGGTTGCTCTAAAAGTAAACTACCAATTATTGCAGTAACCTTCTTATCGCATGTTATGACGTGCTCAACCATTTGTAGATCGACCACTCTAATGAAATTTTTTCCAATAAGACGACCTGCGTAACACCGTGAAACATCATGAAAGAAGGAGCAATTCAAGCACACATGCACATGCAGAACGAGCAAGCAGCAATACGGATCTATCACCTACCGAATCATAACATCCCTAACCCCAACCCACTCCATCTCCATCGTCTCCCCATCCATGATCCCCTGCACATAACACTCCCCGACCAACTCAAACCCGTCCTCACACGCCCTAAGAACATAAGGCACATCCGCGCCAACACCCACAAACACCACATCGCCCTCCCTAGTCCCGAACGGCGCCAGTCCCAACCAGCCTGTAGCAGACACGAACATAACCCTTCCCCGCGTAGGGCCGAGCACCAATGTCCTCGTTGCATTATGCTCAGGTTCGAGCGTCTCTGGCCCATCGAGGAAAGTGGAGTGGTGGGTGTTATTGGGAAGTGTCTTGCCGCCGGTGTAATAGCCATGTCTGCAGAGTTTCAAATCGCGGCGTAAACCGTCGAGGGCGTCGACGTGCGCGGTGCTGCCGGGGGATTTGACGATGCGCGTGAGGGCGATTGCTTGCGCTTCGGCCCACCACTGGGCGATCGCGGCGTGGGAGTCTGCGGAAGAGGCTGTGTAATCGGCGTGGTCGTGGTCGAGTTTGGCTTTGCCGACCTGGTAGACGGTGTCGAAGATCTTGCCGCACAGCTGCAGACCGCTATCTGGTTGCCAGTCGAACAGGCCGAGTCGCGAGCCGCCGGCTGAGAAGTGGCGGCCTGCGCCGAAGATCAGTGGGCGGGCTTGAAGGTCTACCGACCAGTCTGGGACCCAAGATGGGAGCTTGTTGGAGAGTCTTTGGTTGTGGCGGCCAGCGCATGATAGCATGACCATGGCTCGGCGGACTTCGAGATCGTGGGAAGACATTTCGAGGCCGAGAGTGGCGCGGTGTGCGGCTTCGTTTGTCACTAGTCCTATCATTTGGAGGGCGAAATCGGTGTAGATGCTGTGGGGACTCATCGAGTAGTCCGGGCTGATGTCGTGTTTGCCTAGGCCTAGCAGTGCGTAGATCTTGTCTCGTGGGTCTGCTGCGCCCAGATGTCGAGACATGAAGAGGAGGTCCAGAAGGTCGGGTTCACTGTCTTGGTCAGTCGTCTGCTTGAAGCTTGGGTCTTTATTCTGTTCGTTCGAAGACAGTGTTGCGGCTTTCGTGCGGCTTTGATGGCGTAGTCGGATGCGATTAATGCGAGAAAACGGGAGCTCCAAAGCTGTCACCGCCTGATCCAGCTGCCATGCTTGTGGTAACTGACCCTCCAGTAGACAGACGATCAGTTCCAGCTCCTCCCAAGCGAAGCTGAGAGATCCCAGAACAAGCTCCACCTTGTCATTGAGAGCTACCTCCTGCACCACCCACGTCCGCCAGAACCACGGCCGCCGAAGAATGAGAGACAAGGCTTTCCACCGCTTATGGCCTCGCTTGGGAAGGCCGTGCAGCTCCAGATTCGCTGAAGTCAGGCCGCCTGGCGGCTGGTAGATGGCAATATGCAAAAGCTGCTTTGCGAGCTGCATACCGGCGCGACTATCATCGTAGTCGTCGCCCAGCCACACGACGACTTTGCGAGCTGCCTTGAAGATTTCGCCCATCATTCCAACCTGCGCATTGCGTTCTTGGGTACGTTCTTGACACACGCATATCCAGTCGACCCAGAGAGTGACAACTTTATCGGGGTGGCGGAAGCGGTTCAGAGCTTCCCAGAGAGTCTTGGTCACGGCCAACCGCTTTCCGTTGCAGAAGACCTGCTTATCTCTGGCGCCATCGCCCCATGTGTATGAGAGTGCATCGTAAGGGGTGCGATCGGAGCCTGTCACGTAATCTTCGACCAGATCTATAGTTATCGCTTTGGTGCCACTTCCTGGCTGGACGTGTGCCAGGCGGATGCCAGTCTTTGTGTTACGCAGGATAGGGTATCTGAACTCCAAAATTGTGTCGCCGCTGTGGTGTGGCGGACTCTTCCAGCGGAAAAGGGTGGTCATGGTGCAGTGCTCTGTTGAGTTGTGGGCCGCGAAGACATCAATGGTCGGTGAGTAAACCGATAAATCGACCACCTCCGACTTGGCGGGGAAGTCAGCTATTACATAGCAGAACCTTCGAAGTCTAGTACCTTCACAACCACCAAACCCTTTGATGAAGTGGCTGGACGAGGTTGTAGGTCTGATTGTACAGATAGGGAAGCAATGTTCAATGTAATTAGTCGCTGAACCGGGATTTCTGATGAGGAGGTGGTATGTAACTTTCACGAACTCGTTACGTGCATGCGTTTGTCTGAGGTCAGCTCTTGAGGCTCTGCGGCGTGAAGTTCTGCGTTCGTAGGCTCGATTTCATAGTGTTGAAATTGGTTTCTTCGAGACATCGTTTGTGTTGCTCGGCAATTTAGTACAATGCAGTATACGGATTCTTGATAAAGGGTGCTTCGTAGTTAACCTGTGAACTGGCTGAGCAGGGCTAGTCCGTTGTAGAGAGTTGGCAGATTGGGTTAGTGGTTGTGACGGGAAGATGTTCGAAAGTGAGAAGGACGGATCCAGCAGACGCGTGAAATCCAACGCGACCGACGCGACGACGACCAGCCCCTCTTTGGCGGTTACTGTGAGAACTGACGATGTAGTTTTGAGAATGGCTTTCCCGAACTAGGTATCTCTCTCGGAGGTGGTCGATCTACCATCTTACAATCGGAGAGAAACGGGACGGCAGTCGTTGAAAGAAAGAAGATGTGATGTCAACGCTGGCAGAGGCAAGGTTGGGTAAGAGCAAGGAGTGTATCGCGTTGTAGTAGCACGTGAGTAGGCACAACAACGGCTTCGCGCGATTCAATCTTTCCATGTTGTGGCGAAAGGCGAGCGAATAGAAGACGTCGAGGACCTGCAGTCTGCAAGCAACCCCTGCAAGAGCGGGATCGCGCCGTCGACCGAAAGAGCGGAGATATCAAAGTATGATTGGACCGCACGTGTGGACTGGGGAAGATCGCCAGCGTTAGTGCTGTCAAGAGATGAAACGAGCAAGGCTGTTGCGCGCTACCGGAGGTCTGTCTCAGGGAGGTGAACAGTGCTGGCAGTAAGAGGATGCTGGGAAGGGAAGCCTTGGAAGAGCCGCTTGACTTGGTTGACTCTCTCTCCTACATCGTCGCACACGTCCTGCAACCGCGCGCCAAGAAGACTTCTCGTCCACCGAGCGCATGTCGTTCGCTCACTACACCAAGTCGCAGCGACAACAATAGCGCCTCTGCAACACTACCACTATTGTCGTGCGACCGACTCTCACTCACTCCTTCGCCGCGCGCGCCTATCGCCTGCGCGCCTACGCTCTTTTCCACTACTCTACATCTCGTCGCGGGCCGACCATATCGCTTATTGCAATACGCGCTATTTCGCCTATCGCACGTCTGCAACCCGCCATCTATCTCCTTTCCCAGGTCGAGCTCGAGACCACAATCGCGACCGCTTCTGTTGTTCGCCGATTGTTCTTTCGGCCTATTCTTGGACTCCATCCACCACCTTCCTTTGACCTGAACGGAGCCATTGTTCCTGCGAACAAAGCCCGCCCGACCATCTCGCTGATGCCATAGCGCATTCCTTGCCGGCCTGCACTGCGCACCGCACCTCAAGACCCTTCGTTCTTCATCCGACAACGATTGCGCTCGCTATCAGTCCTTTTGGATACACCTCTTGGATATCACCAAGTACACCCATCTGCCGGTCAGACATACATTCCCTCATTTGCTGGACGTCGTTTGCGAAACACTTCCATACCGATCGAGACATTACTTACGATTCACCACTTCCGAAACGGACCACCTCACCAACGCAATACATGTTGCTTCAGCGGGTCTGAACGCAATACCACAAAACAACACACAGAAGCCACTCGTTACAATCTTTCACAATGGGCTGTTGCGGTGACCGCGAAAAAGGCCCGCCTGAGGCCACGGCAAAATGGTCATACATCACACTCTCTGACTTCAAGTCAACATCTTCCTGGAACACAATAGCCTATCTCTGGGTGTGGATCATGGCGATCGTTGCAGTGGCGGTTTTTGCTGCCGACACTTTCACGGCTGTCAACTTGCTAGCCTACAACAAATGGACCAGCGAGGTAAAGCCCAAGATACCCATCGAGTATGCACGCTGGATCTTCGCAGGCTGCATCCTCTTCGGCTTCGTACTCTATGTCTTCAGCTGGATCATGGCTATCCGTGCGATCAGGAGAGGAGGAATCGCCGAGAGTTACATGGATCCTTTGGCAGCTACTCTACAGAGTATGAGAGGCTCAGGCTGGCGAAGGTTCCTTGTGTTCACAAGTCTGACCAAATCAAAGAAGGGCGCCGACTATGTCGCCTTCTTTGTGTACTTCTCTTTTCAGAGCGCCATCCGCTTGCTCATCGCCGAAGGGCCTCGTCAAGTCATAAACGGCATGACACTTTACTCCGTCATGCAGGACACTTTCATGGACGGCGGCGGCGCTGCCAATGACAAGTCCAACATCGAACAGTTCTGGGCTAACTTACAGCATTTGTTCAGCGAGAACATGTACCAAGCGCTGACAATGTGTGCCATGCTTTTCACACTGATCATCTGGGTGATTGGTGCCTTGTGTCTTCTGATCTCGGTCATCTTATACCTGGTCTTCCTCTGGCACTACATTCCCCAGCGAGACGGCCGCTTGAAGATCTACTGTCGTCGCAAGATTGACCGGCGTCTGGAGAAGATCGTGGAATCCAAGATCAAGGCCGCCATTGAAGAAGAAGACAAGCAGACCCGGAAGGCTGAAGCAAAAGCTGAGCAAAAAGCCGACTATGTCCGGAAAAAGACTGGCGCGCCTGTCGAGCCACCGCCTAAGTTCACTCGTCAACCAACCTTGCCTATGATTCCAAGTACTCCGGATCCTGACAAGGAGGATAAGCTGCCAGAGCATCCTTTAGTCAGGCAAGATACGTCGACCACTGTCACTACACTCCCGCCATACACTAGTCGTCCTCCCACCCGAAACAACACCCAGACCAGCCAGAGAAGTATGCACTCGGCCAGGCCTATGCCCAGCAGAACGACGACTCAAAGCTCTGGATTCCCAACTCCCAATTACGAAATGGATGCGCCACTGCTCGACAATGCTGGGTATGCTGGACACGGTCAAGAGATTTCGAGACCACCAACGGCTCACAGTCGTCAAGACTCGTACTCTTCCATAAACAGACCAGTCCCGGCAAGAACCATGACCCAAAACCCACAAGGCGCACAACCCTATCCACCTGGTCCGGGACCACGAAATGGAACGCCCGGCCCAATGAGGGCATTCACTCCCATGTCAAGGACCGACTCTCCAGGACCTAGGCAACCCCTCGGTCCTCGTATGCCTATTGCTCCAACATCAACGCCTCCACCAGGTGAGATGTACCATAACCAGCCTGGTGCGGTTCCGACGCGTCAGAACACCCCCGACGCGTACGGCCACATGCATCAAGACAGCAACGCCTCTTTCAACCGTCCACCACCAATCTCGCGCATGCCAACGCCTGGTAGTCTCAACCACCAGGACACCTCAATTTCCCGCCCCGACCTCGCAAGCCAAGCAACGAGCTTCAACCGTCCCTTCTCGCCTCCTACAGAGCAGCAACTCCCTTACCCTGCCGACAGCTACGAGATGACACCCCAACCTTCCATGTCACAAACACCCGCGCCATACGCACCAACGCCACCACCAAAGGCCAACCCTACCTCTGCTGCTGGCGGCTACGTAGCTTTCAACCCTCAAGTCCACAGCGCTTCCAGTACTCCCGCGCCGCAAGAACAGATCCCACAACGCAGCGCAACCGCTCTCCCCAGCCATCTCGTTCCCAGACTTCCAATCATGGACGTCCCGCAACGAAGCGTTACAGCGCCCGCCGTCGACCACTTGGCTCCCCAGCGCGCCCCGGCCTTCGATAACCGCGCCACGATCGGCTACTCCGACATCGTAGACGACTACGGCAGAGCCGAAGCCAGGGACACCTCTAGATCTCCTCCTCGTGCGGGCCACATGGACGGTCCCGGCTGGCCGAGGCAGTACTGAACATATCATTCGCTCAAAAAGAAACGCTTGTGATGAATTGAACGAAATGAAAAGAAGCCTGCACACATACATACACCAAGAGAATATCTTCTCTGATGATGTATAAGCATATGGATAGACGTTTGCTCGGGCGTGTTGGCACGAAAGGAGGGTGATCTCTTTTTTCTTTTTAAACATATCTTAATTCATATACCCCCTTTGATATCCAAATTTCGTTTTTATGCTCAATCATTTGGCAAGTCAATCCCTCGGCTTCTATTTTTTAATCTAATTCTTGACATCACTTGCACCTTATTCTTTCTTCCCGCTAGAGTTACTTTTTACATAAGTTGGCAGTTGAAAGGCCGTCAAAATATCAGCGTCTTGGGTAAGCGGCTCGCAAAGCTAAGGAAGTAAAGCAAAGGCGATGTTGCCTTTTCGAGAATGGTAGGTATTAATGCCGCTATTTTAAGTTTCATTCACTACAATCTTGCTAATGTTGTCTACCTCTAGATGCAGAAATTCATTACGGTCTTGCTGATCGCTTCAGTTTCTAGATGCAGAAATGCAGTCAAGACTCTTGGGGAGAATAACCCTAGCATAGGAGAGTCGGCATTTTTACAAGCATTTTAGGTATGTAATTTCTCAAAGTCCTGCACGTGCTATTGACCTGACATCCGGTGCAGTTGCCGCCAGCGGAAAAGCGTTTCCGCCTCGCTGGCCCGAGGATAAAAACAGCCAAGTCTGCACTCCGCCCGATTTGAGTCCCAACCTTGACTAGCCACCTACCACATGGTGTTTTGCAAGCAACGGCAATGCGACAGGAAGCATATCGCGTCGCTCCGAATCTCTCCGCACAAAAAGACCAGGGAACGAGGCTTCATCCTATGTACGAAGCCCACAACGCACCCAAGAAGCGGAAACGTAATGCAGAGAGGGCGAGAGTGACGCGTGCATGCGATCGATGTAAAAAGTAGGCAGGCATCCTCACCTTTTCTCGCCAACATTACTGATATGATCTGACCGCGTCAAGGAGAAAGATCAAGTGTGATGGTGTCCAGCCCTGCGAGTTCTGCTGTCGCGCGGAGGCCAGTTGTACATTTGACACTGCTTACACTAGAGGACGACCGCCTCTTGTAGCGACAGCTAACGGCGGATTGGATGCCAATGATGTTATGCCAGTCTCACGCGTCTCAATCGAAGAAGGCGATGTTCTACCAGTTCAGCCTACTGGAGTCGAGCCAACAGAGTATGCAGCTGCTGTACATTTGGACTTCCAGCAGCCGGCCGACCCACCATCGTTAACATCGCCATCGAACACAACCTCGATACCCAAATCACCACTCTCGACTCGCGCAGGTCTACATGGAGAATACATCGGCCCTGCTTCCGGCGTCTCCTTTCTGCAGAGGGTGCAGAAGCGTCTGGGTCAGTCCACCTCGTTCTCCCACCCGGACAGTATCTTCACTTTCGGCGATGCGCCCTTCGCTTCTATAGATGCAGATCTGTCATTCTGCATGATGATTCCACGGGATGTTGCGCAGAAACTGGTTGACAGGTATTTCGACTTCGCTATGCCGACCTACCGCTTCCTCCATAGACAGACTGTCCAAGCCTGGTTCGTCGAGTTTTACAACACGTTCGGCGTTATGCATGACGCTCAACGAGCTCCGGCACAAGTCGCGTTAGTGCTGATGGTGCTTGCACATGGCCGTGTCTACATGCCGGACCATAAACAAATCGGTCCTCTTGATCTTAGGCACGACGCCCACGAGTTGTCAGACGAGCTTAGCTGACTTTGATACAGCCACCGGCTATATTTGGTAGCTGAACAGCAGCTGGCGAAAGAGAGTGGGCCTATACGCCTCACCAGTGTTCAAGCAAGACTCACACAGTGTTACTACCTTTTGACTCAGTCCCGAGTCAACCACTGTTGGCGCACTTTCGGCACTGTCGCTCAGCTCTCTTTAGCGAGTGGTCTGAATCGCAATACTCGGTCTGCTATAAGTAGCATAGAACTCGAGTGCCGCCGTCGTACTTTTTGGTGTGCCTACACTCTAGACGTTCATCTGAGTGTTGTCTTAGGGAGGCCGCAGTTGTTTCATGATGAGGACATCGACGTAGTGTTCCCAACAGACATCGAGGACGACAGACTCGCCGAGCCACAACACACCACTTTTGGGACAACAACAGGCCTCTCTACTATGCTTGCCCCACTAGCACACATGAAGTATGTCAGACATGCGAAACATTCAGGCGATCGAGCTGACCATGCGTGTTTAGTCTTGCGCGTATCGTGAAGAAAATATTGCGCCAACTCTATCCTTTGAAGCCGATTACAGCAAGCCATCGAAGCGACCTGACCGCGACGATCTCCGAAAGCCTTGCTGAATGGCGAACTAACTTAATCTCGTTCCTCGACACCGAGAGCTTCAGCGCGTCCTTGTTTTTGCCAATCGTACAGCGTCAGCGAAACGTCCTCAATCTCACATACTGGCACGCGGTTACACTCACACACCGTCCATTTGTGCTCAATAATTTCCGCGAAGACGGCCAGTCACGAGGTATATCTGATGACAATCCTCCCGTCGACGAGTGTCAGATCGAGCTGAGCGTACAGCAGTGCTTGCAATCTGCAATGAAGACCGTAGAAATCATCAGCCAAATGACACAAACCGGCCAGATGTACCGCGCATTCTGGGTATGTAATGCGAAACTCCCCAGCCTTTTGCAACACAATCTCTAATAACGAAGCGCGGATAGATCGCGGCCTACTTCGCCTTTACAGCAAGCACCGTGCTGTACATCTATGTCATCCAAAATAGAGCGAACTCCCCCGATGTTTACGCGAAATACCTGTCAGCTGCCGTACAGTGCCAATCTCAAATATCCAGCATTGCTGAAAAGGGCTCACTATTGGACCGCTACTGCCTCTTACTAGAAGAACTTCGCCTCGAAGCCATTCGCAAGGTGGATCGACACCGTCTTCAAACGACCGGTCAGAGTGCCGTTGCTGCCGGATCTGGACCATCGTCAGCAGCTGTTGATCCTCTCGCGAGAGAGTACGGAGACGGAGATTTCGCAGGTAATCCGTCTTTCGATCCCAACGTCAATCTTAACGCCGCAATACCAGACCAAATGTCGGATTCTGCTGATTGGGACCAATTCGCCTCGATGATATCTTCTGGACTTGGGAATCTTGATGCATTCCTTAATGCGGATTCGTTCGATAGTTCGGGGGAATTCGCTTTCATGCAATGATCAGCCTGTCGTTCAGACTCGTTGTTCGAAAATGAACCCGAGAGTTGCAAGGGAGCTGGCTCGAGTGATAACCATTGCCCATTGCCTTAGGCAAGAAGAGTTACTGTCGGCGTGGCCGGAAGTCGAACGCACTAGGAGGGAGACTTTACAAGAACTGAACCCGTCAACAACTTACTCAGGAACTTCGCCAAGTACCTATCGGCTATGCGTTTCCATCCTCGGCGTCTACTCATTTTCCGTGACATTTCCGTCGGATATGACAGACTGCCAAGCAGTGGAAGACACCGGGTCACGGGAACAGTGGAGGTCGGCGATACGCCAAATATTGATATATGCTCAGACACGATGCCGTGGGGGTGTTTGGCGCATGTGTTATTTTATCAGCTTGCCCGGAATACCACATCGTGCGCTTTTCAGAACCTCGTCATTACTATCGATCCACACTCTCGACTACCAACCCCAAGAATCGTGTCTTCACAGAATGGTTTCTGCAACAGCTCAACGCCTCAGTGGCAAGACAGTGCTCATCACAGGTGCCTCGTCTGGTATCGGAAAGTCCACCGCACTCGAATTCGCCCGGACAAGCCCAGAAGATCTCAAGCTCGTTCTCACGGCTCGCCGTATTGACAGCCTGAACCAACTGGCAGAAGAGATCAACAGCGAAGTTGGCAACGGCGTAAAAGTGCTTCCCGTCCAGCTAGACATCAGCAAGCCTGACCAGGTCCACGGCTTCGTCAGCAGGCTGCCGGATGGATTCCAGCAGATCGACGTGCTGGTCAACAACGCGTAGGTCTATTGATGCGGAGTCGTCCGTATGTATGCTGACAAAATTGACAACACAGAGGTTTGGTCAAAGGCGTCGCCAGAGCCCCGGAGATCATCGAAGAAGACATGAACATTATGTTCGCGACAAACGTTACGGGACTGGTCAACATGACACAAGAAGTTCTGCAGGGCATGCTGCAACGAAATGACGGCGCCGGCGCCGGAGACATCATCAACATCGGATCGATCGCAGGCCGCGAGCCGTACCCCGGAGGAGGAATCTACTGCGCGACCAAAGCGGCCGTCAGAGCCTTCACCGAGAGCTTGAGGAAAGAACTCATCGCGACGCGAGTTCGAGTCATCTGCGTGGATCCCGGCCAGGTTGAGACTGAGTTCTCGGTGGTGAGGTTCTACGGAGACAAGTCCAAGGCAGACGCTGTGTACTCGTAGGTCATCTTCTATCTTTCAACGATTGGCTTTTGCGCTGATACTGACGTTTGGCAATAGTGGCTGCGAGCCTTTGACACCTGAAGACATTGCCGAAGTGGTGGTGTTTGCGACGGGCAGGAGGGAGAATGTCGTGGTGGCGGACAGCTTGATCTTTCCTAACCATCAGGCGGGCGCTACGACGATGCATAAGCGGTCTTGATATACTTCGTTAGATGAAATGTCGTCACACGCTTGTGATGCACGGATCGCACCGTATGCTGAAGTCATCCATACCTGATATTCGAAAATTCCAAGCACCGTGCTCTTCGGCACAGACGAGAGATCTCATTCTCATCGAGTGTAGCTAGGAAGTTCATTGTAGTCGCTGAGTGGCGGAACATGAACAGTTGTCAGACCTTGCAGCTATCCGACAGTGAGCATCTGAACCCCCTTGTGCGCCGGATCTTCCAGCCGGGTGCCTAATCGTTCCGGTTCATGGGTTCCGCTCATGGCGGAGAATGCGTCTCAGCTGCTACCTAGCACACGGCTATGAACAAGCACAAGAACGGCCAAGGTCTTAGCGAGACCCCTCCAGGAGCGGATGAGCCGTTTGAGGGTAGTACGGATAACTCGCGTGCAGAGTTGATTGAACCGGCTCGTGGGATGTTCGGCGGAAAAGCTCTGGGTATACTGGCGGAGTGGTGAAAGTGTTGTGGAATGATCACCGGTGGAGCGAGCCCTAGTGTGTTTCATTGAGGAGCCTTGATAGATACATTTGGTACTGTCGCTTGTGAACGACAACATGGATAGTCCGTGAGAGCCGTAGAAAATCATGGCATGGGCACATGGTCACCATGGCATAGCGCGGTGGACGTTACCGTGCATCAATGACAATATCGAATTACCTGGTGAGTTCTACATAACGTCTCACCATCTCGGCACAGCCGCCGAGAAGTCTGGTTGGAACTGGCGTATGTAGGCCGTATCGTCCCTTTTCTTCAACCCACAACCGAGATACTGCTTGTGAAGAAGTGCCAGCCTTTCCCTGTCGAGCTCAACTCCCAGACCCGGTGTCTTCGGCACAACGACTCCTCCATCCTTCCATATGAGGGCACCGTCGACAACGACGTCTTCGTCGCGGCGCTTCCAAGGCCAGTGCGTGTCGCAGGCATAGTCCAGGTTCTCGGTGGCAGAGGCCAGATGGGTCATAGCTGCGAGGGAGATTCCTAGGTGGCTGTTTGAATGCATAGACAGTCGCATGTCCCAGATAGCACAGATAGATGCCAAAGTTTGGCACTTCCGTAGGCCGCCCCAGAAGTGGTGGTCAGACAGGACAACTTGGACTGCGTTCTGCGAAATACTGGAAGGGAGCTGGTTGAATGCCACGACGGCCATGTTGGTTGCGAGTGGCATTGATACTTCTTTTGCCACTGCGGCCATGCCTTCGATTTCCGGTGCCGGGTCTTCCAAGTATTCGAGCATGCCGTCCAACTCCTTCGCAACCCATTTGGAGGTCTCTACGCTCCACGCGGCGTTTGGGTCGATCCGTAAAGGTATGTCTGGGAAGGCTTTGTGGAGTTCTTTGATCGCCTCGACCTCTTGTTGGGGTGGGAAGACGCCGGCCTTGAGCTTGATCGCCTTGAAGCCGTACTCTTCGATGATCTTCTCGGCCTGCTTCACGACGCCTTCCGGATCCAGAGCCTCTCCATACTCATCGTCCTCTCGACCCGGGTGCCCCGCCCACTTGTAGAACAAATACGCTGAGTACTGTACATTGTCGCGGACCTGCCCTCCCAGCAAGGCACTGACCGGCAGTCCCAGAATCTTTCCCTGTACGTCTAAACAGGCAACTTCGAAAGGAGAGAAGACTTTGTCGGTTACTGAGGCTGTTGCTACCATGCCCGCCATGCCGTCTCCCCCAGTAGATTGGTCGTCGTTCAATGACTCGGCGCACGCTCGATAGATAGCGTTAGTATCATAGATGCTGAGACCTTTGATCTTCGCTGCCGCTGCTTGCAAGCGGGAGATGTGCGTGGAGTCTCCGTAAGATTCCCCAAGGCCATAGTGGTCTTGATCGGTGACAACCTCAACAACGCTTCGCAAAGCAAAGGGCTCGTGGACTCCGACGGCGTTCAGCAAAGGTGGATCGTGGAACGCGACAGGCGTGATGATGATATCCTGGATTTTGGCAGCTGGCTTTGACATGTTGATGGAGGTTCTCGAAGCAAACGTTGAGACTTGGGCTCGTTATGCCATGCGAGTACTATTGAGGCGCCATAATCATTATAAGGGTCGGCATCTCCGTTCTACCATCGGCCTCTCGTGCCTTGGTGTCCACTAGACACGCATGGCAGTCGCAGCAAGAAGATGTTCGGTCCTAGAAGAGGCTTCCATTTCCGTCTCCACTTGTCGTTTATCCGCATGCGGGGATTGACAGTGTTGTCGCCAAGGATGAGGGTGTATGTCATGTAACATCGGACAATGTTATACCGAGCACCACGTGTGGTCGTCCGCTCGCTCTCGCCACCCGCGGAGTTGAGCGGCTTTCTCCGGACTTGCAACCCAGGAACGGTGTTCCCTTGTTCATCGCCCATCGTGTCTTCCCTTATTACCATCGCCGTCCTGGACAACAGGGCTTCCAACTCTACGGAATACATGGGCATGTTCGATCGGCTATCGAGTAACTCCTGTGAACAGTGAACGCCATGACGAATACCGGAATCGAGACGATCCAACCATTGCAGTTTTGTGAGAAGCATGCAATACGTGACTTGCGTTCTATCATCGAGTTGTATAGCAACCGGCTCAGGTGTATCTACAGCGCCGCCTCAATCGCTAACAGTGGCGCTATGAATGCCTCTATATTACTCTTCTCCTTTTCCGAGGGCTCTTTGTATGGACGCCTCGGCTTAAGCTGCTCCCTCGCCAACGCTTCATCAATACCTGCAGCCTTCGCCGTGACCTGCGCGACGGCGTGCTTGACCGTGGCGATGCCCGCCTTGCAGCCCTGCTCGGCCAATGCAGCCTTCTGATGCAGCTCCAGTGCTTCTTTGACTCGGCCTTCCTGGTACAGGTCGAAGATCTTGACAATGGTCTTAGGGAACACGTTCGCAAAACCCGCTATCGATCCTGCTGCTCCCGAGGCCAGGCCGCCGATCAAGAAATCCGACTGGCCACCGTAGATGGCGAATCGACTGGCTGGAAGCTCGGCGGAAAGACGAGTGATTTTTGCGACGGCTCCGCAGGTCAGTTTGACACCGACGATGTTTTCGTGAGCTTTGGCCAGACGGACGAGGGTTGCAGAGTCCAAATCCACCTGGTTCACTACCGCGGGAAAGTTGTAGATCACAATTGGCAGGGCACTCTTCTGGGCCACATCGTGGAAGAAGTCATCGATGACTTCGGGTGTGGTCTGCTTGCCAAAGTACGCCGGCGGGAGCAACAAGGCATAGTCGGCGCCTGCATCAGCCGCATCCGCGATGTATTCGAGCACCTGTTTTGTTGAATGACCGCCAACACCGGCCATGATGGGGTATGTCGGCCCGCATGCCTTTCGAGCGGTCGCTACGAGAGTCTTCCGCTCACTTTGGGTGAGCAAGAAGGTTTCCGCATTCGTTCCCAGGACCACGAGACCTGCCAGGCCGCTCTTGGAGAGGTAAGAGTAGTATCTTGCTTGCGGTTCGAGACTGAGGTTGTCGGTTTGAGGGTCGAAGAAGGTGACAGCTGGAGCCCAGATACCACCGGGAGGTACCTTGACAGAAGCTGTGTGCGTGAGCGCGGATTCTGCATTTGATACATCGCCACCATTTGGATTGCTGCAAGCCGAAGGCATTGTTGAGGATGTGAGATCGCTCGATAATTGCAAATTTCTGCTCAGTGATGTTTGCAAACGATTGCAGTTCGATGCTGATCTAAGACAACTAGGTTGAGATGGCTGGTTGTAAAATGAATGGTACACAAGGGAGTCTTGGAATGCCATTTGCAGAAGACTAACATCCAAGCCTTGATCTACGAACTCGGCATTTCTAAAGTCCATACGTCTTTGGTCCGTCGGAACGAAGGAACATCTTGCATTTCCGTGTCCGCTACCCGCAACTTTTCCGACGGATATGACCTTCTAGACAGCTCCGCCCTCCATTGCCGCAGACGCTATCAGTCTTGGGATAGCTTGGAACCCCGGACTGGTCCTTTCGATAATTGGCACCGCTTGTTAGCCTCGTGAGGGGTCTCCAGGATAATGGAGCTCCCCATGGGGATCTTATGGTTCACGTGGCTCAAGGTTTCCGGTCTTGGATGCCGCACAAACGTCTATGCTCTCTGACCAGTCTATATATTCAGCTTCCTCACTGTAAGGTTGGCTGGGCTTCACCTCGTCTCATCGATCAGGCCTCCACGTCGAGGCCATCAATCATCAGTCAATCTCACAATGCGAGCCACGATGGGCAACACTTCGGATGAAAAGGAGGATATCATGATGGTCGAGAATGCCATCAACGACGATGTCGAGGGTAACCCGGTGAAAGCACCTCAGGTCTATCACATCGACGGGTTCAGCGTATTGGGTCTTTCTCCTGATGACGCTGAGTTCTACCAGAACTACTCGCCAGCGGAGAGGAAGAAGACAATGCACAAAGTGAGTGAATGGAATACTAAGCTTCCTGTTGGACCTATTGATTAATCCGCGATGCCCCTACAGGTAGATGTTCGACTCATCCCGATGCTCGCCGCACTCTATCTTATTGCACATCTAGACAGGTAGGCGAGTCAAGCTCCGATACAAGGCTTTACAGTACTGACGAGATCTAGATCCAACATAGGCAACACAAAGGCAAGTCGAGGTACAAGCTCCGATACAAGTCTTTACAGTACTGACGTCCCGTAAGATCGAAGGCATCGACGTGGATCTGGGCATCAACGGCATCCAGTGGAACATTGTGCTCTCTCTGTTCTTCGTCCCATACATCTTGCTCGAAGTCCCCAGCAACATCCTACTCAAGCGATTCACCCGGCCATCGTTGTACATGGGGATTCTCGTGACCACCTGGGGGGTCGTCATGACCATGCACGGCGTTGTCACGAACTACGCCGGCCTGCTGTCACTTCGCATCCTGTTGGGAGTCTTCGAGGCGGGTTTCTTCCCCGGCGCCGTTTACCTATGTACATTTTGGTACATGCCTCGCGACCTGGCCGCCCGCATCTCGTGGTTCTACTGTTTCAGCGCACTCTCCGGCGCTTTCTCCGGTATGGCAGCTGCAGGGATTGCCCAGATGGATGGAGTCGGCGGCTACCAAGGCTGGCGTTGGATCTTCTTGATCGAGGGTATGGTGACGGTGATCCTTGGGATTGCCACTTTCTTCATTCTCGTCGACACGCCTGCTCTCGGTTACAAGTGGTTGCAACCACATGAAATCAGGTTCCTGGAAGTTCAACGATTCATCAAGCAGGGTGGACGTTTCCAGGATGAGAGCAAGGAGCAGAACTTCATCTGGCGAGATCTCAAGGCTTCTTTGCTGGACTGGAAATTGTGGTTGTTGACTTGGGTCCAGTTCGCGCAGTCGGCGATGGCTTACGGTAAGTCAACACTCTTGCCCTTGGTTTACGGGCATCAAACCAACACTCATGGCCGCACTTTGATGCTCTGGGCTTCGACGATCACCCCGAATTATCACGAGTCTAGACTCACGATCAGTATAGTATCCTAACACTGACCGGGATTCGCAGGCACTAAGTTCAACCTTCCGACCCTTACGCGGGCTATGGGTTTCACCAGCTGGGAGGCCCAATTGATGAGCGCACCACCATATGTAAGCTGTACCTTGCATGTTCAATACATGCGAACCCTTGCTAACGAGAGTTCCCGTTACCAGGTAGTTGGAGCGATCACAACCATCATCCTCTCTAAGCTTTCGGACCGCTTCTACTGGTGAGTTAATCAGTTCGGCGTGAAGGCATTGCTCACACGCCGTCCAATAAAAACAGCATATCGAAAGAATCACACTGACATCCTACCTCAGGCGCATGCCTTTCGTCGTCGGCCCCTTCCTGCTATGCTGCATCTCCTTCAGCGTCATGCTGGGTCTTCGAGGTAACTTCGAAGAGCAGATAGGCGGCGCATACTTCGCAGTCGTGCTAGCTTGTATGGGAATCTACCCAGCAGCACCGGCCCTGATCGCCTGGGCGGGCAACAACCTAGCGCCAGCTTCTCGGCGAGCCGTGGGATTGGGACTCAACATCTGTATCGGAAACGCAGGCGGTGTCATGGGCAGCTACATGTTCTTCGACAGCGATGCGCCGCACTATTCGACAGGCTTCGGTCTAAGCCTGGCGTTCGGCGTCACTGGTTTGCTCGCTGCTCTTACTGCCGAGTTGGCTTACAAGACAGCTAACAACAAGAGGGCAAGAATCCCGGAGGAGGAGACTCGAGCCAAATACACGCAGGACCAGCTTATGGCGATGGGAGACAAGAGCCCGCTGTTCAAATACACACTGTAAGAGGAGGTCGTTCGAAAGGAAGACGACTATTTTAGCTATACGACTGGCAGTGTTTTAGAGCCTCCAGAGGTGCAAGTACAGTGACACGCTTTGTACCACGACTAGAGCCGCGCCATTTCGGCCGTGTTCACAGCCGCATGCCAGCCGCCGATCCTTCGTGCCAAACCGTTCTGCAAACAATCCACCGCGAAAGCACCGTGTTTCTGCTGTGAGCAGTATAACTCCATGGCGGAGTATCGCTAGTCCACATGTATGTATGTAAGCCAGCAAGCGCAAAACTACCGTGCGTCGAGTCCCTGGCGCTTGCAAATGCCTAAAAGAGCGAAGGTGATCCCATGGGAAAACGACACAGCAAGATGTCGTGGGCGTCCCGCGACAACTCGTCAGACAGCGGCGGGGTGGCTGTAGTAAACGAAGCACGGCGGAAAGGACAAAGGATTGCTGCACGTAGGAGGTTGAGATGTGAGTTGTTGATGGCCGGTCTGCCGTTTGGTGGTAGCAAACATCACATCTGTTGTGCAGAACCAAAGTCACGCTCCATCTTTCCGACAGCGGCCCTGAGATCTGTGGTTCAAACCTAAAGTGATGATTGACACTCACCATCCAGGGCACACTTCACTCAATTGGCTTGCGTGGGTTAGAAGACGTGCTAAGGGAAGTCAGAAGAGGGTCCGTGAGGAAGCCCTATCTCATTGGTTGTTAGCACAATTCGGTCGTGGTCGGGGTTCTTGGAGCAGATAGAGGAGGAAAGATCATGTGCCCATGGATACAGTAGTACCAAGAGTACCTAAGCATGGGTGGTGTGTAGATCAGATTCTTTGCACTATCGTCGTTGTTGAGGGATCGGACTTGGCCTGCTCGTCAGACTGACGTTAGAAAACGTGCCGAAGCCGCAATCGGGATCAATGACTGGGAGAAATGGGAACGAACTTCGGCATCTGCTTGACGGGCAAGAGACGTTTGGTATGTTCTCACATACTAGAGGTCGGCGTCTGCATGCGAGTCGCGAGTGCAACAACACTGTTCTTGTGCAACCCCCAACGCGTCTGACACGCGTGGTGTCGCTGGTGTATAGGGCATGTTTAGGCTAGTCGACGAGCGGCAATAAGTGGAATTGGAACAGCGCGCCACCGCCTTCATGTGTCAGCGTGTCGTGGGCGACATGGCTACACCTCCTTTGGACAAAGCCGTGCACTTGAATCTGTAGCCCGGCAACCCGGTTGCAGATCGCGAGAGAGGCTGGGGAAAACACGTGCTTCCAGCGCTATAAGTCTGTGGCCCCTGACAGGTGGGAGCTTCCATCCTGTTTCCTCATCCGAACATGAAACCAGTGCTTGGATGCGTCAGAAACAAAGGATCGAGTAACTTGAGACATCGTAAAGAAAGTACCGACAGCCACGAGATACACATTACAGCAGACAGGTCGATCTGGGCTCCGTTTGCGCGAAGTGAGCAAACATGGTACGGTCATACAGGTTTGGGGGGCTTTTCAGCATTTGATGCTGATCGACGGATTAGCGTTCACCATCATCCGATAGATTGATCTGATCAACCATGTCGTGCCTGTCATCGCAGGATCGCAAAGGAACAGCACATGGGTTGACATTAGTGCCGAGTGACAAATCCTTCACTGGCCAGCGAACTATCAAAAGATATCGGCATCGCTGTCTGTTCACGGCTGGTGAACAATGCCACTAGTAATTGATATGCTCGCTTGGATACATATATCTGTGAAACGAGAAGGGCCGCTAAATCGTCCATACATACAATGGTACCGCCATTTCGAGAAGCTTCAGAGAACGAATGGGTGAAGCTCGGTTGAAAAAAAGGGATTGTCTCAGCCCTCAGTGCCCTGAGTGCGGCTGTGCTTCGTTTCACAATCAGTCTACTATCACGACTGCATAATCGCTCCTTGTCTTGTAATCTCTACTGTATACATTCCCATGTGCAGGCGAGGTCTCTTGAGAAACGCTTCGAAAGAGACAGACTTCCAACAGCGTTTTTCAGGCGGCCGTATCTGTCGCGGTGGTGGCGCCGCGTGGACGTCTGTTATCCTGCATTTGTGCAGACGCAAAGATGAACCTAACTTTATCCCAACCGACATCGCAAGTGCCGGGACGCCTTTTGACCGTTTGTCCCCCAAGACCACTCGTGCCACTTTCCCCTTCGCCGATCACCTCTTTGCCGTCGGGTTAGCGCTTCACAGTGCTTTGGTTCTCCAGGATAGCCCTCTCTGGCGATTCATGCCACTCATGCCTCCATGGTGGACGAGCACCTGGATGGTGTTCCCGAAATCTGAACGAGACGCCCCAGCTTGTCGGAGCCTTCGGTGAGACGGCGCGCCATTGGGCCCAATGGCCGTGGGTGTGCCACTTACTCGGTGCCACGAGGCTTTCGTCTAGTCCCTCGCATATCAGTCTCGAGTTGCTATTCAAAGGGAACTCGATCATGAGCTGCTTTTCCTCATGTGTTTTTCGTTCCGGCATCTGCAGCTTTAGTATCTTACTATACTGATCCTTCAGACATTCGTTCGAAATGGCCAGCTCCGGGAAGAGTAACAGCAACATCGCTCATCTGACACCGGAAATCATTTCGCACTGGCCTACACCAAACTACGACAACCCTGACCGGATCACATGGTTGCCCATCTATTCAGGCATCTGGTTCGGTGCCGCTACCATCCTATTAGTACTACGATACTGGCTCCGATTTCGAGGTCATGCAGGGAGACTGGGTCTAGATGATGTATGTCAATCGGAAGGAAAGGATCGGTGTCAAAATCTGACCATCTCAACCAGGCAATCATTTTCCCCGGCTGGCTCGCTGGCTTGATGTTCACAGCGGTCTCAATCATATATGCCGATTATGCCCATGGCGATCGACACGTCTGGGACGCTCCTCCTGAGATGCGTACGACCCTGGTCTTGTGCATGTGGCTTGGAGAATTCTCATTCCTGGTCTGCGGCGGATGCACCAAAGTCTCCATTCTCCTGTTCTACCGTCGTCTCGTCAATGGTACCTACTCGAAACGATACAAGTGGCTCATCTGGTTTGCCATTGCCTTCACCATCGCCTACACCTTTACTTTCTGCGTTGTGCTTCTGGCCAATTGCACGCCGACTAAAGCGTACTGGATGGCGTTCGACTTCAAGTATGCCTTGACACAGGACTATCAGTGCATGGACACGAGCGTCATCAATGCAATGGCCGGAGTCTGCGCTGCTATCAGTGACGTCTACTCGGTGGCGCTGCCTTGCATTCTCACATGGCAACTGAACTCCGTACCAAAGGCGCAAAAGATTGCGCTCTTCGGCATCTTCTCTCTCGGTCTGGTTGTCGTCGCCGCAAGCGGTGTACGGACGTACTGGCTGATTGGTATGTGGCCAACAGTTTCCACCCACTTACTCGTATGGTATGTACTAATTCGCATCTGCAGAGACGGGAAACTCAAAAGACATCACACGATCCGCTTTCAACCTCTTCATCTGGGCACAGTTCGAGCTCCAAGCAGGAATAATCTGCGCTGCCGCGCCATCCATGCGCGTCTTCTTCCGCCGTTACCTCGGCGGCAGCTACGGCTCGCGGAATGCCCTTGACGACAGCTATGGGCCCCGAACCGGAAACTCCGTTGGGCATGGCACAGGCAAAAGCCACCAGATCACCGTGAGGAAGGACACGAGTGTAACATTCAACAATGACTCGGGTGGATCGACAGACTCTTTGGCTGCGCCTATTGACAAGATGCCAATGGAGAACAAATCATCGTGGTCGCCGCTTCCTGCCGGCAACACAAACGCCGTCTCTACTGTGGCTGCTGCTGGCACCCGATACTCACACGAGGAAGACTCGATCGCGATGAGCGACATGAACTGGAACACGCCCGGACACGAGCGGAAATCAGCCGGCCTGGTCTGAAGAGACAAAGGACATGAGAGCGAAGAGCAGAAGACACCACGATACCCCCACATGTGACTTTTCATTTTTCATTTTCCAACTTTCCTTTCGTTTCGCGCATACTGTCCATGAACACCACAAGCGACGATGAACAAACACGTCACCAAGCATTTCCTTGTTTCCTTGGCTTGATTCGGCATATACACATATTGTAATTGATAATGACTTGCGCTTCTTCCTGCCTTATACAAGGACATTCGAGACGCCTTGTGTGATGTATCTCAGTACCGGCCGTGTGGTGCGTTAGCAAACAGCAGGGCTAGACTTCACGGACACCTAGACTGACTGTCTTACAACCTGTTCATGATGGCCTCGACTCTCAGATGAGGCATGCTGATCATCGAACGCCTTAAAATGAAACGCAAAGCCAAAAGAGCTGGTGCCCACCACCACCAACAGATCGACGCACGTTCTCGGGGAATACCAAAAACGATCAAGATCGACCAATTAAAGTGTCTAATAACTACTTCGCGGTGAAACTCTTTAGGGATGCTCTTTTGATTCCTGGTGATGCTCCGGTGATGCTTTGTTCATGCTTTGTTCGATGGACTTGGAACCGACCGGGGAACGAATCTCAACCATCACTCGTCAACATCCCTCGACGACGACAGCTTGCCCTCAACAGCTCGAAATTCATATATCAAATCAGACGCAAACGAAGTCGCGACATTAAATGTGAATCTCTGGAATCGATCGCTGGGAGGGGAAATATCACTTCTTTGGCGTCTGCCAAGTGTTGAAGGATCACGTAATTCGAGCCAAGGATAACACCACCGCAGAACAGTGGACAAGCTAAGCCAAAGCAAACAGTGGCATTCCAGCCCTGAAGTCCTGATAGCACTCACGCATTCTCGCCCAGCCAATGGTTCCCACAAGACGAAGGACTCGTGGCGAAGAAATGGCGACATGGTCCATCATTGCCTCCATGGCAATGATCATGCGGGCTGCCCATCGCCTAGCAGCGACTCCCATGGCGGGCAAATGAGCTCTTTGTCCCCAGCGTGCCCAGGACGCCTTTTGCGTCCAAGACGTTCTTTGTCGCTCTGGCCGCCTCTTCTCTTGCGCCTTCTGCCAGCGACATGGCGCGGCGTGTAAAAGTGTCCTGCAAGGCTTGGGCTGGTGAAGATGGTATAATGCTGGCATGTTCTCGCGCGTTTTGTCTCTTGTAGTGCTTATCCTGTAGTATCAAAATCTTGACATTATCCGGATCCAGCCGCTATCATGGGATACGTCGATGTACCACCGCCGTCGAAGGATGGCACCAGCTATTCGGTCACGCCGGAGAACGAGCCGACCGCAACCATTGAGCGAGATTGGACGGTGGAGGAAGAGAGGAAGGCGAAGCGCAAGCTCGACTTCATAATCATGCCCTTGCTGACGCTTGGGTTCTTCTGCCTCCAACTTGACCGAGGGAACATGGCCAATGCAATCACGGACAACTTCATGGAAGACCTCGGCATCGATCAGAACCAGTTCAACGTCGGCCAGCAGATGCTTTCTCTGGGAATCGTTCTCTTCGAGATCCCTTCCAACATGGTCTTGTACCGAGTGGGCCCTGGCAAGTGGCTGACACTGCAATTGTTCCTGTTCGGCACCGTCTCCACCTTCCAGGCATGGCAAACCAACTACGCATCCTTCATCGTTACACGCCTCCTTCTTGGAGTGACTGAATCTGGTTTCATCCCCGGAGGTTTGTGGACCCTATCGACATGGTACACCCGCAAAGAAACAGCCAAGCGCGTCATGGTATTTTATTTCGGAAACCAGTTTGGCCAGGCATCGGCTAAGCTTCTCGCGTACGGTATCCTTCACATGCGCGGCGTAGGTGGCAAAGCAGGCTGGTTCTGGCTCTTCGTCCTGATGGGCGGCTTCACCTGCGCAAGTGGTGTCGTCCTCGGCCTGTTCCTCCCGGATTCGTTCAAGAAACCTCGCAGCACATTCTTGCCGAACGTCAGGATCTTCACCGAGAGAGAGCTGCACATCCTCAACAACCGTATCATGCTGGACGATCCGATGAAGGGCCAGAAGAAGAAGCGGATCGGCCTGACGGCGTTCAAGAAACTCGTAAGTCGGCTGCTGACAGCTTGATCTGCTGATAGTCCCGGTTGCTAACGATTAAAACAGTTCACCGGCTGGAGAATGTGGGTTCACTTTCTCATCACGCTTTGCAATAACGGACCCCAGCGTGGATTCGACACATACGCTCCTACTATCGTGGGCAGCTTTGGTTTCCCTAAACTGACGTCTAACGCCCTCGCCTCGGTCGGTCTCTTCATCCAGATTCCAGTCTCGTTCGCTTTTTCATTCGTGTCCGATCGATTGTGAGTAGTCTTCGGATTCTTGCCAGGGTGCAGCAAGATGTCCAACTGACATACCCGCAGCAACCGAAGAGGCGAAACCGTCATTGCGGGCCTGAGCATGCATATGCTGGGCTACATCTTCAACCGCGGCTTCGCTGAACTGGGCCAACGCAATGTGAGCTACTTCGGGGTCGTCTGGACACAGGTCTTCGGCACCTTCTCGCATCCCCTCAACATTTCTTGGATGAGTCTCACTTGCGACGATTCTGAGGAACGCGCATTGGCCATGGCCTTGTAAGTTATGCTCTGCGCTGTGTGATGCAGCAAAGACGCCTGTAAGCGTTGAGAAAAAACTAACACATCAGCAGAGTCATCATGGGCGCCAACATCGCCGGCATCTACGGCGCACAGATCTTCCGCAAGGATGACAATCCACTTTACCGTCGTGCTTTCAGCATTGCCTGCGCAGTGCTAGCTTTTGGTATCGCGCTCGCGATCTTCAGGTTCCTGGACGATTTCCGACGCCGTCGTCGTGATGCCAGCAGGGCACCTGACGTTGCCTCTGAGAATCTGGAGAACAACACGCAGAAGTGGCGGAACGCGGATTCGCCGTCGTCGTCGTCGTCGCCACCGAATGGAGAGGCCACGCTGGTCGGCGTGAGTGCGACTGGCAAGACTTGATGAGGTTTGGTCTTTTTTGAGCTCTGAACTGTGGCTTATTTGCATTCGACCCAGCGGCACTCGAAAGGTTGTCAGCCATTCCTTAGGGCGTGTGAGCCCTCGAGAGTATCGACACAGGGCCAAGCATGAGGTTCGCTGTCGCTATGAGATCTACATATGAAGTTAGTCTAGTTATGATTATGAAAGCTGTACTACCAGACACTGCCGCGATCCCGCCACGGCAGGTGCCGCTATATGTGGTCCGCAACATGACTGAGTAGTAAGGAACAAGACGTGCAACTCGGTGTTGGCGTATAAGATGTACACATGGTGGTGTGAACACTCTTAATCCTCCACCGACATTTTGAATTACTCCGTTCCATGTTGTGATTGTTCGTGGTCCGGTGACGTCACCAGAAACACCACCATCTCGAACTTCAACGCGTTCGCATGCAACTGATCGTTCTCTCTTCTTTACATATGGGCGACATGCTATCCTGATTCACGTAAAACAATTGAGCACACGCGTATTCCGGCCATGGGCGACCCCAATAATGCCGTACAATACCTTACGGCCTCCAGCTCGATATTCCTCCGACTCTTTGCCTTTGTATTCCTGAGATGGGTAAGCTCATGCCCTGGATCTCCATCTGCAATTGCTAAAGATCTTAGCTAACAATTGGCCATCAAACAGATCCCTGGACATGTTAGTATACTCGCTCTCCAGCTTTGGAGACAACACAGCTAACAAGACCCAGCACTTCCCAACCTTGATCTACACACTCTTCGCCGCATACGTTCCGGCATTCATCTACAATCTCACGCACACCGAACCCTACGACATCATCTCTGATGACATTGACATCGTGACACGCGAGATTAACGAAGAAGAGGCTTACGATGACCTCGACCTACGCCTTGCTGATGTTGATGCAAGAGAAAGCCCGATTGCCGAATTGGACGTGCAGGAAACCATTGTGGTCGACGAAAAAGGACCACAAGTGCTCAAAACCCTCGCTACCGGTCTACCAAGTCCCACGAACCTCATATGGACTACCCTAACATTCCTCATCAACCTCGCCCTGGTCCTCATGACAGTCGACCTAGTCTATCGCGGTGTTGTGTTTCATCCTTCCGAAGACCTGTCTATGGCTCGGGTTGGGTACGTGTCTGTCAGTGACGCGAAGGTCTTGATTCGGGAGACCGATGCCAGCCGATACCCCCTCTCGGTCTCCTACAGGAATGTAGATCCGCCCATGGCTCGCGGCATGCTTTCGAGTGACACCGCGTGGAAAACTTCGAAACAGCTTGACTGGCTAGATGAACGCACCGACTTCACTGGTACACTCACATTGTCTGGATTGAAGCCCGATACAAAGTACCAATGGGCTGCATCAAACAATCACACTGGTCATTTCATGACACCACCAAGGCCTGGCCACATCTCAAATCGAGCTGGCAACGCTGGATCCTTCACATTTGTCCATTCTTCCTGCCTGAAGAACAACTTCCCATACGTGCCCTTTCGACACCCGCTAAGTAACCCTGGGTTACAACACTTCTCACGTGCGATCCAATCCCTCAAGGCGCAATTCATGGTTTTCCTGGGAGACTTCATCTACATCGACGTTCCAGGCAGATTTGGATCGAGTGTTGAACACTACAGGCAGGAGTATCGCCGTATGTATGCCAGTCCAGATTGGAATGACGCGACCAAAGACCTTCCTTGGATTCATGTCTACGACGATCACGAGGTAGCCAACGACTGGGATGGCAACACCACAGGCGTCTTCCCCGCAGCATACGACCCTTATGCGCTCTATCACACGTCGGTCAACCCGCCTCCCGTGCGGCCGGCCGAGAGCTGGTTCTCGTTCACTCAAGGACCGGCAACGTTTTTCATGATCGACACGCGTCGTTATCGATCGCCAAACGACAAGAGCAACGGCTCTGACCCGTTCAGTGGCGAACCAACCAAGACCATGTTGGGAGAAGCCCAGCTTGCGGACCTCCTCGCCTGGCTCAAACAACCAGAGCCTTCAGGCGTTCGCTGGAAGGTACTTATCAGCTCGATACCCTTCACCATGAACTGGTGGTTCGGCGCGCAAGACACGTGGCGCGGCTATCTCGGCGAGCGCCAAATCATCCTCGAAGCAATGTGGGATGTCGGGCTTCGCAGTGACGGCATTGGTGTGGTCGTTCTTTCCGGCGACCGTCACGAGTTCGCCGCAACAGCGTTCCCGCCTCCTCCGGACGGAAAAGAAGAAGTCGTGGGTCTCGCAGCTCACGCAGCGGTCGAGAACCCATTCAGACCCAAGGATGCGGACAGCTACGCGCATGTTCCACTCCAGACAAAACGTAAGCGATGGCCTCTGAGCGCCACGGTGCACGAGTTTTCCGCTTCGCCATTGAACATGTTCTACGCGCCCGTCCGCACTTACAAAGAGTCGTCGACTTCGCCAGATTACGTGTCGGATGCGTGCATCAAGTACTTGCCCGATGGCAACAGCAAGTTCGGCGCTGTGTCGATCTCCAGCTCTCCGACGAGTGATCAGAGTATTTTGCACTATCGTCTGTTTGTCGATGGAGAGGAGGCATGGAGTTATACCATCACAACGCCTCCGACAGTCGGCGGTGGTGGGCGCAGCAAGGATGCGATCTGGGGATAAAAGCAGCAAGCGACTTGGCTGCAGGTTCGTACTAGAATCTCAGTGGCGGCGGGGTGCGTATTGTTGACGTTTTTGGCAAGGTGTTTGATTGGGTGACCTGGCGCTTATCGGTGTTGCACGCATTGTGTGAGGCGATGGTTGTTGTACGCCCGCTGTCGTGGAAAAGATCAAACTTTCTGATATAGTCGGTGAGACAGTCGTACATGTCTTTATAGGGCTCGTGACGCGCGACATTGGGATCTGGCGTTGTTGGTCTGCGATCGCACTGACAGCCAGGCGTACCTAGTTTTGACAATACAAACCACAGAGATGGATTTCTGAATCGATCACGGTCGACCATTGACTCGCCGGTCGGGATCCCTTGCAAAATGAAGCAATACCATACTGGACACGACAAGTCGCGGTCGTCAACGGCTGCTTGACATGTGAAATCCATCGACGTTGGCACCCACCCGTACCACCTAGCGTATGAACTAGGATGCGTTCCCCCACATGCACCAGAGGAGGGCAGCCTCGGGTAATGGCGATGACTGAGCATTGAAGCCAGCAGCCGGTGTGTGTGTGCGATCTCCTGCGGTCAGCCATCGGCGGGCATTGCATTGGTACTGTGAAAAGGAAGCCCTCATACATGCTTGCACGTCGGATAAATGTAACAATTCATTCACGCATACAAGGACAGCCCCAACATGACGCTCGGAAAGGCAACTCCGTGCAGCATGTGGCCCGTGCCGACTATCAAATTGGTCTAGGTTCGCGCTTTGGGAACTCTAGAATCGTCGATAGCGGGCGTCTCACGTTTCGTCGCGCTGCTGCAAAGCCTGCTGCCACTGCCACTTTCCCATTCCATCAATCTCCATTCCCCCTCTGCCCTCTGTCACGCGACAACGAGTGCTGTGTCTCGTCTTCCACAACCTTCTCTCCTTGCCCTCCGACAAGCATATCACTGCCTCGCGAGCCTTCAACAGATCCTCGTGTCACCTCTAACAATCCAGCTTTGAACTACTATACTAACCTTGCCCTGCCTACCTTGCTTCTCGATTCCATCGTAGTTGCCGAGCGTCTTGTAGCCGAAACACTTCCCTCGACACCATATGTCCCTCATCCATCGTGTTACTTCCATCGACGGTCCGGATCGCGAGTCCAATCATGGCGGCACTGTCAGATCTATCCGACGTGTGATCTCTTACGATGCCTTCCATCCCACGGAGGAATCTGCCCAGCAAGACCACGCCCATCATCCTTTGAAGACTGTAACGGCGTATAAGGTTTCCACGGCAAAGCGTATTGGTAAGTCTCTCGAGATAATTCTATTTTCGCACACAGCTGCTGACTTTCTCGCGTGTAGCTCAGGTCGTGTTCACTGTAGTGGCCTGCTGGCTGGCTTCGGGAATTGTCTTCGGTTTCGCGGCCTTGAAGCCGGTGTTGATTGATGTGGGCGTCTATCGGGAGCTTTGCACGGCGGAAGAGCTGGCGGACGATGTTGATGTGTGCTTTGAGCAAGACTTGAGGTGCGTACCCCAATCCCAGCCCAGATTGTGAATCCAGTCCTCGAGAACGCATCAAGCTGACAAGATCACCAGACTCAACTTCTTCTTTGCCATCGCATCGACAACATGCAACGTCTCCGCTCTCCCCGTAGGCACAATCCTTGACCGCTACGGCCCACGAGTGTGCGCGGTCCTGGGTAGCGTCTTTCTCGCGGCCGGCGCGCTGCTGATGGGGTACGCATTCGAGTTCCCTGAGTTCGACGGATTCGTAGTGGCCAATGTCATGCTTGCGCTTGGAGGCACCTTTGTCTTCTTGCCGTCTTTCCAGATCGCCAACGCGTTCCCCAAGTACTCCGGCACCATCGTTGCGACCGTGACCGGCGCCTTTGATGCTTCGGCCGCGGTGTTCCTGTTTTACAGACTTGCGTACCAGAGCTCCGAGGGCGCTTTCTCGCCCCAGAAGTTCTTCTTCGGATATCTGGCGGTTCCGGTGCTGATCTTCGTTGCGCAGTTCACCATCATGAGTCCTGACAATTACAAGACCATGCCGGAGCTGGAACGTAAGTTGGAGAAGGCTGAGAACGTTTATGAAGATGTAAGTCGTCCTGCAATCGATTCTCTTCGCGTGTATTCGCTAACGAAACCCAGGTCCATTCGTCCGATGATGATCTCAGTGACGACGAAGTTACGCGTCTGCGTAAAGGCCGCCGCGAACATCGCGAGTCCCAACTTGCAGACTTGGACAAGCTTCTCGGTGACCGGAAAGAGCGTGCTCGCCGTGAAGAGAACGAGGCAGCCCGCTTGCAGACCTCTGGTGTTTGGGGCGCCCTCCACGGCAAGCCCGCCGTCGAGCAGATGATGACTCCGTGGTTCCTTCTGATGACCGGTCTGACGGTGCTCCAGATGCTGCGTATGAACTACTTCATCGCCACCATTCGCGGCCAGTACGACTACATGCTCGGTTCCGAGAGTGCGTCCATCCAGATCAACTCGTTCTTCGACGTTGCCCTTCCTCTAGGCGGCGTCCTGGCGACTCCGATCATCGGTATCCTGCTCGACAGTGTCAGCACCGCAACGCTGCTCGCCATCATCGTGGCGTTCATCTCCACAATCGGCATCTTCGGCTCGCTCCCATTCATGTGGGCAGGCTACATCAACGTGATCCTGTTCTGCCTTCTGCGCCCACTATACTACTCAGCCATGAGCGACTACGCCGCCAAAGTCTTCGGCTTCGCGACCTTCGGGCGCGTCTACGGCACCATCATCTGCTTCAGCGGTCTCGTAAACCTGCTGCAGCCCGCCATCGACGCCACGAGCCACAAGGTCTTCCACAACAACCCCATGCCTCTCAACGCACTCCTGGCCGGAGTCGCTTGCATCATCGGTATTGTCCTGGTCCTCTACGTCATCATCCAGGGCCGGAAGGTGATGCAAGAGCACGCTGTGGAAGACGCCGAGACGGCGAGCATCTTGCAGTCGATTGCCGAGGACGAGTCTGAGTACGGCACCTTCTGAGGCCGCAACAGGCCGGTGCAAAGCACGCTTGCACCCGAGCGAGCGCGCGGACTCTTATTCTTCCCATGCTTCCTGCGTGTTGTCGTTAAAAAATCCCGCTTCTGGTTATCTTTCTTGCGGTCTTCCTCTTCGCCCTTCTTCCGCATATACGACGGCGCTTGGAGCGTTTGCTTGTCTGCGCCTGCGTCGTCCTGAAATTTTTTCTCTAGATTCTCTCTCTCTTATTAGCTAGCGATTCGAGCGCTTCCTGTTGTTGTGATTTCTTATTACGCTTGGAACGGCATAATGCATATATATACCATATACACCGAAATTTAATTCAAATCGTTTGGGACAGCAAAGCCGTGTGAAAGTACTCAGACTGAAGCAAAATCAGAAGCAGAATGAAGAGGCGCATCCCTCCATACTACTACATAAGTAGAGTGATCGCAAACCATGCTTGCTTGTATCATGCACGTCTTGTGAGCTTAAATTGCGTGATCAAGCCTCATCCACGCTACCACGACTAGGAAACGTCGGGAGGAAGAGTAGTGAAAAGCAGGATGTTCTTTTGGGCCGAGGAGACGGCGAGACATTATTGGTACATTCTTTCTTGGTTTTGGGCGTCTCGAAGGATTATATTCCTTTCAACAAACGACTAGGCTCGACGATGGCGGTTCGGGATCGTTGGATGTGAATAGGTATTGTATTTGGGATTCGGGTTTAGTGCTAGAAGTAAGTTTCCAGATTTGTGACTATAGCATTTTACGGGTCTGGGACCAAGGCATCCGGTAGGCAGATGTTGTTCCGTTACTTGTCGCCTGGATTGAAACTGGGTAGTAGTCACGGGCTCGAAACAACACCGCTTTCAGTCCTTTGGTTCTTACGGATCTATATAGCGACCAACAATACAACGTTCAGCAATCGATTAGGTGGTACTTGGGAGTTTTCGGAAGATGTAAGCAGGGGATACTCGTCAGTCGGAGGTTTTCCTTTACGGCAAGACGATTGGTTTATCTGTTTTGCTCATGCGATATCCGTTTCAGCTAGCCAGACTTTACCATGCTTAACTCTCGTCTCGAAACCCTTACCTAGGGATTAGATCTGTCGATTTTCGTCATGTGTAACACGCTCCTGATTTCCACGCATACTTGCAACTCGATCGAATTGGATGAATCGATTCAACTGACAGTCATCGTGTTGCGATTGTGTTATGTCTGAGGCGCATAGGTACAGCCATCTTAATAGGGTTAGGGTTGGAGCCGCCTTATCTAATCGGCACCCGACTTTGTTTTGATCGCTCCTGTAAACATTGAATCGCCAACAACAACGACGCCGAATGCGAAAAAAACGACTGAACGACTCATGACAAACACGAGATAACGACCACCCATAGACCAACACACGATATGCCCGGACGCGTCGCTCGAGGCGGCGCTCGCTCCTCGGCGAGGACCTCTGCTCGCAACGCCTCACCAGCGACCGAGATTCCAGACGAAGGAGCCGACACAAGTCTCAGACGCGCGATATGTACGGTTTTCAGCGACTCGCAAAAGTCCACGGCGGGCCACAGAAAATGCGTCATCAGCCTGCGGAAGATTCAAGAGGCATGTTGCTACGAGCCCGTGAACCAGAAGAAAGGGAAGCAGGACGAGGATTTCGAAGAGGAGGACTTCAACGGCGAGTTCGTGAGGTGCACGCTGCGCATGATGGCCGTGAAGAAGTCGGAACCTGCGGGAGATCGTGTCGTGCGGTTTCTGGGGACTTTCCTCAATGCTGCTAGCCAGAAGGATAATGAGCTGCTGAGCAATGAGGACCCGGATGACACGAGTGTACCCGAGACTCCGACTGCGAGGCTTACGACAAAGCTGCTGGGCACGCTTCTGCCGCTTTTGCAGGTCAAGGACAAGACGACTCGATTCCGCGCGACTCAGATGACGAGTCACATTATCAATAGCTTGGACTCGCTGGACGATACTCTATTCCATCAGTTGAGGCTGAATTTGCTCAAGCGCATCCACGACAAGGAAGCACCAGTCAGGCTGCAAGCTGTATACGGACTTGGACGCCTTGCGGCCGAGGTGGACGATGACGATGAGAACGAGGACAGCGACTCTGACAACGAAAGCGGCCACGGAGTCCTTGTGAAACTACTCGACATTCTACAAAACGATCCCGCGGCTGAGGTACGACGGAACTTGCTGTTGAACTTGCCTCTGACGAAAGAGGTCCTACCGTACCTGCTGGAGCGAGCCCGTGATCTGGATGGCGCGACTCGCCGTGCACTGTACGCGCGATTGTTGCCTGCGCTTGGAGACTTCCGACATTTGAGTCTGACTCATCGTGAGAAGTTGCTTCGTTGGGGTCTGCGTGATCGTGACGAGAAGGTACGCGAGGCGACAGCACGTCTGTTCAGGGAACGGTGGATCGAAGACTGTGCAGCTATGCCAGCTGATCACGCCGCTGAGGGTGAGGAGGGCGCCCAAGCAAACCAAAACAATCAGGCAGCAGACCCCTCGCTCGATGCGCTGCTTGAGCTTCTCGAGCGTATTGACATCATCAACTCTGGCGGCGAAAGTGGCATTGCTCAGATCGCGATGAAGCAATTCTGGCAGGGCAGACCGGACTATGTGGACTATGTCAGTTTCCCCGACTCGTTCTGGGAAGATCTGACGCCCGAGTTGGCATTCGTAGCACGCACTTTCAACGACTTTTGCAGGACATCTGGAAAGGAAGACGGCTACACTGGACCCAGAGCCCTGGATGTACTCGTCGAAGAAAAGCTGCCCGAAGTCACCAAATTCGGCTTCTTGCTGGAACGCGAGTTGAACAAGCTCATTGACACGATCCGTGAGGCGGCGACGGAGCAGGATGAGGAGGCCGATGAAGACTCCGTGCAGCGGGAGTTCGTGGTCGAGCAAATGCTACACATGGCACAGACATTCGATTACTCTGACGAGGTCGGCCGCCGCAAGATGTTCGGCCTCATGCGTGAAGCATTGGCTTTGCCCGAATTGCCTGAAGAATCGACGAGAATGGTGGTTGAAGTCCTCCGCCTCGTGTGCGGCGAGGATGCAAAGGGCGAGCGCGAGTTTTGTGGTATTGTCCTTGAAGCCGTTGCCGAAGTTCACGACACAATCATGGGCGATGACGATGACGAGCCTGACAGCACGGAGGAGTCATTCCACTCTGCAACATCACACTTCGACGGCGAAGACGGCACACCGCAGGAGGGAAAGCCGAAGAAGTCGAAGAAACGCAGTGGCGAGGATGATGAGGATGACGAGGAAGCCGACGAAGACAAGGCAGTTCGGGAGATCATGGTCAATATGAAGTGCTTGCACATCGCGCAGTGCATGCTTCAGAACGTCCAGTGTGATCTCGAAGAGAACGTGCACCTAGTCACAATGCTGAACAACCTTGTTGTTCCCGCTGTTAGAAGCCAGGAGGCGCCCATCCGTGAGAGGGGACTGGTTTGCTTGGGTCTTTGCTGCGTTCTCGGGAAAGTAAGTTGCATCGCATCGTCTATCAAACGCCACTGCTGGCCATTCGCTGACTTGTTGTAGAATCTGGCCGAGGAGAACCTCACCTTGTTCTTGCATTGCTTCCTCAAAGGGCATCCTGCCTTGCAGACAATTGCTTTGCAAATTATCACTGATATACTTGTGACACACCCGTCGCTTCTCGCGGAGCCAGCAAACGAGGAAGAAGAAAACCCACTGATCAAGCCCATCCTGAAAGCATACTCTCGGTCTATAAAATCCGGAGATCCAGCAGTCCAAGCGACCGGAGCAACCGCACTATCAAAAGCCATGCTCAGCCGCCTCATCACGGAGCCCGATCTCCTCAAGCAGCTAGTCGTAGCATACTTCGACCCAGACACCGCAGACAACGCCCAACTACGCCAAAGTCTCAGCTACTTCCTCCCCGTCTACTGCCACTCCAGAGCCGAGAACGCAACCCGCATGGTCTCGGTCGCCTGCTCAGTAATCGCCAAACTGGCCACAATCCGAGAAGCTTTCCTCGAAGAAGTCGCCGACGCCGAGGAGGAAGAAGACGGCATGGTCAAGCTGAGCGCCGTCGGCAACATGCTCCTCGACTGGACGGACCCACGCAAGATCTTCGGCTTCGCAGAAGCCACCGGCGGCGGAGGCGCAAGCGCCGCAGCGACCGCCGACGGCGCGAGCGAAACCCACTACGTCTTCGCCGAAACCATCCTCGAGCGCCTCGTCACCAGCCAGGTGTCGAAAGACGAGAAGAAAGTCCTCTTCTCGGTTCTCGGCCGCTTGCACTTGCCGCCGGCGGGCTGTGATGGCGAACGCCTGAAAACTGTCTTGGAGCTCGTCGCTGAGGCTGTTGATACCAAGGCCGCTTCGGACGCCACGAGCCGGAACGTTCTGACGAAGCTGCAGACGGTTTTGCTTAAGCAGATGCACGATGTCATGACGCTCGAGCGCGGCGGAGGCGGCGCGGAGGAGACGGTTGTCGAGTCTACCGAAGTCGCACAAGACGGAGAAGACGAGACGGGTGCTACTGTTGCTGGTGCTCGTGAGGACGGCGGCGGCGGCGGGGCGGAAGCGACGGAGCTTGAGAGCACTGTTGCGGCCAGTGGAGTTCGAGGAGAGTGCGGTGAGGATGAGGAGGAAGATGATGACGAAGAAGAAGAAGACGTGGATGAGGACCCGAGTGTCACGCAGTTGCGCACGGAGATGAGGGATACCACTCTTGGTTTCGGCGGTACTACCATCGGCGTGCCGGACGCTGAGAGCACTAAGATTGTTCTTGAGGATGATTCGGAGATGCTGGATGATACTGATCCGATGGATACCACTGCTTGATGATATGCTTGGGACTTGTTTCGTCTGGCGTTCAAACAGGAGGGTGGCTGGGATTGATTGATTGATTGATACCAGGATTCTCGTAGTTCATTGGCGTTGAGGTGCTTGGTTTTATGTGGCATTGTCAAATGGCACACGGTCGTTCTGGTCACTTCAGAGCTGTCTGTTTATACATCTATGTTGTTGTTACAAGTTCAATTCTACACTTTCTGTACACACAAAGTCACACCACCCACACATCACCGTCCACCCCTCAGCGTCTCGATCTCATCAATCTCCTTGGCCGCAGTCGCCGTCAAGATTTCCGGGGTGTCTTTGCCAATGATCACAGAGTCCTCCACCCGCATCGCCAATCCCCTAAACCTCTCGGGCCAGCGTTCGTCGTCGGGGACGTAAACACCCGGCTCGATCGTAATGCAGTTGCCCTCAACCAACGCTCCACTACGCGGGTGTCCAGGTGCATCGTGCACGTCCAGTCCTACGAAATGGCCGACGTGGTGCGGGAAGAGCGCCTCCATATTCCGGCCAGAGACATCAAAGCCGAGATCCCTGAGCCCGTCGCGCAGCATGTTGTCCGTAATGCGGTGCAAGCGATCGAGCGAAAGGCTGGCGGACTCCTTGCACATGGCGACGACGTTCTTCTGCGTCTCGAGCAGCATCGTGTACATTTCGCGCTGGGCAGGCGAGAACGTCTTGTCGACCGGCCAGGTGCGCGTGATGTCGGCCACGTAGCCGCCGTACTCGCCGCCGGCGTCGACGAGGACCGTCTCGCCCGGGCGCAGCTGGCAGTCGTTGCGCACGTAGTGGATGCTGAGCCCGTTCTGGCCGCCGGCGATGACGGGGACGTAGGCTTCGCAGTCTAGGCCTTGCGAGCGGAAACCGTAGGCTAGGTCGGCCCAGAGCTGCTTCTCGCTGGTGTGCTGGGTCCGCATGGCTTCGGTGATGACGTGCCCGGAGACGGCGCCTGCGAGACGCATGTTGTCTAGCTCGGCCGGTGATTTCTTGAGTCGCAGCTCGTTCATTATGGGGCGTAGTTGGTGTACCCGCGCGGTGTCTTTGAGAGCCGTATGCATGCCTTCCACAGCGCTGCTGCTTCCCTGGATGAACTTCTCCACCGCGCTCTTTTTGCCAAAGCTGCCAATATCGGTGAAGACCTCGCGCGCGCCGTTGATGATCTGTGGAAGAATCGAGGGCAGCGCGTCTATACTCTGCGCCTCATCTGCGTTGAAGACGTCTTGCGCCGCTTGCACGCCCGAGCGCGCGCCGTCCCATATCTCTGCTTTCTCGTCCTTGGGCCGTACAAAGAGGTGGAAAGTGTATTCGACGTCGGTCTCGCCCTTCTCTTTCTACTTGTGAGCTTGTGCTTGAGGGATTGACTATCGGGGTGGATAGAAGAGAGTGACTGACGACGTACCAATAACAGCTATTGAATCGGGTTCGTTGAAACCTACACGAACGCTCAGCACCAGGCGCAGAGAAGAGAAGGATGTCTACAGGTTTATATGTAGGTACATGCATGTAGTCTACTCCTTACCGGTCAGGTAGTAAAAGTTGGGCTCCTGGTGGAACTCGTAGAAGACGGCGCCGGACCTGAACTTGACCTCGTTCGCGGCGAGGATTGCTATTCCATTTTTGGGCAGTTTGCTCGCGAGCGCAGCTCTTCTGTGGTGGTACTCGAGAGCCGAGATTCCGGGAGTGAGGTCGCCTGGCGCGATCAAGTGTGGATGGGTCTCGTGTAGCGGCTGGCCGAACTGGCACTCGGCGGCAGACACGAGCGTCCTGGTGCGGA